>Ga0181531_10000187_pt1 | contig 46720 bp, 37 predicted proteins | sample PEATcosm2014_Bin_38_FD_119743 | JGI IMG/M metagenome (GOLD analysis project Ga0181531, IMG submission 119743) | Peatland microbial communities from MTU Mesocosm Facility, Houghton, MI, USA - PEATcosm2014_Bin11_10_metaG | ecosystem: Environmental > Terrestrial > Soil > Wetlands > Peat | place...
AATATGAGTCCACGATTCGTCACAAGATCGTCGCCTTGAACGATTTGACGGTCGGGCGAGTCAATGCCTTGACGGGTCAGGCGGGACGCGTCATCAGCGAGATCACCAACAAGAACATCAAAACGCCGGATCTCGGCAATCTCGGTTCGACCGTCGCGGATACGCCCGCGCGTCCGGTGCAAGTGGAGGTGCGTGAACCTCCGTTGAACTCGATTCAGCTGATCCGCAGGGTTCTCGCTTCCGTTTGGACGCCGCTCGCAAGCACCGGCATCGTGCTGGTCGTGATGATATTCGTATTGCTCGAGCACGAGGCCTTGCGCGACCGGTTCATTCGAATCGCCGGTGGCACCGACGTTCGCAGGATGACGATCGCGCTCAATGACGCCGGGGAGCGGCTCTCCAGATTTTTCGTCTCGCAGTTTGCGGTCAATGTCGGCGTGGGCGCCATGATCTGGGCCGGACTATTCGCGATCGGCCTGCCGCATTCGCTGCTGTGGGCGGCCATGGCGTTCGTGCTTCGCTTCGTACCCTACGTCGGCATTTGGATCGCGGCGGCATTGTCCGCGCTCCTGGCCGCTGCGGTCGAACCCGGTTGGACGCTCGCGCTCGAGGCGTTCGGTTTGTTCGTACTCGCCGAAATGATTGCCGGCCAGCTCGTGGAACCTCAGCTTTACGGCCATACAACGGGTCTCTCGCCGCTGTCGGTCGTCATCGCGGCGATATTTTGGAGTTGGCTCTGGGGCCCGATCGGACTGATCGTCTCGACGCCGCTGACCATGTGTCTGCTGGTCGCCGGCCGCAATGTCAAAGCGCTGCACATGTTGGACATTCTGCTGAGTGATGCCCATGCCTTGACGATGCCGCAGCGATTCTATCAGCGGGCGCTCTCCGCCGACGCGGATGAGATCATCGTGAGCGCGCGGGATTTCCTCAAGCGCAACTCGTTTGCGGCGTATTGCGATTTCGTGCTGATTCCCGCGCTGCATCTTGCGCGTCTCGATCGCGAGGCCGGTGCGATCAGCGAGGACCAGCAGGCGAAGATGCGGACTGCGGTCGCTGCGGTGATTTCGGCGATCGGCGGAGAAGGGCGCCAGTTCCGCCGCCGCCGTCAATTCAATTCGGTGCTGGACGAAGCGAATATCGGGAATTTCCTGCGCAGTCAACGCGAGCAGATATCCGGCAAATGGCAAGGTCCGATACAGGTCCCGCCCGGCTCGGTCGTGATCTGCGTCGGGCTCGGATCACTCGCCGACGATCTTGCGACCGAGCTCATGGTGCGGGTGTTGCGCGACCAAAAAATCGATGCGCGCCATTTTTCGATTGCGGATCTCACGCAGCCTGGCCCGTCCGGCGGATCGGCACAGACTGTTTCGATGGTCAATCTCGTGAGCGCGTTCCCGAGTCCGGAGCGGCAGCAATGCAAAGCGGTCGCTGAGGACGTGCGCCGCCGTTTTGCGCACGCCTGTATCGTCGCCGTTTTGTTACCCGGCACCTTGCTGAAGCCGCGGCCCGTCGACGCATCGGCGACCGGCGCAGACAAAGTCGCGAGCTCGTTCAGCGAGGCCGTGCAGGTCTGCGTCGATTGGTTTCACGAGTCCCCGGCAGAGGCCGCCGACTCATTGCCCGCGGCTTGAGCCCGGCGGCACCGCGAGCGGCGACAGATCGGGTTCGACCCATCGAAGCCGCGCTTCGGTCGAGAACAGCGTCTCGCGCGTATAGTGGCGCAAGGGCAGCTCCCTGTCGCCCAATCGGGCGATCAGTTCTTGTGCGAGTTCGTCGATCGGTCGCCGCGCATCGACGGAGTCCACGAATAAGCGAATGATCTGCACGTAGAAGCGCGTGATCGTCTCGTGGTAGCCCTCGGTATCGGAGTTCACGCCGCCCGTCGACGCGTTGTAGCGGCGAATGCGCTCGCGCAAAAGATCGAGAGAGTCGTGGTCGGAATGGCGCAGCACGTGCCAAAGCCCGGCGCGCAGATGCGCTTGATGCGTCCACTGCGTCTTCGGCAGAGTGCAGGCGATGAATTCAGTTGCAATGCGATCAGTTTCCATCATCATGGCTCGTTCCGGGAGTAGCTCGAATTGTAAACGCTGTGCCGCGGATTGCATGCGGCATTTTCGGCGACGGCAAAGCAAGGGTAGCAAGTACATGCCGCAAAGTCGCAAACGGTCCGGCAAGAAATCCGCCGCAAAGCCTGCGAAACGTCTTGCGCTGACGTTCGACGGGGTGCGGCTCGCCGCGCTGTCGCTTCCCGGTATCGAAGATTCGACGTCGTATGGAACGCCGGCACTGAAAGTCCGCGGCAAGCTGCTCGCGCGGCTGCATCAGAGCGGCGAGTGCTTCGTGCTGCGCGCCGATCTGTTGGATCGCGAGATTTTGATGCAAGCCGACCCGAAGGTGTTTTTCATCACGGATCATTATCGCGACTATCCCTGGATACTCGTGCGGTTCTCGGCGGTCGATGCCGGCACGCTGCCGGAGCTGCTGGAGCGCGCTTGGCGCTTGGTGGCGCCGAAATCGCTCGTGCAGAAATATGACCGCGCCGCGTCCGGTGCGGCCTAGGTCGCCCGCGCGAGCGCGCGAACGTCCGAACGCGACGCGAGGGCGTCGAGAAGTTTTTCGGCCGGCACGGGGCGGCTGAACAAGTAACCCTGCGCGTAGCGGCAGCCGAGAGACTGTAGCAGCGCAAGCTGCGCCGCATCCTCGACGCCTTCGGCAAGGCTGGCCATGCCGAGATTCTCGATGAGACTGATCGTCGCGTGGATCACCGCGATGACATCGGGACCTGTGTTCAGGTCCTTGATGAATGAACGGTCGATTTTGATCGTATCGAACGGATATTCGCGCAAGAATCGCAGCGACGACGTGCCGGTGCCGAAGTCATCCATCGCGAGGCTGACGCCGAGGCGCCGCAACTCGCGCATCAGTTCAAAGGACGCTTCCGGATTGCGCATGACTTCGCGCTCGGTGACCTCGAGCTGTAGGCAGTGCGCCGGCAGGCCGACGCTGTCGAGAGTGGAGACGAGTTGATCGAGGAGGCGACTACCTAGCGCCAACTCCGCCCGCGAAATATTGACGCTCATGGTTGCCGGCGCACGCTGTGGGTCGACCTCGCGCCAGTGGACGAGCGCCTGGCAGGCCTCCTTGAGCACCCACTGGCCCAGGACGGCGATCAGGCCGCACTCCTCGGCGATCGGGATGAATTCCGACGGCGAAACCGCTCCGAGTTCCGGGTGATTCCACCGCAGCAGCGCTTCCACCGAGATCATGCGTCCGGATTCGAGTTCCACGATCGGTTGATAGACCAAACTCAGCTCGTCGCCGGCGATCGCGCGATGTAAGTTGGTTTCGATGGCCACATGCCTCGCAAGGCGGGTGTGCATCGCCTCATTGAAGATTACCGAACAGGCGCGGCCCGAACGTTTGGCCTCATACATCGCAACGTCGGCATTGCGCAGCACATCCTCCGCTGTCACCTGGCTTTGATCGCTCGTCACGATGCCGACGCTGGCGGTCGAGCGCAATTCGCTGCCGAAAATGTTGTATGCCGGCGCCAGCGCATCGAGCAGTCGATCGGCCAGCACGTTCGCGTCGTCGTGCGACTGCAGATCGTTGATCAGGATCAGAAATTCATCGCCGCCGAAGCGCGCAACCACGTTCCCGGACGAATCGGATCCGATCGTATCGGCGGCGCGCAGCACGCTGCGCAGGCGCCCGGAAATTTGCCGCAACAACTCGTCTCCGGCCTTGTGCCCCAGCGTGTCGTTGATCAGCTTGAAACGGTCGAAATCGAGGAAGAACACCGCGAATAGAGATTGCTCGCCGGCGTGCACGCGTTCGACGGCTTTCTGCAGGCGTTCCATGAACAGCGCGCGATTCACGAGCCCCGTGAGTTTATCGCGCTGTGCGGCTTCGGCCAGCTCCAATTCCATGGCCTTGCGCTGCGAGATGTCTTGCACGATCGACCAAATTACGGATCGACCGGAAACGTCGCGCATGCGGATTCCAGACAGCAGCACCGCATAAGTGCTGCCGTCCTTGCGCCGGTATTGCTTCTCGTAAGGCCCGTATCGATCGTTGGTCTCCATGAATTTGATCTGCGTGTTTTCCTCGCTCGAAAACACGGCCGGCGTGATCTCCCAGTACGTCATGTGCAATAGTTCCTCGCGGGTGTAACCCGTCGGCGCAACCATTGCGTCGTTGACCTGAAGGAATTGCCCGGTATGTGCGTCGGTGAGGGAAATGCCGACCGGCGAGAGCTCGAACAACGACCGAAACTTTATTTCGCTTTCTTTGAGCGACAGCTCGACCGTCTTGCGCTCCGAAACGTCCAAATGGATGCCCGCCATGCGAAGTGGCGTTCCCTGGGCATCGCGCTCCATGATCTTGCCGTGCGCGAGTATCCAAACCCAGCGCCCGTCCGCGTGACGCAGGCGAAATTCATGCACGAAGATTGCGTCCCGCGCATCCGCGCACGCTGCGATCGCCTGCTGTAGTCCCGGCAGATCTTGCGGGTGCACGAGCGGCCGCCACCGGTCGGCGGTCAGCGGCGAGAGGTCTTCGTGCCGGTAGCCGATCATGCGCGCCCAACGTTGATCGACGACTCGCACGTCGGTTGCAATGTCCCAATCCCAAATGCCGACGTCGGTGCCCTCGATGACCGCGCTGAGCCGCTGGCGCTCGGCCGCCAACACCTCTGCGGCCTGTTCGGCGGCCTCGGCGCTGTCGATCGCGGCCTGCGCGTCGGCGAGCCCGCGCAGCCGGACGCGATAAAACGAGACGCCGAGCAGCGCGATCAAAACGCCGGCCGGCACGAGGCCGAAAAAGGCCCAATTGCGAGCGGCGGCCAACCGTGCGACGTAGACGCTTGCGTCGACGTCGATGCCGACGGCGCCGATCTGCCGGCCCGTTGCGTCGACCAGCGGCGCCGCACCGGTCATGAACATGCCCCATTTGTCGCTGACCGGCTCTTCGTTCGCCGCTGCGATCCCGGGAGCGCCGTCCCGGCCGAGCGCCTGCCAAAGCGCGGGGTGTGGGCCATCATAGATTTCCATGACGCCGGCTTGATCGTCGATCATCGAGCCGTTTTCACCCGCTGGATCGCCGCTATCGAGAATGAAACGTATTTTCGTGTCGTCTCGCACGACGGTGAAGATGTAGTGCGTATCCGGCACGGCCTTGTGCATGCGGCGCAGCGGTTCGACGGCGCGACGGTAGTCCGGATCGTTGCGTTGTTCCGGCCGCCGAATCGCGTCGTGCAGTTTTGGGTCGACGAGCGTCGCTGCCGTCTGTGCCAATCCGATGAGGTAGTGCCGGTAATTCTCGCGAATCGAGCGCGTCGAGGTTTCCCATAAACCGAGGATTCCGGCGCCCACGACCACGAGCGCAGCGAGCGACACGCTCAGAGACTCCCACTGCGCTTGCCGGCGGCTTCTCGGTCGTTGGCTTGCGGAAGGCACGCCGGAAGAAATGGCGCGACGCGTCATTTCTTTATTCATCGACGATGTGCATCTTGGAAGCCCTAGGGGAGGTGATCGACTCTCCGGTATCCGCTTATCGGCATCGAGGACCTCGTGCTTCGCGATGGGAGCGAACGAATCGCGTATTTGTGATGCGGATCACACGGTCTGACAAGTGCTCGCCCGATAAGCTGTATGCCATGAACCGCATGTCGTCAAAGCCGCAATTCAGCGTCGGGCAAATCCTCAACGGCGCCGCGTCTTTGGGACTGCTCGGTGCCTCGGCCCATTCGGGGCCCCGCCTGATCGCGATCCTTTGCAATCCGCAGATCAGCGCGCGTGAAACCGTCGATCTGATCCGCACCGAGCCCGCGATTCACTTGCGGATCCTGCGGGTGGCGAACTCGACCTATTACGGCCAGATGCGGTCCGTGACGACGATTGATCGTGCGCTCGTGCTGCTGGGCTTGGACGCGGTGCGCGGCATCGCCGCTGCGGTCTGCGTCGGCCGGACGATGGCCCGTGGAGGCACCGGTCCGCTGGTCGATTTGACGGCGCTATTGCACCACGGCCTGGCCGCGGCGACGGCTGCCGAGTCGCTCGCCGGCTTGACGTGTCCGGCGCGGTCCGCCGACGCTTTCATTGCAGGCTTGCTCCACAATCTCGGCACGGTCGTGCAGATGCACCTCGATGCGCCCGGCATGCGATCCATGATCGCTGCCAGAAGCGTTGGCGCGGGACGCGACATGCGCGCGCTCGAATCGATGCATGCGGCCGTCGGACATGAAGAATGCGCCGCAACCATTTTCGAAGCTTGGCAGTTGCCCGACGCGCTCGTGGCTGCGGCCCGGCATCATCATGAACCGAGCGAGGCGCCGGGTGCGCATCGCGAACTGACTGCACTCGTCAACTTGGGAGCAAATCTGGCGCTCGCGAGCGGCCATACCTTTGCGCTCGAGTCGGATCCCGGTGTTCGCGATTCGTCGGCCGTCGCGCAGTTGGGACTTTCCGATGCCGATATGAACCATGTCGAGGCGAGCTTGCCGCAACGCATGGGCGAACTGCGGGGCGCGCTCGGACTGTGAGCTACGACTCGCCTTCCCGATACGCGGTTACGCCCCACCCATAACCGAGGATCCACCACTTCGCGCCGTGACGCTCCAGCACGAAAGCCCAAGCGCCGTGCTCCTCGAAGCTTCGCCCTTGGGTGCGCCCGGTCCAGGTCGTCGGTAGAGAAAAATAGGCGCGACCGCCGGATTCGCTGAAGTCGTAGGCGTCGCCGAATTGTGCGGACAATTCGCTGAGTCCCTCGGCATGGCTGCGAAATCCCGTCTCCCAGCGCGCCGCCGCGCCGGCTCCACAAAAGAGAAATGGCGCGAAATTCTCGACGATGCAAACCCCATGTGCGGCGAAAACCGCGGGGTGTTCGCCGGCATATCGCGTACTCATGAACGCCACGAGACCACGCACCGGCTCCAGCATGGCCGGGCTCGGCTGCGGTGCGGCGCCCGCGGCGCCGGCAGCGAACAGCAAAAGCATCAGAGAGCAGCGCATGCTCCTTTGCCGCTGCGCGATCCGGCTCGTCGTCGTCGGCGATTGATTTTGGTGCACTGTTCGCTCCTCACTGCGGGGCTCACGCCCCGTTATCGATCACGCCACTTTAAGGCATGTGTGAATACTTGCAAAGCCGCGGTTGGGGCGTTAGCGTCCTCAAGGCTAGGTTAGGCGGATTAACTTCGGGAGCATGCATTCAAGGTGAGCGGAGAATTTGAGCAGCATGGCATCGAGTCGATCCCGGACCGCGACAGGACCGCGACGAATTTCGATTTTCTGCGCATTGCCTGGGGTGGTTCCAATTCGCTCGCGACCGCCGTGCTCGGCGCGTTCCCGATTATTTTCGGATTGTCGTTCTGGCAGGCTTTGGCAGCCACCGTACTCGGAGTCGCACTCGGTGCTCTGGTGCTCGCGCCGATGGCGATTTTCGGGCCGCTCACGGGCACCAACAATGCGGTCTCCTCGAGCGCGCATTTCGGAGTCGTCGGACGCATCGTCGGGTCATTCCTGAGTCTGCTGACGGCGGTCGCATTTTTCTCGATCAGCGTGTGGTCGAGCGGCGACGCGGTCATCGGTGCCGCGCAGCGTCTTTTCGCAGTTCATCCATCCGACCGCGATTTTGCAATGGCGTACGGCGCGTTCGCCTGCGCGGTGCTGATCGTTTCGATCTACGGGTTTCGGCTGATGTTGCTCGTCAGCAAGATCGCGGTGGTCGGCTCATCGGCGCTGTTCCTGATCGGTTTCTATGCGTTTCACTCCTCGTTCGACCCGGGCTACCCGGGTGCCGGCCTCGCCTGGGGCGAGTCGCGCTTTTGGCCGGTCTTCATCGGCGCGGCGCTCGTGGTGCTCGCCAACCCGATCTCCTTCGGTGCGTTTCTCGGCGACTGGACTCGATACCTGCCGCGCGGCACCAACAAGAACAAACTCATGGCGGCATCGATTCTCGCGCAGCTGCTGAGCCTCGTTCCTTTCGTGTTCGGGCTCGTGACAACATCGATCATCGCGACGGTCGATCCGCGTTTTCTCGAGCAGGTCGACTATACGGGCGGCCTGATCGCGATCGCGCCGCGGGCATTCTTCTTGCCCTTGTTGCTGCTCGCGATATTGAGCGGCATGTCGACCGGCACGACCTCCCTTTACGGCACCGGGCTGGACTTTTCGAGCGTTTTCCCCCGCTTGACCCGCGCGCGCGCGACGCTGTGCATCGGCAGCATCGCGATTGTGCTGATCTTCGTCGGCCGATTCGTATTCAATGTCGTGGATGCAATCACGACTTTCGTTTCGCTGATCGTCGTGACGACGACGCCGTGGATGGTCGTGATGATCATCGGCTACTTCGTGCGCCGCGGATATTATCTGCCGGAGGCGATGCAGGTCTTCAACCGCGGGCAGCAAGGCGGACCGTATTGGTTTCATCGCGGATGGAATCTGCAGGGGATGAGCGCTTGGCTACTATCGGCGGCCTGCGCGTTGACGATGGTCAACATGCCCGGCCACTTCGTGGGCTGGTTCGGCCGCATCGCCGGTGATCTCGACGTTTCGCTGCTGGCCGCGCTGGTCCTGCCGGCTGTGATCTACCCGCTGTTGCTATATTTCTATCCGGAACCTCGCGCGGTGTTCGGACCCTTGGGGCCGCGCGTGGTGCCTGCAATCGAGTTGCCGATCGCGCCGGTTGTGATGCGCCTGAGCGCCGCGACGACGGTGCAGCCGTGAGCGATCAATGGTACGCGAGCATCCCGCTTGCCGACGGCGTCACGCATATCTTCGAACCGCACATTCGAGAGTTTTACCGTTGCAACATCTGGCATGTGCGCGGAAGGGAACGCAGCCTGCTGTTCGATTCCGGTCTTGGGGTCGTCAGCTTGATAGAACAGTTTCCATGGCTGCGTTCGAGCGCGCTGACCGCGATTGCGAGTCATACGCATTTCGATCACATCGGCAACCACCACGAATTTCCCGAGCGCGCCTGCCATCGATGCGAGGCCGACATACTCGCCGCGCCCAGTGCCGAGCGGACGCTCGCGTCGCGCTACGCGACCATCGATATGTTCGAGCGATTGCCGCCGAGCGGCTTCGATGCGGCTGAATACCGGGTTCGGTCCGCGCCGGCGACGCGGCTGCTCGAGCACGGCGACGTGATCGATCTCGGCGACCGGTATTTCGAGGTGCTGCACGTGCCGGGCCACTCGCCGGGCTCGATCGCACTGTGGGAGCGCGCTACGAGCCTGCTGCTTTCCGGCGATGCGGTGTACGATGGTCCATTGATCGACGACGCCTTCCATTCGAACCGCAAGGACTACGTCGAGACGATGCAGCGCCTACGCGCACTGCCGGTGCGCACGGTGCACGGTGGTCATTACCCGAGCTTCGGGCGCGACCGCTACCGCGAATTGATCGACGATTATGTGAGCGGGCGCCGCGCACCGGGCTGCCCGATCGACACCTCGACACAACCCCTAGGGAGAATCTAGTGACCGCCCACCGCAATCTGCGCCCGCATGGATCCGAACCACGCCCGAATCCGACGCTCGCGGCAGCCATTGCCGTCGCGCTTGGCTGCCTGCCGCAGTTTTGCGCCGCTGATCAGTCCGACGTGCTGCAGGAGGTTGTCGTCACCGCCAACCGGCGCGAACAGAATCTGCTCGACGTGCCGTACAACATTTCGGCGGTCTCGGGGCAAGCGCTGGAGGCCGCCGGCGCGACGAGCCTGACGGACATCGGTCGCATGCTGCCGGGCATCAGCATTCCGGACCTGGGGCCGCGCGCGAGCAGCAGCAACAGCAACATAGTGATCCGTGGATTGAACGCCAACGATCCGGGCGGCACCGCCTATCTGCCCTGGGAAAGCGTACCGCTGGTATCGACTTACGTCGACGAGGTTCCGCTGTTCGTCAATCTCAATCTGACCGACGTGCAGCGCGTCGAGGTGCTGCGCGGGCCGCAGGGAACCTTATATGGCTCGGGTGCGGCTGCCGGAACGATCAAGGTCATCCACAACCAGCCTGATCCGACCAAGTTCAGCGCGGAAATCTCCGTGGACGGTGCGGACACCGCGCATGCGGCCAATGGCACTTACACGACCAATGGATTGCTGAACATTCCGCTCGTCACGGACGTCGCGGCGCTGCGCGTCAGCGGCGGCTTCAAAGAGATATCCGGATTCATCAACGCATCCAATGCGGTGGTATTCGCCGGGAATCAGCAGCCGGTTCTTGCCAATCCGTCGGCGCCGCTGACGAGTCCGTTCGTGACGCAGTCGCTCGAGGATATCGACTCGGCGACCTCGGCCTATGCGCGCGCTGCGCTGTTGTGGCATGTGACGTCGGCTTTCGACGCGACGCTGGCCTACCAGTGGCAAAACGACCACTCGAATGCGTTTTCGCGACAGACCGAAGGGCTGTCGTACGTCGACGGCGTATTTATTCCGCTGGCGCCCGACCATCGAACGGTTGGTCTCGAGGACCTGACCTTGACCGGCGATCTGGGTTTCGCGACCGTGACCTCGTCGACTTCTTACGCAACCAATCATGACCAAAGCAGCTATGACGAATCGCCGTTCCTGATCGCCGCCAATCAAACGAGCCCGCAGGTCTACGGCAACTACCCGCGCCCGACGACGGAATTTTTTACCGAGTACACGGACCGCTCCTTCGTCGAGGAACTGCGCCTGGTATCGAAGGAGGGCGGCGATTGGGATTACTCGGTCGGCGGATTCTTCCGGCGCGAAATCAATGATTTGTTCCAGTACGAGACGATTCCGGGCTTTGCTGCCTGGTCTGAATTGCCGGGGTCGGCCAACGCGGTCAACCAATACGACCAGGCCAACGGCATCAACGCCGGACCGTACGCCAATTTCGCCGATTTCCTGCAGTTCTATTACGGCGGAACGCGGCCGAGCGCTTTGTCGCCCGTCGACCTGAATTACACCTACGCGCGCAATTCCGGCTTCAAGGATCGCGCGCTGTATGGTGAACTCACGCGCCACTTGACCTCGCAATGGCAGATCACGGGCGGTGTGCGCGTATTCTGGCAAGACGTCAATCAAAATCTCTATCAAACGATCCCGTACGGCGGTCCGGTCTATTCGACGCTGCCGTATCCGCAGAATCTCACCGACACGCTGGGCACGACGATCACCGCCGGCGATCAGAAATTTCACAATCATTTGTTCAAGTTCAACACGAGCTATTCCCTGACCCAAGAGCTTCGGACTTACGCGACCTACTCCGAGGGCTTCCGCCACGGCGGCGCGAACGCCAGTGCGATCGGTACCTGTATCTTCTGTGATTCGCCTTCGACGGCGGCCTTCAAACCCGATACCGTCAAGAATTACGAAGTCGGCATGAAAGGCACGGCCGGCAACTGGCTGCGCTTCAGCGGCGACGTATACCTGATGCGCTGGTCCGATATTCAGATTCAGCTGTTCGACTTCAGCGACAGCGCCTACGTCGCCAACGGCGGCGATGCGACCAGCAAGGGGGTGGAACTCGAGTTCGAGGGCCAACTGGGCAAGGGCTGGTCGGCAACTCTCGGATACGGATACGCGGACGCCAAGATCGCCGGAGCGTTCACGATCACGGATCGCGGTGAGACCATCTTAAGCGCCAACGACGGCGATTCACTGCCCTACGTTCCGCGACAGACGCTGACGGCAGGGCTCGGCTATACCCACATCGTCGCGAACGACGTGACCTTGCAGGCGCATGCGGATGCCGCCTATCACAGCGAAGTCAACACGCAAATCAACGCTTCGGCGGCCGGCTATCAAGTGCTGGGCGGCTTCACGACGGTCGATGCGGCGGCGAGCCTGCTGTTCGGCCCGCGTTGGACTGCGCGCCTGTACGTCAATAATCTGACGAACATCCCGGGCGTCTCGGTCGCGGGGCCTGTGCTCAAGAACGCCGACGTTGCAGCGAATTATCGCGAAGAGTATGTGATACGGCCGCGCACGATCGGACTGGCGCTGAGCTTTCGATTCGAGTAACGCGGCGTCACTTGGCGCGGGTCTCGAGCAGTTCCACCTCGACGAAGCGAAACTCGTGCGCGTTGGGGTTGATCACGTTGTGCGTGACCCCGGCGGGTCGCGCATAGGATGCGCCGGCTTCGAGATTCACGTCGCGCGCGCCGCCCGGTTCCTCGAGCCTCAAGACGCCGCTGGTCAACGGCACGACGACATAGTCGTGGGCGTGCACGTGATGACCGGTTTCGGCGCCGGGCGCGAAGCGCCATTCCGTGACGAGTACTCGCTCATTGCGTACCTGAACAAAAGATGTCGCCTTCACGTTATTGAGTCCTCACTGATTCCGGGTTTGGCAGGTTCCTGTCCGATGCCCCGCGGCCGCACTATAATGAGCCATGTCGACCGAGCACGGTATCCCGAGCATCGATCTCGCACCGTTGTTCGGCGCGGCTTCCCCGGCGCGCGCCCGCACGGACGCGCAGATCATGGAGGCCGCGGCAAGCGTCGGTTTTTTTGCGGCGCGCGGGCTGACCGGCGATTTACCGATCGACGCGGCATCGCGCGCCGAATTGCTGCGCTTGTTCCGGCTTGAACCGAGCGCAATTCGGCCCTTGTGGCGCCAGAAATTCGAGCCGTCGCATCCGAATCGGTACCGTGGCTGGTTTCCGCTGCAGACCGGCTTTCTGACCGCCAAGGAGGGCATCGACCTCGGCGCCGACGTGGCCTACGGATCCTCGCTGGTAGAGGCCGATGATCCCCTGCGGGAAGCGACGCCGATGCCGCCTGAGGATGTGCTGCCGGGTTGGCGAAATTCAGTCGCGCGCCGCTACTTGGGTTTGGAAGGCGTCGCGCGGACGCTGATGCAATCCATCGCGCGCGACTTAGGATTGGATGAACGGTTCTTCGACTCGAAGTTCGAGCGCGGCTTGTCGACCTTGCGTCTTATTCGCTACCCCGCGCGAACGGACCTCGAGCAGGCGGCGGCTGCCAATCCGGGGCTCATGGTCGAACATGATGGAGCGCGCTGCCACATCACGGGTATTGCACATGTCGATTCGGGATTCCTGACTTTGTTGGCGCAGGACGGTGTCGCCGGTCTTCAGGCCCGTGATCGCAGCGGCGAGTGGATCGACGTGCCGCCTACGCCCGGCGTATTGGCGGTCAATTTCGGCGCAATTCTGGAAACGTGGAGCGCAGGCAGAATCAAGGCGACGGAGCATCGCGTGATCGGCCGCGGCGAAGAGCGCATGTCCATTGCATTTTTCTACGAGGCTCGGGCCGACGCCGAGATTCGTCCGCTGCCGATGCATACGGCCGATTCGTTTGCGCCGTTTTTTTATGGCGACTATTTGTGGGCGCGAACGACGCAGTTCGTCGAATTCGCGGGGATGGAATCTCTACGCAGACCGTTGCGCAGCCCAATCGCTTGAGGTGACCGCGCGATTGCAGGCCTGACGTGGTTGCGGATCGACGGGGGCGATATGTCACTCATCAAGATCGTTTCGGGCGGCCAGAGCGGCGTGGATCGGGGTGCGCTGGACGCTGCGCTCGCCGCGGGCTTCGGTTGCGGCGGTTGGTGTTCGCAAGACCGTGGCGCAGAAGATGGCGCGATCGCGGAACGATATCCGTTGACACCATTGCAGGGCGGCGGATCCCGGCAACGCACGCTGAAGAACGTGCAGGATAGCGACGGCACCGCGATCCTGTTCCATGCGGCGCTCGCGGGTGGCTCGAAGACCGCTCGGGATTTCTGCATTCACGAGAAAAAGCCTTTTGTGGTGCTCGACGCGACGCAGATCGTGGAGTCGCGCGCAATTGCGGCAATCCTGCGGTTCATCGACGAACACGAGATCCAGGTCTTGAACGTTGCTGGCCCGCGTGCCAGTCATTGGCCGCAGGGCTACGGATTCTCCCTGTCGGTGATCGGATCGGTCATCGCGGCTACGGCCGGTTATTCGGGGTGATATTCGCGCTCCACGTGACCGACGAGGTCGGCCGCGTAGAAGTAGACCGGCCTCAATGCGCCGTCGGTGTAGCGAGCCGTTTGATCGTCGAAGTGCAACGACTTGGGATCTGCGCTCTCCCCGCCGATTGAAACCGCACGCGCCGAGACTTTCTCGCCGAATTCGACTATGGCGACGAAGCTGTTGCCGGCCGTGCCGTAGTACTTGTTAGTGCCGGGATACCGCCGCGCGGCGAACGATGCGAGCGAACCCCAACGGCCCCAGGTAAACGGCACTGCAACGCTGGGCCCGGTATCGGTGAAGTTCTGCACGATTGCGCCCGTCAACCGCTGGAAGCGATTGATATTGCCCCAGGGAATGCGCCAACTGCCGAAGTCGCGCTGAAGTCGATCGCAAACTGCGGCCAAGCCTGCCAACTTGCGCTCCGCACCGGCGCGCTCGGCGATCCAATCGTAGACCGACATGTCCTCGGATTCGGGGTCCGCTTTCGCCTCCTCCCAGAGAGCATCGCCCCACAACACGGCGAGCGTGGTTGCGACCGAATGCAACGACCATCGGTAGTCCCAGCCGCGCAAGACCATCACGGGATCTGCGAGCTTTGGCTTCAGAGGACTCGAGTTGGCGAGTTCGTCATAGCCTCTCACGAGTGTGGGAATCAGGCGTTCGAACGCCGGCAACGCAGGATCGAATGCCGCAGCATTCAACGACGACTGGGTAAAGTCGCGGCGGTCCGCGAGAACCCGCGCGGCGTGGATGCCCCGCGGGTTCTCTCCAGCCGTGTCCATGTAGCGCGGAAATTGCTCGCGCTTGGGGCTGTAGGGACCCGCAGCGGAGTAGGGCCAGTCGTTGGTGTTCATGACCCAGCCGTTTGGCGGATTCAGCACCTGCGGCGCCTCATTGAGCGCATGCAGGCCCTTCCAATCGGTCGCAGGGTCGGCGCCGTCCACCGGATGCGTGTAATCGAAGCGGTCGTCGCGCCGCGGAATGAATTGCGGGTGCAAATACGCAATATCGCCGTCGGCGTCCGCGAATAGCGTGTTGTTCGATGAATTTGCCTGCAGTTCCATCACCTTCATGAACGACGGATAATCCCGCGCTTTGGTGAGCAGAAACGACTGGCTGAGCGCCTCGACCGGCTTTTGCATCAGAGCGATGCTGACCCATTTGCCATCCTGCTGCCGAATGATCGGGCCGTGATGCGTGCGATAGACCGTGAATGTCTTGACCTCAAGGCCGCCATTGCCCCCGCGATACGGGATCCTGATCGTGGAGACCACGACGGGCCGCAAATCGCGGCCGTAGCGATAATAGAGCCGGCCGCGTTTCTCGACGACGGTCTCGAGGAAGAAATCGACGTTGTCCACGCCGCTCGAGGTGTGCATCCAACCGACATGCTCGTTGAATCCCTGATAGATGAAGAATTGGCCCCAGGTCGCCGCGCCATAGACATTCAAACCGTCGTCGCTCGTTGCCTGGAGTTCGGATCGAAAGAAGAAGGACGTATGCGGATTGATCAGTAGCAGCGCGTGGTGGTCGCGGGTATTCGACGGCGCGATCGCCATGCCGTTCGAGCCGTCCGGCTCCATCGGTGATTGCTCGATCGCGGCCGCGGTCTGGATGCCGGCTGCGGGCGCACCGTAGAACTCCTGTAACGGCCCCAACGCCACGCGTTCGATGTCTCCGCCGATGCTTCCCTCGCTGAAACTGAGCGCCATCCAGGGCTCAAAGCGGTGAATCACACGGGGCTGGACCTGCGAATGGCCACGCAGGAAGAAGTTGAGTCCATCAGCCCAGGCGATCATGAGGCGTTTGAGCCAGGGCGGGCTCGCCGCATAGCGTGCCTGCAGATCGAGCGGCTGGATGAACAGCTTCATGCGCAAGTCTTGGTAGATCGCCGGCTCGCCTTCCGCCTCCGCGAGACGCCCCATCGCGTTGATATAGTTGGTTTCGATCCGATTGAAGTCATCTTCGGCCTGCGCATAGCTCACGCCGAAGACCGCATCGGCGTCGGTCTTACCGTGCACATGGGCGATGCCCCAATCATCCCGCACGATCAGCGTGTCGCGCGAGGCTTCCAGCCAGCGCGCCTCTTCGGTGTCGGCGGCGCGCACCGGCGTTGCAGACAGCGCGGCCGACATCAGCAGCGAACCAAGCGCCGGTGCAAACCAGCCTCTCAATGCAAGCATGGACAAAGCCTCGTCGACTCGGAGCAAAGCCGATTGTGCGGCAAACGGCGCGATACCGCGAGCAATCCGCCAATGATGGTGTACCCCCGTGCATGGACGAAACGCCGGCGGCGATTTCCATTAACATCATCGGTCATGATGGAAACCGCACTCGTATTGTCCTTATGCACCTGGATTTTCCTGGTGCTCGCGCGCGGCAGGTTTTGGGTCTCCGGGCCGCAACTACCGCCGGCCGCGCCGTCCGAGTTTCCGGACGTCGACATCATCGTTCCCGCGCGCGATGAGGCACAGACGATCGCTCGCGTGGTCGCCTCATTGCGTGCGCAGCAATACGCCGGCCGGTTTCGCATCATTCTCGTCGACGACAACTCCACCGACGGCACGGCGGCCCTCGCCGGAGCTGCGCCGAACTTGCAGACGATCCACGGTCGAGCCAAGCCGCCGGGCTGGTCGGGGAAGCTGTGGGCATTGCAGCAGGGTGTCGCAGCGAGCAGCGCACCTCTGCTGTTGTTCACGGATGCCGACATCGAGCACGATCCGCGCCATCTCGAGTCACTGGTCGCGGGACTCGAACAGCAGCGCGTCGGGATGCTCAGTGAAATGGTGCGCCTCAATTGCACGAGCCTTGCCGAGCGTTCGATGGTGCCGGCGTTCGTCTATTTTTTTCAAATGCTCTACCCGTTTTCCTGGGTCAACGATGCGCGATGCCGGACGGCGGCGGCCGCGGGCGGAACGATCCTGATACGCCGCGCGCTGCTCGAGCGCTGCGGCGGGATCGAATCGATCAAATCGGCGCTCATCGATGATGTGGCTCTCGCGCGGATCGCAAAGAGGTGCGAGCCGATATACCTGGGCCATTCGGGGCTCGCGGCATCGATTCGTCCTTATGCGCATTTTTCCGATATCTGGAGCATGATTTCGCGGACGGCATTCACGCAGTTGCGCCATTCGGTCGTATTACTTGCCGCGACGCTCGTCGGTCTCTCGCTGGTTTGGCTGCTGCCGCTATGGGGAATTCTCGCCGTTCGCGGCTGGCCATCGGCTTGCGGTCTTGCCGCATTCTCGCTTGCCGCGATGACTTACCTGCCCACGCTTGCACGCTACCGCGTCAGCAAGCTTTGGGCGCTCGTTTTGCCCTTGATCGCGTTGTTCTACATGGCAGCGACGGTTGGCTCGGCTCTGAACCACTGGTTCGGCGCCGGTGCGCGCTGGAAAAGCCGGACCTACGAATCAAGCGAGCCGTAAAGGGCGAGCGTGGGTCGGGTCGCCGAAACCGGTTGCCGGTCAGGTAGATCCGTCGCGTGGATAGCGCGTGCCGTCCTTGTGCGCATATCCTCCGCGGCCCTTGAGAAAATAAAGATCGATGTCGGGATAGTCGCCTTCGTCTTCCGCTACCTTGCGCGACCCGATCTCCAGAACGCAGGCGTCTTGCGACGAGCGATTCTGCAAATGATGCGCGTCCTTGACGCCGGCCTTGAAGCCGGCGCAATCCCCCGCCCGCAGCACCTCTTCGCCGGTGTCCGTGACGAGCACGACCTCGCCCTCGAGTACGTAAATGAACTCGTCCTCGGCCGAATGCCAATGCCGCTGGCTCGACCACACGCCGGGCGGCAAGCGCAAGAAATTCACGCCGAAGTCCTCGAGCCCCGCCGCATCGCCGAGGCGTTGACGCGCCCGTGCCGCGCATGGAAGGTGATAGGGCGCCGGGTAATGTGAACCCGTGACGACTGGAATCGCATCGAGATCAATTCGCTTGGCCATCGACAAACTCCTTGGGTTGTGCATCGAACGAGGCCTCGAATTATCTCATGCGGCCCCGCTGAAACACCGTGGCCGAAGCCTGTCGATGACCGGCGCGGCCGGTCAGTCCGACGGCTTGTCGGCGGACGTGTGCGCCAACAGGCGGACTTCGGTGGCCGGCGCTCCGATCAGGATATCGTGCGTAACCAACGCGGCTGCGACCCGACCAATCAACTCGGACCTGACCGCATCGACCGCAAGGTAGTCGTCGATTCCGACGCTGATCTCGTAGGTGATCAGCCCATCGACGAATTCATGGGCAAAGACCGTCGACGCGCTATCGGCCGCGATGCCGGCGCTCGCGCGCGCCGCCGCCAGAATCGCCTCGATTACTTGCGCGGCCGGCACCCGGTGGTCGATCTGTAGCCTGATGCTGTAAATATGGGCATTGTCGAGGCGCCGGTGGTTCGTCACGACGGCTTTGGCGACGATGCTATTCGGAATCACGACCATTTCGTTGGAGAGCGTCTTGAGGCGCGTCGCCCGCCAGTTGATTTCCATGACAACGCCCGCGGCGCCTCCCTGGATCGTTATCCAATCGCCGGCGGAAAATGGGCGTTCGATATTCAGCGCGAGACCGGAGAAGACGTCGGCGAGCGTATTTTGCAAGGCCAGGCCGAGCACGACCGCCAATACGCCGGAAGTTGCGAGCACCGCCGACACCGATTGCTTGAAGACCGTATCCATGATGCCGACCAGGGCAACGACATAGATGAGGCCGGCCGCGAGATCGGCGAATAGGCGCCTTGCGTGCGGCCGGTTGTCGTCCGGGAAGATCGTGCGACGAAGGATCAGCTCGAGCACACTCCTCGCGATCCATGCACCGAGTATCCACCATACAATCCCAAAAACCTCCGACGGAAACCGCGGCGCGCCGGAACTTGCGGTGAACAGCGGTGCGGTCAGCGTGCTTCCCGGCCGCGGAAACAACGCGCTGAGGGTCATCAGTGCGCTACTTGCCCACAGCAGCGAACGGTAGAGGCGCAACTTCGGCAGCAGAGCGCTTGCGAATAGCAGCACGGCGATCAAGAGCAGCCCGTATTCGATCCATCCCATGCGGGCTCCTTGATGTTGATATGCCCGCGGGCGTCCCCAGCACGAACAGCTTGCATTACCGGCAGCGCGGCGTCGGTTCGATGGCGAACGTTGAGTGCGCCGAATTGGAATTTGGGTACGCGGACGCACCGACCGCATTGCACAGCGCCGATATTCTCGAGCGAGAAAATGAATTCTTGGCGCAAATGACTTGCAAGCCGCTTATGACAATCTTCCACCATGCCGACCGGCAATTGCATTACCTGGAACGCGGGCGCGGTCAGCCTGTGCTGCTGATCCATGGTCTCGGATCGAGCGGAGCCGATTGGGCGATGCAGGTTCGCGCACTCGAGTCGCGCTTTCGGGTGATCGTGCCGGATCTTCCGGGATGCGGGTATAGCAGCGCGCATCGGGACGCTTGCAGCATCGAGAACTTCGCGGCGTCGCTATGGGCCTTGCTCGATCATCTGGAGATCGCAACGACGAATATCGTCGGCTTCTCTTTAGGCGGCGCCGTTGCGCTCGAAATGGCCTTGCAAAGGCCGGACTCGGTGCCCAGGTTGGGCCTGATCAACAGTCTGACGAGCTATCGGCTCGATACCCTGAATAAGTGGCTCGAGGCGTGGATTCCGAGCCTGTTGATCCATGTTTTCGGCATGAAGGTGCTGGGCTGGCTCTGCGCTGCGCGGCTGTTTCCCCAGCCATGGCAGCGATCACTGCGCCACCGTGCGGCCGCCGTGATCGGTGCAACCGATGCGCTCAGTTACCTCGACATCATCGGCGCGCTGGTGCGCTGGACGGCCGTCGATCGGCTCGCACAGCTCAGGAGCCGCGTGCTCGTGCTGGCGGCCGAGCACGACTTGACTCCGCTGGCGCAAAAGCACGAGCTTGCGTCAGAACTGGGCGCCGCGATCGTTGTGGTTCGAGGCTCGCGTCATGGCACGCCCTTCGATGCGGCGGAAGCCACGAATACTTGTATCTTTGCGTTGTTGTCCGATCAGCCGTTTCCGCCCTCCGATAGGGTCGCGTGCGACGAACCGCAGCCGACCCAGGCGCTCGAGTTTGTGGGCAGCCTTGCCGAGCAGCATGCCTTGGGTCCATAGCGACTCTGCGACAAGCTATCCGCGATGAACTCGATTCGAGGCGGTGATCCGGGCGGCATTGATGAGCGCAAGCCCGATTGCCCAGGGAAAGAAATAGGCAATGCGTAGCAGCTTGTCCGCGGTCACGGGATGGACGCGGAACGCATAGGCCGCGAAAGCTGCCCACGGGGCCAGGATCGCCGCGATGCGCAGCCAGCGCGGCAACGGCACGAAAACCGAAATGTTGGCCGCAAACGCAACGAGCAGGGAGATGCCGACCAGTTTGCCCGCAAGGTTCTGTGAGGATAGTTCCGATATGCCGTAGATCGGCGCGAATACCAACATCCTCGCGCCGAAGCTGCGCAAGTCGGCGCCCGGGGTTGCGAGCGAGGCGCAATATAAGAACCAACCCGCAATGGCCAATCGCGTGATTCGGCGTTGCGAAATTGTCGGCAAATCATTGAGAGTGATCAAGTTAGCGCGGCGCTCCTGGCTCGCATCGATCTCGCCGAATAATTTCACTTGCATTGGCATTATCCCCAATCCCGTGGGATAAACCTGTGCATAACCTGAAACCTGCAACCCAAACGTCATCACTTTTCAGCCGCTTAGCACTACGTGGCCAATTTTTGACCAAGCAGCGGCATCGTGCGGCATCGAGGCGTTAGACTGCGCCAGGGCAATTTGCCCGATCGATCCGGCGGGTGGATGCGTTGCCATATCAGTGGTCCCGGCGCGGATGGTCTTGCGGACGCCGCAGTTTGATGAGAGTCGACGCAAGACTCGTCATCGGCGCCGCGATGCTGCTACTCGGCGCATGCTCGAAACAGATCCCCTATTCCGGTGACGGGCGATTGATCGACAATGGGTTCGCCGCGGCTGACCATCGTTACGTGATCGAGTTGGGTTCGCTCGATCTTACGCGCAAGGGATCCAGAAATTTTGTGATGGCGGGGCTTCCGCGGACTTATTTTGTGGTTGGTTTGCAGATTCCCGGCGGGATCAATCGAGGGTCGGATGCAAGCGCGGCGACGCCCGCCGACGTCTCGATCGAGGTGACTCAGGAAAACTACGGCATGGTCGCGTTGATCACCGCGCCGCTGCGCGATTGGACTTGGGCGAATCCAAAGCCCGGGGAGCCTACCTTGGTTTATCTGCGGCGTTCATCGAGATCGTATTTCGATGCCTTCACGGAGGCTCGATATCAAGTGAACGTCGTCGTCAATGTGCCCGATCCATCGATTCCGGAGGGATCACTGGTCGTGTTGAAATCGGCCGGATGGAAGTGAAAGCCGTCGATTCATTCCAATAGCGGGTGCCCCTTCGGCAATTTATGCGCATACCAGGTCGCGAGCCGATGTCGAATCGTCTTTTCCGCGACTTGATCTTCCGGCATCGGCGCAATGGCCTTATCGTGCACGAGCAGGCGATAGACATACAGCGCCTTGTCGCTCGCCGAGTCGGTCGCCTCGAATTCAACCGCGCCGCGGCCTTCCGCATACTCAACGCCCGCAAGCAATGCCGCCTTGAACAATTCCGCTTCGTGTTTGAGTTTTTTCATCCGCAGACTCCCCACCAGTTTCGCCCATGAGCGGCTCCGGGATTATCTACAGCTACTGTAACGCGGTTTCAAGGCTTGGCGGTGCGGTCTAGGTCTTCATCGTCGGGGACCGATGCCTCAGCTCGCGGACGACCAACTCGCTGGTGATCTCGATAACCGAATGTTTGCCGGTTGCGCCGACGTCCTTGCGCGCTTCGACGCGCTGTTCGGCGAAACGCTCGCGCTCTGCGACGCTGACGCGCTTGACCGTCGGCTCGTCATAGAAGCCGGCGAGGTAATTGGCGACCGCCTGAGCGGCTATCTGTTCGCTGAAAAAGCCCAGGCGCAGCGCATGCATGACGCGCCCTTGATCGAATGCCTCGACCGAGTACAAGCGATAAACGCCGAAGATATCGAGATTCGGGACCGTATCGGGATCACACGGCTCGGCGCCAACCGACAGCTGGATGACAAACCAGCGCAATGCATCCTCGTCCTCGAGTTCGATCGACGTGAGTGCGCGAACCGTCTGCGTGGACTCGATGCTGACCTTGGGCGCTTCGTACTCCGCGAGAAAGCGTGCGCCGGGGCTCAGATTGTCCGCCAACTGCAGCGGACTCTTTGGCTTATAGCTGGGCTTGGCATGCGGCCCGGCGGGCCTCGGCGGCGACGTCGCAACGACTTTTGCGCCGTTTGGCGTCTGATCGCTGGAAACCTGTGCTTTGGCAGGCGGTGTCGCGCTGGCCGCGATCTGCGGGGCTGCTGCGATTGGCGCGGCTGCCGCGACCGGCGCCGCTTGTGCGACAGGCGCCGGCTTCGCGACCGACGCGGATTGTACGACCGGCGCCGGCTTCGCGACCGACGCTGCTTGTACGACCGGCGCTGCTGCGGCCTGCACAGTCGGTGCAGCCGATTTCGCAGCGGCGCTTACGCGGTTGTCGATCGGCTTGATTGGTGCCTTGAGTACGGCTTTCGGCTGATCGCTGCGCGCCGCAATCGGCTTCCCGGGTACCTTTTTCGCCGGCGGTCGTGGCGTAATGCGCAGCGGCGGTAATCGCGATTTGCCGAGCGACATGGCTCGCAGCGGCGACGCGAACACGCGTCGCATGCCCGTAACGGCCGCTGAGGCGGCTTTTGGTTCCGGTGCATCTCGCGTATCGCTGACGACCGGATCTTCGACGAGGCTCAACTCCAGAGTCGGCGCTGTACGCTCGACCGGGCTCGCCGCGGCGGACTGTTCGTCAGGCGTCTTAGCGGGTACTTGCGCAGTGGCTTGCACCGATTGTGCGGGCTGCGGCTCGGGCACGAATGCCTGCGCGGGCCATTGCAGTACCGGGGGCTCGGCGGCGGCCGTCGTTGCGGTGGCGGCTGAAACTGGAGCGGCGATGAGCGCTGCGGCCACGGTTGGCTCCTTGGTCGCAGCCAACGTCGCAGCAGCAACTGGAACCTCAGCGGCGGGCGCAGAAGCGACCGGCGCTGCAGCAGGTGGCTCCATCGCGAGCGTCAGCTCGGGCGCCGGCGACGCACGAAAAGCGGGCAGCGAGACGGCCTGCGCGGGCCACTGAAGTACTGGCGGCTCAGCCAGCGGCGACGATTCAGTCGTGGGCGCAGGTGCTGCCGTCGCAGGCAAGATCGGTGTGACCACGACTGGCGCGGGTATCGCGGCGATCGGAGCGACAACGATCGGCACGGTAACTGCCGCAACCAGCGGTGTGGCAACCGGCGCGGGTGTGGCAATCAGAGGCGCCGTGACAGCGGCAAGCGGTGCGACTGCCTCGGCCGTCGCCGCGGGTTTCGTCGTCGCTTGGCTCGCCTCGATAGCCTTGGCGGCCGCCGCAAATGCTTCGATGGCTTTCGCAGCCGCGGCGAACACGGACTTGGTCGCCGATGAATCGCGACCCACGGTCATGGTCGGTGGTGTCGCGGCACGCGGCGCCATCGATGTCGGCGCAGCCGGCGTCGCAGCGCTGAACTTCGCGACTGACGGAGCTGGGGTCGGCGGGGTTGCAGATGTGTCGATCGGGGCCGATGCGGCAATGGCGGACGGCTGTGCTGTCGCTGCCGGAGGGGCAGTCACGGGCGACGGCGCAGTCACGGCCGGCGGCGCAGTCACGGCCGGCGGCGCAGTTGCGGCCGGCAGGGCAGTTGCGACAACCGCGCTCACCGGTGTCGGTGCGTTCACCGCGGCCGCTACATCGGACTTTACGACGACCGTGGGGTTGAGGCCGTGCGTCGCGGTTGGACGCGATGCGGCTTGCGGGGCAGCTTGCAGCGCAGCTTTCGGCGCGGCCGGCGCGATGCTCCTCGCGGCCAGAGAATTGGCGGTCGGCTTTTTCGAACGTGCTTGCTGTGCATCGAGCTTGGCGTGCAGCAATTCGATCGCCCGTAAATCGTCGCTCCCCGCGGTAGCGGTCACGGCGCCGGGGTAGATGTCACGCACCTTGGCGAGCACCTTGTCCGCATGGTCTTCGCTCTCGAACGGACCCAGTCGCAGGCGATAGCGCATGCGCCCATCTTCGGTGCGTTGCAGTTGATAAACGTGTGCACGATCACTGCCGGCAAGCGATTGCGCGGGCAAGCTGATCGGCGCGGTCGATGCACTCAGATTGATGACGAATGGTCCGGGGCCACCGAGCCTGGTTGGCTCAGCAACAGGTGCAAGCAAGTCATCGATGCTTAGGTGCCAGATATCCCCGGTGAGTCGCGAATTTATCGGCTGGGCCATTAATGGTTTTCCACGAGAGATTCGGGTGTGGATAGAGTATTGGCTAATTGCGCCGGATGAAACTGTGACGGGCGTCTCTTAGCGGCGACAAACCTCAACCGCGCAGCTGATTCGCAAGCATTGAGTCGATGAGTCGGTCGATTGCGACGAACTCGTTGAACTTAATGCCTGCAGTGGTGAGCTGGATGCGTATCGCGAGAGCGGAGCGGCGACTATATTAAGTAACGCCGATCCATCGGCGATCAACCATGAGCCATGCGCGGCGCGAACCGCAATCCCGATCGGCCGCAGGCATTCGCAGAAGCGCCGCGTTGGCTATCCGCGGTTGTACCTAGCGCGAACCTGAGGCGATTGCCGCAGACTGGGCTCATCGATCATCACATTGGAGATGGCGCTGTGCATTCGACGGATCCGGTCAACCGCCTCATGAGCCCCTCGGTATTGACCGTGGATATCAAAGATCCTGCGGGCGAGGTGATGCGCTTGTTTGCGGCGTATCCGGTGCATCATTTGCCGGTGCTCGACGGACACAAGGTCGTCGGCATGTTGAGCACCGCCGATTTGATGAAATTGGATTTGTTTCTGCCCAAGGGCAGCAGTTCGCCGATCGAATATCTCAACCAACGCATGAAGGTCGGTGCGATGCTGCACCGACCGTTGATTTCAATTGAAGCGCACCAGTCTATCGAATTCGCGGCCCAGCTCATGGCCGGACACGGCGTACATGCGCTGCCCGTGGTCGACTCCCAGGACCAGTTGCTCGGCATCGTGACGACGACCGATATCATCTATGCCGCGCTACATCCAACTCCAGCGCGGGCGCAACTCAATGCGCTCGCAGCAAACGCTTCCGAATCTCAACTCTTGTTGATGAGTGCAGCACAGCTCGAACAGGCGCAGCGTACAGCCGAAGCGGGGATCGCTACTACGCAAGATCCGAGCCACGTTTCCGATGCACTCGCGTTTCTGCGCGCGCAAGTTGCAATGCTGGACCAGGTGCGAATCGCAGCCGAACGCTATGTCAGTGGTGGTCAGGATGAGACGCTGCATCGGATCCTGATCAAGACTTTGGAAGCCGCCCATAGCGCACAACAGCACGGCTATCACGCTCGGTCGGCCGGACCGGCGGCGCCAAACATTTGAGCAAAACTGCTGGAGCCTTCACAGCGTCCGACCGATGACTATGCAAAGGTCCGGGCATCATCGATAAACGCGGCGTCGTGCCAATGCCAATTTTGCATAAGAACGCGATCTTGCTGGCGAGCCTGTGCGGGCTGGTATCGGCCTGTGCAAGCACCCCGCCGCGAAGCGCGTGGGTCAAATCCAGCGCATCATCGCAAGAGTTCTATCAAACGCAAGAGCAATGTCTGCAAAACTCCCAACGGCGCGAATCCTACGCGGAAGGCGCTGAAGTCGTGATCACCGACGTCGACCGCTTCTCTTCGTGTTTGCATTCCCGGGGCTGGGTTTTGCAGACTTTGGCAAAGAACTGACGTCACTGCTGCCGCGCCTGCCGGCAGGCGTCGCCGTCGGTGCTTTCCCGGGGTGGCGCCCGGCGACCGATTGATTCAATATTCCGCTTCATCGATCCTACCCAATGAGATGCCGATGAAGCTCCTTTATAACCCCGCTTCTCCATTTGTCCGAAAATGCCTGGTCAGCGCCCACGAGTTGGGGCTGCGGGTGCGCATCGAGCTGCAGCCCGCTGCGGCGCATCCCGTGAACCGGGACCGCGCGGTCGTCGCGCTCAATCCGCTCGGCAAAATACCGACGCTGATCGCCGACGACGGCACGGTGCTGTTCGACAGCCGCGTCATTTGCGAGTATCTGAATACGCTCGGCGACGGCCATCTCGTCCCTGCGCAAGCAGCGGCGCGCTGGCCCGTGTTGGTCGACCAGTCGCTCGCGGACGGCATCATGGATGCAGCGGTGCTGATGCGCTACGAGAGTGCCCTGCGCCCGGAGGAGCGTCGCTGGAGCGATTGGACTGCGGGGCAGCTCGACAAAGTGAACTGTGGACTCGCCGACCTCGAGCAACGTGCGCACACATTCCATGGACGCGTCGACGTCGGTACGATTGCGATCGGTTGCGCGCTTGGATACCTCGACCTGCGTTTCGCATCGCTCGGCTGGCGCGATAGCTTCCCGAAGGCGGCCAAGTGGTTTGAGCCATTCGGCGAGCGCGAATCGATGCTGGCGACACGGCCGCCCCCTGCCTGACCGGTGCGGCGAGCGCGCCGTAAGCCAAATCTCGTGTTTCGCGCGCCGAATTCGTCATTTGGCTTCAAGATTTCCCCGCGCATGCCGACCATTTTCGGATGACCGCTCGATGGTTGGCTCGTCCGACCACCGGTGCGGCAGGATATGCGCCGTGGCCGGCGGCCAAGTATGGGGGTTGGTGTGCGGACGACTTTACAATGATCAGCGCGCTCATCGAATCGGTTGCCGATACCACCTCGTATCGCGATCGCGACTCGGTTCACAGGGCCGTCGCCCATATGATCCTGAATCACTGGAGTGCCGATTCAGTCGGAATCTACCGATTGATCGACGATGACGGTGTCATACGCCTGGCGTCGCGCGTCGGGGTGTTGCGCGGCGGAGCCGAGCTCGAGCCGGATTCCATCGACGAGCCTGCGAGATTGCCGGCGCTCCACGATTTGCCCGAGTGGAGCCAAAGCGTTCGCGAGCAGCAGGTCGTTCAATTCCTCGAGCGCGACGGCTTGACCTGCACGGTAATGCCGATCGAGGCGGATCGCGACGTCATCGGTTTGCTGGCGGTCAAAGGCGCAGCCCTACTGGATCCACGCGACGTGCAGCTCGTCGGGTCGATCCTGCGCATTCTGAAGAATCACCTGGCCTTGTTGGACTACGGTGAGCGCGACACCTTGACCGGCATGCTCAACCGCAAGACATTCGAAAAGCGCTTCGAAAAATTGCGGCAGCGATTGGTCGCCGCGGATGCCGCCCACTCGGCAAAGGAGCCTTCCTGGTTGGGCCTCGTCGACATCGACAAATTCAAACTGATCAATGATAGCCATGGCCATCTGTTCGGCGATGAAGTGTTGCTGTTGATCTCCCAGCTCATGCAACGATGCTTCCGCGGCGCCGATCACTTGTTCCGATTCGGCGGCGAGGAATTCGTGGTCGTGCTCGAGAACGCGACCGATGCCGGCGCCGAGGTCGCATTCGAGCGCTTGCGCGCAGCCGTCGAGGCGTTCAGCTTCCCGCAGGTCGGGCAGGTCACGATCAGCCTCGGGTATTCCAAAGTCCTGCCGCCGGACGCACCGTCGACCTGCGTCGAACGCGCCGACGCGGCGCTGTATTATGCCAAGAATCACGGGCGCAATAACATCCGTAACTTCGAGGCGCTCGTCGCTTCGGGGAAATTGACCACCAAGGATCAATGCGAGGAGGCGGAACTGTTTTGAAGGGCCGTTCCGCGGCCGCCTGCGGAATCGACTTGCGGCGCGGCCGAATTCACGACAGACGCTCTGGTTCGCGTTATGCTCGTCGCGCAATGGTCGCGAGGACTGATAGGGATGTGGATCTTCTACGCGCGCGCCGCCTCGACATTATTGGGTCACCTGACATGAGGGCCCCGGTCACCGCGTGGCCGTTTTCACGCGGCGATTGGCTGCACGGCTCGATCGTGGCCCTATCCATCCTTGCGGCCGGCTTGGTCGGTTTCATCCTGCCGATCTTCGGGGCGCACTTCAATTTGCCGTTGTTGCCGAGCGGCATTGCGGTGGCCGCCTGTTGTCGTTGGGGTCGGCGCATGTGGCCGTTCATTTTTGCGGCGGTCGCGGCGGTCGATTTCTGGCACCTGCACATACTTGTGGGATCGCTCGGCTTGGGCGCGGGGGTCATCGAAGCATTCGCCGTCGGCGCCGGCCTTGCCGGCGGCGGGGTCCTGGCCGCATGGCTGCTCGAACGCAACGGATTCAACACGAGCTTTGCACGCGCGCGCGATGTGCCGCTGTTCATTCTGTCTGCGGCCGCGGGCATGACGCTGATGCCTGCGTTCGGCTATCTGGGATTCATGCTGGCCGGGCAGCCGTCGGGGCTCAGTTGGGAAAACTGGTTCAGTTGGTGGAGCAATATAACCGCCGGCGTGCTCGTGGTCGGACCCATTTTGATTCCCATGAGCCGCCAGAGTCTTGCGCGCTTAACCGACCGCAGCTGGCTCGAAGTGGGCCTCTGGTTGCTGGGAGTTGTGAGCTGTTGTGCGGCGATTCTGCTGTTGGGCTCACCGAATGTGCGGCCCCTACTGAGCGTTTACGCGGTGCTGCTGATCGTCGTCGGCGCAATGCGCTTTGATCTCGTGGTGACCGCGAGCGCCGCGTTCGTGATCTCCATGACGATCGCTTTGAGCGCCGCATTCAGTCACGGCGCCTACAGTCAGCTGGATAAATTTTCGGGACTCACGATCGTCTGGTCGATCACGGCCGCGCTCACCGGACTGAGCCTGATCATTACCGCCCTGCTCGCCGAGCGCGACGGCGAGAGCGGCGCGAGATTGCGCGCGGAACGCCGTTACGCGCAGATCTTCGAAGGCAGTCCGCAGCCCGTCTGGGTGCATAGCCGGGACACGGGAAAATTTCTGCTGGTCAACGCGGCCGCGGAACGGCAATACGGCTGGAGCCGGGAGGAATTCTTATCGCGCAGCGTCGCGGATCTCGCGCCTGCCGGACAGCCGCGCGTGTTGCCGGAGCCGGGTGAGGAGGGCACCGAAGAGCCGGCCGGGTCTGCCGCGCGCAACGAAGCGCTCGCGGCCGCGGCGGAACCGTTCGAGACCCGCCACCGGACCGGCGATGGCCGTGTGCTCGATGTCGAGGTTTGGACGCGCTCGATCGATCTTGCGGGACAACCCGCGACGCTGGTATTCGCGATCGACGTCACGGAGCGCCGGGCGTTTGGGCAAGCCTTGAGCGAGGCCATTGCTGGTGAGCAGCGGCGCATCGGTCAGGAGATGCATGATGGGCTCGGCCAGGAACTCACGGGACTGTCTTTGTCGGTGCAAGCCTTGGCGAATCGTGCGAAGCGCGAATGGGCGTCGCATGCGGCCGAGTTGCAGCAACTTGCGGCGCTCGCCGCCAGCTGCATCCAGGGTGCACGACTGATCGTTCAGGGACTCTCGCCGCTGAGCGACGCGGACGGCAGCCTGGAAGCGGCGCTCGAGGCGCTTTCGCGGCGCAGCTCATTGAGTGGCACGCCGGTGCGCTTCAAGGCTCGCCTCGAGGCACCCCTTTCTATCGGACTCGAGACGCGCAATCATTTATATCGCATTGCGCAGGAGGCCGTGCAGAACGCACTCAAGCATGCCGGCGGTACCTTGATCGAGATCGAGCTCAGCGCCAATGCCGGCAGGGTCCGGCTTTCCGTTGCGGATAACGGCCGCGGCCTGCCGGCCGACGCGATGCGCGGTCAAGGTCTCGGCATGCGCACGATGCGATTCAGGGCGCGATCGATCAGCGGCCGATTGTTCGTCGGGCCCGCCGAGGCTGGGGGAAATCGGGTCGTTTGCGACCTGGCGCAATTGGCAGCGCGTCGCGAGAGTGCATGAACTTCGAATTGAGTTAACTGGGCCCAACCGGGCAGCGGTTATTCAAGCCGCCTCTGGCTTCAGTCGATAATCTCCCGGCCGTTAACCCGTTGATCGCCAAGTCGAAGAGCGTTGCGCGGTCGTGTGCCGCTTCAAGGCGATTGCGGAGGTTGGATGAGGATCGTTCGATGCGGGCACGTGCGTGGCGCACAGTCTGCGCAATTAGCGCGATTTGCATACGCATTGCTCGCGATCGTCCTCGGCGGGCAAGCCATTGCGCTCGATCCTGGCCTGCAGCCCAGCCAATACCTGCTCGATAATTGGCAAATCCCCGACGGCTTGCCGCAGGTATCGGCACAAACCATTGCGCGCACGCCCGATGGGTATCTTTGGATCGGCACTCAGGAAGGGCTGGCCCGATTCGACGGCGTTCACTTTGCCGTTTATGACGCGCTCAAAGAGCCTGCAATCCCGAACAAGCATATCTCGGTGCTGTACGTCGATCGTTCCGGACTGCTTTGGATCGGGACACGCGCCGGCGTCGCGGTGTTCGATGGCGCCCACTTTCGCGCGATCAGCGGTGATGCGGGATTCGCACATGCCTACGTGCGGGCAATCGCCGAAGACTCGACCGGTCGGCTCTGGGTGGGCACTGAGACAGGGCTCTACAACATCGAGCACGGCCACATCAGTCTCTATGGCGCCGATCACGGCCTCGTCGCGGGCGCCGCGATCCGCGCGGTTCAGGAGGATGCACAAGGCGCGCTCTGGGTATCCACCGATGCCCAGTTGTTCCGCTACGACGGGAGTCGTTTCGAGGGCATGCCGATATATCCGGGCGATACTGACGACAAAGTCACCGCAATGCTGCGCGGTGCCGATGGCGCACTGTGGTTCGGCACACTCAAAGGCGCGGTGTTGCGACGCAGCGCCGATTACCTCGAAACGATCGTGGAGCCGGGGCGTTTCGGCTCCGGAATCCGCGCGCTCGCGATCGACCGCGATGCGAATCTGTGGATCGGCACGCGCGGGGCCGGGCTCGTGCGATGGCGCGATGGAAAATTCGCGCGTCTGCAATCCAATTTCTTCGACGGCGCCGATCTGCGCGCGTTTTACGAGGACGCCGAGGGGAGCCTGTGGATCGGCAGCACCGGCGCAGGTCTGCTGCGTTTGCGCAACGGGCGGTTTGCGCCGTTCGGCGAGCCCGAGGGTCTGCGCGGCAATCTGACCTGGAGCATCGCGCCGCGCATCGGTGGCGGACTGTGGGTGGGATCGGATGCGGGCCTGAGCAAGTATCTCGATGGCAGCTTCGAGCATATTTCGGGGCCACGGGGTCATGAGAACACGCGCGTACGCGCCGTGCTCCAAGCCCACGACGGTACCGTCTGGGCCGGAACCGAAGGCGCCGGTTTGTTTCGTCTCGCCGATGGCCGCCAGACGACGTTCGACCAAGGCAACGGCCTGTCCGGTGCGCACGTGACCGCGATCGAGGAGGATCGGCAGGGCCGCATCTGGATCGGCACCAACGCCGGGCTCGATCGAATCGAGGCTGGGAAAGTCGCATCGATGGCCTCGGTAGTCGGAGCGACGGATGCGACGGGTATCGGCCTCATTCACGAAGATCGTGCCGGAAATATGTGGATCGGCACCGAGGGCCACGGCCTGTTCCTGTTCGACGGCGTAAGGACGCGCAAACTCGGATTGGCGGAGGGTCTGCCCAGCAACTGGGTCGTCGCGCTCTATGAAGATGAGCGCGGCGTGATTTGGCTCGGTACGACGGATGGTCTTGCGGTGTGGCGCGACGGCAAGATCATCTCGCTGGCCCACGGCGCAGGGCCGCTCGGGGAAACGATACTGCAGGTGCTCGAGGACGATGCGCATCAACTATGGCTGACCACGAACAAGGGACTGATTTCGATCGCGCGGGATCAGCTGGATCTGTTGGCATCGGACAGCGAGGCGGGAAAAGCGCCGCGCGCGCCGGTCATTCACAGTTACGGGATTTCCGACGGACTGCGCGCTGCCGAGTTCGATGGCGGCAATACTGCTCCCGGCTGCCGTACGCCGGACGGCATGCTGTGGTTTCCGGGCATCCGCGGCATCATTCGGGTCGACCCGCTGCACATCGCGGTCAATACGCTGGCGCCGCCGGTGCATATCGAGCGGGTACTCGTCGACGGCGAGCCGCTGCCGCTCGACCAGGCCATTGAGATCGCGCCAGGTTCCCATCAGCTGGAATTCGACTACACGGCCTTGAGCATGCTCGTGCCACAGGCTTTGCATTTCAAATATCGGCTCGACGGGTTCGACAAGACGTGGACCGATGCCGGCAATCGCCGCGCCGCCTACTACACCGGGCTCGCGCCGGGCGCCTACACGTTTCGAGTGCTCGCGAGCAACAACGACGGAGTGTGGAACACCAGCGGCAGTGCGCTGAGCGTCGAGCTCAGGCCGCACTACTACCAGACTGCCTGGTTCATGGTGCTTTGCGCGACCGCATTGCTGTTTGCGGTCGGCGCCCTCTACCGCTGGCGCATGGGTCGCCTGCGGCGACTGGCGCAGTCCCTGAGCGAGCAGGTCACCGCGCGCACGCGGGATCTCGAGCGGGCCAACGAAGAATTGCTCGACGCCAAGGACCGCGCCGAGCTCGCGGCCGTCGCGAAGTCGCAGTTTCTCGCAAATATGAGCCACGAGATTCGCACGCCAATGAACGGTGTCATCGGCATGACCGAACTGCTGCTGGAATCGCCGCTCGATCCGTCGCAGCGGGATCATACGGAGACGATCCGCTCCAGCGCCGCGGCACTACTGACGATCATCAACGACATTCTGGATTTTTCGAAAATCGAAGCCGGCAAGATGGATCTCGAGAGCATCGATATGGACCTGCGCGGAACGATCGACGATGTGGCGCGGCTGCTTGCGGTTCAGGCGCATGCCAAAGGCATCGAATTGATCGTCGACATCGATCTTCAGCTGCCGCATTGGGTGCTCGGCGATCCCGGGCGCGTCCGCCAAGTGCTGCTCAACCTCGGCAGCAACGCGGTCAAGTTCACCAAGCATGGCGAAGTCGTCATCGAACTGCGGGTCACCGAATCCGATTCGAGCGGCACGCGCATACGCTGCGAAGTGCGCGATACCGGCGTCGGCATCCCCGCTGCGCGCATCGGCTCCCTGTTCCAGCCGTTCTCGCAGATCGATGCCTCGACGACGAGATTCTACGGCGGCACGGGTCTCGGCCTGTCGATCGCGCGGCGCCTCGTGGACCTCATGGGCGGCCAGACCGGCGCCGAGAGCGAAGAGGGTGTCGGCTCTGTGTTCTGGTTCACCGCGAATTTCGGCTGCTCTCACCGGGAGCACGAAGTCGCGACGCAGATCCCGCCGGAACTGCGCGATGCGAGCATCTTGATCGTGGTTGCCAATGCGAGCTATCGCCGAGTTCTGCAGCGCCAGCTCTCGAGTTTCGGCGCGATCATGAGCTGTGCGGACGGTGTGGACTCGGCGCTTCGCGTTTTGGAGCATGGCATCGATGCCGGCCAGCCGTTCGATCTTGCCTTGCTCGATCACGGTTTGCCGGGCTGCGACGGCTTCGAACTCGCGCGTCGAATCTCGCAGGACCCGCGTTTCGGCGCAACGCGACTCGTGATGCTGACCTCGATGCGTGACATACCCATCGCACAGCACTTTGCGCGGACGGGTTCCGCACCCTACCTGGTCAAGCCCGTCAGCCTGCGCGAACTACGCGAGCGGCTCTGCCAGGTGTTGCCGGTCGCCGCGGCCGTGTGGCACGCAGCCGTGCAATCGATCAATCCCGGGGAGCCCGCCAAGAATGTCGTGCGCGAGCAGCGCATCCTCCTGGCCGAGGACAACGAGGTCAATCAGAAAGTCGCACGCGCCGGACTCGAAAAATTGGGCTACGCCGTCGAAGTCGTGTGCAACGGCCGAGAAGCGCTCACCGCTTGGGAGAGCGGCCGATTTCAATTGATCCTCATGGACTGCCAAATGCCGGTCATGGACGGCTATCAGGCGAGCCGAGCGATCCGCGATCGCGAGGCTGGCATGCGCCGTGTCCCGATCATCGCGTTGACGGCCGACGTCATGCAGGATGCCGCCACGAACTGCCGCCTCGCGGGCATGGACGACTACCTCACGAAGCCATTGAACCGCACACGGCTCGCCGAGACGCTCGAGCGGTTTCTCGGGCCGACCGAAGCCGCAGAAGCGCCGGCACCGGTTGACTGGAACGGATTCCTCGCCGTCGCCGATGGTGATCGGGTGTTCGCACAGGAGCTCGTGCAGTTGTTCATCGACTCCGGCGACGATGCGCTGCGCGAGATCGGCGCCGCGCTCGGCATCGGAGATCTCGGGGCTGTCGAACGCGCCGCGCACTCGCTCAAGGGTTCGAGTGCGAACATTCGTGCGACGTCCACGAGCGCGGCGGCCGGTCGGCTCGAAGCGGCTGCCAAAGCCGGCGCGTCGGCCGAGATCCCGGCGCTGGCGCAGCGATTGAAACATGAGGCCGGCCAGGCGGCGGCATTTCTGCGTTCGCGGCTCGGATAAGCGCGCCGAGAATCTCAGGCGCTTCGATAGCGCAGGCGCGTACCCAATCGGACCGACATTTCGATTTCCGGAGCCGATAGTTCTGTCGGGAAGTACGTGCCGGAGATGCGCGCGGCGTGCAGGCTCGCTCCTTGCAGCTGGCAGCTGCGCAGGTCGAGTCCGCGCAAATCGGCCTGCCTGAAATAGCAATCCGTCAGATCGGCATTGGCAAGGTCGAATTCGCGCAGATCGAGCCCGCGAAAATTGCAACCATGCAAATCGCAACGGTCGCCCGGCTTACGTTGCCGGTTGAAATCCGCGCTGCGTCCCTCGCGTACCAGCAGGTACATCGGATCGCTGGGTTGGCGCGGAGTTGCCGCTGCCATCGCTGTTCTCCATGAGCATCGGGCGACCGCCGCTGATCGACGGACGTCGGCTCTAAACCCTTGTATCGGCAGGCCGCGCACGGTCTGAACCCACCGAATCCGGGCTCAATCACCGCATCGTGGTGGTCAGGCGAGTTTCAGATCGATCGGGGCGGTGTCCGCGAAGACCTTGGCGTTTTGATCGCCGGTCAAACCCCACATCGTGCGGAACAGGCCGCCCAAGACCGCGCGATAGTCGTTGAGTACCGGATAATCGCGGTCTTGGAACAGCGTGCGCCGGCTCACCGGCTGCTGCTCACCGGCGATCATGCCGCCATTGATGGCTCCGCCGAGCACCCAATAAACCGTGCCGTGGCCGTGGTCGGTACCGCGGTTGCCGTTCTCCCGGAACGTGCGGCCGAACTCCGAGAGCACGACGACGACGGTGTTCTTCCATTCGGCGCCGAGCGATTGCGAGAACGCCTGCAGCCCTTGGCCGAGGCTCGTCAGATTCGTCGCGAGCTTACCTTGCGCTGCACCTTCTCCGACGTGAGTGTCCCAGCCGCCGACGTCGACGAAACCGATGCGGTAGCGATCGCGCATCAAGACACCCATACGTGCCGCTTCGAGTTCGAAGCCCTTGGTGTTGATTGCGTCCCGATTGCCGTTGTTCATCTGATCCGCCATTTGTTGCGCGACCTCGTGGCGCAACTCCAGCCCGTTGCTGACCACGCTTTCGAGATGATGGCCCGCGTACATATCGGTCAGAATTTGCGACTGGCGCTCATCGAACGGCGACTTGCCGACGTTCTTGAGCGACAGATTCGGCACGGTCATCGCGCCTTCGAACGCGAGCGGCAGCGAATCGGTAAACGCAATCGGCGCGGCGCTGATCGGCGACCCCGACAGGGTCTCGGAGAGCCTGCCTAGAAACCCCGATCGATAGTCGCGGCTGCCGCCGAGCGGCTGGCCGAGTTCGATGCTGTCCTGGGTCTCGAAATGACTGCGCGACAAGTCGTCGGTGCCGGCGAATGGTACGAAAGCCGCTTGCCGCTGCAGATACATCGCGCCAATCGTCTCGCGTACCGCGGGCGCGAGTGCCCAGTCGGCATCGAGCGCCAAGGCGCCGGTGTTCGACGCAGCATCGGGCTTTGGAATCGCGATGTTGGGGCGCGATTCATAGTAGTAAGGGCTCGAATAGGGGATCAAAAAATTGGTCGCATCGTAACCGCCGCGCAGAAATACCAACAGAAACCGCGGCCCGCCGGCCGGCGCGGCGTACAAGCGGCCGGCGCCGACGCACATCAATGCGGAGCTGCCGAGTTTGATCAGATCGCGGCGGTTCATGGTGCTACCTCGTGTGCCTCATTCATAACTGAAGTCCGGTGACGAGAGCAGAAAAGTGTTCCATTCCTGCGGAGAATTGGCGCGGTTCAGCGCCACGCGTGTGGTCGGCAGCAGAAATGGCTCGACTGCTTCGAAGTACAGGCGGTTCGACAGCTGAGGAAACCCGCCGGCCCCCGCGGCTGCGCCCTCGTCCGCATCGAACAGGCCGGCGTTGCCGGAGCCGATCGCGCGCGCAATCTCGAAACGGCGGCTCATCTGGCCCGAACTCGCCCAATTCAGCTCGGTCGTCGGATATCCGTCGGGAGTCTGGTGGCCGAATGGCGCCTCACCGAGATTGTTGAGCCAGTTGAGCATGGGCCTGACGTTGGTCAGTGGCCTGCCGTCGTAAGCAAATCGCACTGCCGACACCACGAAGCGCATCGGGTCCTTGAATTTTCCGCCGAGCGCGGCGTCGAAATCCCGTGACAGGAACAAGCTGCGCAGCACCGCGGCAATGTCGCCGTCAGTCCGCATGAAGGTCTGCGCCATATGTTCGACGAGCGCGGGCGGCGGATCGTCGGCGACGAAATAGCCGGCGATTTGACGGGAAATGAATCGCGCACAGGCGGGCTCACGGGTGATCAGTGTTACGGCCTGTTCGACTTCCGGGAATCCGCTCGGCTCGATCGTTCGGCCGAGGAAAATCTTGCGGCTGAAATCATGCCGCGCCGGATTGAATTCGAACGCGCCCGATCGCCGGTACAGCGCCTCCCACTCGCGCCTGAGGTGCGGCGGTTTGCCGGCGTTGATTCCGGAGCCGGTCAATATCAGTGCGAGCTGCTGTACGTCCTGTTGCGTGTAGCCGCTGCCGACGCCGAGGGTGTGCAGCTCGAGCAGTTCGCGCGCGTAGTTCTCGTTGACGTGTCCGACGGCATTTTGGTTGTTGTCGAGATATTGCAGCATCGCCGGATGTTCGAGAGTCGCCATCACGAGATCGCGGAAATGCCCCAGCGCGTGCGGCCGGATCGCGCTTTCCTCGTAATCTCCGACCAGCCAGCGCAGATTGCCCTTGTGCTGGTATACATTGAAATGGTTGAGCCAAAACCAAATCATTTCCTCCTGCAACTGCGACGGCGAGTAAATCGCACGCAGCAGTTCGCGCCGGATCGCCTCATAGGCGATCTTGTTGCCGCGGTCGTTGAGGGCCTTGCGCGCCTGTTCGCGGTCCGGGCCATCCGCCATTGCATTGATGTCTTTGTATTGCGTATTGACGTCGGTGATCCAGACGGCGGGATCCGCGTGCGATATTTCCATCGCGTCGATCTGGGCGCTGATCGATGCGGGCAAACGATGGTCGCTCGCGGCCAATTGCCGCTCGAGAAATCGGGCGCGGCCGAGTTTGCGGTATTCGTCGACAGTTGCGCTATCGAGCCCGAAGCTCACGCGCTCGAGCCACAGCATGTCTTCCCGGTGCAATACCAGCAGTGCGGCGCCGGCCCCGTCGGGGCGATTCAATTCGGTCCTCGCACGCGAGTCGGTTGAACCGGCGCAGCCGCCGAGGACCAGTGTGATTGCGGCGCAAACGCCTGCGATCGCCGCTGCGTAGTTCCCCGCGATGACCCCGTCGAACCCGTGCCGCGCAGCCACCGGACCTCCTGAGCGATATGGTAAACACAAACCATTGCGCCACGGCGCCTGGTTCGAATCATAACGGCTTGCGATAGATCGCGTTGACAGTGGCGATGATCCTATACTCGGTGCCGGAACGCTCATTGACGCTCACGCCGGATCCATGTCAATCGCAAAAGTGTACCTCCGTGTGATCGGCCTGTTGGCCGAAGAGAAGGCGCTCGCGTTTATGTTGGTCGCGGTCAATCTGGGCCTGGCCGGGATCCTGTTGCTCGAACCCTGGCTATTCGGCCATGTCATCGACGCGCTGGTTTCGCAGGCGCGCAATGCAGCATGGCGCTACATCGGGTTTTGGGCGGGCTTCGGTTTGCTCGGGATCGGCGCGGGCGTATGGGTTTCGCTGCAGGCCGATCGGCTCGCGCACCGGCGCCGTCTCGCGGCGATCACGATGTTCTTCGAGCACGCGGTCGCGCTGCCGCTCGCGTTTCACGGCGGACACCACTCCGGGCGGCTGCTGCGCATCATGCACGCGGGCAGCTCGAGCCTCTTCAGCATCTGGCTCGGGTTCCTGCGCGAGCATTTGGCGACCTTGCTGTCGATCCTCGTTTTGCTGCCGTTGGCGCTCACGATGAACTGGAAGCTTGCGCTGCTGATGATCGGTTTGATGCTGGGCTTCGCGACTTTCAATATCTTGACGATGCGCCGCACCCACGATGCTCAGCACCGTGTCGAGCGGCTGCATCACGAGATCGCCGAGCGCGCCGGCGATGTGCTCAGCAATGCGCTCGTGGTCCAGAGTTTCACGGGGCACGAGTCGGAGGTCGCGGACATGAGGCTGCTGACCGAACGCGTTCTTGCCGCACAATATCCGGTGTTGCGCGGCTGGGCGTGGCTGTCGGTCGCGACCCGGGCGGCGAGCACCTTGACGATCGTCGCGATCTTTTTGTTGGGTGCGTCGCTCAATCGCACCGGCGAAGTGACCGTCGGCAACATCGTCACTTTCTCGGGTTTCGCGATGACGCTGATCGGCCGGCTGGAGCAGTTCGGCGGCTTCATCTCCGCGATGTTCTTCCAGATCCCGGCGCTCAAGGACTTTTTCTCGGTTCTCGATACACCGTCGGCGTTCGACGAGCCGCCGTCGATTCCGGCGCTGCCTCCGGTCTTGGGTGCTGTCGAGTTCGAGCACGTGTCCTTTGCCTATAACGACGCCGGACCCGCGCTGCACGACCTGAGCTTTCGCGTGCCCGCCGGTTCGACGGTGGCACTCGTGGGTCCGACCGGCGCCGGAAAAACGACGGCGATGAGTTTGCTGTACCGCGCCTACGAGCCGCGCAACGGACGCATCACCGTCGACGGCGTCGATATCCGTTCGGTGAGCATCAAATCCTTGCGGCGCCAGATCGCGGTCGTGTTCCAGGATCCGGGCCTGCTGTACCGGTCGATCGCGGACAACATTCGGCTCGGTAATCCGGCGGCGACCCAGGAGCAACTCGAGAAGACCGCGCGCGCCGCCGAGGCCCATGATTTCATCGTCGTCAAGCCCGATGGTTACGCGACGCTGGTCGCGGAGAGGGGGCGATCCTTGTCGGGTGGTGAACGCCAACGCGTCGCCATTGCGCGCGCGATGCTCAAGGATGCGCCGATCCTGATTCTCGATGAGGCGACCAGCGCACTCGACAATGCAACCGAAGCGCAGATCCAGCGCGCGCTGAAGACCTTGACCGAGGGTCGCACGACCTTCGTGATCGCACATCGGCTCTCGACCGTGCGAGATGCAGATCAGATCTTGGTGCTCGAGCGTGGTCGCCTCGTCGAGCAAGGCCGATTCGATGAACTGATCGCTCAGGACGGCCTGTTTGCGGCGCTGACGGCACAAGGTCAGTTTGCGTCCGACGCCGTCGATTCGGCATCCCAGCCTGCATGAATTGCGACTCTGATCACGTCTGAGTTCTGTCAAACCAGCAATCATCTTCAGCGTTCCGGCACGTATCGCCGGGGCAGCGGCGCAAATGACGTGCTGCATTGAGCATGATGCGTTAATGCCAAAGACATCTGTCGCCGCGGCGGCCGCCGGCTCATCTCCGTCGACCGCCGTGGCGCCGGCTGTCACGGCCAGGGTGTTACGGCTGGGACTTATCGAGTCGCCGCGACATGCGCAACGCCGCCTCGCGGCCCTGGTAATACCCCGGTACGACACCGATGCGCTCGAAACCCAGTCGCTCGTAGAAAGCGCGCGCCTCCTCGTTGTGCGTGCGCAGCTCCAGATTGATCCGAAATACACCCGCGGTCGTCGCGGTGGCAGTCAGCCAATGCAAGAGCTGGGTGCCCAAGCCTGCGCGCCGGTGTACGGTTGCGACCGCGAGCAAATTCAAATGCGCGACTTCGTCGCCGACGTGCATGATCGCAAACGCCGCGATACGGTTCTCGCGCCGGGCAACGATCACAGTCGAGTCATCGCCGCTGATGAAGTGCTGTACGCGTGCCGGAGTCCAGGACCAGGTCAGCCCTTGCTCGATCAGATCGCGCGACATCTCGGCGATCTCGCGCGCATCCGAAGCCCGTGCCAGCCCCACGAGTGATAGTTCCGACATTAGCGGCTACGGTACCTATCGGTCGCGAGCACCAGTTCATGGGTGTTGCCGGGCTCGAACGCCGAGTGGCCGGCGTCCGCGACGATCCGCAGATCCGCCTCGGGCCAGACGCGGTGCAAATCCCAGGCGCTCCTCGCGGGGCAGACGACATCATAGCGGCCCTGGACGATCGTCGCGGGTATATGGCGGATGCGCACGACGTCTTCGAGCAACTGCGCCTCGCTGCGCAGGAACCCTCGATTCACGAAGTAATGACACTCGATGCGCGCGACCGCGAGCGCGAAATGGTCTTCGGCCCATTTCTTGATGTTTTCGAAGTTGCTGTACAGGAAACTCGTCGATCCCTCCCACACCGACCAGGCGCGCGCAGCGGCCAGCGCGACACGCTGGTCGCTGCCCGTGAGGCGCTTGTAATATGCATTCAGGAAGTCGTCGCGCTCATCCGGCGGAATCGCATCGCGGTACGCTTCCCAGCAATCGGGGAAGATCTCCGATGCGCCATGCTGGTAGAACCAGCGAATTTCCGCATAACGCAGCAGAAAGATTCCGCGCAGCACGATTTCCGTGACGCGCTCCGGATGCGCTTCGGCATAGGCGAGCGCCAGTGTGCTACCCCAAGACCCGCCGAACACGAGCCAGCGTTCGATGCCCAAATGCTTGCGCAAGCGTTCGATGTCGGCAACCAGGTGCCACGTCGTGTTCTCGATCAGGCTGGCGCTCGGGCGGCTGCGTCCGCAGCCGCGCTGGTCGAACACGACGATCCGATAATGCCGCGGGTCGAAAAACTGGCGTGCGCGCTTGTCGGACCCTGCGCCGGGTCCGCCGTGCAAGAACACCGCGGGCTTGCCGGCTGGATTGCCGCATTCCTCGTAGTAGATCTCGTGGATTTCCGAGACGCGCAGAAACCCGTGGCGAAAAGGTTCGATTGCCGGATAAAGCGTCCTGCGCGGGGCTTTTGCGTGCGGCGCTGCGGGCGCCGAGCGCTTGACCGCGTCCCGCCTGACCGCGCCTTGTTTCGCGCGCGTCGCGGAAGTCGGCTTTTGCGCTGCAGATTTGCGTGTCGTCTTCGAACGCGTCGGTGCGCTCGGAGCGCTCTTCTTTTTCTTCATCGCCTTATCCTTTTTTTCACTGAACCGGATCGATTACTTCCGCTGGACCATCGGCCCGAGTGGCCTGCCGCCCAACAGGTGCAAATGCAGGTGGTAGACCTCCTGACCGCCATCCGCATTGCAATTGATGATCAGCCGATAGCCGCTTTCCGCGATGCCCTGCTGCTTGGCCAAATCGCGCGCGACAATGACCATGTGGCCAATCAATGACTCGTCGGCATCGGCGATGTCGTTGGCCGTTGGAATCGGCTTATTCGGGACTATCAGGATGTGCACCGGCGCAGCCGGCCGAATATCCAGGAATGCAATCACGCGGGCATCTTTGAAGACCACGGTGGCGGGCAACTCACCGGCGATGATCTTCTCGAAAAGCGTAGGCATTACAGACCCTTCCGAAGCTTGGGCGAAGCGGTAAGATTAGCAGGAACGGGTGCCGGCTTCCGGTTCGCCGGCCGGCAGTTTATAGTGTGAGCGCGCTCCCAACTCGAAGAATGTGCGGCGCACAAAAAGCGATCTCAATAGTAATGGGAATGATTCTCATATAGAATTGTGAGCATGGATATCGTCGACCACATCCCATCCGAAGTCGGTCTTGCCGATTTGCCGTCAGGATGCCTCGCGCGTGTGGTATCGGTCGCCGCGGTCGATGCAGCTGCGCCGCCGGAGCTTGCGCGCCGCTTGTCCGAGCTGGGTTTTTTGCCGGGTGAGCTGGTGCGGATCATCGGACGCGGGTTGCTTTCACGCGAACCGATCGCGGTTCGGGTCGGCACGGGAACGTTTGCCTTGAGGCGCTTCGAGGCTGCCTGTATCCGCGTTTGTCCGGAGCAGACGCAGATCGCGTAGACCCATGGAAGGGGCACCGATCGCTGCCGCAGCTCCGCTGATCGCTTTGGTCGGCAATCCGAACTGCGGCAAGACCGCGCTATTCAATGTGCTGACCGGCAGCCGCCAAAAGGTCGCCAATTACGCGGGCGTGACCGTCGAGCGCAAGGAAGGCTCGCTGCTGACTCCCTCGGGCCGGCGGGTGCGCATACTCGATCTACCCGGTGCCTATAGCCTCGATCCTATGACGCCCGACGAGCAAGTCACTGCCGATGTCTTGCTCGGACACCGGACCGGCGAAGCGCAGCCGGATTTCGTGGTCTGTGTGGCCGATGCCACGAACTTGCGCCAAAACCTGCGCCTGGTATTGAGCCTGAAGCGTCTTGGCCTGCCGATGGTCGTGGCGCTCAACATGAGTGATATCGCGCATCGCAAGGGCATTGCGATCGACGCGGCAAGGCTCGAAGCGGAACTCGGCGTGCCGGTCGTCGAGACGATCGGCATCAAAACCGATGGGGTTCGCGCGCTCGTCGAGGTGCTCGACCACGTTTCGGTCCCCGCCCACGCGCCGGCGCGTGTCGTGTGGCAAACGCCGACGGCGGCCGATATCGCATGCGATCAGGCCGAGGTGCGCCGCGTGCTGGTTGCGATTGGCGGCGACCGACTCGATGGTCTGACCTTGAGCGACCGGATCGATGCGGTCGTGCTGCACCCGTTGCTCGGGCCTGTGATCCTCGCAGTGGTGTTGTTTTTGGTGTTTCAGGCGGTGTTTGCCTGGGCGCAAATGCCGATGGATGCGATCAAGGCCGGCGTCGACGGCCTTGGGGCCGGCTTCAATGCTTGGCTGCCCGCGAGTTTATTCAGGGGTTTGCTCGTCGACGGCATTTTAGCCGGCGTCGGCAGCGTATTGGTATTCCTGCCGCAGATCCTGATTTTGTTCTTCTTCATTTTGATACTGGAAGAGTCGGGATACTTGCCGCGCGCCGCATTCCTGCTCGACCGCATCATGGGCAGCGTCGGCCTCTCGGGACGCGCATTCATTCCGCTGTTGTCGAGCTTTGCCTGTGCCATTCCGGGCATCATGGCGACGCGCACGATCCAAGATCCGCGCGACCGCTTGGCGACGATCATGATCGCGCCGCTGATGACTTGTTCGGCGCGACTGCCGGTCTATGCCTTGATCATCGGCGCATTCATACCGCGCAGGCAGGTTTGGGGCGGCATCGAGCAGCAGGGCCTCGTGCTGTTCGTGCTCTACGTCGCCGGTGTTGCGAGCGCCATGGCCGTCGCCTATGCGCTCAAACGACGCGGTCGTGGCACGCGATTTCAGACGCTGATGCTGGAATTGCCGGCCTACCATTGGCCGAATATCCGCAATTTGCTGATCGGCCTGTGGCAGCGCGTGGAAATTTTCCTCACGCGCGTCGGCACGATCATTCTGGCGCTCATGGTGATTTTGTGGGCTTTCAGCTCGTTTCCGGCGCCGCCGCCGGGTGCTTCGGGACCCGCGATTCAATACAGCATCGCGGGGCACCTGGGCGCGGCGCTCGCGGTATTGTTCGCGCCGATCGGCTTCAATTGGCAGATCTCGATCGCGCTCGTGCCGGGTCTCGCCGCGCGCGAGGTCGCAGTCGGCGCACTCGGCACGGTCTACGCCTTGTCGGCCACCGGCGAGAACGTCAGCAATGCCTTGACGCCGCTGATCGCGCATTCTTGGAATCTGCCGACGGCACTGTCTCTGCTCGCGTGGTATGTGTTTGCGCCGCAGTGCCTCTCGACGCTCGCGACCGTGCGGCGCGAGACCAATTCGTGGAGGTACCCGATCATGATGGCCGCCTACATGTTTGCGCTCGCGTATGCCGCGTCATTCATCACCTACCGGGTCGCCTTGCTGTTTTGATGCAACATTTCGTCGACATCGTTTTGGTGAGTCTCGTGCTGCTGACGAGCGCGGCCTATGCGCTATTTGCGCTCGGCCCCAAGTCACTTCGCAATCGCGTTGCCGCGTCGATCGGCGGAATCGCGGCGCGAGCGACGGCCTTGCCGCAATTGCGCGGACCGCTGCAGCGGCTCAGCGCGCGTCTCGCCAAAAAGGCGCAGGGCGCGTGCGGGGGCTGCGACAGCTGCGGCTCCGAGACCGCGGCCAACGAGCATGCAGCGAATGCGGATGTGCGCGTGCCGATTGCGAAGATCGGCATGCGCCGAGGGCTGCGCCACCGGCCTCGAGTCCGGCACTAGCGGCCCTTGAATTGAGGCGCGCGCTTAGAGCGAAACGCCAATACCCCTTCGGTGAAATCCTGAGTATCCGCGAGCGCCGTCTGGCCGACGGTTTCAACCGCCAATTGTTCCTCCAACGTACGCGGCGGTTCGGTGTTGAATACCGTCTTGATGCGGCTGAAGGCCAGGCTCGGACCGTCCGCAAGCCGGCGCGCGAGCGCCTCCGCATTCGTCGTCAGCTGTGCATCGTCGACCGCCTCCCAAATGAGCCCCCAGGCCGCCGCCTCGTCGGCCTTGAGTTCGCCGCCGAGCAGTGCGAGTCCCTTGGCGCGCGCGGTGCCGACGAGCCGCGGCAGGAAGAACGTGCTGCCGAGATCCGGCATGAGCCCGAGTTTCGGTGCAAATAATTGCAGGAATACCGCGGAGCGCGCCGCGATGACCAAATCACCGGCGAGCGCCAGACTCGCGCCGGCGCCGGCAGCGATGCCGTTGACTGCAACCACGACCGGCACACGCAGGTGATACCAGGCGCTGATCATCGGATTGAAATGCTCGGTCAGGCTCACCCGGACCATCTGGCCGGGACTCGACTTCGGGTCGTCCAACAAGCCGCCGCGCATGAGGTCGGCGCCTGAGCAAAAGGCGCGCCCGGCGCCCGTGAGCAATACCGCCCGGATCGCCTCGTCAGCGTCGATCGCCACGGCTGCCGCGGTCAAATCCGCGATCAGTGCGCCGTTGAGCGCGTTGAGCCGGTCCGGCCGGTTGAGCGTCACGAACGCGACGTGATCGCGGCGTTCGAACAGCAGGGTTTCAAATTGCATGCGGCCTCCGAATGGCGAGAATTCCTGAGCTCGAGACTACGCCACTGTGCCCGCGAGTTCACCTGGGCGTGTGCCGATGCGCGGACTGACGCATACTGGCGGCGAGTCCAACGAAGCCAAAGTGACGACCATGGCCCTACCGCCGATTCTCCACGATCGATTGCGCTTGCCGGTGATCGGCGCGCCGATGTTCATCGTCTCGACGCCGCAACTCGTGATTGCTCAATGCAAAGCCGGTATCGTCGGATCGTTCCCGGCACTCAATGCGCGGCCGGCGGCGAGGCTCGACGACTGGCTCGCCGAGATCACGGAGGAATTGGCGAACTACGCGCGTGCCAACCCGACGCGGAAAGTGGCGCCGTTTGCGGTCAATCAAATCGTGCATGCAAGCAACGACCGACTCGACCACGACATCGAACTCTGCGTGAAGCACCGCGTGCCGATCGTCATCACGAGTTTGCGTCCGCCCGCCGAAGTCGTGGCCGCGGTGCATGGTTACGGCGGCGTCGTGTTTCACGACGTCATCAATCTGCGCCATGCGCAGAAGGCCGCGGGGCAGGGCGTGGACGGCATCATCGCGGTTTGTACGGGCGCCGGCGGGCACGCGGGGACTTTAAGTCCGTTTGCATTGGTCAAGGAGATTCGTGCGGTCTACGACGGGACGATCATCCTGTCTGGCGCAATGAGCACGGGCGCCGATGTGCTCGCGGCGCGCGCCTTGGGTGCCGATCTTGCGTATCTCGGGACGCGCTTCATTGCCACGGACGAGGCCAATGCGAGCGCCGCCTACAAGCAAATGCTGGTTGATTCCAAAGCTGAGGATATCGTCTATACGTCGCTGTTCAGCGGAATCGCCGGCAACTACCTGCGCGGCAGCGTCGTCCAAACCGGCTTGGATCCGGATAAGCTGCCGGAGGCGAGTAAATCCACGATGAACTTCGGCAGCGGCGGCAACGCCGAACGCAAGGCCTGGAAGGATATTTGGAGCGCCGGCCAAAGCGTGAGCGGCATCGAGGCAGTCGAGTCGGTCGATTCGTTGGTTTCGCGCATGGAAAGCGAGTACCTGGCGGCGCGCGAGCGCATCAACCGCTAGCGGCCCTGCTGACTCGCGCAATTTTCCCCAGCTGCCGATGCTTTTGCGATAATCCGCCACGATGCCGCGCCTGAACCTCGATCAACTGCCCGCCGTGCTCGGCAGAGGCCTGGCACCCGTCTACCTCGTATCGGGCGAAGAGCCGCTGCTCGTCGCAGAGGCGGCGGATGCGATCCGCGCGGCTGCCCGGGCCGCTGGGTACACGGATCGCAACGTGTTTTTCATCGAGCGCGGATTCGACTGGGACGAGCTGCGTGGCGCAACGCAATCTCTGTCCTTGTTCGCCGACCGCCGCATCGTCGAATTGCGTCTACCGAGCGGCAAACCCGACAAGGGCGCGCCGCTCTTGGCCGCGCTC
>Ga0181531_10000190_pt1 | contig 46365 bp, 36 predicted proteins | sample PEATcosm2014_Bin_38_FD_119743 | JGI IMG/M metagenome (GOLD analysis project Ga0181531, IMG submission 119743) | Peatland microbial communities from MTU Mesocosm Facility, Houghton, MI, USA - PEATcosm2014_Bin11_10_metaG | ecosystem: Environmental > Terrestrial > Soil > Wetlands > Peat | place...
ACTGCGGTTCGCAGCTTGGCGGTGTTCAGGCTTCCACATCGGGCGCTCCATCGCGAATCAAGCGCCCAACAATGAATCACATCCGATTCATCAGATTCAAGAACTTCCCGGATCGGCTCTTAGGCGTCTACGGCGGTGGGTAGCGAATGTTAAATCCACCCCAATAGGTGAAACACGTCGAGTGTTACAATAATGCGAAAGTTCAAGATCGCGGCAAAAGCGATCGATCCGGGAGGAATGGTGCATGAGCGAATCGCGTCTGCTTGCCGCCATACTGAAAAATGCCCAGCCGGCGCCTTGACCCAGCCGCGGACCGGCAATGAACCTCGCGCACTGGGTCGATAAGTGGGGACGCGCGGCGCCGGAGCAGCCGGCGATCGCGCTCGGCGCCACACCCTATGCGACCTACCGGGAGTTCGCGGCGCGCACCCGCGCGCTCGCCGGCAATCTGCGCGCGCTTTGCCAGCCAGACGATCGCGTGGCGATCGCCATGACCAACCGGCCGGAATTCCTCGATGCGCTGTTTGCCATTTGGCATGCCGGCCTCGTCGCCGTACCGATGAACGCCAAGCTCCATCGCGACGAATTCAGCTACATCATCGGCCACACCGAAGCGAGGCTGGTTCTCGCCAGCCCCGATCGCGCCGACGACGCCGCGCCGTTCGCCCGGACTGTCGCGACCGACAGCGATGATTGGCGGCGGCTTTCGACCGGCGAAGGCATCGATGTGGTCGAGCGCCGCTCCGACGATCTCGCGTGGCTATTCTATACCAGCGGCACCACCGGCCGCCCGAAGGGCGCGATGCTCACGCACCGCATCATGATGGCGCAGACCTTGGCCTATTTCGCCGAGATCGAGCCGGTCGGTGTCGACGACTGCGTGCTGCATGCAGCGCCGATGTCCCACGGCTCCGGCTGCTACGGCTTGCCCTTTGTCGCCATGGGCGCCCGCACCGTCATCCCCGAAAGCGGCGGCTTCGACCCGGTAGAGATCGCCGCATTGTTGCCGATCCACGGCAATGTCAGCTTCTTCGCGGCGCCGACTATGGTGAGCCGCTTGATCAATCATTCAGGCTTTGCCGCCGCCGATCATCGCGGTCTGCGCACCATCATCTACGGCGGCGCGCCAATGCATTTTGAAACGCTGGTGCGCGGGCTGGATTTGCTCGGCCCGAAATTCGCGCAGATCTACGGCCAGGGCGAAGTGCCGATGACGATCACGGCGCTATCAAAGGCGATGCACGCCGATCGCTCGCGGCCGCGCTGGCGCGAAATCATGGGCTCGGTCGGTTTGCCGCGCGCCAATGTCGAAGTGCGCGTCGCCGATGACGACGATCGGACGCTTCCCGTCGGCGATATCGGCGAAGTCCAGGTCCGCGGCGAAGTGGTGATGGCGGGTTACTGGAAAAATCCGCAAGCGACAGCCGAGACCCTGCGCGGCGGCTGGTTGCATACCGGCGACATGGGCGCGTTCGACGACGAAGGCTTCCTGACGCTCAAGGACCGCTCCAAGGATTTGATCATCAGCGGCGGCAGCAACATCTATCCACGCGAAGTCGAGGAGGTGCTGCTGCGCCATCCCGGCGTGTTCGAAGTCTCAGTCATCGGCCGGCCGCACTCCGATTGGGGCGAGGAAGTCGTCGCTTGCGTGGTGGCGCGCCCCGAGCGGCCGGTCTCAGCGGCTGAATTGGACGCGCTGTGCCTGAACGCCATTGCCCGCTTCAAGCGGCCGCGCGACTATGTCTTTCTCGATACGTTGCCGAAGAACAACTACGGCAAGGTGCTGAAGACCGAATTGCGCAAACTGCACGGAAATCCTTCCGGTGCTGAATAATTCGGCAAACCTCGCACGCATCCGTCGGACGTATATTTATTCTTTATGACTATGGCGAGCAAAGCGCATCGAATTCATATGCCGTGATCGGCATATTCAAGACCGGTCCTGCGGCAATCCGAGAACCGGTTCGATGCGACCTAGACTTCTACACTTAATACGATTTCCGGCAACCGCGGTTGCGGCGGCTATTGTGGGCGGTGTCCTCCTTAGCGCCGGGGCGCAGGCCGAGGATTCCCAAATCACCGTCCGGCGCGCCGCCGAACGCACGATCTTCAGCGACGCCGAGATCAAGGACGGATTCTTCAAAACCGCATTCCACGCCGAGCTGAAGTTCGACGAGCAACCCGACCGCATCCGCAAGTTCGACGAGCCGGTGCGCATCTTCGTGGTCAGTCACGGCGCGCCGGACCGCCGCGCCCAAATCGCGGCAATCGTCGGCGACATCCGCACCCGCGTCGCGCACCTCGATGTGGCGCTGACGGACGATCGCAAAGCGGCCAACTTTGTCGTGACGCTGGTGCCGCGGCGCGAACTCGCGTCGACCATCCGTGCGCATTTCGGCGCCGCGCAGGCCAAACGCATCCAATCGGCGCTGGCGCCGCAATGCCTCTCTGGCATCGGCAAGGACGCAAGTTATCGTATCCGGCGAGCCGAGGCGATCCTGCCGGTCGATGCCGGCGATTTCACCTTTTACGACTGCGCGTACGAGGAGCTGCTGCAGGGCCTCGGCATCATCAACGACGATAATTCCGTGCCGTGGACAATGTTCAACGATGACGTGCAGATGGGATTCTTCGACACATACGATCAGCACCTCGTCAATATTCTGTATGACCCACGGGTGCAGCCGGGGATGACCAAGGCCGAGGTCGAGGCGGTGTTGCCCGACGTCCTGCCGGCAGCGCGGTCATGGGTCACGGGCGCCAATTCGCGCGTTGGCGCACCGATCGAAATCACCGAGCAAAAATATTCGCAGTCGCAGGGCATGACCGCTAGCAAATAGCCCGGGACAGGGCCCGGCTTTTGGCAGTCACACGTCTGAAAGATCGGCGCGTTCGCCGGTCTCGTCTGTTGTTATTTGCTTGCCTGCAGCGCCGGTCAGCGCTTGGGCGAAGACTTCGCCGAAGAAGACGAGAATTCGGTTATCGACACTCGCACGGTCTGCGCGTGTTGATTCTGCGTTTGCGCCGTGTGGCTATAGCGCGACGGTGCGCTGGTCGCTCCGCCGCCAGCTTGCGCCGGCAGCAACGATCCGACGGATACCATCGCTACGGCGGCGGCGAGTGTAATGATGCTCTTGCTCATTGTGCCCTCCATTGGGTTTGAGCAGACGAAGGGTTTCCTCTTTCGGGCTCTTAAAGGGCCTCACAAACGAACATGATCTTCGTCGTACGATTGCGCAACAAATAAACGGCTATTGCTTATAATATCGGCAAGAGGCTTCGGCGGTGAAAAACCATCAAACAAATCCGCGCTGCGCTGCAACGCAACCTGACACATGACAACTTAACATTGCTGCACCCGCTAGCGCTCGGGCCATAAGGAGTTTTGATGTGTGATTGCGCCGTCGCTGCGCTGCGAAGAGATGAAGCGCCGGCGCGCGCGCATGTTCACCAAATTGACAACGGTCGACTAATGGTTCGTCCTTAGTCAGGTCCGTTCTCATTGCATCACCGGGGGCACTAAGATGACGGTCATCGGTCCACCCGCCGTGCCGGCATCACGCGCCTCTACGCTCAACGACATGTCGGCGCGCGAAATTGCCGCCCGTATCGCCAGCCACGATCTTTCTTCGGTCGACGTTGTCGAGCACTTCATCGCGCGTCTCAAAGCCGTCAACGGCAAGCTCAACGCTGTCACGACCGACATATCGCAGAGCGCGCGCGAAGCGGCTGCCGCGGTCGATAAGGCGCTGGCACGCGGCGAGAAGCTCGGCCCGCTCGCTGGGCTGCCGGTGACCATCAAAGAATGCTTCGATCTCGCCGGTACCGCCTCGACTTTCGGTCTGTCGACGCGGCGCGACAAGATCGAACGTCAAGACGACCCCTATGTCGCGGCATTGCGCACCGCCGGCGCCATCCCCATCGCCAAGACCAATCTTCCGCAGCTGATGATCTTCACCGAGACCGACAATCCGCTGTACGGACGGACCAATAACCCATGGGATCCGGAGCGCTCGTGCGGCGGTTCGAGCGGCGGTGAAGCTGCGGTCATCGCCGCGGGCGCTTCCCCGCTCGGTCTTGGCAATGACATCGGCGGATCGTTGCGCATTCCAGCGGCGTTTTGCGGCATCACGTCGATCCGCCCGACGGCCGGCCGCCTGCCCGATCACTGCGCGCATGGTCTCCCGGTCGGGCAAACCGCCATTGTCGGCCAAGTCGGACCGATGGCGCGCTACGTCGAAGACCTCGTCTTGGGTTTGCAGGTGCTTGACCGCGCCCGTGATCCGTTGGCCAATCCCGGTCCTGAACTCGGCGATCCGGCGAGCGTCGATCTCTCTCGCCTATGGTTTGCGGCTTTCACCGACGACGGCGAATTTCCGGTCTCGCCGGCGGTCAAGCGCGCGGTCGCGGAGGCTTCGGAGATACTGACGGCGGCCGGAGCTACGCCGGTCGTCTGGAAACCGCCGCCGCTCTCCCGCGCGGTCGATTTTCTCTTTGCCAGCGTATCCGCCGACCGCACCGCGATGTTCCGGCGGATGTTGCGCGGCAATCGGGTCGATCGGCGGGTGCGGCCGCTCTTGCTGTTAGGCGGCATGCCCGGCTGGCTGCGGCGCGCCGCCGGCGGCCTCCTCGACGCGCTCGGCCAGCGCCGTCTTGCCCGCAATATGCGCCGCTTCGCTTCCGGCCGTGTCGATGATTACTGGCAAACGGTCGAAGCCATTGCCGCTTTCCGTCAGGAGCTGTTGCAGTCCCTCGACCAGGCCGATGGCGGCCCCGCCGATTTTATTCTCTGTCCGGCTTACGCGTTGCCGGCCGTGCGCCACGGCGCGACTGAATACATGCCGATGCCGGGTGCTTACGCTCCACTCGTCAATGTCAGCGGCTTTCCCGCCGGCGTCGTTCCCGTCACCCGGGTGCGGCCGAACGAAGAAAGCGACCGGCCGCCGAGCCGTGATTTGATGGAGCGCGTGGCCCGCGAAACGGAACGCGGTAGCGCCGGCTTGCCGATCGCAGTACAAGTGATCGCGCGGCCGTGGCGCGACGATGTGGCGCTTGCCGCCATGGCGCAGATTGAAGCCGCCGCCCGCAACCACGCGGATTATCCGACGAGGCCGCCGTCATGAACGAAATCCTGACCAAGGCGCCGCAACCCGCAACCACGCTCCGAACCACATTCGATGCACAACGCGCGGCTTTCCTGCGCGCCGGTGCGCCATCGCTGCAGGAGCGTCGCGCCGATCTCAAGAAGCTCGCGGAAGCGATCGAGCGTGGCTCCAACCGGCTCGCCGCGGCGATTTCCGCCGATTTCGGCAACCGCTCGCGTCATGAGACCGAACTCGGCGAGATATTCCCGTCGCTATCGGCCATTCGCAACACGCTCAAACATCTGCGTCAATGGATGCGGCCGCGCCGCGTATCAGTCGGGCTTGAGCTTGCGCCGGCCACGGCGCGCATTCTCTATCAGCCGGTCGGCGTCGTCGGCATCATCAGTCCGTGGAATTATCCGTTCAATCTCGCAATCGTGCCGCTGGTCGCGGCGCTCGCCGCCGGCAACCGCGTCATGCTCAAACCCTCGGAGCTGACGCTGCGGACTTCGGATTTCATCGCCGAGATGCTGGCCGGGCTGTTCGCCGCCGACAAGGTCGCGACCGTGATCGGCGGGGCGGACGTCGGAGCCGCTTTTGCGCGACTGCCGTTCGATCATTTGCTTTACACCGGCTCGACCGCCGTCGGCCGACTGGTCATGCAGGCGGCAGCCGAGAATCTGACGCCAGTGACGCTCGAGCTCGGCGGTAAATCGCCGTGCATCCTCGGCGAGGACGCGGTTTTGCCGAGCGCGGTGGACAGCATCGTCTACGGCAAGCTCTTGAACGCCGGCCAGACCTGCATCGCTCCCGACTATGTATTGTTGCCTGAGCGCGACCTCGATGCCTTCGTCGGATTGGCGACCCAGACCGTGCAAAAATTCTATCCGACGATTGGCGACAACCCGGACTACACATCGATCATCAATGAGCGGCATTGTCAGCGCATCGCCCAATATGTCGCCGAAGCCAAGGCGAGTGGCGCCCGCGTCATCGAAATCAATCCGGATCGCGAAACGCCTGCGGCGCAGAGCCGAAAGCTATTGCCGACGCTCGTGATCGAGCCGGGCGACGACCTTGCGGTGATGCGCGAGGAGATCTTCGGACCGGTGCTGCCGATCAAGACTTATCGTGGGCTCGATCAGGCGATCGATTACGTCAACAATCATCCGCGGCCGCTTGCGCTCTATTACTTCGGCGCCGATCCGGCCAAGCGCGACGAAGTCTTGCAGCAAACCGTCTCCGGCGGCGCTTCGATCAACACGACTTTGTTTCACTTTGCGGCGGAGAATCTGCCGTTCGGCGGCATCGGTCCGTCCGGCATCGGCGCCTATCACGGCGAATTCGGTTTCCAGACTTTTTCCCATCGCAAGGGCGTGTTCCTGCAGCGCCGTCTCAACGCCGCGCGTTTCCTCTATCCGCCGTTTGGCCGCCTCACCGACCTGATGCTCAAGGTGCTCAAGCGCGGCTAGGTCGGATCCGCCCGCCTTTAGGCGGCGCCGCGCGTCGTCTTCGCCGCCGTGGTCGCTGCCTTGATGGCATGAATGTCGTCGCGTCCGGCGGCGCGCGCCGCTTCCTGCAAGTCGTGCCTGATCTCGTCGCGCTTTTCATGGATCGAGGCGATCGCGAGCCCGGTGGCCACGCCAAGACCTACCAGCGCCGCTTCGGAAAGCTGCAGGCTCGCCTCGATGGTCTCCGGCACGGCATCGGTCGCACCGAGCGCATAGAGGTGGCGCGCGTGCTCGGCGTCGCGGGCGCGCGAGACAATAAGAATGTCGGGCCGCAGCTCGCGCACATGGGCCACGACCTCGTCGATTTCGCTCGCCGAATGGATGGTGATGATCACGCCGGCAGCACGCGCTAGTCCGCAGGTTTCCAGAAAACCCGGGTCGGCGGCATCGCCATAGTAAACGTCATGGCCTTCGCGGCGGTCGCGCGTGACCGTCACCGCGTCGAAATCAGCGACGATATAGGGAACGCCGTGGTGGCGAAGAAGCTCGCAGACGACCTTGCCGACCCGGCCATAGCCGACGACGATGGCGTGCCGCTGCCCCGCCGTCGGCTTCGCGGTCAATTCCGGATCGATTGGCCTACCTGCCGCAAGCCGCATCGCCAGGCGTCGGGCGCCGATCGAGAGCAGCGGCGTCAGCGCCATGGTCACCGACGTGACGGCAAGCGTGAAGCTTCCAAGTTGCGCGTCGATCAAGCCAGCGGCGGCGGTTGCGCCGACACTGACGAAAGCGAATTCACCGCCCGGCCCGAGCAACAGGCCGGTCTCGACCGCAACCGGCCAGGACAATCGAAACAGCTTGCCAAGCCCAATCAGGATCAGGGACTTTAGCGCGATCAGTCCGACCACACTGCCAAAAAGCAAAAGCGGCTCGCGCCAGAATTCGCGAAAATCGATTTTCATCCCGACGGTGAAAAAAAAGATCCCGAGCAAGAGGCCTTTGAAAGGCGCGACCGTCGCTTCAATCGCCTTGCGGTACTCGGTCTCGGCGAGCAACAGCCCGGCAACGAAAGCGCCAAGCGCCATCGACAGGCCGGCCTGATTGGCGATCACGCCGGCAGCGACGACGACGAACAAGACCGCTGCGATAAACAATTCGGTGGAGCGCGCGGTGGCGACCAGGCGAAAAAGCGGCCGCAACAGCACTCGCCCGAATATGGCGATGACAATGAGGGCTGAGGCCGCCTGCCATAACGCGCTGGCGAGGCTTGCGATGGCGGATTCGTTCGAGCGCGCCGCAAGAATTGAGATAAACAACAGGAGCGGAATAACGGCGAGATCCTGCGCCAACAGAACTGAAAAGCTGGCGCGGCCGACGCTCGACGTGAGCCGCTCCTGGCTCGAGAGAAGCTCAAGCACGATCGCGGTCGATGACAGCGAAAGGCTCGCGCCCAACACGATCGCCTGCGAAGGTGTCATGCCGAGCGCGACGGCGGCGCCGGCGATCAGCGCGCTGGTCAGGACAACTTGCGAACCGCCAAGCCCAAACACGAGCCGGCGCATGGTCGACAGGCGCGAAAATGACAATTCGAGGCCGACGACGAAGAGAAGAAAGACGAGGCCGAACTCGGCGATCCCGGCAACGTTGTCGGCGTCGCTAATGGTGAACCAGAAGACGCCGGGAATGGCTTTGCTGGGCGAGCCGAGACCGAGCGGCCCTAAAATCGCGCCGGCGCCCAGATAGCCGAGAACCGGGTTCAACCCGAAACGGCGCACGATCGGCACCACCACGCCTGCCGTCCCGAGCACGACCAGAGCGTCGCTATAGCCGCCCGCATGCGCCTCTGGAATCACGAATCCTCCGCATTCTCTCGGCACTCATTTCTAGCCGTTTCGCGGGCAGGCCGCGAACCTAAAACCTGGAATTCTGCTGCGGCGCGTATCCCGCGATGCAACGCCTCGCTCGCTGCCGCGTTATGCTGATCGATCGATTCGCGACGATCGACGAGGTGGCCGGCCGGCATGCCGGAACGGGAAGGATTATGAAGCTCTTCGAGTGTCAGAATTGCAGCCAACCGCTCTATTTCGAAAATGCGCGGTGCGAGAACTGCGGATTGTCGCTTGGCTATTTGCCGGATCAAGAGATGCTGACCGCGCTTAAACCCGCTCAAAATGGCAGCGGTGAGCAACAAGTCTGGCGCGCGTTCGCAGATTTGGAGCTTTATCGCTTCTGCGCCAATGCCGCGTACGATGTGTGCAACTGGCTCATCCCGGCGGACGCGACGGATACTTACTGCCCGGCTTGCCGCCACAATCAGATGATTCCCGATCTTTCTCTGCCGGAAAATCTCGCCAAGTGGCGCGCGCTCGAACAGGCAAAGCACCGGCTATTCTACACGCTGTTACAGCTGGGCTTGCCGCTCCAGACCCAAACCGAGAACCCGGCTGGATTGGCCTTTCAATTTCTCGCCGACGCCGCGCCCTCCGGCGCCGCGGTGATGACCGGCCACGCCAACGGCGTCATTACCATCAACCTCGGCGAAGCCGACGACGCGGAACGCGAACGCCGGCGCCATGAGATGGGCGAGCTTTATCGCACCTTGCTCGGTCATTTCCGCCACGAGATCGGACATTATTACTGGAACAGGCTGATCGCCGATACGCCGCATCTCGAAGAGTTCCGCCGCATCTTTGGCGACGAGCGGCAGGACTACGGGGCAGCGCTTGATGCGTATTATGCCAATGGCGCGCCGGCCGATTGGTCCGAGCGCTTCATCTCCGCTTATGCAAGTTCGCATCCTTGGGAGGATTTCGCCGAAACCTGGGCGCACTATTTTCACATGATCGACACGCTTGAAACCGCGCATGTCGCCGGCCTTGTCGTCAATCCGAAGCTTGAGCAGAGCGAAGGCGCCGTGTTCGATTTTCACCCGCGCGACAGCGATATGACGCAGTTGGTCGAGGCGTGGCCGGCACTCACGTTCGCCGTCAATTCGCTCAATCGCAGCATGGGTTTGCAGGATCTTTATCCGTTCGTGCTCGGTCCGCTGGCGATAGAAAAACTCGCCTTCGTCGCGCAGCGGATCAAGGAAATAGCGCCGCAGCGGCAGGACGACGCAAACCGGCGGCGAAGGGAAAAACGCGGCGTATTCCGCCGCCTGCGCACCGGCCAAGCTTGATTCCCAAAACGGGGCAGGATGAGGTACTTGGGGCGGCTTTGGCGGTCAAGACATTTAGATGGCGGGTGAAAAACAAAAACGTCTTGAAATTTAACGACTTACCCAGTGTAATGCCGGCCGCATGGCCGAGCATCCTTCCGCAATAACCGAGCCCGTTTCAGGCGGTCTTGCCATCGGCAATCCTGGTGGCGTCAGCACCATTTCATGGATCACCGCGACCGCGATTGTCGTTGCCGACATGGTCGGTGTCGGGGTGTTCACCAGCCTCGGCTTTCAGGTCGCCGACATCACTTCCGGCTTTTCGCTGCTGCTATTGTGGGTGATCGGCGGCATCGTCGCGATCTGCGGCGCCTTCTGTTACGCGGAACTCGCCACCATGCTGCCGCGGTCGAGCGGCGAATACAATTTTCTCCGCCGTATGTTTCATCCGGCCTTCGGCTTCGTCGCCGGCTGGCTGTCGGCGACCGTCGGTTTTGCCGCACCGATCGCGCTGGCCGCTGTGGCGTTCGGCAGCTATTTTCAATCCATCGTGCCCGGCGCGCCGCCGCTCCTGCTTGGACTGGCCATCACCTGGCTAGCGGCGCTGGTGCATTTGCGTGGCGTCCGTTTCGCTGGCGCCTATCACAACCTTTGGACGGCGCTCAAGCTCGCGCTCATCGTCGTATTGATCGTCGCCGGGTTTGCCTTTGGCGATAATCAGCCGATCTCGTTTATGCCAAGCGCCGTCGATCTGACTTACGTTAAAGGCGCGCCGTTCGCCATCAGCCTGGTCTTCGTGCTGTACTCCTATTCCGGCTGGAACGCGGCAACGTATATTGCCGGCGAAGTGCGCGATCCAGCGCGCAGTCTGCCGCGCGCGCTTTTTGTCGGCACCGCGATAGTTATCGTCCTCTATGTGGCGCTCAATGCGGTCTTTCTGATCGCAGCGCCAATGCATGAATTAAGCGGACAGCTCGACGTTGCGATCGTCGCCGGCAAGCATATCTTCGGCAGCTTCGGCGGCCGCATTGTCGGGGGCTTGATCTGTCTGGGGCTCGTGTCGTCGATCAGCGCCATGACCTGGATCGGCCCGCGCGTGACCATGATTGTGGGCGAGGACCAGCCGCTATTTAGCCTATTTGCGCGCAAATCCAAGCGCGGCGTCCCGGCGAACGCCATTATCTTTCAGCTTGCGGTGTCCAACCTCCTGCTGTTGACGCAGAGCTTCGAAGCGGTGCTGGACTTCATCCAGTTCAGTCTGACTTTTTGTTCATTTTTCGCGGTGCTCGGTCTGATAAAGATGCGCATCACCCACCCGGATATGCCGCGGCCCTACCGCGCCTTCGGTTATCCTGTAACGCCGCTTGTTTTTCTCAGCGTGACGTTGTTCATGATGTATTATCTCGTCGTCAACCGGCCGTTACAATCTCTCGCCGGTGTTGCCCTGATGTCTGCCGGGCTTCTGATCTACTATGTGTCGCGTCCCGCATCCGCGGTTCCTTCCTCGGACGCTTCCCAAACGGTGGCTTAAAAAAGATGCAAACAACAATAGTTAGAATCTTCGCCGCCGTATTTGCGGCGGCAACATTGGCCTTGGCCGCGGCGCCGGCGCAAAGCGCGGACGCGACGGTCGACGACACCGCGCGCTTCTTGGCCGGCCTGCCGCCCTCGTCCGGGTCGCCGCTCACCGCGCTCGCCAACGATCCGGTGTGGCAGCAGCATGCCCACTATTTCGATTCCATCTTCGCGCGCGAGGACAGTACGACGCTGTCGAAGGTCCGGGCCTTCTCGCGCGAACAGCTGACCGACAAGCATGACACCATGCTGTACATGTTCAGCGGTCCGGATTTTCTTTACGCAACGTCGTTTTTTCCCGGTGCCTCGACCTATGTCCTGGCCGGTCTCGAACCGGCGGGCGACGTCCCGCCGTTGCTGAGCCTTAGCCGCCCGGCCGTCGACGGATCGCTGCGCAATCTCGAGACCTCGATGGGTTCGCTGCTCAGCTATAGTTTCTTCATCACCAAAAACATGAAGACGCAGCTACACGAAGGGTCGATCAACGGCACGCTGCCAGTGCTGCTTGTATTTATGGCGCGGACTGGCAAGACCATCCAGGACGTCAGCTTCGTCAGCCTCGACGAGCACGGCAACGTTCAGACCGACGAGCCGTTGGCGACCAGCGTCAGCACCAAACGCGCTTTCCGCACGAGCCATAGCGCCGCCGCCGGCGTGAAGATCGTCTTCACCGACGGCAGCGGCCCGCAACAGACGCTGTACTACTTCAGCACCAACCTCGCCGACGGTTCGTTCGAGCGCAGCGGTTTCCGCGCCTTCCTCGACAAGCTCGGCCCCGCCGACAGCTTCATCAAGAGCGCGTCGTATCTGCTGCACGCCGGCGGCTTCAACCAGGTGCGGAGCTTCCTGCTCGATCACAGCGCCACCGTCCTGCAGGACGACAGCGGTATTCCGGTCCGATATTTCGACCCGCGCAAATGGCGGCTGCAGGCTTTCGGCCATTATGTCGGTCCGCTGGCGCTGTTCGGCCGCAGCTATCAGCCCGAACTCGCCGAAGTGTTCCAGCACGCACAGCCGCTGGACTTCGGCATCGGCTATCGATTCCGCAGGAACGAGTCGAACCTCTTGCTGGCGCAGAAGTCGGCGCCGCGAACCAGCGACCAGGAATTAACCCCCGGTTTACCAGCCGGCCAATACCCTGACGGCGCAACCGCAACGCCGAAGAAGAAGCCGCGAAAAACGGCTTCGTCCTCGCAATCGCCTAAGAAGGAGGCGGACGGTAGCGCAACGGGGTCGTTGGGTTGTCGTGTCGCCGGGATTTTCCCGTTTTGTTCTGATCAGCCGCCTAAATCGAGCCGATAGCGCTGCCAAAATAGGGACATAGTCGTCCCCGACATTGGGGTGTCGGGCGGGGGAAAAGTGCCGAACAGGGTCCGAGGACCATCGCTTCAGGCGATTCGCAGACCAGCGCCGGTTGCCGGGCCGCTTGCGCGCGCGCATCATTTCAGCGCCGAGACGGCGGCACGGCGGCGGCTTGAGCTGAGCGGTGCGCGCATAGCGCCTTCAAGCCACACCGAGGCCGCACGCTCGCGCGTTCAAACAAAGACAAAGACCGCGCGCCGCCTTGGCGAGTTGCGCGACAAGCTTGAAGGCAATCTGCTGCACGTCTCCGCCGCTTTGTTTTTCATCGGCGCGCTGGGTTGGTGTTGGCTGATCGTCAACGAATTTCATGCGTCGGGTTTCGTCTCGCAGGCCTCGGCCGCGCTCGGCAAGACCGACTATGGCGTCGGCGATATCGATCCGTTCAGTTCGTCGACCTACGCGCGCAGCACGGGTCCAGTGGTGGCGAGCCGATGGGATGCGAGCCTCGGCGGTGAATCGCCCGCTAGCATCGTCGCGCACGAATGGGCCCGCCTTCAGCCGCACACCGCCGAGCGCAGCCGCACGCCGGCCAAACAGATCGCCGCCATCCCGGCGAAACAGGTTGCCGCCGTCACGGCGAAACAAGTTGCCGCCCTGCAGGCGAAACAAGCTGCCATTGTCAAAGAGACGAAAGAGCTCAAGCCGAATTTGAAGCCGCAGGTGCAACTCGCGTCGCTCGAAGATACCCTGCCGCCCACTGCGATCCCGCCCTCACGCATTCCGTCAAACATCGGCGCGCTCACCAGCCTGGTGGATTTCGAGACCGCGCCATTCCCGTATCACGGCACTATGCCCGGATCGGAGCGGCCGTTCCTCAATGCCGGCGAGCCGGGCCACCGCGGCCACGTCAATTTCCGCGGCCATGTCCTGTGGGAAGACCAAACCTTCAGCGACGACCGAGTGCTGTTGCACATTCCGCCGGGCTTCGACCCGCGCAAGCCGGCGATGATGGTGGTGTTCTTTCACGGTCATGGCGCCAATCTGGCGCGCGACGTGCGCGACCGGCAGCGGGTGCCGGCGCAGCTCACCGCTGCCGGAGCGAATACGGTTTTGGTGGCGCCGCAATTTGCCGTCGACGCCGCCGATTCCAGCGCCGGAAAATTCTGGGAGCCGAACGGCTTCAAGCGGTTCCTCGACGAAGCGTCGATCAAGCTCGCCCGCCTCTACGGCGATCCGGCGACGGCCGCGACTTTTGCCCGGATGCCGATTGTGATCGTCGCCTATAGCGGCGGCTTCGGCCCGACGCTGTATGTGCTCGACCGCGGCGGGGTACGCTCGCGCATTCGCGGCATCGTTCTCCTTGACGCGCTCTATGCCGGCATCGACCGTTTCGCCGACTGGATCGCCGACAACCGCTCAGCCTTTTTTGTAAGTTCCTACACACCGCACACCGCACACCACAACGCCGATCTTGAGCGCCTGTTGCGCGAGCGGTCGGTGTCTTACGGTTCGGAACTGCGCCGCGGCCGTCTCGACGGCATGGTGACGTTCCTCCCTGCCGGCGACGTCCCGCACCGCGACTTTGTCACCCATGCCTGGGCCGACAACCCGATCAAAGACATCTTGGTGCGTATGGACGATATCGATCCGCACATCGAAACCGCCACCACCGGTTCGACTTCCTTGGGCGGAATGGGCTTCCACTAATCTAATTACGGAAGAGGTTGGTAGCGGAGGACGGATTCGAACCGCCGACACGCGGATTATGATTCCGCTGCTCTAACCAACTGAGCTACTCCGCCAAACCGTTATGGACTTGAAAGCCGGCTGGCGGAGATTTAGGGCAGTTTCCCGCCCTTTCCAAGAGGCAAAATCTTGCGCCCCCGAAACCGTCAAACGCAGGTCGAAACGGCGAAAAACCGCCTGGACCATGATCCGATCAGGTTGAATCTAGATTCTTCGTTGGCGCGTGATTTTTTCGGAAAACCGGTATCCACTTTTCCGGATCACGCGCTAGCGCGGCCGGACGATCCTGGTGGTGGTGCGGCCGGAGGACTGGATGACGGTGATCGAATCTTCGACATCGAAGTGGTCGAGAATGAGTGACCACACCGCGCGCGAGCGGCCGGCGTCGCACAGCGAGACGATGATGCGACCGGAAGGCTTTAGAAACGCAGCGTAGCGGCGGATCATGCCGACCGGATCCGGCATGTAATACAGACATTGATTGAAAATGATGACGGCGAAGGGCGTCTCCGGCACGAAATCGTGCGCGTCGGCCGCGACGAATGCGGTGCGCGCGTCGCCTAACAGCCGCTGCGCGTTGGTGATAGCCGTCGACGAAATGTCGACGCCGACGAATTGCCGATAGGGCAGAACCTTGAGCTTGTCTGCCAGCAAGCCTTCGCCACAGCCGACGTCGAGGATGGTATCCGGCGAAAGATATTGGCAGTAGCCAAAGACCGTGAGCAGCCCGCCGAGATTGTCGAGGCGGCTCAAAAAATCCCAATGCCCGGTGCGATATTGGCGGTCCCAGGTTTCGGCCGAGACGCGGTGCGGCCGATAACCGATCAGCTTGAACAGCGGAAACGCCAGGGCTTCCTTTATTGCCGTTGCGTTCATGGCTTTCCAACAATCTCCGCCGGTAGTGCTAAATCCATGCCGGCGGCGGGGAAAGACCAAAGACGGCGTAAGCTTAACGAACTTAAGCGGCGGCGTCGGTTAAGCGCCCGAGGCGGGCGAAACGGATCAGTGAGAAGTGGCCGAGCGGCGGCATCGGACGACGCTCGACGACGCGAATGTCGCCGCGCCGCGCCGCCCACTGCGCCAACCGCTGCCAGCGAAACTCGGGCCGCCAGCCAAGCCGCCGCGCCACCGGGGCCAACCATTGCTCGAAGGCCGCGCGCGCCCCGGCCTCGGCGCCGAGGTGGTTGACCAAAATGATCTCGCCGCCGGGCCGGACCACACGCGCGAATTCGTCAAGCGTGGCTTCCGGATCCGGCACTACGGTAATGACGTATTGGGCGACAATCACGTCGAAGGCCGCATCCTGAAATCCGAGGCGCTGCGCATCCATCACCGCAAGGCCGTCGACATTGGTCAGCCTATGGTCCGCTGCGCGCGCCTTGGCCTTGCGCAGCATCGGCAGCGAAAGATCGACGCCGACGAGGCGGTTGGTCCACGAATAATCGGGAAGCGACAGGCCAGTGCCGACGCCGACTTCCAGGACGCGACCGCCGATGCGCTCGGCCGCGGCAATCGATGCCTTGCGGCCGCGTTCGAACACGGCGCCGAAAACCAGGTCGTAAACCGGCGCCCAACGGGCATAGGCCTTGGCGACCGAGTCGTTGTCGATTTCCGTCGCCATGGCGTTAAGTCGTCGCGGCTTTAAGGCGCCGCGTCTGTCAGTGGGCCGCGGCCAGATTATTGGCGGGAATGAATGGTTTTGCGGTCGAAGCCGCGGCGGCGCTGGCGATAATGCCGCCGCCCAACACCCGCGCCTGGCCTTCGGCGGCGTCATAGAATGCGCAAGCTTGTCCCGGCGAGACGCCGTCTTCGCCGCCGATCAGCTCGACCTCAATGGCGCCGCCGGAATCGCGGCGCAGCCAAGCCGGCTGCGGCGCCCGCGTCGAGCGGACCTTCACGCAAACCTCGGCGCCGTTTGCCAAAGCTTGATCGAGCGCGCCGGCGCCCAGCCAATTCACTTCGCGCAGGCGGATATGGCTGGTGCGCAAGGCCTCGCGCGGCCCGACCACGACGCGACGCGAATGGGCATCGAGCCGCACGACATAGAGCGGCGCACCGGTTGCGATGCCGAGCCCGCGGCGCTGGCCGATGGTGAAATGAATGATGCCGCCGTGACTGCCAAGCACACGGCCGTCGAGGTCGACGATCTCTCCCGGCGCGGCGGCTCCTGGACGCAAACGCTCGATGACGTCCGCATAATGTCCGCTCGGCACAAAGCAGATGTCCTGGCTGTCCTGCTTCTCCGCGACCGGGAGCCCAAAACGCCGCGCCAGTTCGCGCGTTTCGGCCTTGGTCCGGTCGCCCAGCGGGAAGCGCAGCACATCGAGTTGGGCGCGCGTCGTGGCGAACAAGAAATAGCTCTGGTCGCGCTCGGCTTCGCGGGCGCGATAGAGCGCGCGGCCGCCGCCGGGCAGTGCGCGCGAAGCGACATAATGACCGGTCGCCAACACTTTGGCGCCGAGTTCGCGCGACGTTTCCAGAAGATCGCGGAATTTGATTGACTGATTGCATTCGAGGCACGGCACGGGCGTTTCGCCCGCCACATAGCTCTCGGCAAACCGATCGATCACCGCCTCCTTAAAGCGGCTCTCATAATCGAGCACGTAGTGCGGAATGCCAATGCGCTCGGCGACCGAGCGGGCGTCATGAATATCGCGTCCAGCGCAACAGGCGCCCTTGCGATGCGTGGCGGCGCCGTGGTCGTAGAGCTGCAAGGTGATGCCGACCACGTCATAGCCGGCCTCCGCCAACAGCGCCGCCGTGACCGAGGAATCGACGCCACCCGACATCGCGACCACGACGCGCGTGTCCGACGGCTTTCCCTCGATATCGAGACTGTTCAACATGGCGGTGCGGCGGCAATTCCTGATGGCCATTCGGCCAGCCATTACTATAGGCGTGGCTCACCGGCTCCGCCACGGTCCATCACACGCGTTTGCGAGGATCATGCGAGCGGCGCAATACGCGGCAAAAATTGCCGAGTGCGCGCAGAGACTGCCGCCTGCCGGCTTTATCGTCCTGCGGCCAGCCCATTGAATTTACGTAGATTTTCTCACGCTCGGTGCTGGCCCAGCGGTTGCAAGCCAAGCCTGCATCCGTCGATTTTTTGCATGGGCCTGACAGTGCCGAGTATAGCGTCAGACGTCAGTATTGCTCCCTCCTTGGCCTCGTCGCAGTGGCAGCAAGCGGCCGCCGGCGCGCAAGAGCCCGACACACAATCCTTCGCCGCTCTGCTTGACGCCAACACGGCCGCTTCCGACCCTTCGCCGCCTCCGCCTGTCAGTCCACCGCCGCCGGCCTCTACGCCTGCGCAAAACGCCCTTTCCCCGACCGCGTCAGGCGCGTCACCGCCCAACGACCCAAGTTCTGTCCCGGCGATTGCCAATCCCGTCAACGGCGGCGATTCGACGCCTCAGCCGGCCGCCACCTCAGCCGGCGCCAACACCGCGGGGACGGCCACAACGACCGTCGCAGTGAATGCCCCAACACCGAGTGGCAGCGTGACCGCGAAGACCGCGGCTGGCAGCGCCAGCACGCAGTCCGCAAGCGCGAATACCGCAAACGGCAATTCCGTCGGTCGTGATCGCAACCCCGGCCAACAGCAGGCCGCGAGCGCGAATTCAGCGACCACGACTTATACCGCCAGCAAGCCGACGACGCAGCCGGCCAACAACGAAACGACCACAACAGTAAGCTCTACTGATAATCCGCCGGCGCAGCCGGACACGAAAAGCGCCCAAGCCGCTACGGTCCTCGCCGGCGTAAATCCCGCCGGCACCTCTGTGCTTGCGCTTTCTCCGACTACCAAGACTTCGTCGGGCAGCAGCCCGAAAGACGAAAGCGATGACGGCGCCGCGCCAAACGCGAATTCGGCAGCGGCTTCATCCGCCGGAACGAACGAACCGGTAGCAGCCGCAATCGTTATAAGCACCGGCGGCGCGGCCTCCGTTCCAGCGGGCGCGACCGGGGCCTCTGCGGCTATCGGCGATGCAACCAAGGCACGGGCGAAATCAGCCGCCAATTCCGTCGGCGGAGGGCAGACGACTTCGGCGCCGGCCGTGACCGAAGCCACCGACGAGGATCAGACAACGACTGCCGCACCGACTTCGGCCAAAGCCGGGCCAAGCCAGGAGAGCGAAGCCGCCCAGCAAGGCAGCGCCAACACCGCATCGGCGCAACAAACCCAGCTTTCGGCGGTCGCGGATAATGCTGCCGCCGCTCAACCCGATACACCCGCGGCGACGATGACTGACCGTTTCGGCATCCACGCGCCCGACGCTTCCGCAAGCTCGGCAACCGGGGCCGCGACCGCCTTGTCGAACAGCGGCAATACGACCGGCGCCAGGACTGACGCCGCCGGGCTGCCCAGTTTCGGCTTCGTATCGGCAGCGGCTTCAGCAAATGCCGCATCGGCCGCGACTTCCGGCACCCCGCCAACCGAGGCGGCGGTCCCGATTTCCGGGCTCGCAGTGGCGATCACCTCGCGGGCGCAAGCGGGCTCGAACCAGTTCGATATTCGACTCGACCCGCCGGAACTCGGCCGCATCGATGTGCACCTCGACGTCGACGGCAGCGGCCAGGTGACCACACACGTGACCGCGGAGCGCGCGGATACGCTGCAATTGCTGCAAAGCCAGCAGCCGCAAATCGAAAATGCACTGCAACAAGCCGGCTTGAAAACCGCCGATAACGGCCTGCAATTCACGTTGCGCGACCAGTCATTCAACGGACAAAACAATGGCGGCTCCGGTTCGCAGAACAACGGCACCGCGCAACTCGTCATTCCCGATGCCGATCTCACGCCCGTCGCCGCTACGCAGATTTACGCGCGGGCCGGGCTCGGCAGCGGCCTCGATATTCGCGTCTGATCGGCAATCGCGAGCAAGGACCAGGCAACCATGAGCACTCTCTCAACGGCACTTTCTTCACTCACCGGTGCAGCGACGTCGTCCGGCTCGTCGAACTCGAGTTCGTCAAGCTCGACCACCAGTCCTACGCAGCAAATCGCCGGCAATTTCGACACCTTCCTGCAACTCCTCACCACCCAATTGCAGAATCAGGATCCGCTCGATCCGATGGACACCACGCAATTTACGCAGCAGCTGGTTGAGTTTGCTTCGGTCGAGCAGCAGATCGACATGAACACCAATATGCAAACGCTGATCTCCGACCAGCAGACGACGCAGGCCACATCCGCCCTGCAGCTCGTCGGCTCGACGGTGACGCTCAGCGGCAGCGCGGCGACGCTCTCGAACGCCACCGGGAGCCCGGCGACGTGGAGCCTGACGACGACAAGTCCGGCGACGGCCAACATCACCATTACCAGTTCGGCCGGCACCACGGCCTACACCGGCACGATGGCGCTCAACGCCGGAACGCAGAGCTACTCTTGGAACGGCCAAGGCAACAACGGCCAGACCTGGCCGGACGGCACCTACACCATCGCGATCAATGCGACCGGGGCCAACGGCCAGACGGTGAGCGTCTCGACCCAGACGCAGGGCACGGTCAGCGGCGTCAACCTCAGCCAGAATCCGATCACCCTTGTCATCTCCGGCCAGAACGTTCCGATCAGCTCGATCACATCGATCAGCCACTAACGGTCGGCGCGCTCCGATGCGGCGCTCGAGCCCATTCGGCCTGATCGGTGCGGAAAACCGGCCAATAAGCCAGCCAAAACACGCGCGCGCGCAAAAGCTGCTCAATCGAGCTTTGCGCTTAGGCAAATTTTAAGCCGCGGTGCGTAAGGTCCAATCCTGCTGTGTTGAGTATGTGAGAGTTTTTGCTATGACCGAGCCCCATCGCCCGAGGGTCAAGTATGTCATCGGGCCGGACGGTTCGCCCCTGACTATCGCCGATTTGCCGGCACCGGGAACGAAGCGTTGGGTGATTCGCCGCAAAGCCGAAGTCGTCGCCGCCGTGCGCGGCGGACTGCTTTCGCTTGAAGAGGCCTGCAGCCGCTACACGCTGACGGTCGAAGAATTCCTCTCCTGGCAATATTCGATCGACCAGCACGGCCTCGCCGGCCTGCGCACGACGCGGATCCAGCAATACCGCGAGTAACGAACGCTTAATCCGCCTTACCGATTGGTGAACGCCGGCAACTTGGGGGCCGGCGTTTTGCTTTTTTGCATCGCCGTCGAATTTTTTTTCAAAGTCGGACCCAATGCCCCCCTGCCCGCGGCCACTATTAACCCGCCGCTAACCATAGACCGGGCAAATCTTGCCGGGTGAGATTTGCGGAAATCTCGCGCGGGAGATGGACCGGTGCTGGGTCTGCTTGAGTTTGCCAAGACGCTCGGTGCGCCACGCATCGCCGCAATGGTCGCCGTCACCATCGCGCTGGTCGGCTTTTTCGCCTTTCTCATTTTGCGCGTGACCGCGCCGCAGATGACGCCACTCTACACCGATTTGAGCTACGAGGATTCGGCCGCTGTCGTGAAGGAACTCGAGCGGCAAGGCGTCGTCTACGAGTTGCGCAACGACGGCAATATCGTGATGGTGCCGCAGGACAAGGTCGCCCGATTGCGCATGACGCTGGCCGGCGAAGGCCTGCCGAAGGGCGGCAGCATCGGCTACGAGATTTTCGACAAATCGGACACGCTCGGGACGACGAGCTTCGTGCAGAACATCAACAATCTGCGCGCGATCGAGGGCGAATTGGCGCGTACCATCCGCAGCCTCGATCGGGTAGTGGCCGCCCGCGTGCATTTGGTGATGCCGGAACGCCCGCTGTTCTCGCGCGACAAGGTCGAGCCGTCCGCCTCGATCGTGCTCAAGGTTCGCGGCACGCTGGACGCGCAGCAGGTGCGCGCCATCCGCCACCTCGTGGCCTCCGCCGTCAACGGGCTCAAACCGCAGCGCGTGTCGATCGTGGACGAGACCGGCCGGCTGCTCGCCGACGGCGCCGGCGACAGCGATAACCCCGGCGAGGTCACAATCGACGAACGGCGCGTGGCGTTCGAAAAACGGTTGCGCGACCAGGTAGACACCATCGTCACCTCCGTGGTCGGGCCCGGCCGGGCCCGCACCGAAGTCAGCGCCGACTTCGATTTCAACCGCATCACGCAGACTTCGGACAAATACGATCCCGAGGGCCGCGTGGTGCGTTCGAGCCAGACGCGCGAAGAAACCTCGGCGAGCAACGAAGGCCGCGACAATCAGGTCACCGTCGGCAACGAAATACCCGGCGGCGGCAATCAGCGGCAGACGCCGGGGCCGACGCCCGAAGCCCCGCCGACGCCGCGCGACCAGAGCCGCAAATCCGAGGAAATCGTCAACTACGAGATTTCCAAGGTCACCAAAACCGAGGTGATCGAAAGCGGCCGGGTCAACCGTATCTCGGTTGCCGTGCTCGTCGACGGCACTTACGGCAAAAACGACAAAGGCGATATCACTTATCAGCCGCGCAGCAAGGAAGAGCTCGATCAGATCGCGTCGCTGGTGCGCACGGCGATCGGCTTCGACCAGAAACGCGGCGATCAGGTCGAGGTGGTCAATTTGCGCTTCGCCGAAGCGCCGTCGACACCGATCAGCGAACCAAGCGGCTGGCTGTCGGCGCTGCAATTCACCAAGGACGACATCATGCGCGCTATCGAGATGGTGGTCATGGGTCTCCTCGGTTTTGTCGTGCTGCTGATGGTCGTGCGCCCGCTAGTGCGCCGCATGCTGGCGCCGGAAGTGCGCGCGCTCGCAGCGCCGCCGACGGCCGGCGCCGGCGGCGCGTCGGTTGCCGACGTCGCGGCGGAGGCCGTCGCCAAAGCCGAGCCGAGCCAGGCCGCCAAAATGATCGACATCGCCCAAATCCAGGGCCAAGTGCACGCCCAGTCAGTGCAGAAGGTCGGTGAACTCGCCGACAAGAACCCGACCGAAGCCGTTTCCATCATCCGCCAATGGATGACCGAGCACAAAGCAGCCTGATCGATCCACGCCATGCCATCCGCCTTCGAACAAGATCCCTCTCGCGCCGCCGCAGTCGCCAATCTTGTCGCCCGCGGCGGAGCGTCGGCGGCGAAGCGGGAACTGACCGGGCCGCAGCGCGCGGCGGTGCTCATGCTCGCGCTTGGCGAACAGCACGGCGCCAAGATTTGGAGCCTGCTCGACGACGACGAGCTGCGCGAGATTTCCATCGTGATGGCGACCATGGGCTCCGTCGAGGCGGAGCAGGTCGAGGCTCTGCTGCTCGAATTCGTCACCCGGATGTCGGCTTCCGGTGCGCTGATGGGCAACTTCGAGGCCACCGAACGGCTGCTGCAGCAATATCTGCCGCCCGAGCGCGTCGGCAACATCATGGAAGAGATCCGCGGTCCCGCTGGTCGCAACATGTGGGAGAAGCTCTCCAACGTCCAGGAAGAGGTTCTCGCCAACTATCTCAAGAACGAATATCCGCAGACCGTCGCGGTCGTGCTGTCGAAGATCGGGCCGGAACATGCCGCGCGCGTGCTGGCGATCCTGCCCGAGGAATTGGCGCTCGACGTCGTCAACCGCATGCTGCGCATGGAAGCGGTGCAGAAAGAGGTGCTGGAGCGAGTCGAACAGACGCTGCGCACCGAATTCATGTCCAACCTGTCGCAAACCCGGCGCCGCGACGCACACGAGGTCATGGCGGAGATTTTCAATCATTTCGATCGTCAGACCGAAACCCGCTTCCTGACTTCGCTTGAGGAAGACAACCGCGAAAGTGCCGAGCGCATCAAGACGCTGATGTTCACCTTCGACGACCTGATCAAGCTCGATCCGGGTTCGGCGCAGACGCTGATGCGACACATCGAGAAAGACAAATTGGCAATCGCGCTCAAGGGCGCTTCGGAGCCGGTGCGGCAGTTCTTCCTGTCGAATATGTCGACGCGCGCCGCCAAGATGCTGGTCGACGATATGGGGGCGATGGGCCCGGTGCGGCTGCGCGACGTCGACGAGGCGCAGGTGCTGCTTGTCAATCTCGCCAAGGACCTGGCCGGCAAAGGTGAGATCGTCATCTCCAAGACTCGCGGCGAAGAAGAGTTGATCTATTGATGGGCGCACCGGCCAAATTCCTGTTCGACGTCGATTTCGCCGCCGGCAGCGAACGCGTAGCGACGATCCCGCTCCCGGAGCACGCGGCCACGCTCGCCGAAGCCGAGGCGGCCGCCCACGCCAGAGGCTTTGCGCAGGCGCAAAGGGACGCCGCCGTCGAAGCCAACCGCCGCATTGCCGGCGCGCTGGAACGCATTGCGGTGAGCCTGCGCGAAGCCAACGGCGCCTTGCACGCCATCGAAACACGGCTCGAATGCGAGGCCGTCGAAGTCGCCGTTGCCGTGGCCCGCAAGCTCGTACCGGAACTGCTGCAACGCGAGCCGTTTGCCGAGATTTCAGCGCTGGCCAGCCATTGCTTCCGCGAGTTGCTCGCCGCGCCGCACATCGCGGTGCGGGTCAATGACACACTTTATGCGGCGGCGCGCGAACAGCTCGATGACGTCGCCCGCGCCCACGGTTTCGAGGGCCGGCTGGTCGTGCTCGGCGATCCCGGCATCGGCGCCGGCGATTGCTGCATCGAATGGGCCGACGGTGGCGTCACCCGCGACATCGCCGCCGCCGACGCCGCCATCGGCGAAGCGGTCGCCCGCTATATCAGTGCGCGCCGCGGCCTGGCAGACGCCAGCCGCGCCGCGGAGGAGGCATGACAATGAGCGACGACGGCAAGGTGCCGCTGCCCAATCTGGAACACAACGACGCGCCGCCCGGCGTCCCGGCGGAACCGATCGAACCCGAAGGCGCGACGTCACGCATCGCCGGTGATCTCGAAGCCGTGTTCGACGTCCCGGTGCAAGTTTCCGCGGTGCTCGGCCGGGCGCGGATGGAAATCAACGATCTCCTCAAATTAGGCCCCGGCACGGTGCTGGAGCTCGACCGCAAGGTCGGTGAAGCGATCGACATTTACGTCAACAACCGGCTCGTCGCCCGTGGCGAAGTCGTTCTGGTCGAGGAAAAGCTCGGCGTGACTATGACCGAAATCATCAAGGCGGAGCGGGCGTGATGCGGCGCCTGACCAAGAAGGAATAAGAAGATGCGGCTTTTGATCGTCGGTACGCTCAACGGGCAATTGACCACCGCGACCAAGATCGCGATGGACAAGGGCGCTACCGTCACGCATGCCGCAGACATCGCACAAGCGCTCGCCGTACTGCGCTCGGGGCGCGGCGCCGACCTGTTGATGGTCGACGTCGGCATCGACATCCGCGAACTGGTCAAAAGTCTCGAAACCGAGCACATCCACGCCCCGATCGTTGCTTGCGGCATCGCCACCGACGCCCGCGCCGCCGTTGCCGCCATCCATGCCGGCGCCAAGGAATACATCCCGCTGCCGCCGGACGCTGAGTTGATTGCGGCAGTGCTGGCCGCCGTCGCCGACGACACGCGTGAGTTGATCTACCGCGACGAAGCGACGGCACGCGTCGTCAAGCTTGCGCTGCAAGTAGCGGCGAGCGACGCCTCGATCCTGATCACCGGCGAATCGGGAAGCGGCAAGGAGGTGCTGGCGCGCTATGTACACAGCCGATCGAGCCGGTCGAAGAAGCCTTTCATCTGCATCAATTGCGCCGCCATTCCCGAATCGCTCCTGGAATCCGAATTGTTCGGCCACGAGAAAGGCGCGTTCACCGGCGCGGTGGCGCGGCGGATCGGGAAATTCGAGGAGGCCAACGGCGGCACGCTGTTGCTCGACGAGATTTCGGAAATGGACGTGCGGCTCCAGGCCAAGCTGTTGCGCGCGATCCAGGAGCGGGTCATCGACCGCGTCGGCGGCACGCGCCCGGTGCCGATCGATATCCGCATCATCGCCACGTCGAACCGCAATCTTGCCGAGGCGGTGCGCGAGAACACGTTCCGCGAGGATTTGCTGTTCCGCCTCAACGTCGTCAACCTCAAAATCCCGCCGCTGCGCGAGCGGCCGGCCGACATCATCGAGCTGGCGCAATATTTCATCGGCAAATACGCCGCCGCCAACGGCGTTCCGGCGCGGCCGCTGTCGGCGGAGGCGCGGCGCACGCTTACGGTCAATTATTGGCCCGGCAATGTGCGCGAATTGGAAAACACTATGCATCGCGCCGTGCTGATGGCGACCGGCGGCGAGATCGGGCCTGAAGCGATCCTTGCGCCGGACGGCGCCCGCCTCGATCAGCAGCGCGGCGCCTCATCGGTCGCCCACGCGACGCTTGCCGCCGAGCAGTTTTCGCGCGCGCTGGTCGGCCGCACAGTCGCGGAAGTCGAGCGCGATCTGATCCTGGAGACGCTCAAGCATTGTCTCGGCAACCGCACGCACGCCGCCAACGTGCTTGGCATTTCGATCCGCACGCTACGCAATAAGCTCAATGAATATGCCGCCGACGGCACGCCGGTGCCGCCGCCCGGAGGCGGCGAGCCGCGCGTAGCGGCTTAAGCGGCTAGAGCCCTTCGAGCATCACAATTTCCACTTCGCCGGCACCGTCACGGCGAAAGGCTGCGGCCTTCTTATACTCGTCGGAGGAAAAGCAGGCGACGCCCTGCTCGAAGGTTGGAAATTCGATGATCACGAAGCGTTGAAACTTTTCCGGACCTTCCATGATCTGGAAGCGCCCGCCACGCGCCAGCGCCTTGCCGCCATACTTGGCGAGAATCGGCGGTACCAAGTCGGCGTATTTCTTGTATTCAACCAGGTCATTGACCTTGGAGCGGGCGATCCAATAAGCGGGCATTTGCGAATTTCCAATGCTTGCGACTGACAACTACTCCGCGGCGCGGCGCGCCGCAACAATCTGATCGGCGGTCCGGCCGGTCAGTTCCGCCATGTGATCGAACTTGAAGGTGAACGTGCCGGCGCCGGCGGTGGCGGAGCGAACCTCGACGATCAGATCGCCGATCTCGGCTTCCGGCATCTTCGCGCGCACCACGTCCCAGCCCTCCCAGCCCTCGCGGGTATCGAAGCCGAGGATTTGGCCGCGCCGGCCGGACAGTAGCGCATTGATCTTTGCCGTCGCCTCGTTCGGGCAGACGATCTCGACCAGATGAATCGGTTCGAGCAGCACCGGCTGGCACTGCGGCAGCCCCTCGCTGATGCCGATGCGGCCGGCGGTGCGAAACGCCATGTCGGAAGAATCGACGGTGTGATAGGAGCCGTCGATCAGCGCGACGTGCAAATCGACCACCGGGAATCCCAAAGGCCCATTGGCGAGCGCGTCGACGACGCCTTCCTCGACGGAGGGGATGTAGTTTCGCGGCACCACGCCGCCGGTGATCTTGTCTTCGAACGAGAATCCGGCGCCGCGCGGCATCGGCTTGATGTCGATCACAACGTCGCCGTATTGGCCGTGACCGCCGGACTGTTTCTTGTGCCGGCCGCGCTGGGTAACGCCCTTGCGGATGGTTTCGCGATAACCGACCGAGGGCTGGCGGCGCTCGATGGCGACGCCGTAGCGCTCGCCAAGACGCTCGGTGGCGACACGCAAGTGCATCTCGCCCTGCCCCCACAATACCACCTCATGGGTCTCCGGATTGTGCACGATGACAAGCGAGGGATCTTCCTCGGCGAGCTTATTGAGCGCCTGACCGAGCTTGACGTCGTCCTTGCGCTCCTTCGCCGAGATGGCGATAGCGAGCACCGGCGGACAGGGCTCGACTTTGGCCACCGCAGGATACGCCTGTTTGCCCGCGGTCAAGGTGTCGCCGGTCTTGGCTTTGTCGAGTTTGGCGAACGCGACAGTCTCTCCGAGCATCGCCGGCCCGCGCTTTTCGGTCGATGCACCGACGAGCTTGAACACACCGGCGACGCGACCGGCCTCGCCGTCGGCGGTCAAGAAATTCGTACCGTCGCCGGCTTGGCCGGCGAGCACGCGTGCAATCGACATTTTGCCGCCATGAGTGGTGTTCTGCGTCTTGAGCACATAGGCGACCGTGTCGTTGCCGGCAGCTCTGATGCCAAGCCGCTTGGCGGTTTCGGCAATGCCCGGCGCTTCGTGTCGGAGCGCCTTCAACAGCCGCAAGACGCCGTTGGCGCGCGTCGCCGTTCCCATCAGCACCGGGCACACCAGCCCTTCGCGCAATTCGCGCGTCAGATCGTCGAACACCTTGTCGCGCGGCGGCTCGATGTCTTCGAGCAGCTGCTCCATCAGCTCGTCGTCGTGGTCGGCGAGCGTCTCGAGCATCGAGAAGCGCGCGGTCTTCTCGCGATCGGCCGCGTCACCTGCGAGCGCCACGATCTCAGAGGGCGCGTGCTCTTTGTAGACAAACGCCCGCTCCAGCGCGAGATCGACGAAGCCGGTGATGATGTCGCCGGCGAAGGTCGGAATTTGGCGCAGGATAAGCTTGGTGCGCGATGCCGGCTGCAACAGATTGAGCACGTCGTGCACGCCGGCGTCGGCCTTGTCGATTTTGTTGAGAAACAGGATGCGGGGAATTTTGCGGTCTTCCAGCTCGCGCTGGATAAGCTGCAGCTGTGCAATTTTCTTTTCATCCATTTCGCAAACGACGACGGCCACGTCGATCGCCGGCAGCGCCGCGCGCATATCGTGGACGAATTCGACCGAGCCCGGGCAATCGAGGAAGGTGTAATTATCGCCCACGAAGCTTGCCGTCGCGGCCGCAAGCTCCACGCTCATGTGATGATGGCGGGCTTCGGGGCTGGAGTCGCCGACGGTATTGCCGGCTTCGACCGCACCCTGGCGGGGGATGACGCCCGTCCGGGCCAAGATCGCTTCGAGGAGCGTGGTCTTGCCGCTCTGGAAGGGACCAACCAATGCGACACAGCGAGGACCGGCCGCGCGCGCAGCATTATTTCCGTTGGCTGCCATGACTGCCTCCCGACCGCTGACCCGTCGTTTTGGCGCGGGCCGCGCCGGCATCGTTTCAGGCGACGCCGGGGCTGGTCAAGGGGCGCGATATTGTGGCGCTGATGGCGTTTTTTGGAAAGCGGCCGGTGAACGCTTTACGGAGCGGGGTGAAGTTCCAATGCCCCGATGCCGCCGGCGACGTCTAGACCGATCTGACCCTGCACGGACAGCGGTTGCAGCGCAACGGTGCGATTCGAGCCGCCGACCAGAACGTTGGCGCCAAGACCTGCGGCAACGGATATTTCGGCGGTCGCGCCGGCATATTTGCCGGCCAGCATTCCTCTATATCGGGCGTTACTATCAGCAAACACCGCCCAAACGATAACCCCACCGGTGGTGAAGCCCACGTCAAGCCCGACCGTCGTCATAGTGCCGGTATAGGCTTCGTCCGGTTGCCCCGGCTGACCTTTGAAAATGCAATTCACATTCTTCTGCGACCCGAGGATCAGGCCGATGCTGGCGGACATCGAACAGGTGAGCTGACCGACCTGGGCGCGCGACTGCGCGTTTGCCGACCCCGGAACCATCGCCAGCGCGGCCGCGGAAATCGCCGCCGCGGCGAAAGCAGTGCGAAACATTATGATTACTCCTTACCCGGCGCCCCCACGGGGCCTTTGAGCCCACAGATTGTAAGCGAGAAAACCTACGGCGTCTTGATCATTCCGGTGCGCAACCGCTCCCGAATGACCGTTGCAGCTATTTCAGGTTACCGCAGAAACGCTGAATGCGGGCACAAGCCTCCTCGACCGCCGCCGTTGCGGTCGCGTAGGAGATGCGAAACGCCGGTCCGTAGCCGAACGGCGTGCCCTGCACCACCGCGACGCCCTCGGCCTCGAGGAGTTCGCTGACGAAGTCCTCGTCGGTCGCGAGCTTTTTTCCGGTCGGCGCTAACTTGCCGATCGTGCCGCCGCACGATGGGTAGACGTAAAACGCGCCTTCCGGCTTCGGACAGCGGATGCCGTTGGCTTGGTTGAGCATAGAGACGCAAAGGTCGCGCCGCTCTTTGAAGACTTTGTTGTGCCTTTGAATGAAATCCTGCGGACCGTCGAGCGCCTCGACCGCCGCCCATTGCGAGACAGCGGTCGGGTTCGACGTCGACTGCGATTGGATCATCGCCATGGTCTTGATCAGCGATTCCGGACCGCCGGCATAGCCGATGCGCCAGCCGGTCATGCAATAGGCCTTGGACACGCCGTTGACCGTCAGCGTGCGCTCATAGAGCTGCGGCTCGAGCTCCGCCGGCGAATAGAACTTGAAGTCGTCGTAGACCAGATGCTCGTACATGTCGTCCGACATGATGTGAACGTGCGGGTGACGCACCAGCACATCGGTCACCGCCTTGAGCTCGGCACGCGTGTACGCGGCGCCCGTCGGGTTCGACGGCGAGTTGAAGATGATCCATTTGGTCTTCGGCGTGATCGCGCGTTCCAACGCCTCCGGCTTCATCTTGAAACCGGATTCCATGGTGGTCGGCACCTCCACCGGCTCGCCGCCGGCGAGCAGCACCATTTCCGGATAGCTGACCCAATAGGGCGCCGGGATGATCACCTCGTCGCCGGGATTGATGGTCGCCAACAGCGCGTTGAACAGTACCTGTTTGCCGCCGGTGCCGACGATGATCTGCGACGGCTTATAAGCGAGCTCGTTCTCGCGCTTGAATTTGCGTGCGATCGCCGCCTTCAATTCCGGAATGCCGTCGACAGCGGTGTATTTGGACGCCTTGCCGTCGCGGATCGCCTTGATCGCCGCTTCCTTGATGTTTTCAGGCGTGTCGAAATCGGGCTCGCCGGCCCCAAGGCCAATAACGTCACGGCCCGCCGCTTTCAGCGCGCGCGCCTTGTCCGTCACGGCGATGGTCGCCGAGGGCTTAATGCGCGAGGTGCGGTCCGCGAGGAAGGCCATTGTTCAAGTCTCCAACGTCAAAGCGCGTGCTTGGTAAAGCGCCCGGCCCGCGCAAGCAAGGGCAAGAGGCGCAGCCGGGCTCAATTCTCCGTTAAGACCGCACAGGCCTAATGCGCGCGAAGCGGTCTTAGGGCAAAGCGGCGATGAAACGGTTAGTCGAGATCTTGCGCAGCGGGGATTGGCTCACGACCGAGCGCATCCGTCTGGTGGCCGCCGCCATCATCGCTGTGTCCGTCGCCAGCCTCGCTTACCTCTTGGTCAGCGCCAACGGCCTTGTCGACAGCCAGGGACGGCCGCTGGGCACGGATTTCTCGAGCTTTTATGCCGCCGGAACTTATGTTCTCGAGGGCCTTCCCGCGGCGCCCTACGAGCCGGCCCTGCAGCATGCCCGCGAGCAGGCGATGTTCGGACCGGCGACGCCTTTCTACAGCTGGTTTTACCCGCCAATTTTTCTGCTCGCCGCCGCCGTGATGGCTTTGATGCCGTATGGCGTGGCGCTTGCCGCCTGGCTCGCGGCGACGCTTGGGCTTTATGTTTTGGCGATCCGCGCGATCGTGCCGTTGTCGTTGCGCGTGGCGACGCACGACTGGCTCCTGCTCGCGCTCGCCTTTCCGGCGGTGCTGGTCAATCTCGGCCACGGCCAAAACGGATTTCTCACTGCGGCACTGTTTGGCGGCGCGCTGGCGCTTCTCGACCGCCGGCCGGTTGTCGCCGGAATCCTGTTCGGCCTCCTCGCCTATAAACCGCAGCTCGGGTTGATGATCCCGTTCGCCTTGGCCGCGAGCGGCCGCTGGCGCGCACTGGCGGCGGCCGGCGCCGCGGCTTTCGCGCTCGCCATCGCAACGACCGTCATATTCGGCGCTGACGTGTGGCGCGCGTTCCTCAACGCCAGCCATTTCGCCCGCACCGTCGTGCTCGAAAAGGGCGACGTCGGCTTCTACAAAATGCAGAGCCTGTTCGCGTGGGCGCGGCTGTGGGGTGCGCCCGTTGCGCTCGCCTACGCATTGCAAAGCGTGTTGACTGCCGTGCTTGCCAGCGTCGTGGCGGCGCTCTGGCGCAGCGCAGCACCGTACGCGCTCAAAGCCGCCGCACTCTGCCTCGCCGCCGTTCTCGCGACGCCGTTTGTATTCGACTACGACATGATGGTGCTGGCGCCGGCGATCGCGTTCCTGGCCATCGACGGGCTCGAACGCGGTTTCACTCCTTGGGAAAAGACCGGTGTCGCCGTCCTTTGGCTCGCGCCGATTGTCGCACGCACCTTCACGCAGGCGACGTGGATTCCGCTCGGCGTGCCGATCATGCTTGCGATATTCATTTTGTTGTTGCGGCGCAGCACGCTTTCCTTCCCCTCGCCGATAGCTTTTTCCAGCAAGTTCCTTCTAAAATAGTCCCTTGCCGCCTTTGGCAGCCGGCGGCCATGACATCGCCGCGTTCACGACATATGCAACGAAAAGGAGTCGGTCGGTTCGTGGTGGGGAGCGCCCATGTTTACGCTCTATTCGATGGAACGCTCGGGCAACAGCTACAAGGCGCGCCTCGCCTTGGCGCAGCTCGCCATACCTTGCCGGGTTGTTGAGATCGATATTCTCAAGGGCGAGAGTCACACGCCCGAATTCCTGACCAAGAATCCGAACGGGCAAATTCCGCTCTTAGAGGTGGCGCCCGGCCGCTTCCTCGCCGAGTCCAACGCCATTCTTTGGTACATCGCCGACGGCACCGCGCTGGCGCCGGAGGATCGCATTGAACGGGCCGAAGCGCTGCAATGGATGTTCTTCGAGCAGCACAGCCTGGAACCGAATCTCGGCGCCGCCTATTTTTGGCTAACGCTGGTCAAAGGCGGACGCGATTTGCAGCGCCATGCCTTTGAGGATTGGATGGAAGAAGGCCATCGGGCGCTCGGCGTGATGGAAAATCACATCGCGCTGCACGACTTCTTCGCCGCCGACCGCTACACCATCGCCGACATCGCGCTCTACGCCTACACCCATGTCGCGCATTTGTGCGATTATGATCTGAGGCCGTTTCCGGCGGTGCGCGAATGGCTCAAGCGCGTCGCCGCACAGCCCGGCCACGTCACCATGAATTTCGATCCGGCGGCGGCAGTAGCCGCGAAGTGAAAGCCGGCAAAAAGACGCCGCCGACGTTTTTCGGCAGGCGCGCTTGCGTCACCCGGCGCGGTTCGGTCACGTGACTGCAAAACCACACCGGCGGTTTATCGCCGCCATTGGCGGACGCGTTAACCAAATATTAACCAAAACTCACCAAATCGCCTTTGTTCTTCAATGGCGCCGCCCCAATCGGCCGCGACACTGGGGAGATCGAAAACCGATTCGCAAAGGATGATGGTCATGGCAGCGCCAACCGGTGGCATCGGATTCGCCCCGCCGCGCCGCGACAGGAGATTAGCGCGGCGGCGCGCCGCCGCGATCGAATTGATCGCTACATTTTCGCTCACCGTATCGCTGGTAATTGCCGTAACCGCGGTATCGCTAGGCAATCGAGCGCTGTCGCGCACCGATGACGGCGGCGACCGGCCGTCCGCGCAGGCGCCGATCGGCGTCCTGCTTGATCGGGCGGATAACTGGCTTTCGCCGCGCGACCTTCGCTAAGCCGGGCGCCTTGCCCCATCTCCCGCGGGTGTCGGCAAGGCAAAAGAAATCTTGACGGAAAAGATTTCGCCCGCAATGCCTGCAGGCGGAGCCCGGACCGGCCGGGAGCAAGGTCGCCAACCGCCGACCCGATGAACGACCACGCGCAACCGTTGCGTAGCGATGCTCCGGCGCCGGAGCGCATAGCGATAAACCGGCTGATGCTGTTTTTCGCTCTCGTCTACGTCGTCGAAGGCGTTGGTCAGGTCATCGGGCTGATCGCTCAACCGCTGACATATTATTTGAAGCAGGAGCACGGCTGGAGCGCGCTGCAAGTCACCGCCTATTTCGCGTTGTTCAATTTTCCCTGGATCATCAAGCCGCTCTACGGCGCGTTGTCGGACCTCGCGCCGATCTTCGGCTATCGGCGCAAAGCCTATCTCATCGCCGCCAATGTCGTGGCCGCCGGCGCGTATCTGTGGAGCACGCAGCTCACGTCGCCGGGCGAGCTTGCGCTCGCGCTACAGCTCACCGCTTACGCGATGGCGACGTCAAGCACGGTCTGCGGCGCCGTTTTGGTCGAGAGTGGGCACACGCTCGGCCAGGCCGGCAGGTTCGTCAACCAGCAATGGCTGTGGTTCAACATCGCCGCGATGGCGTCGGCGATCGTGGGCGGCGAGCTCGTGCAGCATTTGCCGCCGGCCTCCGCAATGCACATCGCGGCCCTGATCGTCGCCATCGCGCCGGTCATGGTGCTATTCGGAACGCTGTTTCTGATCCCGGAGCGCAGAACCAAGATCAACGCGCCCGCATTTCGCGACACGCTTTCCGCCCTCGTCGCCGCGAGCAAAAAACGCGAACTGTGGATCGTCGGAACTTTTCTTTTCCTTTATTACTTCAGTCCCGGCCTGAGCACGCCGCTGTATTACACGATGACCGACAAGCTCGAGTTCTCGCAAAGCTTCATCGGCATTCTGGGCTCGATCACGGCCGCCGGCTGGGTCGTCGGCGCGCTGCTGTACCGCTACTTTCTCGACGTCACGTCGTCGAAGCGTGTTCTCAATCTCTCGATCGCGCTCGGCACCACAACGACCGCCGCCTATTTGTTGCTCTACAACGAAGTCACGGCGGTGATTTTGAGCTTTTGCAGCGGCTTTGCCGCCATGCTGGCGACCGTGGCCACGGTGACGCTCGCCGCCGATTACTGCCCGCCCCGATCGGAAGGCTTCAGCTTCGCGGTGATGATGTCGCTGATCAATCTGGCGACCGCGTCCGGCGACATCGTCGGCTCGTTTCTGTTCGACCGTCTGTTTCACAACACTTTGGCGCCGCTGGTTCTGGTGTCGGCGGCCTTTACGGCTTTCGCCTTCGTTCTTGTTCCGCTATTGCGGCTCGGGGACAAAAGGCAAGGACTGCCGGCGAGCACGGCGTCCGACTAAGTGAACCATTTACGACGTGCGCCGGCGATCTTGGCGCAATACCGCGATTGACGGCGGCCCGGAAATTGCATGGAAATGGTGTACTTTCCCTACGGCATAATTTGATCGGTACTGCGTATCCTCATGTCCATCCTGGTCGGGCTTCATCACGCCACCCGCTACGAATATGATCGTCCGGTCGCTCTCGGACCGCAAATCGTACGGCTGCGGCCGGGCGCCCATTGCCGCACCCGGATTCCGAGCTATTCGCTGACGGTGACGCCGGCCCAGCACTTCGTGAACTGGCAGCAGGATCCGCACGGCAATTGGCAGGCGCGTTTTGTCTTCCCAGAAAAAACCACCGAGTTCTCCGTCACCGTCGATCTGATCGCCGACATGGAGGTGATCAATCCGTTCGACTTTTTCGTCGAGCCTTATGCGGAGACCTGGCCGTTTTCATTTGCACCGGAGTTGCGCGAGGACCTCGCCGCCTACGTCGAACCGGAGCCCGCCGGCCCGCTGATGGCAGAGCTCGTTCGTTCGATTCCGCGCACGCCGCGCAACACCGTCGACTTTCTGGTCGAGCTCAATCAGCGCCTGCAGCACATGGTCCGCTATCTGATCCGCATGGAGCCGGGCGTACAGACGCCGGAAGAGACGCTCGCGTCCGCGGCCGGTTCCTGCCGCGACACGGCGTGGCTGTTGGCGCAGTTGCTCCGCCAAATCGGCCTGCCGGCGCGCTTTGTCTCCGGCTACCTCATCCAGCTCAAGCCCGACCTCAAGCCGCTCGACGGTCCCGCGGGAGCTTCGGAAGATTTCACCGACTTGCACGCCTGGACCGAGGTCTACCTGCCGGGCGCCGGCTGGATCGGGCTTGATCCGACGTCGGGATTGTTGTGCGGCGAAGGCCATCTGCCGGTCGCGGCAACGCCGCATTACCACTCCGCCGCGCCGATCAGTGGGCTGGTCGAACCGAGCGAGGTCAAGTTCGCGTTCGAGATGAGTGTTAAGCGGATCGCCGAACAACCGCGCGTCACCGCGCCGTTTTCCGACGAAGACTGGAATGCGCTCGATGCGCTCGGCAACAAAGTCGACGCCGATCTTCTGGCACACGACGTGCGGCTCACCATGGGTGGCGAGCCGACATTCGTTTCGGTCGACGATTATCAGTCGGCGGAATGGAACACGGCGGCGGTCGGTCCGACCAAGCGGGTGCGCGCCGACGAACTGGTGCGCCGCCTGCGAGCGCGCTTCGCGCCCGGCGGCCTGCTGCATTACGGCCAAGGCAAATGGTATCCGGGCGAGCCGCTACCGCGCTGGGCATTCGCGCTGTACTGGCGGCGCGACGGGGTTCCGATCTGGCGCGACGAAAGCCTGATCGCACGCGAAGCCGCCGATCACAATCCGACGGCGGATGATTCACAGCATCTCGCCGAAGGGATTGCCGAGCGTCTGGGAATCACGGCCGGCTACGTACAGCCCGTTTACGAGGACCCGACCGACCGGATGCTCAAACAAGGTCTTATCCCGGAGAATATCGATCCCAGCGATCCGAAGGTCGACGATCCGCGTGAGCGTGCCCGCATTCTCAAGCTCTTCGACAGCCACCTCAGCCAGCCGGCGGGTTACGTGCTGCCGGTGCAGCGCTGGACCGCGCAAGCCAAGCCCGGATGGTTGAGCGAAGTGTGGCAAACGCGCCGCGGCCGGCTGTTCCTGATGCCGGGCGACTCGCCAGTCGGCTTCCGCCTGCCGTTGCAATCGCTGCCCGATATCGCCCCGGCGAGTTATCCGCATTTGATCCCGGCCGATCCCTTCGCCGAGCAAAAGCCGCTGCCCGATCCGCGCGTCACCCATCCGCTGCGCCAGCACGCTTTGGCCAGGGCCGGCGAGGAGATCGCCCCGCCGCTTGCGCCCGAAACCTTAGTCATGCAGCGCACCCCTATCGCTGCGACCGGCGGCGCAGGCGCACCGGTGCGCACGGCGCTCGCGATCGAAGTCCGCGATGGGCGGCTGTGCGTGTTCATGCCGCCGGTAGAGACGCTCGCCGATTATCTCGAACTTCTCGCCGTCGTCGAATCGACGGCTGCCGATCTCGACGTGCCCGTCCACATCGAGGGATACGAGCCGCCGCCCGATCCGCGGCTCAACGTCATCAAGGTAACGCCCGATCCCGGCGTCATCGAGGTCAATATCCACCCCGCCAGCTCCTGGCGCGAGGCGGTCGGCATCACCCGCAGCCTCTATGAGGAAGCACATCTGTCCCGGCTCGGCACCGACAAATTCATGCTCGACGGCCGCCACAGCGGTACCGGCGGCGGCAATCACGTCGTGCTCGGCGGCCGCAATTCCGCCGACAGTCCGTTTCTGCGCCGGCCCGATCTGCTCAAAAGCCTGGTGTTGTATTGGCAACGGCGGCCGTCGCTGTCGTATTTCTTTTCCGGCTTGTTCATCGGCCCGACCAGCCAGGCACCGCGCATCGACGAAGCGCGGCAGGACATGCTCTACGAACTTGAAATCGCGCTCGGTAACGTGCCGGCGCCGAACCGTGTTGCTGCCGCGCCGCCGCCATGGCTCGTCGACCGGCTGTTCCGCAACATTCTGGTCGACGTCACCGGCAATACTCACCGCACCGAAATCTGCATCGACAAATTGTTTTCACCCGATGGTCCGACCGGCCGGCGCGGTCTCGTCGAATTCCGCTCGTTCGAAATGCCGCCGGACGCGCGCATGAGCCTCGCGCAGCAATTACTGTTGCGCGCGCTGGTCGCCACCTTCTGGCGCACGCCGCTTGACGGCAAGCCGGTGCGCTGGGGCACGGCGTTGCATGATCGCTTTATGCTCGAGCATTTCGTCTGGAACGATTTTCTCGAGGTTTTGGACGATCTCAAGCGCGCCGGCTACGACTTCGATCCGGCATGGTTCGAAGCGCAGCGGCAATTCCGTTTTCCGCTGTGCGGATCGGTGCGGCATGCCGGCGTCAGGCTGGAATTGCGGCAGGGGATCGAGCCCTGGTACGTGCTCGGCGAGGAAGGCACGGTCGGCGGCACTGCGCGCCTCGTCGACTCATCTGTCGAGCGGCTGCAGGTCAAGGTCGAAGGCTTAAGCGAAGGCCGTTACGTCGTGACCTGTAACGGCCGACGCCTGCCGCTGACCTCGACCGGCCGCGCCGGCGAATATGTCGCCGGCGTACGCTTCAAAGCGTGGACTCTGTCGTCGGGGCTGCATCCGACGATCGAGGTACAGGCGCCGCTCACTTTCGACATCGTCGACACCTGGAGCCGGCGATCGCTCGGCGGCTGCGTCTATCACGTGGCGCATCCGGGCGGACGCAATTACGAGACATTCCCGGTCAATTCCTACGAGGCGGAAGCCCGCCGCCGCGCGCGTTTCCAGGATAATGGCCACACGCCGGGGCCGATCGAAGTGCCGCCGGCGGAAGTCACGCTCGAGTATCCGACGACGTTGGACCTGCGGCGTCCGACCTAAAAGCCGCTTATGCCCGCCAACATCGACCCCGTCGTCAAGAACACAGCCGCGAGGCTCGAACAATTCGTCGCCGATTACCGGCCGCTGGCCGGCGTTTATGACGAGATGATGGGCGTCGACGGCCGCGTGCGCGGGCATTGGCGGCCGTTTATTTCGATGCTTGCAAATCTCGGCGCCGAAGAAATCCACCGCCGCTTCGCCGCCGCCGACCGCTACCTGCGCAGTTCCGGCGTGTTCTACCGTGTCTACGAAGACGCCGCCGGCATCGAACGGCCCTGGCCGTTCAGTCATGTGCCGCTGATCGTCGAGCCCGAGGAATGGGAAGCGTTGGAAGCCGGCCTGATCCAGCGCGCCGAATTGCTCGAGGCGGTGCTTGCCGATGTATACGGGCCCTCATCGCTGAGCCGCGACGGCCGGCTTCCAGCCGCGCTGATCGCCGGTAATCCTGAATTTTTGCGGCCGCTGGTCGGCGTCGCGCCGCCCGGCGGGGCACATTTGCGTTTCTACGCGGTCGATATCGGCCGCGGCGCCGATGGACGTTGGTGGGTGCTCGGCGATCGGGCACAGGCGCCGTCCGGCGCCGGCTATGCAATCGAGAACCGGCTCGCGCTGTCGCGCGCCATTCCCGACATCTATCGCACCACGCGCGTCGAGCGCGTTGCGCCCTTCTTCCAGGCGTTTCAGGCCGAACTCGCCGCGCTCAGCCGGCAGGACGATGCCCATCTTTGCCTGCTCACGCCGGGGCCGATGAGCGAGACCTATTTCGAGCACGCCTATCTTGCGCGCTATCTCGGGCTACTGCTGGTCGAGGGCGAAGATTTGAGCGTGCGCGACGACGGCGTCTTTGTCCGCACCGTGTCGGGCTTGCAGCGCACCGAGGTATTGCTGCGGCGCGTCGATGCCGATTTCGCCGATCCCCTGGAGCTCAACGCCGCTTCGCGGCTCGGCGTGCCTGGGCTCCTACAAGCCGTGCGCGACGACAAAGTCGTGATCGTCAACGCGCTCGGCGCCGGACTCGTCGAAGCGCGTGCCATGCTCGCCTTTTTGCCGGCGTTGGCGCCGGTCATGCTCGGCACCGAACTCGCCATTTCGAACGTCGCCACATGGTGGCTCGGCCGCGCCGACATGCGCGAAGAGATGATCGAAAAACTCGACAGGATGGTGATTGCTTCCGCCTTCGAGTCGCAGGTGGACGGGCGCTCTACCGGCGAAATACTCGGCGCCAAGCTCGACGAAGCGCAGCGGGCGGCACTCATCCGCTCGGTCCGCGATCGCGGCGTCGACTATGTGGCGCAGGAAGCGGTGACGCTCTCGAGCATGCCGGTGTGGAGCGACGGGCGCTTGCAGCCGCGGCCGTTCACGCTGCGGCTCTTTCTCGCCAAAACTGGCGACCGCTGGCGGGTAATGCCGGGAGGCTTTGTGCGTATCGCCGACAGCGCTGATGCTCGCGCGGTCAGCATGCAGCGCGGCGCGGCGACGGCGGATGCATGGGTGCTGGCGCACGGCCCGGTCGCGGAAACGACGCTGTTGCCGACACCCGAGCGCGTTGAGGTTCAGCGCGCTACCGGGCCCCTGCCCAGCCGCGCCGCCGACAATTTATTCTGGGTCGGCCGCTATGTGGAGCGCGCGGAAGCGACGTTGCGCCTGGTCCGCGCCATGATCAACCGCGCCGCCGAAGCCGACGAAACGGCGGCGCCTGTTATTGCCGCCATCGGCGCGCTGCTTGAAATCTGGAACGCGGTGCCGGGCGACGCCAGCGGCGCACCCGCGGCATTGATGGCTCGCGCGGCCCTGACCCGTACGGACCTCGCAGGCTCGCTCCCCTATCTCGCCGGCGCCGCCCGTTCCGCCGCGTCCGTGATCCGCGATCGCTTCTCGCCGGACGCTTGGCGGGCAATCAACGATCTTGCGACCATCATCGCCATGCCGCTGACGGTCGGGCCGACCGAGACCGCGATCATCGAGCGCGTCGAGGCGGCTTTGCGCATCATTTCCTCCCTGTCCGGCCTGGCGCAGGAAAATATGACGCAGCTTGCGGGCTGGCGTTTCCTTGAACTTGGCCGCCGCATCGAGCGCGCCATCCTCACCGGCCGGCTGGTGCGCTGTTTTGCCCTCGCCAGCGTCCCCGAAGGCGGACTCGACGTGCTGCTGGAGCTCGCCGACAGCCAGATCACCTATCGGCAGCGCTATGTGATGGTGGCGGCGCGCGCACCGGTCATCGACCTGGTCACGCTCGATCCCAACAATCCGCGCTCGGTGGCATTTCAGCTCGACCGGATCGAGACGCACCTCTCGGCGCTGCCCGGGCGGCAAGCGGCCGGCCGGCTGTCGCCGGTGCAGCAGATCGCCGCTTCGATCGCGACCCGGCTGCGCACCGTCGAAGCGGCGGCGATCGACGAGGCGCTGATCGTCGAGACCGGACAGTCGCTGATGAAGCTTTCGGATGCGATCACCGCGACCTACCTCACCAACAACGAGCGCTCAGAATCCGCCTGGGAGGCGCTGGCGTGATCTATGACGTCCGGCAAACGACGACCTGCACCTACGCGTCGCCGGCAGCGCATGCGCGGCACGTGCTGCGGCTGATGCCGATCAACCGCAATGGGCAGCGGGTTCAGGTCGCCGCCCTGCAGATAACGCCCGAGCCGGTGCATCGGCGCGAGGGAAAGGATTTTTTCGGCAACCGCCTCACCTGGATCGATGTCGACGAACCGCACAAGTCCCTCACGGTCAGGCTGACTGCGCGGGTCGCCGTCGAGCCGCTCGTCGAGTCCGATCCGGTGACGACGCCGGCCTGGGAATCCGTGCGCGAAGAGGCCTTCGCCACCGGCGACATGGGGCCATTGTCGCCGGCGCACTTTCTGTTTCCAAGCCGGATGGTGTCGCTCGATCCGGAGATCCGCGACTATACGCGCGTAAGCTTTGCCGCCGGCCGACCGGTACTTGATGCGGCGATCGAATTGATGCATCGCCTCAAGGCAGACATCACCTACGAATTCGGCGCCACGACCGTGACCACGACGCCGCCGATGTCGTTTGCGCTGCGCCGCGGCGTTTGCCAGGACTTCGCCCATATCATGATCTCCGGCTTGCGCGGCATTGGACTGCCTGCCGCCTATGTCAGCGGCTATTTGCGCTCGTCGCCGCCGACCGACGAGAGCCGTTTGCAGGGCGCGGACGCCATGCATGCCTGGGTCTTGGTGTGGTGCGGAGCGGATGCCGGCTGGATCGGGATCGACCCTACCAATGCCATTCTCGCCTCCGAAGAACATGTCGTGTTGGCGATCGGCCGCGACTACACCGATGTGGCGCCGATCGACGGCGTCCTTGTCGGCGCCGGCGAGCAGCGTATCGATGTTGCGGTGAGTGTCACGCCGGTATCCTAAACATCGTTTCGATCCCGGGAGGATCATATGCGCGCGTATCAACTTCCCAAGGGTGGCGCCGGCATCGACGCCCTCACCATCATCGAGCGGCCGACGTCAAAGCCGCTCTATCGTCAGGTGCTGGTCAAAGTCGCAGCCTGTTCGCTCAATTTCCGCGACTACGGCATCGTGCGCGGCACCTATCGCGCTCCGGTGCGCGAGAATCTCATCCCGCTTTCCGACGGGGCCGGCGAAGTGATCGAGGTCGGGCCCGGCGTCACGCGGGTGAAAGCCGGCGACAAAGTCGCGGCCTGCTTCTTCCAGCGCTGGGCCGCCGGCGAACCGGGTCCGCATGTCCACGGCTCGGCGCTCGGCGGCTCGATCGACGGCATGCTCGCCGAATATGTGGTGCTGGAAGAGGAAGGCGTGGTCAAAATCCCCGCGCATTTGTCTCTCGAAGAAGGCGCGACGTTGCCGTGCGCGGCCGTGACGGCATGGGATGCGATGATCAATCACGCCCAGCTAGTCGCCGGGCAAACAGTGCTGCTGCAAGGCACCGGCGGCGTCTCGATCTTCGGCCTGCAATTGGCCCATGCCATGGGGATTAGCACCATCATCACGTCGTCCAGCGACGAAAAACTCGCTCACGCCAAGGCGCTCGGCGCGACCGGCGCCATCAACTACAAAACCACGCCGGAATGGGACAAGGCGGCGATCGCGCTCAACGGCGGCCGCGGCGTCGACCACGTGCTCGAAGTCGGCGGCGCCAACACCCTCACGCTTTCGTTCGGCGCGATCCGCGTCGGCGGCAAAATCAGCATCATCGGCGGCTTGAGCGGCGGCGCCCGTGAACTCAATCCGGGCCTGATCTTCTCAAAGCGCGCCAACGTGCAGGGGATTTCGGTCGGCTCGACCCAGACTTTCGAGACCATGAATGCGGCGATCGCCGGCAACAAGATCAAGCCGGTGATCGATCGCGTCTTCGGTTTCGACGAGGTGCATGCGGCGTTCCATCATATGGCCGCTAGCGCCCATTTCGGCAAAATCGTTATCCGCGTGGCGTGAAGGGTTGGTCAGCGCGCGACCACCCGCGTCGGCGGGAAAGCCACCTCGACCAGCGTGCCGGCATTGGGCGCGCTCTTGATGGAAAAATGCGCGCGATTGGCTTCCGCCAGCGCCTTGGTAAGCGGCAGCCCCAATCCGGTGCCGCCGGAGCCCCAGCTGCCGGAGATCGCCGTCTGCCGGAACGGCTCCATCGCCGCCTCGACGTCGCGCTCGTTCATGCCGACGCCGGTATCGCGCACGCGCAGCACCGCTTCGCCGGAATCGGCGAATGCAGTCGATACGATCACCTGCCCGCCCGGACCGGTGAACTTGATCGAATTGGAGAGAAGATTGAGCACGATTTGCCGCAGCGAGCGCTCGTCGGCGACCACCTGCGGCAGCCCGGGCGTCAGCGAGGTGCGGATGATGATGCGCGCGCGGCTAGCCTGTGGCTGCATGATGCCGACGCATTGTTGCGTCAGATCGTTAAGGCTGACGTTGGCGAAGGCGAGATCGAGCTGCCCGGTCTCGATCTTGGAGAGATCGAGGAGATCGTTCAACAACGCGACGACGTGCATGCCGGCGGCGTGAATATCTTTGAGATATTCGGCATAGCGCTCGTTGCCGATCGGGCCGAACCGTTCGGCGATCATCAATTCGGCAAAGCCGGTGATCGCGTTGAGCGGCGTGCGGATCTCGTGGCTGACCTTGCTGACGAATTCGGCCTTGGTCGCCGCCGCCCGCTGCACCTCGCGCGTGGCGGCGCGCAGCTCCGCCTCGGTCTTCTTGAACGATTCGACGTGGCCTTTGAGTTCGCGGATTTCGCCCTGCGCCGCGGCGAGCAGTTGCGTATTGGAGCGCCGGCGCTCCTCGGCCTCGCCGTTGACCAGGATCAGCGCCAGCGCCGAAGCGCCACCCCAGGGGATCGTGAACAAGCGTCCCTCAGCGGGCCGGCGCGCGCCTTCCCGGCTGATCAGCGACAGCAACTGGGTGCCGCTGCTGGGCGCGAGGGCATCGGCGGTCGGCTCGGCGAAGAGTTTATCGAGGCCGCCGGCGGCGGCGAGCGCGCCGAGATTCTCATAGCCGCTCAGCTCCAGGAAATGCCGGTTAGCATAAAGCAGCGCATCCCGCGGACCATCGTGGCGATAAATCAGGACGCCGATGGGAATGCGGTCGAGCAATGCCGGCTCGAAAGCCGGCACAGGTTGCTCATGCACCGTTTCCGTGTGCTCACGTGGCGCGGCGTCCGGCGCCGGCGCCACCTCGGCGGGTGGCTCGGCTGATTGGATCCGCGGCAATCGCGCGACCGCGATCTCGTCGCGCTCGGCGGAGGGCGCAGCACCGTTCGCCGCCTCCGGTGCCTCCCGGCCGCCGCGCAAGCGCGCACTCAGCTCTTCCGCCAATTCGCTGAACGCTTTGCGTTCCACCGGACTGAGCGTCGGCGGCTTCGGTTCCGGCGGCGCTCCTGGACGAAACGGCAAGACGTTGGCGGCCGCCTGCACGACGCTCAGCGCGGCGCGCTCAGCGCGCACCGCGCTTTCGGTTGCTTCCGGCGCGCTTCCGGCCGCCGCTGCGTCCGTGCCGGCGCTAGCTTGAGGCGGCGCTGACAACGGCGGCTGAACTTCGCTTTCGGATGGTACCGACGGCGGAGGGATAAATCCGATCGGGCGCTCGCGCCGCGCCCGCACCAAATCGTTGATGCGGGCTAGGTCACGACAGACGCCGAAGCCGCGATAGCCACGGAACGCGCGATCGCGATCGAAGACCGGCAGACCCGAAAGCTCAACCGGCAGACGCGTCCCGCCGTCATCGACCGACCAGGAGACGGTGATGCCGCTCCAGGTCTCCTGCGTCGCGACGGCGCGGGCGATCTCGTGCCGCGGATCGAGCTGCAACTCGGCGGCGATCTCGCTCCACAACCGGCCGAACGCCGCCGTGGTGCGCGGCCCCATCAGTTCGAGGAACTCATCGGAGCCGACAATGAAGCGGCCGTCGGCATCCATCTGCCACACAAAGCGCAAAGGATTGCGCCGATCGAGCGCGGCATCGCCATGCGTGCGCGCAGGTGCCCCCGCGGCGAGGTTTGGGGACACAGCAGCGATTGGCGGCGGCGAAAGTTCGATCTTCGCTGCGGTGTTCTCGACGCGCGGCTGCTGTGTCGCGCCGAACTCGGCCACCAGCACGATCGAGGCGTCCTTGCCGAGACGATGCACGGTGACCGCGCCGCGATTTGTCTCGCCGCTGGCCCGGCCGGACGTTCGCGCTTGCGACAGCAGGTCCGTGATGCCCAACGCTGACGCCGCCGCGCCGTTCAATCGTTTACTGGCCGCTTCGGTCGCGCAAAGCAGCGAGCTGTCGGCGGCGAAAATGAGAAGCGCCCTCTCCGTCCCACCGAACAATTGCGCAGCGCGCTCACGCAGCGAGAGCGACGGACCAATCGGCTCGGCCGCGGCCACCAGCACGGCGGCACCGTCCGCTAATGTCAGGCGCGAGCAGACGCAGGTCAGCGCACCACCGAAACTGACGCCAAATCCGCGCAGGCGTTCGAGGCGCGCCTGGCCCGTGGGCGGCAACGTTACCGCAAGGCGGGCGATTTCCGCGGCCGGCGGCTGCCTCGGGTCGAACCGGCGAGCGGCGTAGTCGCGGGCCCCCGCCGCCGCAAAAATGGCGGCGCCAACCGCGTTGGCCCACAGTATTCTTGATCCGTCCGCGCTCCACAGCCAAGCGGGCGTGGCGCTTGTCGCGTGGTCGGCGAATTGCGGCACCAGTCGCGGATCGGGCGGGGCAGCGGCGCGCTCTGACTCCACGGTGGGCATGCGACCGAACTCTTTTGCTTAAGGGATTGTTAATAATGCCGGGCGCCTGCGCCGTCCATGGCGGGCGCGCTCGCCGCTCCCGGCATGCCGAGATAACCTTAATCGGTCAGGGACTTGAGGCCGCGGTAAGATCGCAGTGCACGGCGGCGGGGAATTCGCTTAGGATGACAGCCGTCAGGGGTACGAGGAGTTGACGATGGCCAAGGAACCCTTCGAGCAATTTGCCATGCCCAACGAGGTTCGCGCTTTCGTCGAGCAAAGCGTGGCCCAGGCGAGGAGCGCCTTTGACGGCATCGCTACTGCCGCCAATAAGGCGGTGTCGCAGTGGCACAGCCAAGCCCAAGCGGCGCGCGCCGGGGCCAGCGAGATCGCACATAAATCGATGGCCTATGCCGAACAGAACATGGCCGCTACCTTCGACTTCGCGCAGAAATTAATGCAGGCCAAGGATCCGGCCGAGGTGTTGCGGCTACAATCCGAATACATCAGCCGGCAAATGCAGACGCTTTCGACCCAATCCCAAGAGCTCGGACAAAGTGCCGCAAAAATAGTCATGGATGCTACTAAGCAAAAACCGTAAGATGAGTTTGTGGTTTTGATACTGACCAAACTTTTCAATCTTTTCAACGCGTTAGTTTATATTTGTGCAATGCAATAAAATCTGTTGCAATGCACCAAGGCGTTTGCTATATCTTCTTTGGAAGGCCCGAGCCTGCCAGTATTGCGTCCCGCCGGCTTCGGCGTCGTGAAATTACATGCCTCGCGGAACGGGCGGCGGGGTGACTCTGGAAGTCCAAGTCTGCAGGTGAACGAGTCTGCAGGTGAAACAGCCCCAAGCACCAAGATCAAGGACATGTGTCATGGCGGAAGCCACAGTTGCTGCCCCGAAAGCCAAAGCCAAGCCGACGACCGCTTTCGAGATTCCGAAATTCGAAATTCCCAAGTTCGACATCCCGAAGGTCGAGATGCCGGCCGCATTCCGCGAATTCGCTGAGCGCGGTGTGGCGCAGGCCAAAGAAAGCTACGAGAAGATGAAAGCCGCCGCCGAAGAGGCGACCGACGTTCTCGAGACGACTTATTCGACCGCCTCCAAGGGCGCCTCGGATTACGGTCTCAAGGTGATCGAAGTAGCGCGTACCAACACCAACGCCGCTTTCGACTTTGCCGGCGAGGTTATGGCCGCGAAGACGTTGTCGGAAGTGGTCGAGCTGACTAGCGCGCATGCGCGCAAGCAGTTCGAAGCGTTGACCGCGCAGAGCAAGGAACTCAGCGCGCTGGCACAAAAAGTCGCCACCGAAACCGCCGAGCCGATCAAGACCGGCGTGACCAAGGCGTTCGGTAAGGTCAACTAAGCCGCTCTCGCGTTTTATACCGCTCGCTCATCGTTATGATGGGAGCAAAGCCCGGGCTTTAAGCCCGGGCTTTTGCTTTGTCCGGGCACCCGCCCGGACCTCGCGGCTTGCCAAACCCGCCCATTCCTCTTAGCTTCCGCGCGCTTGCCGACCGCTGGCCGTGCAGCTGTAGCTCAGTTGGTTAGAGCGCCTGACTGTGGATCAGGAGGCCGGTGGTTCGAGTCCACCCAGCTGTACCAAG
>Ga0181531_10000191_pt1 | contig 46364 bp, 37 predicted proteins | sample PEATcosm2014_Bin_38_FD_119743 | JGI IMG/M metagenome (GOLD analysis project Ga0181531, IMG submission 119743) | Peatland microbial communities from MTU Mesocosm Facility, Houghton, MI, USA - PEATcosm2014_Bin11_10_metaG | ecosystem: Environmental > Terrestrial > Soil > Wetlands > Peat | place...
GCTCAACGGCGATGTGCTGATCGCGGGCGGCAACCACGGCGGGGCCATCGCGAGCGCGGAGCTGTATAACCCATCGAGCGGAACCTTCAGCGTGACGGCGAGCATGAACACCAAGCGCCAGATTCAACCGGCCGTGCTGCTGAACAATGGAGACGTGCTGGTTCCGGGAGGATACAGCGGGGATGGAGGCAACACCGGCTATCTGGCCACGGCGGAACTCTACAACTGAGCTCTGTTGCTGGGTTCGATTTTCGCCCACCCGCTTCCCCTTGGGCGCGCTCAGGTTTCATGGCCGGGGTATCACAATACCCAGTGTGACCCTCGTCCATGAGGCCTGAGCGAATCTTTTTCCGGCAGGAAAATCAAGAGAAGCCCAATTTGTATTCCCGCGCCGCGCAAGCGATTCGCGCTATCGCGATGGAGGAGTTCCCCCGCCAAACCGCTCGCGCACCAGCGCCATCGCCTCATCCGCCGTGGCGATTGCACCCTCCAACTGCGCGTCCTCAACCGCACGCAGCATCTGCTTGAATGCCGCGCCGGGCAAGTAGCCTGCGGCGATCAATTCCCGGCCGGTGATCAGGGGCTGCGGGCGAACCGCTTCCTCGGGCATCGCCGCAAAGCGCTCGCGCACAAACTCCCAGTGTTCCAGGTTGCGGCTCGCCGCCAGGCAATCCATCCGGTGCAGCGCAAGGTGCTGGTCAAAGCTCTCCAGCCGGAAGAATCGCTTCAGCGTGGAGGCCTTCATCCGCGCCGCATCGGCAAACCGCATGTGGTTCTCGATCAACGCCAGAATCTGCCGCGTCTCTTCGTTCGAAAAGCGGAAGCGCCGGCAAATCTCCGCTCCCATGGCCACGCCGACCTCGACATGTCCGTCGAAGCGAATCCGGTCCGGCGCGCGCCGAAAGGTCGGCGGCTTGCCCACATCGTGCAGCAGCGCGCCCCAGGCCAGCGTGAGCGGACAGCCGGCTTCAAGCTGGTCGAGCAGAAGAAGGGTGTGGGTCCATACATCGCCCTCGGGATGGAACTGCGGCGGCTGCTCGACGCCCTTCATCTTTGTCACTTCGGGCAGTACCTCGGCCAGCAAGCCAGTCTCATCCAGAAGCTCGAAGGCCCTGCGCGCATGGCCCTCGGTCAGCATCTTGGTCAGCTCATCGCGTACCCGCTCCCGGCTCACCGCACTCGTCTTCGCCGCCAGCCGGCGCATCGCGGCCGCCGTCCGCGCCTCCAGCTCAAAGCCGAACCGCGCGGCGAAGCGCACCCCGCGCAGCATACGCAGATGGTCCTCCTCAAAGCGCAGTTCTGGCAGCCCGATGGCGCGCACCACGCGGGCTTCGAGGTCGGCCACTCCGCCCACATGGTCGATGACCGACGAGCGCAGATCGTCCGTGCATCGCAACGGGTCCAGCAGCAGCCCGTTGATGGTGAAGTCCCGCCGCCGCACGTCCTCCTCGGCGCTCTTGGTGTACTTGACCGCATCCGGATGGCGGCCATCGGAGTAGGCTCCGTCCGAACGGAAGGTCGCCACTTCGGTGAGCACGTAGCCGTCCTCGTCGCCGTCCGCAACGAGCACCACCCCAAAATGCGCACCCACGGCGAAGGTCCGCGGGAATAGTTCCAGCACCACATCCGGTGCGGCTGAGGTCGCCACGTCGTAATCCTTGGGCTCGCGGCCCAGCAGCAGGTCGCGTACGCAGCCGCCGGCCAGGTAGGCTTCGTGCCCCGATGCACGCAGCGCTCCCACGATCCGCAATGCCGCATCGAATTGGGGGGTGGCGGGCAACATGGCTGCTGCTTCTATTGTCGCCTGCTTCACTGGCCTGCGTTCGAGGCGCGAACGCCGCGGCGGTTCCGAGCCCGCGCCTGAAATGCGATAGCGGTATGTGCTATCATAGCGATTGTCGGCCGAGACCTGAGAGGCAATGGTTCCGTAGCCATGAACAAAGCGCAACAGGCCACGCTGAACGCCGTCTTTGTCCGCCCGACCAAGGCGAACATACGCTGGTCTGCGATTGAATCGCTGATTCGCGCATTGGGGGGCGAGGTAAGCGAGCGGGCAGGAAGCCGCGTGGCGGCGAGACTGAACGGCGTGACTGCCGTCTTTCACCGTCCGCACCCACGGCCGGAAACCAAAAAGGGCGCGGTCGATGCCGTTCGCCAGTTTCTCATCAATGCGGGGGTGAAGCCATGATGGAATACAAGGGTTATGCCGCCGGCCCAATCGACTTCGATCCGGAGGAGAAGACATTCTCCGGCACGGTTGCCGGGCTGCGGGATGTGATTCATTTCGAGGGAAGAACGGCCGCCGAGTTGGCGCGCGCCTTCCGCCAGAGCATCGACAGCTATCTGGAGCTTTGCGCCGAGACCGGGCAGCAACCTGACCGGCCCTTCAATGGCAAGATTCTGGTGCGGACCGAACCGGAATTGCACCGCAAAGCGGCCCTGCGCGCGGCGGTCGAGGGCGTGAGCCTGAGCCGTTGGATCTCCCGCCAGATTGAGAGCGCGCCATGATCGTTAAACTAAAAAGATGTCCGCTCGCGGCCTGATCCTCGGCATCGAATCCTCCTGCGACGAGACCGCGGCCTCCGTGGTGGAGCGCGGCTCGCGGACGCTCTCCTCGGTCGTGGCCTCGCAAATCGCCACCCACGCCCGCTACGGGGGAGTGGTCCCTGAACTGGCCAGCCGCGAGCATCTCCGGGCCATTGTTCCCGTGGTGCGCGCCGCGCTGGCCCAGGCCGGGGTCACCCTGGCCGACCTCGACGCCATCGCCGTGACCAGCGGCCCCGGGCTCGCCGGAGCGCTGCTGGTCGGCATCACCTACGCCAAGGCGTTGGCTTTTGCGCAGGGTCTGCCGCTGATCGCCGTCAACCACCTCGAAGGACACATTCACGCTGTCCTGCTGCATGAGCGCGAGTCTCCCGCCCTGATTCCTCCACAAGACTGTCATCCTGAGCGCAGCGCAGCGGAGTCGAAGGACCCGCATTTCGGTTCTTTACCCGACGAGCCGGCCTTGGCCCTGGTCGTTTCCGGCGGCCACACTCACCTCTATCTCTGCCGCCCGGCCCACGGCGCCTGGACCTACTCGCTCATCGGCCGCACTCTCGACGACGCCGCCGGCGAGGCATTCGACAAGGTCGCCAAGCTTCTCGGCCTGGGCTACCCCGGAGGCCCCTGGATCGACGCCCTCGCCCTCCACGGCAACCCCTTGGCCGTGCCCTTCTCGTTCTCCCAGATCAAGACCAAGCTCCACCTGGCCGGCAAGCCGCCCCGGACCAAGGCCGCCAAAACCGCTCCCATCGCCAACCTCGATCCCCGCTTCCTCTTCTCTTTTTCCGGGATCAAGACCGCGGTCCTGCGCTACGTCGAGCTGCACGGCCTGCGGCCCGAGGCGGAATCGCGCCGCGAAGCGCTCTTCACCGGGCCTGACGCGCCCGCGCGGCCCACCGTCGAAGCCGCTCTGGCCCAATGCGAGCCCCAGACCCTGGACCTCATTGCCAGCTTCCAGCACGCCGTGGTCGGCGATCTGATGAAGAAGACTTTCGCCGCCCAGGAATCCCTCGGCGCCCGCCGCATTCTTGTAACTGGAGGCGTGGCCGCCAACCGCGAGCTCCGCGCGCGCTTTACTGCGGAAGCTGCCCGCCGCAACCTCCGCGTAGCCTTCCCCACGCTGGCTCTTTCCACCGACAACGCCGCCATGATTGCCGCCGCCGCCTGGCCCCGCTTCCTGTCGCAAGACTTCGCCCCCAGCGATCTCTCCGCCGACCCGTCGCTGGCCTTGGGGCGGTGAATACTGGGGAGCCAACGATGCGCATTCGGCGCGGGGGCTAAGCTACTGCTTCAAACTGAGATGGTTTCAATAGAAAAGAAGCCGTGCTGGTCGACGCGGACGGTCATGACTCGGACCCATTAGCCGAAGAGTTCGCTATGTGAACCAAGCCGGGCCAGCCGCAAGGCGCCGGGGTCTGACTTTCGATAGATCAGCAGCAGGTCGGGCTTGACGTGGCATTCCCGATAGCCCGCCCAATCGCCGCTCAGGTCGTGGTCGCGGTGTCGCGGCTCTAACGGCTCGTCCTTTGCCAGGGACGCCAAGATGGGTACCAGGGCGGCGTCGAGTATTCCGCCGTGCCTGCCCTTGGCCTCGCGATTGTAGTCGCGCTTGAATGCCGTTGAGCGCTCAATCGTCCGCATGCAAATCTGCCATCAGCGCGTCGACACTGGCGAAGCGCTTACCCTTTCCAGCCTCAAGCTCGGCGATTGCCTTGCGGGTAGTGGCGTTGGGCACCTTGACCTCGAAGGGCAGGCGGCGCTCATCGGCAATGCGCAGCATCAGCAGGCGGATTGCGTCGGAGATGGACAGTCCCATGGCCTCCAGCGCGTCGGCGGCACGCTCTTTGGTGCGAGTGTCGATGCGGGCACGGACGTAGGTGTCGGCGGGGATCATGGGGGACTCTCCTTGAATACCAGCGTTAAAGGTCAATTGTAGTCACATTGAGACTACAATGCAAGGAGGCTCCTTTAACGTCGCAACCCCACATCTCAGAACTTAAGATGTGGGGCACCCGGCACTCGATTAGAATGCTTGCTCTACAAATTCTCCGATTAGACGATTCATCGGGGATGATTTGCGGAAATATTTGAGCAGATGGTTTCGCTGCGCTTTAGGGTTCTTGCGCGATCCTACAGCTGACGCCCAAGCCAGCCAACCAGATTGACCACTCCGCAACTGCTCCTCCCGTAGGTCTGGCATTCCAAAGTGCATCTCTGGCACTTCAAGGATCTTGGCCTTACTTATTGTCGTTGACGCCTCGTGTTCATAGAGAGAGATTAGCAAGTCGGCAGCTTTAGAAGTGCTTCCGAGAAGCAAATCCTCTGTGATCTTTGCAAACCAAAATAACTGGAACTCGGTAAGCTTCGACCCACCCTTGACGTGGGCGAAGATCGCGTCCGCAACCGCAGATTTGTCTCGGTAAGAAACACAGAAATAGTATAGGCGTTTAGTTAAGCCGGGGAAATCCTTGATAAGAGCCGGGAGATAATCGTTTATATCTGACTCGGCATCGCGCATCACTGAGAGGACAAGCTCGGCATCCTCTTCCTGGAGGTTGCCGCTGCTGAGGAGCGAGACCAAATATTCGACCTCCTCTTCGCTTAGGGAATCTAAATCCTCGTCCTCGGCCCCGTCCTCATCCCCCTCATCGTAATATGCACCACTATGCTGGAGAACCTCGCGCCGCCTTTGCAGAAGCTTAACTTTCATTTCATCAACGTCTGCTGGCACCTCGCTTTCAAGATCATGACCCACTAACACTTTGGACTTCTCTTCGTTAATATTGAGTCCGCGCTGGCTAAGTAAGGACTGCACTGCTAAGAAATCGGATATCAAGAGATCTGGTTTGTTGTCAAAAAGCCAAACATCATCCATCAATCGGATTGTTATGGAGGCATGAATGCGGCTTGACTCTTCCAAGAATGAGAGAAAAGCTGACCCAATCATTTTTGCGGGGTATATTCCTTGCGGAAGACAGTCAAACGAATCGCCGCCTTTGATCTCCCGAAGGAACTTTCCGAGGGCCTTCACGTCACCAGCGCCAGCACCCGCCTTCTCCGCCCATTCCACGAGATCGTGATGGTAGATATGATTGAAATATGAAGCAACGTCGAAGTAAATGTAATGCTTATACTTGGATCGCCCGGCTGCAACGGCCTTCTTGAAGCTCGAATATGATTTAAGTATCGGGTCAGCCTCGCCGTTAGCGATGAAAAAGCCAAAGGATTTGCGATTCGGCTTCAAGGGCTTTCTGAATAGTGCACGGTTCCGGTAAACGAAATCATACAAGTAGAACTCAGCGACTGGGTCTAGCTTAACAGTGGGCCGAAGAAACCAACCCCTCTTGGACGCAAATACGCGGTCCTGTTGAAGGAAGCTCCCTGCTCCCGTCAAATCTTCCTTTTGAATGAATTCGAAAATTCCAGCAGGATGCTTTTCAACAAGCAGCCTATTTGTTGATAAGGGGAAAAGTGTGGATTCGTAATCCCGCAGAAAGAATTGAGCTGATGACGGTCTGGGGCGAACTGCCGCTGGTGCTAAAGCCATACGAAACGATAGTAAGGCCGAAAGCCAAAGTCAACCCATTGAACAAATTCTCTATTTCAGTCGAAAGACCATTCCCGAAGCTGTTCCGTTACACCTGGTCTGTAGCGGCGCACCCCAATTGATAAGGAGGCACCGCGAACTAACTTGGGTGCACTTTGTTACTGAGCGGGCTGGTATGGCTATCGAGCTACGCTAACTCCACTTCGATCTTCTTGGACTCCGCATCTAACTTCACGATTTTGAAGGTGCGGATCTGGCCTTGGCTGAGCGGCTCCGGTTTGTAGGCGGCGGCGGGAGCGTTGCCTTGCCAGCGGGCTTTGAGCATCGACGAGAGGTTGGATAGGTCGGGCTTCGCGACGGGCTTGGCAGGGCGCGTGGGCTCGATTTGCACTTCTGGGGCGACGGCGGGGGAAGCGGTGGCAAAGGTGGTGCGGCAAGTGGCGCGGATACCGTCGCCCAATTCGACGTGGCTGAGGGTGGGGGACTGCTCAATTACGCGGCCCGAGACCGTGTCTCCGGCTTTGTGCTCGGCAATGTATTCGTCGATGCTGGTGGGGATGAGCTGCTTGATCGAGAGCTTGATCTGGCGCTTTTCCGGATCGATGGCCAGGACCTGGGCCTTGACGATCTGGCCGGCGCGCAAAACATCCTGGGGGTGGTTGATGCGCTTGGTTGGCGAGATTTCGCTGACGTGGACCAGGCCTTCCACACCGTCTTCCAATTGCACGAAGGCGCCGAAAATCATCAGCTTGGTGACGGGGCCCTCGATCTGCGAGCCCACGGGGAACTTGCGCTGAACCTCGGTCCAGGGGTCGGTGAGGGCCTGCTTGAGGCCGAGCGAGATGCGGCGCTCCTCCGGCTTGATGGCGAGAATGACTGCATCGACGCGGTCCCCCGTCTTGAGCAGGTCGGAGGGGTGGCGGACCTTTTTGCCCCAGGACATCTCCGAGATGTGAATGAGGCCCTCGACGCCGGGCTCGATCTCGACGAATGCGCCGAAGTCGGTGAGGCGCGTGACGGTGCCGGTGATGCGCTGGCCGGCGGCGAGGCGGCTGGGGGCGGTCTGCCACGGTTCGGCCTGTAGCTGCTTGAGGCCGAGCGAAATCTTGTGCGTTTCGGGGTCGATCTTGAGGATCTTGACCTGGAGTTCCTGGCCTGCAGTCAGGACCTCTTCGGGTTTGGCAATGCGGGTATGGGCGATGTCGCTGACGTGAAGCAGGCCGTCGATGCCGCCCAGATCGACGAATGCACCATAGGGCACAAGGCCGCGGACAGTGCCAGTGACGATGTCGCCCTCTTTCATGGCATCGCGGCGGGCCTGGGTCAGTCCGCGGGCCTGCTCTTCAAGAACCACGCGGCGATCGACGACGACGTTTTCATCGGTGACGTCGAGCTTGGTGATGCGGCAGGTGATCTCGGTGCCAACCAGTTTTTCCAGCTCGGCGGCGTCGTGGGTTCCGCTGCGGCTGGCGGGCATGAAGGCGCGCACACCGATATCCACCGAGAGGCCGCCCTTGATGACTTCGGTGACCGTGCCGACCACGGCCAGCTTCTCCGCGAAGGCGGCTTCGAGGGCCGACCAGTCGCGGGGCATCGCCACCTTGAAGCGGGAAAGCTCGTAGTAGTGTTCTTCGTTGCGGCCGGTGACGGAGACTGGAAAACTGTCGCCCGGCTTGACGCCTTCGGCGTTCGAGTCGAAGGCCGAGCGGGGCAAAACGCCCTCGGTCTTGTAGCCGATGTCGAGGAAGACCTGGTCGGCGGAGAGCGAGACGACGGTGCCCTGCAACTGGCGTGCGCCTGGTTCGGATTTGTGCGAGTGGCTGCGCTCAAAGGCCTGGAGCAGGTCGGCGAAGGATTCGGTGGGCTCGGTGACCGGCTCGGCGACGATGGGCGCGGGCGCAGGATGTGAGACACGGGCGGGCGCCGGTTCGGCGACGGCCTTCTGGGTGGAGGGTTCCGCGACGGGCGCAGAGGCAGGCTCCGGCGTGTTTTCGGGGACGGGCTGGGATTCGGCGAGGCTGTCGTTGGTCATCATCTTTACGTTCCATTCTCACACGATTCATGAATGCGCGCTGTCTCGCAGTGCCGGCAATGGGTGCATGGACACCCCCCGGGGCGGGGAGCGAGAATGGCATCCGAACGGTCACAGGCTGCAGGATGGTCGAGTCGAAGCCGCACAGGGGCCGCCCCAGGGAGAACAGGGAAATGAAATCTACCTCACGCAGAAGTTTCTTGAAGGCCTCCGGCGCGGTTGCCGCGGCAGCCTGTGCCGGCGCGGGCCGGCTGGATGCCGCTCCGCTTCGCCTGCCCATCGGCCTGCAGCTTTACAGCGTGCGCGAGCTGCTGCCGAAGGACTTCGACGGCACCCTGCGCAAGGTGAGCGCGGCGGGGTACACCGAGGTGGAGGCGGCGGGCTACTACGACCGCACGGCGGCGGAGTTTCGCAAGGCGATGGACGGAGCGGGACTGCGCTGCGTGAGCACCCATCACCCGCTGGGTGTCTTGCGGCCGCGGCTCGACGAACTGATCGAGTATGGCCATGCTTTGGGGCTGGATTACATGATCTGCTCTTCGTCGGTGCGGCGCGATCCGGCGGCCAAGGGACCGTTGAATCTCGATGACTGGCATTACGTGGCGAGCGAGTTCAACCGCATTGGCGAAAAGGTGAAGGCCGCCGGCATGACCTTCGGGTATCACAACCACATTCCGGAATTTGGCAACGAAGGCGGCGTGGTCTTTTACGACGAGTTGCTGCGCCTCGCCGACCCCAAGCTGGTGGTCTTTGAGATGGACTGCGGCTGGGTTGCCGCCACCGGGCGCAATCCGGTCGACTATCTCAGCACGACTCCGGAGCGCTTCCCGCTGCTGCATGTGAAGGACATGACGCGCGGCGCTACGGGCCAGTTCCATTCAACCGTGATGGGCCGCGGGGTGGTGGATTACCGGCCGATTCTGCGCGCGGCCACGGGGCTCAAGCACTACTTCATCGAGCAGGAAGAGTTCGACCTCGACACGATGGAGGCCCTGCGGCTGGATGCCGAGTACATGCGCAAGCTGGACGTGTGAGGTGGGTTGCCGGGCCGCCCGGCGCGGGTGGCTATGCGTTGCGTCCTTGCCGGCCGGCCACCTGCATCTTCCTTATTCCGTACGCAGCGCTCTCATCGGGTCGATGCTGGCAGCGCGCCCCGCGGGCACCGCGCTGGCCGCCAATGCAACCACAGCCACGCCCACTACGGCCACCAGGTAGCTCACCACATCCAGCGGCATCACGCCATAGAGGGACGAGGTCAACGCGCGGCCCACAAGCATGGCCAGCGGAATACCCATCACCACCCCCACCGCCGTGAGCAGCAAACTGTCTTTCAGAATCATCCAGACTACCTGCTCACGCCGAGCGCCCACCGCCATGCGCACGCCAATCTCCGCGGTCCGCTGGTTCACGCGATAGGCCAGCGTTCCATACAGGCCGGTGGCTACCAGCACCACCGCCAAAAAGCCGAAGAAGCCGGCCAGCCGCGCAAAGAGAGTTTGCGGGGAGATGGTCAGATCGAACTGCGCGCGTTGCGTCATGGGCCGGATCAGCGGCAGATTCGGATCCAACTGCTGCACCACTTTGCGCGCCGATGGCAGAATCGCGAGCGGATCGCCGTGCACACGCATTTCCACACTCATGGCGCCGACCATGGGAATCTGCGCGTACATGTACCAGGCCATGGGAATCGGGTCTTCGTTAATGCTGCGATATTTGTGGTCTTTCACGACGCCGACGATCGTCATGGTGTAGCGTCCGTCGTCAGTCCCGATCGTGTGCCCCAGTGGGTTCAGGTTGGGCAGGAAGCGCTGCGCAAACTGCTCATTGATCATGCCCACATGAGGCGACGACGCGGTATCGGAATCGGCGAAGTCGCGGCCGGCAAGCACAGGCACGCCGAGGGTAGTGAAGAAGCCCGGCCCCACAACATTGCTGCGCACCGTTCTCGAGGCGCCATTGGCGACATCCGGCATCCTGCCGTCCACCCTCATGTCGGTGTTGTCTGACCACCACGATCCAAGGCGTTCTTCCATCACGGTTACCGATTCAACACCGGGCAGGACACGCAGCTTGTTCATCAGGTTCACGTAGAAGGCCACGCCCTCGGGAATCGACCGAATGTTTGGATTTACGCCGAAGACGACCAGGCCATCGACACGCATTCCCAGAGGGGTGTTCTCCAGATTGCGCAGGGTGCGGATCAGCAGCCCAGCGCCTACCAGCAGCACCACGCACAGCGCCATCTGCAAAGCGACAATGATTCTGCCTGCGCGCGATTTGCCGGCATCGGCATTGGATGTGGCCGCTGAAGTCTTCAGCGCCAGTTGCGCTCCGCCGGCAAGGGCCACACGCAGCGGCGCCAAGCCAAACAAAAGCGCGGCAAACACCAGCACGCCCAGCGTGAACAGCAACACCGTCTTGTCCGGTGCCAGGCTGGACTCGATCCGCGCCCATCTGCCCAGCAGCCGCGCCGCTAACTCGGCAAAGCCCCACGCCAGCGCGCCGCCCGCCGTCACCAGGATCGCGCTCTCCGTCAGCAGTTGGCGAAACAACTCGCCGCGCCCGGCGCCCAGCGCCAGCCGCAATGAAAACTCGCGCTGACGGGCCGCGTTCCGCGCCATCAGCAGCATGACCACATTCGCAAGGGCAATCAGCAGCACCAGCGCCACCATGGCCATCAAGATCCGTAGCGGGTCGCCGTACTGCTCGTCGTACCCTGGGAAGCTCTTGGCATCGGCCAGGCTCAGCACCGGAGGCTTCTCGCCCTCCATCGGCGACCCGCCCAGCCCAACGAATGCGGCGGTCTGAAAGACGGGCTGCAGTTCTGCGACCGCCTGCGCCCTGGTTACGCCGGGTGCGAGTCGGCCGATGAGCCGCAGGCACCACCAGGTGGGGTTTGCGATGTAGAGTTTTCCATCTTGGGGAGGATTGCCAAACGCATTCAACTCGCGGCGGTTCTGCAAGGGAATCCAGAAATCGGTCGATCCACCCCCCTCGACACCTTCAAAGCCTTCTCCGGCGACGCCGACAATCGTCATGCCCACGCCGTTCACGAAGAGCGTCTTTCCCAGGACATCCGGGTCCCGCGCGAATCGCCGCGTCCAGTAGTTGTGGCTGATCACGGCAATGGGCGCATGATTGGTTTCATCCGCTTCACTGAAGCCGCGGCCGAGGGGCAAATTGACGCCGAGGCCGGAGAAGAAGGCGCCGCTCACCATGTCGCCCTCCGCCTCTTCCGGCTGCGCGCCATAGCGTACCGCGACCTTGTCGCCCGAAAGCGGAACGTAGGCCATCACGGGCGAGAGCGCGCGGCCCTGCTTTCGCAGCGCATCGTAGACGGGATACGACATCGTCTGGTTGGAATCGATGGTGCCCGTTCCGCGCGGTGAGTTGGTCGTCCGCAAATACACCAGGCGGTCGGGGTCGGCCACCGGCAGCGACTTGAGCAGCACGGCGTTCATGACGCTGAAGACGGCCGTGTTTGCGCCAATTCCCAGCGCCAGCGTCAGAATGGCCGTCGCCGCGAATCCCGGACTCTGCGCGAGGGAGCGCAGCCCGAATCGCACGTCGCGCACCAGTTTGTCCAGGCCTACCCATCGGCCTCTCATGTAGAAGCGCTCCTGTGCCGCACGGACACTGCCGAACTCGCGCCGCGCCTTCCAACGCGCCTCCTCTTCGCTCAAGCCCTCGCCCGCGAGATCGTCGGCTTCGAGTTCAAGATGCGCCTTGATTTCCTGGGCAAAATCCTCCGCACTTCGCTTGCGCCTGAACATCTTCATGCCTCCTCGCCCTGCGGCCCGAGGCTTTTATCCAGAATCAAACCCATGGCCCGCGTCAACCTGCGCCATTCGCCGGTTTTTTCGACAAGCTGCTCGCGCCCCCTGGGGGTCAACGAATAAAACCGCGCCTTGCGGTTGTTCTCGCTCACCCCCCACTTTGCGCGAATCCACTGCTTGTCTTCCAGCCGCTGCAGAGCCACATAGAGCGATCCGTGGTCGACCAGGAATACCTCTTCGGACTGGCGTTGGATCAAACGCGCCACCCCCTGCCCGTGACAGGGGCCCAGCACCAGCGTTTTAAGGATCAGCAGGTCCAGCGTGCCCTGCAACAAGGCAATGCGGTCGTCGTTGTTCTCTTGGGTAGCCATTCGACCCAAGTATGCACCCCTTTGGGTAGAATGTCAACCCAAACGAAGAATCTGACTGAAAAAGCACCAGGCTCGGCTCGGCCTCTAGCTCCGGGGACTCGCCTGGCGGGCCTTTTCGGGTAGGCTCTGCGTATGAGCATTTTCGACGAAAAGCGGGCGGAGCTGGAGCAGCACGAGATGATGATGGGCGTGGAGCGCGGCAGGCTGGCGGTGGCGCTGGATCTGCTGACGGATTCGCTGATCCTGGTGGGCCAGCACGGAGTCTATTGCGCGTCGAGCCGCAATCCGGCCAAGCCGGCGCTCGATCTGCAGGCCGTTCTGGGCGGCATGGAAGGCGCCAAGGCGCTGATCCAATCGGTGATGGAAGAGCTGCGCGCCCAGCGCGAAGCTGCGCGGGAAGGCTAATTCACCTCGGAGCCGCAGGTCCGGCTCAATGCGCCGGAGGAATCCAAAGTGCGATATGCTGATAGAGCGCGCCCGTAGCTCAGCTGGATAGAGCGAACGCCTCCGGAGCGTTAGGTCGGGAGTTCGAATCTCTCCGGGCGCACCATATTTTGTGTCTTTTCTATTTCACACTAGCCAGCTCATCTCTCTGATCTCTTGTCGACCGCCATCTCACCGTCGTCAGACTCCGTTGTGGGTCGCGGCAGTATGTTGGCTGAAACCGCCATTGAGCAAAAGCACAGTGCCCCGCTAAGTGAGCGTCAGCGGCGGTTAGACTGTAGAGTGGGCTGCGCAGCACGCACCGCGCGGTCCGGACAAGGCCAAGATGCATTTCAATTTCGGATTTACGGCCGTTCAGGTTTTGTGGACGCTGACCTTTGCGGCACAACTGGTTCTGCTGGTCGTTCTGCTCGGCCGGGAACGGATTCGGATCTATCCGTGGTTCACCACGGTCATCGTATTGGGCGCCCTGCGCCTGCTGGCCACCAGGATGCTTTATGGCCGCCTGGCGCCGCTCCCCTTCAACGCTATCCTCATCACGCTGGCCGATCTGACGGCGATTGCCGGGCTGATGGTGCTCGTGGAGCTGACGCGGCGCGCCTTTGGCGGCGTCCAGCGCCGGACGTGGATTGTCTGGACCTTGGCCCTGGTTGCGGTGGGCGCGGGGGTTCTGGCGGTGTGGGGCCACTGGCCGGCGTGGAAGACGCTCACTGCCGACTCTTCGCTGGCGGCGCTGCTGCTGATGCAACTGGCCGCGCAAAAGGGCGATCTGCTGGTGGGAGTTCTTACGGTGGAGGTGGGGCTGCTGATTGCGCTGTTTGGCCGCCGCTTCAAGGCCGGATGGCGCAGCCATACGCAGCAGATCGCGATCGGCCTATCCACCTTCGCGATGACGCAAATGGCGGTGCAGGGAGTCTGGCAGATCGTCGTCCTCACGGTGCACCCGCACACACAGCAGGAGTACCAACGCGTACTCGGCCTGCGCGACAAGTTGCTCAACGCCAGCAACGCGGTGTTCCTGGCAGTGCTGATCTGGTGGATTGTGTGCCTGTGGATCGAGGAACCGGGGACGGCGGCCGAGGCAACCCCGGGGGAGATCCAAGCTGCCGATGCGCCGGCCGAAGAGCAGGTGGAAGAGCAACAGTAGGGCCGGCTGAGTTGGCTTCCCATTCTTGCAGGGAGGTCGATCGAAGGAAGCCGGCACTTGCCGTTCCCGGCCCCCTAACCTCAGATCTCCGACCCCTGTTCTCTGACCCCTGACGGCTGATCCCTGTTCCCTGTCCTCTAGATATGGCAGCTTGCCTGGCCCCGTTTCTCGAGGTAGCGCTGGTGGTACTCTTCCGCGCGCCAGAAGGTCTGTGCAGGCTCGACCTGGGTGACGATGCGTTTGGGCTTGAAGCGGCCCTCGGCGGTGAGCTGCTCGATCTTGGTCCGGGCCTGCGCCTCCTGCTCCGGGGAGTGGAAGAAGATGGCCGAGCGGTACTGCGTGCCCCAGTCCGGGCCCTGGCGATTAAGGGTGGTGGGGTCGTGGAGGGCGAAGAAGGCGTCGAGGAGTTGCTCGAAGCTGACCTGGGCGGGGTTGAAGTCCAGTTCGACGACCTCGGCGTGGCCGGTCGAGTCCGTGCAGACATCCTTGTAGCTGGGGCGCTCCAAAGAGCCGCCCTCATAGCCCACTGCTGTGGCCGTGATGCCGGGAATGGCTGCGAAAGCCGATTCGACTCCCCAGAAACAGCCCGCTCCAAAGGTTGCTTTTTCAATACTCATGCTCTAAAGATGCGCCGGAGCGGGTTTGGGTAACAGAATTCGCGTTTGGCGAGTGCGGCTCGGAGGATTTGTGCGGCAATAAGCGTAGGGTTCGTTGTATAAAGGGCAGCATGTGAGCCGGCTTGGTTGCAGCGATGCCCGGCTGAAGACTCCCACTAAGCCGCTTGCGCAGCGGCTTTTACCGGGCGGAAGAGCCACACCAGCAACAGCGCGAACAGCAGGCCGCCCACGGTAAACTTGAGCCAGACGGGGGCTTGCGAAGGGGAGAAGAAGCCCTCCAGGCAGCCGGCGACGATCAGCAGCGGAATAATGCCGCAAACCAGTTGCGTGGCCTCGATGCCGCCGCGGGCCACCGAGTCTTTCCAGTGCAGGGTTCCGGGAAAGAGCATGGCGTGGCCCAAGCGGAATCCCGCGCCGCCGGCGATGAGGATCGAGGGCAACTCGAGCGAACCGTGCGGCGCGACAAAGCTCCATAACGCCACCGACATGCCAAATTGGTGGCAGGCCGCGGCAATCACGCCCAGCATCATCCCGTTGACGAAAAGATAGAAGAAGGTTCCCAGCCCAAAAACGATGCCGCCGGCGAAGGTGACAAAACTGACCGAGAGGTTGTTGGTCATGATGGCGCTGGTGGCCAGGGGCGCGATGGTGATGACGGACCTTGTCCACATCTCGTGCCGTTCCATGGTGGCCATCATCTGGGGGCCGACGAAGTGGCGCATGAACTCGGGACGGGCGCTGGTGAGCACGGCGCCCAGCAGGCCCCAGGCCAGCGAAACCGCAAGCGAAGCGAGCACGAAGCCGATCTGGCGCTGGAAGATGGCCGGATACTGATCCTTGAGGAAGCGGAACAACGTGACCACATTGGTCTTCCGCCCGGAATAGATGATATGGTGGGCGCGAGCCAGCAACTGATTCACATGCAGGGTGTAGGTGCGGGACGTCGAATCCTGGCGGAGCACCGAGAGGTCCGCGGCCACCTGGCGGTAAAGCAGGGCCAATTCGCGCAGTTCCGCCCGGGAAAGACTTCCCAGACCGCTCGCGTCGGCTTGGGCCAGCAGGGAAGAGAGCCGGTCCCATTGGGGCCGCCGCTTCCGAATCCACTGGTTGGAGAGAATTTGCGCCATGGACCTGAGTTCTGACCTGCCGAGCCCAGATCAGGTTAGCATCGACACGCCGGAACTGGTCAGCATTGAGATGCCGCTGGCGGGGATCGGCAGCCGTTTTGTCGCGCTTCTGGTCGATTACCTGATCTGGGGCGCGGGCTTGCTGGTTCTTGCCCTGCTGTTTTCGCTCTTCCGGCCGGGCATTCGCGCCTTTTCAAGGATTTCAGAGCAGTGGGCGATGGCGATCTACATCTTCATCGTTTTCCTGCTCAACTGGGGTTACTTCACGCTGTTTGAGGCTTTCTGGAACGGGCGCACTCCCGGCAAGCGCGTAGCCCGAATTCGCGTCATTCAGCGCTCCGGCCGGGGTATCGGCTTGTTCGAGTCCATGGCGCGCAATCTGATTCGCTATGTGGACCAGTTTCCTTTTTTTTACGCGATTGGAGTCGTCACCATGTTCGTCACCCGCCAGCACCAGCGGCTGGGCGATCTGGCTGCCGGCACGCTGGTGGTCAGGGATCGCCAGCCGGAAACTCCGTTGTGGGGAGACTCGGGCGCCCGAACCTTCACGGCGCAAAGTTTCCATCCGGCCGCCCCGGCGCCTGAGCCCGACGCCTCCCTCACACTCCCCGCCACCGGCATTGCCAAGCTGTCGCCGGCCGACCTCGAGGTGCTGGAAGGCTTCTTCTCCCGGCGATTGGATATGAGCCTGGGCACACGTGAGTCGCTGGCCCTTCGGATAGCAACCGCTATCCAGGCGAAGTCGGGGCTGGAACAGCCTTCCGGCGTCAGTTCTGAGACCTTTCTGGAAGCGGCGGCCCGCCAACTCAGGGATATTTCGCGGCTGCGCTAGGATATTTCGCGAGCGGCCTCGACCCTCGATTCTCCTTTTATACGCCCTGACGGCGCCGAGGCGAATTCTTCGCCGGAACGCAGCCCCCGGAGATCAGGTAAATCGCATAAGCTTTGCGGTTTTGGCCGAAAACGGCTCAGCAGCGCAATCTTCTCTGGCCCCGCTTGTACGGCTCCGAAGCCGGATGCGAATCGATGATCTTCCGCTAACACCCGCGTTATCTTGCATTTCTGTCCTCGCCGTATCAACGGGACGGATTCGCGTTGAGGATCGTGGAAAATTCCCCAAAAGTTGGACTTGACAACTGTTTCTCATTGGGCATTAAATGTGTCCCGGCTCAGTGGTAGGGGTTCTTTGCTCAACCAACTTAAACGTTTGAGCACAAGGATTCCAAAAAATGGAGAAACGGATTTTGCTTCTTCCATACCACGGATAAATCCGGCCGTTTCGAAGCCTGCGCAGGAGGGTTTGGAGCCTGGGCGGCGGGGCTGGAGCCGAGGGATTGCCGGAATTCAAGGGGAGCATCCCGGCATGGAAACGAATGAATACAGAACCCCGCGATCCGGCACTTTGTATGCCGGCGGCCAGCCCTGGCGGAAGTAGCCGGATGGCCGAAAAGACGGGTCGGGCGGATTGAAGGGTTGTGAGGTAAATTGATTTTCTTCTTGACAATTCGCAATTCGCGCGCATTAAATGGCTCGGTCGCAGTTCCGATGCCTCAGGTAAATCGGTGTATTTGAGCGAATCTGTTCCAGATCGCCGGCCACCCTCGCAGCCCTCCGTTCCAACGGAAGGGTTTCCGGGGGTTTTGTGTTGTTTGGGGGCAGCAAGTTTGATCGGGGCAATGGAAGACAAACGTCCCGCGCACAAGCCCAGGCCACTCCAACGGAACTTCGATTCCATCCTACCGGATTCACGCCTGATGAACGGAAAAGCGACTGAAGTGCAAAACAAAAACAGCATCAACTTTGAAAAGGAAGGTCACATGAGACAAGCGAGAAACAGGTTTTACCTGTTGCCGTTGTTGTTCGTGCTGGCATGCGTAGGAGCATTTGCGCAGGCCAATTCCGAGCTCACCGGCATCGTCACAGACCAGACGGGAGCGGTGGTTGCCGGAGCGAAGATCGTGCTTACTGATCCAGCAACCAGCGAGAGTCACACAGCCACCAGCGGCGGCACCGGGCTGTACGACATCAACGGTTTGAACCCCGCCACCTACAACCTCAAGGTCACAGCCAAGGGCTTTGAAGCGTACGAACAAAACGGCGTTGTCGTCAACGTTTCCGCAACCTTCCGCGCGGACGTCAAGCTCACCGTTGGCGCAGAGACCCAAACCGTTACCGTCGAGGCCGACGCCCTGGCGGTGCAAGCCGACTCCAACGTGGTCAGCACCCTGATCAGTTCCGAGCAGATCAGCGAAATTGCTACCGAAAACCGCAACTTTGCCGCTCTGGCGGCCCTGGGCCTGGGCGTAAGCTCCGCTCTGCCCGACAGCAACACGCCAACCTCTGTTGCAGCCAACTTCACCATCAGCGTGAACGGCCTGCGCCAGAGCCACAACATCTGGCTCATCGACGGCGGTGAGGCTGATGACCGCGGCGGCGCCGGCGGCATGGACATCATGCCTTCGCAAGATGCGATCGCCGAGTTCACCATGATGACCTCGAACTATCCTCCGGATTACGGAATCTCCTCCGGCGCTACCATGAGCCTCTCGCTCAAGAGCGGCACGCAGAAGTTCCACGGGGAAGCGTACGAGTTCAACCGCAACACCGACTATGACGCCAACCAGTACTTCAACAAGCTGTCCACGCCATTCACGCCGAGAACCTCGACGCACTACAACATCTTCGGCGTTAACGCGGGCGGCCCGGTCTTCATTCCCCACGTCTACAACTCGAGCCGTCAAAAGACGTTCTTCTTCTGGAATGAAGAGTGGCGCAAGATTCTCACCGGCGCAGGCACCAACGAACAGGCGACCATCGACCCGGCCGACATCCCGAAGGCCGGACAGAACCTGACCTATGTTGCCCCCCTGTTCGATTCCGGCAACAAGCTGGTGGTTCCGAACATCGCCACTTCCACTGCTTATTATCAGCAGAAGCTGGCCCCGTTGGGATTGGTGCCGAACACACCGTTCCCGAACAACACCATCCCGGCTTCGCTGTTTGACAACAACGGCCTCCTGTACCTGAACTCGCCCGTATTTCCCAAGGTGAACGTGGCCGGCCAGGACAAGAACATCACCAACGTCTCGAACCCGGTCGATGTAACCGACACCGTGATCCGTATCGACCACAAGTTCAACGACAAGTGGCAGATCCTGGGCCACTACATGGAAGACAAGGTCAACCAGGGCTATGCGCTACCGGAACTGGGCTGGCTGTGGGCAAGCTACAACACCATTACCAGCACGCTGGCGAACCCGTCTGACTCCGCGGCCATCAAGTTGAGCGGCACCATCTCGCCCAACCTGCTTGTTGAAGGCAGCATCAACTACGACGGCAACGTGATCAACATCATCAACAGCGCGGGCGGCGATCTGCCCTCCGGCTGGAACGTGACTCCGGTAGCCGCGAGCTTCAAGATCACCAGAAACTCGCTCCCGGGCATGGGGTACTTTGGTCCCTACGGAACCGCCGAAGACACGGGCTCTGCTCCGTGGCACAACGCGGCCCGCGACTATGAGCCCAAGGTGGACGTTTCCTACACCATGGGCCAACACGCCATGAAGTTCGGGTTCAGCTACAACCGCTACACCAAGAACCAGCAACTTTTCGGCGATGAGCAGGGCACCTACGGCCCCAGCAGCACGACCAACGACAGCCTCATGGACCTTCTGCTCGGCCTCACCGGCAGCTATGGCCAGTTCCAGGCTGTGCCGATTCGCCACTACGTCAACCAGACTCCTTCAGCGTACGCGATGGACAACTGGCACGTGACCCCGCGGTTGACCTTGCAGCTCGGTCTCCGCTATGACGCGCTGCCGCACGCATGGGAGCGCAGCAACGCCGTTGCCAACTTCAACGGAGCGATGTACAACGCGGGCGCAGCCCCGATCTGGACCTCGGCAGGCACCATCGCCGCCAACAGCCCCGGCCTCGGCACGCTCAACGGAGTGCAGTACTACCTGAACGGCATGGGCGAGGCTGGCGTGGAAGGCTTCCCGCATGGCCTGGTGGTCAACGACTACAACACAGTGCAGCCGCGTGTCGGCTTCTCGCAAGACATCTTCGGCAACGGCAAAACCGTTCTCCGCGGCGGCTTCGGTACCTTCTTCGAGCGCATGCAGGGCAACGACATCTACAACGCTGCCACCAACCCTCCGTTCGCTTACAACCTGAGCATCGGCAACACCTATCTGAGCTCCCCCGGCACCAACTGGCAGACCGGAGCGAGCGCGGCTGCACAGGGTTTCCCAATCTTTGCCGCCGGCATGACAACCCTGAACCAGGCCTACAAGGCCCCGGCCGTGGCGCAGTTCAGCCTCGGTGTGCAGCATGAGATCAAGCCGTCGGTCATCTGGGTTGTGCAGTATGTCGGCAACCTGGCATGGCATCAGAATGTCGAGCGGAATATCAACAACATCCCGTCCTCGATCGGCAACGTGACCATTCCTGTGAACGGCGTGCAGACCTCGGTCCCGGTGCAGTGCCTGGCCGGCGATTCGGGCAACCACTCTCCGTTTGGGGACGACTCGAACTGCAAGCCCGGGTTCCAGTCCTTTAACGGTGGAATGAACCAGTTCCGTACCTTTGACGGCTACGGCGGCATCAACCAGGAAGAGAACGACACCAACGGCAACTACAACGGTTTCCAGACCGGTCTCCGCCTGCAAAACAAGTGGGGTCTCAGCGGCGAACTCGATTACACGTACTCGCACGAAATCGATCTCACCACCTACGACCTGACCGGCCTCGACAATCCATGGAATCCGAAGTACGACCGGGGTTCCGGCGCGCTGGATCGCCGTCAAATGCTCAGCGCGAACTACGTCTACAAGCTGCCCTTCTTTGCCAAGGGCAACGACCTGACCCACTCGATCGCAGGTGGTTGGGAAATTGCAGGTACCTTCATCGATGAGTCCGGCGTGATTCCGGCGAACAACGGTGTGACCGGCGCTGGCGGCATCCTCGGCAGCGGCAACGGATACGATCCAGTCGGACTCGGCGGCGGCTACACCGTTCGTCCGAACATCAGCGGCAAGATGCATTACGCGAAGAAGTGGAACAACTACTTCGACACCTCGCTGTTCTCCAATGTGGTTCCGGTTTGGCAAGGCGGATCCAACCTGGGCTTCGGCGACGCTGGCAAGGACGCAGTCGTTGGCCCGGGACGTGTAAACTTCACGACTTCGCTGTACAAGTCGTTCGCGGTGACCGAGCGGGCGCACTTCGAACTGCGCTTCGAGTCGTTCAACACGTTCAACCACTCAGAAGGCAACGGCGTCAACGTTGGCTATAGCCCCCAGAACGGCGCGTTCAGCACCGTGCTGGGCAAGGGCAACACGTTCGGCCAGGTCACGAGCGCGTGGGATTCCCGCGTACTCGAACTGGGCGGCAAGTTCGTGTTCTAAACCGACCCTCAACCGGGGCGCGGCAGGCAATCCCTGCCGCGCCCTTTTTCTTTTTGGGCGCCTGAGTTATCCAGGCGGAATTGCCCCCAACCCCGGCCAGGAGAGAGAATCAGCTCAGGCCGGCAAGGCAGACTGCTTCTGGCAAAGCCAAAGGACAGGAAAGATTTGAGAAGGGAAGACGTGAAGAGGGTTGTGCTCCTGGGAATCGTTTGGACGCTGGCTATGGCGGGTGCCGGCCTGGGTCAGACAGCGAAAGCCTCCGATCGGCAGCGCCAGGCAGCGCTTACCCTGGAGCAGGCGGGCAAGATACCTGAAGCCGAAGACGCATGGCGCGCCTGGCTGAAGGCTCACCCTTCGAGCCCCGAGGCGTACGCCCACCTCGGACTTCTCGAGGCCCGCCAGGGACGCTACAAGGATGCCGTGCCCCTCTACCGAAAGGCGCTCGAGACCGGTCCTGAAGTGCCGGGACTGCGCCTGAATCTGGGTCTTGCGCTCTTCAAGGGCGGCGACCTGAAGCAGGCCGCGCAAGAATTCAGCATGATGCTGAAGAACCAGCCTGGAAACCAGCAACTGACCACTCTGCTCGGAATGGCCCACTATGGCTTGGCCGAATACGCCGAGGCCGTGCCTTATCTGAAGGACGCCGCGGCACACGATCCGCAGAATCTGCCCCTGCGCCTGGCTCTTGCGCATAGCTGCCTCTGGTCCCGGCAGAATCAATGCGTCATGGATGTCTATCGCGAGATTCTGTCGCTGAACGCCGAATCGGCCGAAGCCGACATGCTGGCCGGCGAGGCGCTTGACGAAATGAAAGACAATGAAGGCTCGACGAAGATGTTTCGCGCCGCCGTCAAGGCAAACCCGAAAGAGCCGAACGCGCACTTCGGGCTGGGTTACCTGTTGTGGACCCAGAAACAGTACAAGGAGGCGGCGAGCGAATTTCAGGCTGAACTTGCCAACGATCCGGATCACGTCCAGGCGATGCTGTATTTGGGAGATACGAGTATCCAGCTGAACCAGATGGAGGATGCCCGGCCGCTGCTGGAAAAAGTTGTCAAGCTCAACCCCGCGCTGGGCCTGGGCCACCTCGACCTGGGCATTGTCTATACCGAGGCCGGTCGCAATGAGGACGCAATGCGAGAGTTGGCTCTGGCTGCCAAGCTCACGCCAGAGGACGTGAATGTCCATTGGCGGCTGGGGAGGCTCTACCGGGCCATGGGAAAGAAAGACGAGGCGAAGGCCGAATTCGACAAAGCCAGCACACTGAACAAGGCCGCCGATGAGGATCTCTACAAGAAGATCTCCAATGGCGCCGCCAGGCCCGCACAGACTCCGGAGCCTGCGGCAACACCGGCAGAAAAGTAAATTGCGATCCGTCCGCTAACCGCGCAGCGCCCTGGACACGATGAGCTTTTCCTGCTCGAGCAGGTCTGCCAGGGCCTTTTCCGGGCAAATGTGCCGGAGTTCGAGCCGCTTCAACTCTTCCGGCGTTTCCACCGAAGAGGCAATCGTCATGAAGCAGTCCAGGCACCGCGTATTGTAGGTGCCATTCTCGTTTTGGGTGCGGCTGTACATCGCTCCTCGGAGATGCCTGAGAGATTTCCCGATGCTAGTCGCGCCTGTGTTTCCTCGACGTGACCCGCATCACGCGGCTATGTGACCGTGCGGCGCTCCGGAAGACCTCTCTCCAGGAAGGAATTACAGCTTCGTCATTTCGTTGGTGTTTCGGCGCAGTTGCCAGCAGGGACTCCGGCCCGCTTGCGGAAACAGCGACACGGAACAGGGCACGTCCGCGGAGCCGAGGTAGTCGTACTCCAGCTTGTTGCCTTTGAGCGGGATTGTCAGGTACCGGTTCACGGTGACCTTGGACGACGGTGAGCCGCGCAGCCGGAAAATGGCCCAATCGCCGGCGTAGACGGCCACAAAGCCAGCCACCAATACCACAACGATCCATCGAAGCCAGCGCATCATGCGGTTCTAACCTTCCCTGAGCAGGCGGGACTCTTCCTTCAGCGCCACACCGGTGAGCTTGCGGCGGCGCGCCTCAGTGAGAAAGTAGCCCAGTTGGGCGGCAGCCTCGCTGTAGCTCAGGCCCTCCGCGCGTATGTTGGAGGTGCAGTTGCGCTCGGCGTCGGTGCGCCCCGGCCGCGGCTCCCAGGTGATGTAAGCCCCCAGCGAATCGGGCGCGCTGAGGCCGGGACGCTCCCCGATCAGCACCACGGCGATGTGCGCGCTCAGCGCAGCGCCAATTTCGTCCCCGATGGCCACGCGCCCCTGCTCAACCACCATCACAGGCGCAATGCGCCAGCCTTCCAGACGAGGAAGCAATTCCTTGAGCAAAGGCGGAGCATGCCGCTCGACCGCGAGGGCCGAGAGCCCGTCGGCCACAATGAGCACCAGCTCCGGCAGGCTGGGCCCAAGCCGGTCCGCGGCGAACAGGCCGGCCAGGCTGGAGAGCCGGCCTCCACTGGCCTCGTCGAGCCGCCGGCCCAGATCCGGACGCTGCAAGTAAGTTGCGCGGTCGGCTGCCGCCGAATGCAGCCTGAACACATCGTTCCCGGTGATCCCTGCGAGGATTGCCGCCAGGCCGCCGGCGTCCAGACGCGCATGAACGGCGTCGCGCGCCTGCGCATGAGCTTGCTGAAAGTCCAGCAGATCGCGGGTCTCCAGACTCACGCCGGTGCGGCACAGTCCGACACGAGCTGGAGTGAGCGCCCGCAGCCGGGCCGCCAACGAAGGCCGCACAATCTGGTTCATGCCGGCAGCATCCTCTCCGGATGGTTGGCCTCGAGCGCCAGGCGGCCGCGGGCCTCACCCTCCAGCCAGGTTTCGAATTCAGGGGCCGGCCTGAGTCCCAGCACCCGGCGCAGGTAGAGCGCATCGTGGAAGCTGGTGCTTTGGTAGTTGAGCATCACGTCGTCGGCGCCGGGCACGCCCATGATGTAGTTCACGCCGGCCACGCCCAGCAACGTGAGCAGCGCGTCCATATCGTCCTGATCGGCCTCGGCGTGGTTGGTGTAGCAGACGTCGCATCCCATGGGCAGCCCGAGCAGCTTGCCGCAGAAGTGGTCTTCGAGGCCGGCGCGGGCGATCTGCTTGCCGTCATACAGGTACTCTGGGCCAATGAAGCCGACCACGGAATTCACCAGCATCGGCCGGAAGTGGCGGGCCACGGCGTAGGCGCGGGCTTCCAGCGTCTGCTGATCCACGCCATGGTGCGCGTTGGCAGAGAGAGCCGAACCCTGGCCGGTCTCGAAGTACATCACATTGCTGCCGGTGCGCCCGTCCTCGCAGACCGCGCCGCGTTTCAGCGATTGGCCCGCCCGATGCGCCTCCTCCAGCAACGCCAGATTCACGCCGAAGCTGCGGTTGGCCGCCTCGGTGCCCGCAATGGACTGAAAAAGCAAGTCCACCGGCGCTCCAGCCTCCAACGCCGCCATCTGGGTTGTGATATGGGCCAGGACGCAGCTCTGCACAGGCATCTGGAACCGCTCGCGCAACCCGTCGATCATGCGCAGCATGCGCACGGTCACGGCTACGCTGTCGCCGGCGGGGTTGATGCCGATAACCGCATCGCCGGAGCCGAGCAGCAAACCATCCAGAATCGCCGCGGCGATCCCTGCCGGATCGTCGGCGGGATGGTTGGGCTGGAGGCGCGCGCTCAGCCTTCCGGGCAGGCCCACCGTGGTGCGAAAACGGGTGACCACGCGGATTTTGGCGGCCGCGGCGATCAGATCCTGGACGCGCATCAATTTGCTCACCGCCGCGGCCATCTCCGGCGTCAGGCCCGGCGCCAGCGCCGCCAGGCGGTCTGGAGTTGCTTCATCGGAGAGCAGCCAGTTGCGCAATTCACCGACGGTAAGCGATCGGACCGGCAAAAAGGCCTGGGCGTCGTGCGTGTCCACGATCAGCCGCGACACCTCGTCGGCCTCATAGGCCACCACCTGCTCGTCGAGAAAGTGAGTCAGCGGCAGATCGGCCAGGGCAAACTGCGCCGCCACCCGTTCCTCGGCCGACTGAGCCGCCAGGCCGGCCAGCACGTCCCCGCTCCGCGCGGGGGTAGCCCTGGCCAGCAGCTCGCGCAGGTCGCGGAAGGTGTAGCGCTTGTTGCCTATGGTGTGGGCGAGGATCATGCGGCTGGTTCTAGAGTATCCGAGGCGCTCTTGGCGGAGGAGGTTTTTGGGGCTTCACGGATGCACATTGAGCGGAAGCCGCTTTGGATTCGAGCGGAGTCCAGCCGTCTTATTTCCCCGCTTGCACAGGAACCGAGTCAGGAGTAAAGACTTGATAACAATTGCGGCCCCGCTGCTTGGCCATGTACATGGCCGCATCCACTTGCTTCAACAGCGCATCCGCATCGAATTCCCCATGGTCAGCCGTGCAAATCCCGATGCTGACCGAAACCGGCACCTCGCTGCCAGCAAAGGCAATGGGAACCGAGAGAGCCGCCACCAGTTTTTCAGCAATGATCTCCGCGGCGGGCCCGTCACCGGACTCGGGAAGCAGGATCACGAACTCGTCTCCGCCCATTCTGGCCACCGTATCGCTCTTCCGCACGGCTCCCAGAAGCCGGTTTGCGGTCACGCGCAAAACCTCGTCGCCGGCCTGGTGTCCCAGCGTGTCGTTGATGTCCTTGAATTTGTCGATATCCAACATCAGAACAGAAAGCACCGTTTGGTGGCGCTTGGCGCTCTCCAGGGCGACACTCAGGCGATCGTCAAGCACCAGGCGCGTAGCTAGTCCGGTCAGGGTGTCATGCTGCGCCATGTGGCGAAAACGTACTTCGCTTTCGCGAAGAAGACAAGTTTGCTTCTCCAGGCGTTTTCTGAGCACCATCACCCAGGCCAGCACAGCCAGCGTGCCGGCGAGCACCAAAGCCAGCAGCAGCAGTGCGTGCCCAGGCGTCCACCACGAAGGCTCCTGGAGGACGACCACATCGCCAGGCGAGCTCATCAGAACGCGAAAGGACTTCGGCACCGCGACTCCGTCCTTCAACACGCTGAGCCGCGCATCGAACTGGAGGGAACAGACTCCCGTGATGCGCAGCTTGCTTCCGTTCCTCCATGCGCTTACCGCGCGTCCTGCCAGGCTCTGGGGAAGGACGGCAGCGAAGATGGATCTTCCGGAAGTGAGCATGAGGGTTGTGTCGGAGGACGACCGTTCGCTCCCGATCAACTCACCGTCGATCTGGACCAGTTCCGAGTTGTGCCTTCCGATCAGCGCCCGTTCCGCGGCTACGGGTTCAGGGGTAACCGGCACTCCGCTGCCCGCCCTCCTGAAAACAGCATCGGTGAGGATGGATGTGGAGTTCTCGGCTTCGGAAAAGCCCACAACGTCGGCCACATCGCCCACAGCAAGATGCGTGTCCTGAATGGTCTGGGCGCATATGCCGCGGGTCGCATCGCGGATGCAGAGCGAAATGCCGGGCCACTGCATCGTCACCGTTCCGCGCAGGTGCACCCGATGACGCATCGCAGAGACCTGGTTCCATCGCAGCAGGTTATCGATGGGAACGGTTGGCATCTTGAAGGGATCGCCCGGCGCCGCTTCCACCACGTGGACCGTGGAAAGATTCGGAAACACGACACGGGCGCCAATCATCTGGCCGCTGCTGTTGTAGAGAGGTGCCTCATGGCCGACGATGCGCACCCGGGCGTCCACCAGGCCTGAATAGGAGACGCCCGGCATCCGAACCGTGGTGGCGAAAAGAACTCCATCCGTCATGGCTAGTTCTACTGTGACCGTGTGGCTGCTCCCGGTGACCGAGTGGACGATGCCTTCCACTTCGACCCACTGGCCTTCAAATTCGCCGGCGAACAGTTGGGTGCGGCTGACGCGGGCCGCGTCGGTCGGGAGCGCCGAATGACCGATCACCTGGATCTGTGCCCGGTCGACGATGGGAGCAAACCCGCCAGGATCGCTCACACCCCGCACATCCACCCGCGAGCCGATGGGAAGCGGCTTGATCGATCCTGCCCGCATCTTGACGAAAATGCTTCCGCTCGCGTCGTGAACGTACAAGGCGCCGAATCCGGTGCCGGTGTCCGTGTCGAAGTAGGTGACAATCCCGCGCAGGTGGATGGGATAGGCGCGCCTGGCTTCCTCGCTGGTGAGACTGTGCGCCTCGTGGGCCGTGGTGATGGTGCGCAGCTTGCCCGGGAGTTTCGTTGAGGATTCTGCTCTTGCCGCTTGCCCCGCCAACGAGAACCCGGCAAGGAAAAGACCTGCAAGCAAAATCGCAAATGACAGTTTCACAAGCCGTGGGAGGAGCGTGCAAGGGCAGACTCCGGCCCGCTTCCCCAGGCAAGGGCCGGCCGCGACCTTCACTCGGCTGCGCCGCTCCTCGCTGTCTTGAATCGCAACTGAAGCTTCAAGTCTCAAACCGCGATGTCAGCCTCCATCCGGCGCCTCGCCACCCGGGGCGATGCGCACATTGATTCTATCGGCCAAAAGGAAGTGCCTGATGATACCCTCGGGTTGATTTCACGCCCAACCTTCTTCGACAACCCTGCGGCGCCCCGCCGGGCATCCGCGACACCTGACGGCAGTTGCTCCACCCGGGCCAGGCTGGTGCACCGGTCCAGCCTCAGCTTCCGGGGCGCGAGCCAATCAGGGGGGTGAACACCTCAAAGCAGTTTCGCCCCCTCGCCTTGGCGCGGTAAAGAGCGGCATCCGCATTGTTCAACAGGGTATCCGCATCAAGCTCTCCCCCGGACGAAACGCAAACTCCGACGCTGACCGAGACCGGCACCTCGCCCCCGGCAAAACAAACGGGAACCGACAGCGCAGCCACAATTTTCGCCGCAATCGTCTCTGCCGCTTGCGGATCGCCGAGGTCAGGGAGCAGGATCACGAATTCATCCCCGCCAATTCTGGCGACGGTATCCCCCTTGCGCACGGCTTCCAGGGCGCGGCTGGCGGTCGACCGTAGGACCTCGTCGCCGGCCTGGTGGCCGTGGACATCGTTGATCCCCTTGAATTGGTCCACATCCATCATGAGCACCGCCAGCCCTGTGCGATTTCGTCGAGCGTTCTCCAATGCGACACCCAGCCGGTCTTGAAGGAGAAGGCGTGTTGCCAATCCGGTGAGGGCATCGTGCAAGGCCATATGGCGAAATCGTTCTTCGCTTTCGCGGAGAAGATTCGTCTGCCGCTTCACCTGCCTGCGAAGGGCAACCACCCATACAAGCACAGCCAGCGTTCCGGTTAATGCCAATGCCAGCACCACAATCGAATGAGCCGGCGTCCACCAGGAAGCACTTTCAATCACGACAACATCGGAAGGCGTGCGCAGCAGGATTTGGAATGTCTTGGGAAGCCGAAAATGCCGCAACGCCTGGGTTTCCGTTATGACACAGATGCCGGTGAGTTGAATTCGGCTGCCGTCACGCAATTCGGCCAGGGATTGCTCGTTGAGGTCTCCGGAAAGCAAGGCGGAAAAAACGGCGCCCCCCGCAGAGACCAGCAACGTGTCTTGGTCTGTCGCTCTCTGCAAACCGATCAGGCGGCCGTCCATACGAACCAGATCCCCCTCGAAATTGCCGGAAAGCGCCTCCTTGACACTTACGGGTTTCGGCTCCGGCACCGGCGCCGTGCCCAGACGCTTGAAGATGGCGTCGTCGATCGTGTGCTCTGTGTCGCCCAGGACCGGGTACCCTACGGCGTCCACCACGTCGCCTGGCAAGAGGTTGGTCTTTTCGCCGCTCAATACGCTGGCGCCCTGGATGCCGTCGCTCATGAACACCGACAGACCCCACCGGGCGGTTACGACGCCACGGATTCGAACCAGATGATCTGGACCGGCTCCGGGCGCATATTCAAAGACCCTGTTCACCTGCCTCAACGGAAGGGAGAATGGATCCAAAGGCGCAGACTGCAGCACCTGAATGTCGTCCATGCTGGGCGCATAGACGTTGATTCCGATGAGTTGAGTACGCTGATCGAAGATCGGACCCGCTGTGCCTCGAACCCTCACTCGCGCATTGATGAGCCGGCCAATTTCCTGTCGGCTGCCCGGAAGGGTCATCACCTTGACCTGCAGCCGTCCGGACGCCACCACAAATTCCACCAGCGACTCCCTGATCCCAGCCGACCTGACGGTGCCCTCGAAGGCAATCCACTGTCCGTCCTCAACGCCGGTCGATAAGTGATCGAGGCTCACCTGTCTCGGAGGTGGCATCGGCCTTTTCCCCAGGATCTTCAAAGTGCTTTGATCGACGATAGGGGCATACTCACCGGGGCTGGTGACCCCATCGATATCGACCAACGTCCCAGGTTGGATCGCGGAGGTCAACGGTACGTGATTCCGGGTCTGAACATACACGCCCGTCGCTCCGTCATTCACGAAGAAGCCATACCAGTCGGGGAAACACACGATGCAAATCGCCCGCAAGTGTACTGGATAGTGTCGTTCAGCCTCGGAGCGTGTGAGGTTGTGGACGGCGGCCGCAGTGGTCAAGGTGGGTAGTTGGATTACGCCCTTCCGCGCTGCTTGCTCAATCGCGGGGCGGCGCGCCTCATGAGCTGTGGTGAGCGTGCGTAGCTTGCCCTGGGGCTCATTTGTAGATCCTGCTCTTGAAGAGGCACCGGCAAAAGACAGGCAGGCAAGGCAGAGTCCTGAAAACAGAAGCGCTCCCCATCGGCTTAAGGTCCGGTGGCGGAACGGCACCAGGCAAGCCCCTCCTCGCCCCTGCTTGCAAAAGCTGGCGCCGTCCTTGACCTGGCCGCGCCGTCCTTCGATCTTTCCAACCGGAACTGAGGTTTCAAGTCTCAAACGGACGTGCTTTCCTCCCGCGGCCTGACCGTTCCTCGAAGCTACAGGCACACTTACTCCATCGACCTAATAGGGGGGTGGCTTCAATTCCGCCCCGATTGTACTCCCTTGGAAACAAAGACCGCAGTCGCGCACTGTGCAGCGCTCTGCATGAAACAGGGGGCCAGCCTGACGAGACCGCGAGCCGTTTCCCGCGAGGGCTGCGCTATGCTGAAGGCGAGGACTCGCCCTCGATGACCCGCTCCGCGCTCATTCTGGAGTTTCTGGTGCTGTTCGTGGGGTTGCCGCTCGCCTACCGGTTTTCGCCAGTGCGGGTGCCGGCGCTGCCGGTGTTGTGGGTAGTGGCGGGCTATGCAGGGTGGCAACTGCTGCGCGACCCGCGCTTTGACCGCGCCAAGCTGTGGAACGCCGGACAGTTGCCCGGCCGCATGGGTGTCATCCTGGCCATCTTTGCGATTGTTGCGCTGGTGATCTGGTTGGGCGTGCGCCGGTTTGCGCCCGAGCTGCTGTGGAGCTTTGTGCGCCAGCATCCGAAGTTCTGGGCGGTGGTCATGGTGGCTTACCCGGTGCTCTCTGTCTATCCCCAGGGACTGCTTTACCGGGCGTTCTTCTTTGATCGGTATGCGGGTCTGTTTCCGGGGAAATGGGTGATGATCGTGGCCAGCGCCGTCGCCTTTGCGTTTCTGCACATCATCTTCCGCAACTCGGTGGCCGTGGGGCTCACGTTTGCCGGCGGGCTCCTGTTTGCCGCACGCTATGCGGAAACCGGGTCGCTGGCTACCTCCAGCGTGGAGCACGCGCTCTATGGATGCTGGATGTTCACGGTGGGCCTGGGGCAGTACTTCTACGACGGAACCATCGCGGCGGTGGGTTCAGTAACGAAATGGTAGAGCTCGCCGGGATCTCATCCCTGCGCAGCTTTCAAGCATGCAATTAGTACGGCCAAACGCAGGGCACGCAGTCCCGCGGCCTTTGTGGCAATTGTCTGACCTTCAGTCGTCCTGGCCTCGAATCAGCCTGGCATGGCCGATCGAGTGTGCTTCCGCGCATGCCCCGGCGGCCATTTGCCAGGACACCGCTCCATGCGTGGAGGCGCAAGTTGAATATACGTGCCATGCGAAAATCAGATCATGCAGCAGCTTGAACACCACGATCCCGTATGCGGGATGAAGGTCGATCCGACCAAGGCCGCGGCCAAGGTCGAACACCAGGGCGTCACGATCTACTTCTGTTGCCAGGGTTGCGCCGCCAAGTTCCGCGCCGCTCCGGAAAAATACGCGCAGCCCAAGGCGGCCGCTCCAATCTTGATCCAGCTGGCGCCCGCACAAGCGAAGACCGCGACTCAATCGGAAACCACCTGCCCCATGCACCCGGAGATCAAGCAGAAGGGGCCGGGGAGCTGCCCCAAGTGCGGCATGGCGCTCGAGCCGGCGACCATCACCGCGCCAGCCAGGCGCACCGAATACACCTGCCCGATGCATCCGGAGATTGTGCGCGAGGCGCCAGGCTCCTGCCCGATCTGCGGCATGGCGCTCGAGCCGCGCGAGGTCACCGCCGAAGAGAGCAATCCAGAGCTGGCCGATATGACCAGACGGTTTTGGATCAGCGTCGCGCTCGCCGCGCCGATGCTGGCGCTGATGGCGTCCGCCTTTCTGCCCTCCATGCCGTTGCAGCATGTGTTTTCGGCGCGCGTGTGGGCCTGGGTCGAGTTCGCCCTCGCCACCCCGGCAGTGCTCTGGTGCGGATTGCCGTTCTTTGTCCGCGGCTGGCAGTCGATGGAGCATCGCAGCCTCAACATGTTCACGCTGATCGCGCTCGGCACCGGCTCGGCCTATCTCTATAGCGTCTTCGCCACGGTGGTTCCCCAGATCTTTCCGGCCTCGTTTCGTTCCGGCGTAGGACAGATCGATGTGTACTTCGAGCCGGCCGCGGTCATTGTCGCTTTGGTCCTTCTCGGCCAGGTGATGGAGTTGCGCGCGCGCAGCCAGACCAGCAGTGCGATTCGCGCTCTGCTGGGACTGGCGCCGAAGACCGCCAGGCGGCTTGACGACCAGGGCGGCGAGTCCGACGTGCCGCTCGATCGGGTGCAAGTGGGCGACCGGCTGCGCGTCCGTCCCGGCGAAAAGGTGCCCGTCGATGGGACCGTGCTTGAGGGGCACAGCTCCGTCGATGAATCGATGATCAGTGGAGAGCCTATCCCGGTGGAGAAAGACACGGGCACAAAGGTCACGGCGGGAACGGTGAACGGCACCGGCGGATTCGTAATGCGCGCGGAGCGCGTCGGCGCGGATACGCTGCTATCGCAAATCGTGAAGATGGTCAGCGAGGCGCAGCGGTCGCGCGCGCCGATTCAGCGGCTGGCCGATCGTGTCTCGTCGTACTTTGTTCCCGCGGTGATCGGTGCGTCCATTGTCACGTTTGCGGTGTGGTTCTTCGCCGGCCCGCAGCCGCGCTTCGCTCACGCCCTGGTGAATTCCGTGGCCGTTCTCATCGTCGCCTGCCCCTGCGCTCTCGGACTCGCCACGCCCATGGCCATCATGGTGGGCACGGGCCGCGGCGCGCGCGCCGGCATTCTTATCCGCAACGCGGAGGCCCTTGAAGTATTCGGCAAGGTCGATACGCTCATCATCGACAAGACCGGAACCCTCACCGAAGGCAAGCCGACGCTGAGTTCCGTCCTGCCTCTGCCGGGCATCGACGAAGCGGGCCTCCTTCAACTTGTCGCCAGCCTGGAGCGCTCCAGCGAGCATCCGCTGGCGGCGGCCATCGTGAAGGGCGCGGAGGCCAGGAAGCTCTCCCTGGCCGATGTGGCTGAATTCAGTTCCACAACCGGCAAGGGCGTTAAAGGAACCGTCTCCGGCAAGCAGGTCGCGGTCGGGAATGCGGAATTGTTCCGCGGCCTCTCCATCGATCCCGCGCCTCTGCTCGATCGGGCAGAAGCGCTGCGCAAAGAAGGCCAGACGGTGATGCTGGTGGCCGTGGATGGCAAGGCGGCGGGCCTGGTCGGTGTCTCCGACCCGGTCAAGGACTCGACCCCCGATGCGATCCGCGAACTGCGGGCGGCAGGCCTCAAGATCGTCATGGTCACGGGAGACAACGCGACCACCGCCAGGGCAGTCGCGGACAAGCTCGGCATCGAGTTCTATGCCGATGTGCTTCCGCAAAAGAAGGCGGAGGTCGTGAAAGAGCGCCAGCAAAAGGGCTCCGTGGTGGCCATGGCCGGCGACGGAGTGAATGATGCGCCCGCACTGGCCCAAGCCGACGTCGGCATCGCCATGGGCACCGGCACCGACGTGGCGATGGAGGCCGGCGGCATCACGCTGCTGAAGGGCGATCTTCGCGGCATACTCCGCGCCCGTCACCTCAGCCGGTCAACCATGCACAACATCCGCCAGAACCTGTTCTTCGCATTCGTCTACAACGCCGTCGGGGTGCCGCTTGCGGCGGGCGTGCTGTTTCCCGGCCTGGGTATTCTCTTGAACCCGATGATCGCCGCCGCTGCCATGAGCTTCAGTTCGGTTTCTGTGATCGCCAATGCGCTGAGGCTTCGCACTACGAAGCTTTGAACCGCAGGCGCCGGCTCTCCACACATGAGTGCGGATTCGGCAAACTAAGTTTGAAGCGAAGCGGCCCGCGGCGAAATCCCGCTCAGCTCGGCGGCGCGCGCCTCCGCGTAGGCGGCTGCGCCCAGCATGGCCGCGCGGCTTTCCAGAATCACGCGCACCGGCATGTTGACGAGCAGTTGGCTCAGCCGGCCCTTGTCGGCGAAGGCCTTCATAAAGGTGCCGTCCTTCAGCTTCTCGACGATCCGGGGCGCGATGCCGCCGCCCACGTAGAATCCGCCCACCGACAGCACCTTGAGCGCCAAATTGCCGGATTCGGCGCCATAGGCGGAGACGAACATATCCAGGGCCTTCTCGCAGATCTCGCTCTTGGCCGCCAGGGCCAGCTCGGTGATCACGGCGTTGGGGTCCTCTTTGGCCATGCGAGCCGTCAGCCAGGCCGGCTCTTCCACGCCCCGCACCTCGCGCAGGAACTCGTAGATGTTGGTCAGGCCCATGCCACTAACCACGCGTTCAAAGCTGATGCGCCCGTTGTACTTCTGCTTTAGAAAGCGAAGCAGGTCGATCTCGTCTTCGTTGCGGGGCGCGTAGTCCGTGTGGCCGCCTTCTGAAGGGCACGGAATATGATGATGGCCGTCCCATACCAGAAAGCCCTCGCCCAGACCGGTCCCGGCGGCGATCAGCGCGCGGTTGCCCATCTGGCGGACATCGCCCTCGCTCAAGGTGAAAATCTGGTCGGCGGAGAGCTCGGCCACGCCGTATCCGTTGGCCTCCAGGTCGTTGATCAGGAAGACGTGCTCGATCAGAAGCCCGGCGGCCAGCTCGCGGCTGTCCAGCGTCCAGGGCAGATTGGTGAGCCGGAGGCGGCCGTCGCGCACGGGTCCCGGCACGCCAAAACAGGCCGCGGTCGCCTTGTCCGAGCCCAGAAACTCCCTGACGATCTCTTCCAGGCCGGAGTATTGTTTGGCCGGATATTGTTGATCGCGGGTGACCTTGAGTTTTCCATCGATAAAGTCATACAGCCCCAAATGCACTTTGGTGCCGCCTACATCGCCCGCCAGAATCATCTTTCCCTCTCCAAAACCCCGCATCCATCCCCGTCTGTTGCGGGTAAAAGCGCCGCTGCGGCCTGGTCCAGAATTAGTGTAAGTATACCGCTGCAAGGCCATATCAACTGACTGGGCAGCCGCTCCATATCGAGCGGCCCGGTCAGAACTTCCTTCACAATTGCGGCCTTATCCGCTCCCTGGATAAGGAAGAAAACAGAACTCGCGTGGTTGATCACCGGCCAGGTGAGCGTGATGCGCCAGCTATCTTTCTGCGGCACGTGGTTGGCCGCCACCAGGCGGTGCAGCTCATGGATGGCCGCTGTATGGGGAAAAAGCGAGGCGGTGTGGCCGTCGTCGCCCATGCCCAGGCAGACCAGATCGAAGCGCGGGATATCGTCGCCCTCCAGGTGGAACCCATTTCTCAAGGCAGACTCGTAGCGGGCGGCGGCCGCTTCCGGATCCAACTCGCCCTCCATGCGGTGAATCTGATCGGGGTGCAGCGGAACTCGGTCCAGCAATGCTTCGCGGGTCATGCGGTAGTTGCTCTCCGCGTTGTCGGGAGGAACAGCCCGCTCGTCCACCCAATAGAGATCCAGGTTCTCCCACGGCATGCGCCCCCGCCAGGGTTCGCTGGGGCTGGCTAGCAACTGAAAGGCGGCCTTGGGGGTCGAGCCGCCGCTGATGGCGATGCGCGCCGTTCCGCCATACGCAACCGCTTCCCCAGCCATCTCCACAAAATACTGCGCCGCCCGGCGGGCAAGCGCCGCCGCGTCCGGCTCCACGTAGTATTTGATCCGCAGCTTCCTGGGCATTCGCGTTGGGTTCCTCTTACCTCTACTCTACTCGGGAAGTGGAGGCGATTGGCCAATCTTCATTACACCGCAATGAATCTGACTAACTCGTGAATCTGACTAGGGAAACTGAGCTTGCGCCCTAACGGCCCAGATAGACCCGATATTGTTTTTCCAGCACACCGGAAGCGCGGGCCAGGGCAAGCTTGGAGAGGTTGTACTGATAGAGGCTTTCCACCAGGTTGCTTTGGGCGGTGGCGAGGGTCGATTGCGCGGTGACCAGGGGCAGGTTGTCGTCCACGCCGGCGTTCACGCGGTCGGTCTCGTCGGAGAGGGCCCTGGTAGCCAGCTCCAGGTTGGAGCGGGCGACCTCGACCAGCCTGGATGTCGCGTTTACGTCCAGCAGCGCCGAGCGCACCTGCTGGTCGATGTGGCCGCGCAGTTCGGCGAGCTGGGCGTCGACGGCGGACAACTGGGCCTCTGCCGACTCCGTATCGCCGCGCAGCCGGGCCTCGCGGAAAAGCGGGACGCTGAGCGTGCCCTGGGCCACAAAGTTGCCGTGCGCGCCCACGCCGCTGACCTCGCTGACGCTGTAGTAGCCGCTGAAGCTGAGGGTCGGCAGCCGCTGGCTGCGATAGGCGGCGTGGATGGCTTTGTATTCGACTGCCTGGTTCTGCAGGTTCTGGTAGTCCTGGCGATTCTTGTAGGCCACCGCCCGCACTTCTTCCGGGGTCTGGGCGGCCAGGTCGCTGTAGGGCGCCGGGTCAGTGAGCGCGATCTTCTGGCCGGGATCGATGCCGATCTCGCGCTTAAGCAGGATCAGGTCCTTCTCCAGGCTGTTTTGGGCGGCGATCAGGGCCTGCTGCTGGGACTGGAGCTCGACCCGCGCACGCAATTCATCGAGATTGGCCGCGGTTCCCGCTTCGTGCGCGGCGTGGGCCTGGCTGAACAGCAACTGGCCGGTCGCCTCCAGCGCCTGGGCGTTGTCCACCTCGCTGGCGGCGGCAATGGCCTGCAGATAGGCCGTGGCCACCTGCTGCACCACCTCGCCGCGTGCCGACATCTTGGCGAAATAGGCCGCCTTCTCCGCTGCGCCGGCCGCCTTCCAGCCGGCAATCACCGGGCCGGAGAATAGCGTTTGCCTATAGTGGATTTGCCCCTCCGTCAGGTCGTCGCGGGTGATGAAGGAGAGCCCGGCGGGCATTTTGCCGCCCGGAAACAGCGCGCTGAATGCCCCGATGATCCCAGGTCCAAAGCCCAGCGCAGCAAGGTCGTGCTGGTAGACACCGGTCGAGCCGGTGAGCGTAATCGTAGGCAGAAACTCTTGCAACGCCTCATTCTTCTGGCCTTGAAGCGACTTCTCGCCGTTCTCCGCTTCCTTCAGTCCAAGGTTGTTCTTGAGGCCGAGGCTGACGGCCTCGTCCAGGGAGAGCTTGAGTGTCTCATCGCTGGCAGGATGGGCCGTCACGCTGCCGAAAAACGGGTTGGCGGCGGAGGTGGGGCTGGGTGTCTGCGCATGAATCCAAGCTCCCGCGCCGGCCAGGGCCAGCATGGCAAAAAAGACAGGCCGATACGCCGGCCGCAAGGCAGAGTAATGCGCTCGATTCACAGCCATTATTCTCTCAGATGAGCCAACCGCCGGGAGGATTCCGGTCGAGGAAGAAAAAGCCGCTGGAGGAACGCAAGCTCAGCCCTCTGTCGCTTGAAACCCAAGTTGCCGGGCCGCGTCAAGCAGTTGGCTATCCCCTGAGATGAAGACGCGGCCTTTGGGCCGCCCCGAACACCAGGCCAAAGCGGCCGCAAGTTGCAGCGCATCCACAGCTTTCAAGGAGAAACGATCGACGAGGCCCTCAGCCCGGCCACGCAGCTCGTCGCTGGGAAGCACTTCGCGCCAGTCGCTTCGCAGCTCGTCCAGGCGCACCTGAGCGCCGACGTGCCGGCTGGGAATCAGTTGGCCCATGCGTAGGAGGCGAGCGAAGGCTCCGCGCATTTCGACCGGGGTGCCCCACCAGACGACCATCCCGTACCGTTGGCTCAGAGCTTGAGCGACGGGCGTTCCCTGTTGCGTTACACAAAGAGGAACAAGCGAACTTGAATCCCAGAACGCGGGCTCCATTTAGCGTTCGCCCTTGGCCCAGTCGATGGCATCCTTGACGGCTTCATCGGAAACATTGCCAGTTCGAATTGCCCAGAAGGCCTCCCAGTCAATGGGATGGGGGTTCCTGGGAAGCCTGATGACGCCGGCGGCGACCAAGCGGGCTTCTTCCGGGTCCAGGCCGGGTTCAGGCTGGAAGGGCAGAATGCGCGCTACGGGAGTGTTCCGGTCGCGCACCACAACCTCTTCGCCGTTGCGAACGTACTTCAAGTACGCGCTTAGCTGGTTCTTCAGGGTGCCGATGTTCACAGTCCTCATAAATGCACTCTACACTGACTTGGCTAAGTTAGCCAAGTCATGGGCCCTTACACCATTGCCCGTTCCTTCACCACCAGGTATTGGTTCAGCACCGACGAGGTCAGCGCCTCGGGGTTCAAATCGAGCGTCAGGGCGCCTTGCTCATGCAGGCGGGCCAGCATCACTTCGCGGCGGCCGGCCATCTCCTGGGCCGCGGCGGCCAGGAACATCTGGTCCACATCTCTTGGCCGGGCCTGCGCGATGGACTCCACCTCCGGCTGAGCCATGGCCACAAACAGAAGCACATGACGGCGCAGCAGTTGCGCGGCTCCGTCGATGACCTCGGGCCGTATGGCGGTCTCGGCCAGATCCGTTACCCACAGAATCAGCGAGCGGCGGTGCTGCAGGCGGTTCAGGGTGGCCGTGGCGCGCAGGTGGTAGGCTTCTCCGCTTTCCGCGCGCACCTGGGCGAGCGACTCGATCAATTGGCGCAGATGGGCCGCCCCGCGGCCAGGCAATAGGCGCTGCTGGATGCCCTGGCCATAGGCAAGCAGTCCCACCCGGTCGCCGGAGAAGAGCGCCAGTTGCGCCAGCGCCACAGCCGTCGTGCAGGCATGGTCGAGCTTGGAGTGAGGGCTTGGCGCCCTGGCGGAAGTTTGAAAAGCCTGCGGGCCGGATGCCACCCGCGAGCGCATAAGCCGCCCGCAATCGAGGACGATCCACACCGGCTGGCTGCGCTCGGTCTGGTACTGGCGCGTGATGGGACTGCCGCGCCGCGCAGTGGCCGTCCAGCAGATGTCGCGCAGATCGTCGCCCTGGCGGTAGTCGCGCAGGCTTTCGAAGTCGCGGCCCAGGCCTCGCTGCCTTGTCTGGCGCAATTGCAGGTCGATTTGGCGGCTGCGGGCCAGGAAGATCTGCTGCGCGCCGCCGGTGCGAAGCGCCGGGTAAACGCGTACTGTCTGGGTGAGCTGCGCCTTGGCCCAGCGCTGGACCAGGCCCAGGGGCGAACGGTAGCCGACGTAGAGCCAGCCCGTCTCCCAGTCGCCGCGCTCCAGCGGCTCCACACGGTAACGCAGACTGGCGGGCACGCGCGGGAAGGTAGTAAGCCGGTGAATGGCCGGCGGGCCGAGCGGGTTGCCGAGCGCAGGCGGCAGATCGTCAGTGAGCCGGCACTCGACAACCGTCCGCCCCCGGTTCTCGACCGTCAGCTCGATCTCGGTCTCCGAGTCGAGAGCGGGAGCATTGGACCAGGAGCGGCCGGCAGTCAACTCGGAGGGAATCGGCAGCCGCAATCCATCCAACAGCGCGGCCAGCAGCACCAGCCCGTCCCAGGCCAGCATGGCAAAGGCCAGCCGCCCGTCCCAGAAACCCGGCATGAGCCACAAAAACCCAAGAGCCAGCAGGCCAAAGGATCGCGGCGTCAGACCGAAGCCCCACTTGCGCCGCCGCTCGCATACAGCGCTGACTGGGCCTGGATGGAGGGATGAGGAGATCACTGCCGCGGCACCGGCACCGCCGCAATCACGTCGGCCAGCACGCGATCGGCGTCGAATCCCTCCAACTCCGCCTCCGGCTTGAGCATCACGCGATGCCGCAGCACCGGTTGCACGGCTCGCTTCACGTCGTCGGGAACCAGGTAGTCCCGCCCATCGAACGCAGCTGAGGCCTGGGCCACGCGCATCAGGCACAGCGCCGCGCGAGGGCTCGCACCGAGCAGCAGCGTGGGCCACTCGCGGGTTCGCCGCGCCAGTTCCAGAATGTAGGTGTAGAGCTCCGGCTCGATGCGGATGGAGCGTACCTCGGCGCAAGCCGCGGCCAGCAGCCCCTCGGGGATGGGCGCGATGTGGGCGTCTTCCAGGAGCCCAGCGCCCGATCCGGCGTGGTGCCGCTCCAGAATCAACAACTCCTCCTCTTGCGACGGGTACGCGACGCGAATCTTCAAGAGAAACCGGTCCAACTGCGCCTCGGGCAGCGGATAGGTGCCCTCAAAATCCACCGGATTCTGCGTGGCGAAGACCGTGAACCACGCCGGCAGCGGGCGGCGCACGCCGTCGCTGGTCACCTGCCGTTCTTCCATGCACTCCAGCAGCGCCGCCTGGGTGCGCGGGGGCATGCGGTTGATCTCGTCCACCAGGAGCAAGTCGGTAAACACTGGGCCGGCGTGAAAGCTGAACGACTCCGCGCTGGGCCGCAAAATGTTGGTGCCCAGAATGTCGGCGGGCATCAGGTCGGGAGTGGCCTGCACGCGCTGGAAGCCGAGGCCCAGCAGCCGGCCGAGGGCCTTCACGATCAGCGTCTTGGCGATGCCCGGCACTCCTTCCAGCAAGGCGTGACCCTGGCACAGAACGGCGATCAGCACCTCCTCGATCACCGCGCCTTGGCCGCAGATCACCTGGCCCAGCTCCGCGCGGGCGTAGGCGATCAGTTGGCTGGTTGCAGGCAGCGTTTGCGGCGGCAACTCCGGATCTTCTTCTTGATTCCCGGCTGGATTCGCGTCTGGGATCGTTTCGTGGCTCATGAAGCCCTTTCCTGCTCCTTGGCAAAATGGTTTGCGGACCCTGAGGCCTGGCCGCCGCGCCGTGCGGCGGCAAGAAGCGCTCGCTCGTGCCCATGCAGCTTTTGAACCAGTTTAAGCGCCTCGCGGGGGTTCACCGACTCGCTTCGCGCGGCCTCTTCGCAGGCGGCCAGGTCGGTTTCCAGGCTGGGGTCGGCCGCGCCAAAGCGCCGGCGAATCGCCGTCCCCAGCTCCTCCGCGCCCATCCGGCTCCCGCTTAGCCCACAATGCCGCAAGGCGTGGCGCCTAAACCGCTCCCAGCAAATGGCCACGGCGGCGGATGCCGCGCCGGCGTTGCGATAGAGCGAACCCAGCGCCTCAAGAAACTCGATGGGAGTGGCGCGCGCTGGTGGGGGCAGGTCGCGCACCGGGCCGCTGCGCCGGCTGAAGCTGAAGACGATCAGCAGACCCATCGCCGCCAGCCCCACCCAAAGCAGGTTCAACGCCGGCCCGGCTGCGTAGCTCCAGGTCGAGCGAATCTCCCCGTGCAGCGACTCGTCCCAATAGAAATGATGGCCTTCGCGCGGCCCCAGCGACGCGAGAAACAGGTCCAGATTATGAGCGCGGGCCAGGGAGCCGTTTTCAAGCGGCGTCGAGCTGGCCCACCAAACCGCGTGGCCCTTGCCCCAGTCGTACTCGACCACCGCCGGCTGGCCGGCGCAACTGTACTCCACGTGGTGCGCCGGGTTGCCCACATCCCAGGTGGCCTCGGGCTTCATCCACACCTCGCCCGAGCCGGAGAGCGCTTCAAGTCCCTCCGGCTCCAGTTTGCAGGCGGCAAAATTGAATTCCTTGGGTGTGTCGCCGGCCTCGCCGGGCAGGATGAATCCGCCCCAGAATCCCGTGGACAATACTCGCCCCCCGCGCTCCAGAATTGTTCGCACCGCCTTGATGTCGTCCCCTTCCCGGGTGAAGGGCTCGGCAAAAATCACCACGGTCGTGGGCCCCGCCGTGGCGGCCAGCTCGCCCAGAGGCCGCTCCCAGCGCTCGACCGCGTAATTGGAACGGAGCAGCGTCTCATAGGCGGCGCGGGCGCCGTGCTGGCCTGCCAGGTAAGACGAAGGCATGGGATTGTCGCTGCCATTCTGGCTGGGCAAAAGGATGCCGGTCACCACCGCCAGGGCCGCTCCGATGCCCAGGCACCAGAGCAGCAGGCGGCGGTCCTTGGCGTCGATGGAAGACAGAAAGCTCATTGCCCCGGCCCTTCGGCGACCCCTTGGCTGGCAGTCCCATCCGCGCCAACCGGCGAGGCCCCGCCTCCCGCGATCAGCGCAGCCGTGAGCTGTTCGGCCTTGCGGTAGTCGCGTTCCCCGGCCGCCCGGCCGCCGTACCAAATGCGCTCAAAGCTGCCGGTCAGCGCCGCCAATCCAGCCCTGCGCGGATCTTCCGCGGCCACCAGCGCGAGATATTCGCGCGGGGTGCGGGCCCGGTCGGCGGGCCACAGACGGCGGGCTTCGAGGCGCGATATTGCGGCCCAGTAGACGGAGTGAACCGCTTCCCGCCACCGGCCGGCGGCCTCCGCGGCGCGCGCGTCTTCCAGCCACAGTTGCCAGCGGCGAGCCGAGGCGGCGCCCGGTGCGTAAGTGCCGTCCTCAGGCACCAGCCGAAAGCGCCAGCGGCGCTCCAGTTGCAGCAGCCCCCAAACCAGGCCAACACAAACGGCCATGACGAATGCCCACACGATAAGGCGACCAATCCAGGGCGAGCGGGAGCCGAGTCGTGCCGCGCTTTCGAGGAGCCGGTTGAGCCAGTTGCCAAACTCCTCCAGCACCGTATCGCGCACCGATGGCCCCTCCAGGTTGCGGAAATCCTTCCCGGCAAGCACCTGCTTCATCGTGTCGCGTTCCTGGGTGTAGGGGAGCGTGGCCGCGGCTGTGCCGCCGGCCTGGGCCAGCTCGCGGTCCAGGCGTGCCTCCGCGTCCTGCAATAGCTCGGTTGTGGTGCGCGGGGGAGGAAGCGTTGGCTCTGCGGCGGGAGCGCCCTTTGCGCCCGCGGCCGGCTTGGGCGCGGTCTCGGCCGGATCCTTGTCCAGAGCCCTGAAAAAAAGGATGCGCAGCCATCCGTAGCGGACCAGCCGCCGCTCGGCATTCGCGCCGCCGCCCAGCGGGACGCGATCGTCGGGTCCAACCAGCGTGGGGTCGCAGGTCTTCATGTCCCGCCCTTTGGCGCAGGCTTTGACCAAGGCGGAAAGCGCCAGCAGGTGCCTGCGATACTCGTCCAGCGAAGCCTCACGCCAGCGGCCCGCCGTTTGCGCCGTGGAAGCAGCAGGATGCAGCGCATCGGCGCGGGCCGGAGTCGAAGCCGCGACGACGGCCAATGCCGCGGCCAACGCCGCGACGGCAAGTTGAAGACGGACCATCACGGCTGGACTCCCCCTCCCGCTTCGCCGGCCGCAAGACTGCCTTCCCCGCCGGGCGGAGTCGCAGGCGCAGTCAGCCCTGCGGCCTGCATCATCCATTCGATGTCGTACCCCTCGTTCCGCACCCGCTGGTCGTAGTAAAAGAGGGTAAGCCCGGTGGCATAGATGGGGCCGATAAAGGTGTTGGTAAGGAACCCCACAATCTGCTGCAGAGCGCGCAGGCCGGCGGGCAACTGTCCGTGCTGGACAGCCAATACGACAAAGAAAATCTGCGTGGTGAGCACCAGCCCGATTTCAATCACAAAAACCAGCAGTCCCAGCACAAAAATGCGGCCGCCCGCCCCTTTGCTGAGGTCGATGCTGCGCCGCAGGGCTTGCCGGGCCTTCAAATTTTCAACCACGCAGGCCGGCACCGCCAGGGAATAGCGAAGAAACATGAGCACACCGTATACAAAGGCCAGAGTGACCAGCAGGCCAAACGCCATGGTGCCCAACAGGAACACCCCGGCCGCCTGCGCGTTGACGGGGCCGCCGGTGTGGGCCAGCAGGCCCTTGGGGCGCACGTAGAAAAAAATCAGCGCGAAATAGCCGCAATAGACAAGCGCGAGCGGCAGCCAAACCACAAAGGCGGTGATGGTCATCAGCCATAGGTAGCGGCTTATGCGAGGCAGGATGCTCAGGTAGGCGCCGCGAATGGTGGCCTGCTCGCCCAGGTGAACCCAGGCCACTGCCCGATTGTTGGCGGCCACGGCCATCCCGGCAAGTATGAACATCAGCAACACCGTAACGCCCGCGACAGTCCATGTGAGCCATTGCAGTTGCTGGGTCAGGTGCAGCATGCGCAGCAGCTCCCCCATGACAATCTGCAGCAGGTTCAAGACCAGCATGACGCCCGCATACACGGCGGAGATTCCGGCAAAGAGAACGAAGTGCGACCGGTAAAGCTCGGCCGTGCGGTCCAAAATCTCTCCCAGGGTCAAAGGGCGGAGGTTGGTTTCCATGCTGGGCACCTCAGAGGCCGGTTGTGAACGCTTGCCGGGATCCTAGTATCGCGACCGTGTGATTAGGTAGTTAGTAAACAGACGATTGGGTGCCCCCGGTCTCGATTCTGAGACCGGGGAGATTACCTATTCACACGGTCACTGAACTGGTGTGGTAAGTTGTTAGTGCATCGCACAAGAATCGTCATCCTGAGCGAGCGCAGCGAGTCGAAGGACCTGCATTTTCGGCAATTTACCTCCAACCAGGCTCCTTCAATTCTGCAGCGAACTTCAGACTCACCACACTAGCACACGGCTGAAAAGGCCCCGCCGCGCGAAGATTACTCAACGGGTAATTCCAATTTGCAAACAAATAACTTTCGCCCCAACCTTGCGTTACACTGGTGTCCCACGCGATGGACGGTTTACGCAAGTCGGTCAACGACCTCGCCAAGGCCTGCGCCCACTCCACCGATGCCGTCGAGTGGGAGGAGTTGTTGCGCCGCTGCACGCCCCTGGCTTCGCTCGTGGCATTGCGCGTCTGCCGGTTGTGGGTAGGCGCGCCCTCGCCGGCCATGGTGGATGATATCGTACAGGAAGTCTTCCTGAAACTTTGCGAGCAGGAGCGTCGTATCCTGCGCGATTTCGAGCCTCGCGGAGAGGATTCGTTCCTCGGCTTGTTGCGGATCGTCTCCACCTCGGTGGCCAACGATTACTTCCGGCGGATGTACTCCGTGAAGCGGGGTGGCAAAGTGGTAACAACTTCACTGATCGAGGATGCGGCGTCCTTTCCCGCGGGCAGCCCCCAACCGGCCGCGCAGATGCAGCGCTCCGTCCTGCTTTCGCAACTGGACCGTAAGCTGCGTTCGGCGGAGGGAGTCATTGGCCGGCGCGATCGCGACCTGTTTTGGCTCTATTATCTGCAAGGGCTCACGGCGGAGGAGATTGCCGCCCTTCCGCCCTTCGGACTGACGGCCAAAGGCGTGGAGAGCGCTCTGCGGCGTGTCACGATCTGGCTCCGCGGAGAGATCGGGCAGCCCGGACCGGGGAACCATTCTGAACCCAGCAGGAAAGAAACCGTTTTCTGAAAGGAATGTCGGCTGAGAATCCGGTAAACACAGTGCAGAGATGAGCGAAGAATTGAACCCAGCCCGCCCGATGGACCCCGCTTCAGACATTCCTGGGGATGCGTTGGCCCGCAGGCTGGAGGAACTGATTGAAGGAAGATCGTCTGCCGTCGCAGAGGCGCCGCGCCCGGATTCCACAAGTGCGACCTTGGCCGGCGCGGCGGGCGACTGCCCGGAGCCGGGCGATTGGCCCCGGCTGGCAAGCGGAGAGGCGCGCGGGGAGGAAGTGGATGCGCTGCTGGCTCATGCCGCCGCCTGCCCCACCTGCGCAGCGCGCTTGCGGCTGAGCCTGCGGCTGTTTGCCGTGGAAGCCTCGCCCGACGAGGCCGCCGAGCTTGGCAGACTGTCCTCCGCATCCCGCGAATGGCGGCATCGATTGGCAGTTGAACTTGCGCATACCCCGCATCGTCCGGCACGGAAGAGGTTTCCGCATCTCTACCTCTGGGCGGGTGCGGCCCTGGCGGCATCGCTGGTCGCCGCGGTCGTGCTCACCGCCTGGTGGCAGAGATCAAATACCCCTGAACGGCTGCTGGCCGAGTCCTACACCCATTCCCGCATCTTCGATCTGCGCATGCCCGGCGCCGGTTTCGCTGAAGTGACACCGGAAATGCATCTTCGCGGCAGCGCGACGGGACGCGAATCGTCCAAACTCCTGGATGCCCGCGCCCGCATCGAACGCCGCCTCGAGAGCGCGCCCCAGGACCCGCACTGGCTCCAGCTCGAGGCCCGGGCCGACCTACTCGAAGAGAAATTCGATCCGGCTATCGACATTCTCGATCGCCTGCTGGCGGCGGGGCCGGTCACCTCCAGCCTGCTGGTGGATGATGCGTCCGCATATTTCCAGCGCGGAACCGCCACCGGCAGCGAGAACGATCGCGCCACGGCGCTCGACTACCTGCGCCGCGCCGACGAGATGGCTCCCGGCGATACCCTGCTCCTGTTCAACGAAGCGATCGTCATGGAAGATCGCGGCCAGGTGATGAACGCGGTCGAGACGTGGAACCGGTACCTGCGCTTCGAGCGCGACCCACGCTGGCTGGCCGATGGCCGCCGTCGGCTTGACGTCCTGGAAAAAAAGCTGAAGCAGTTGAAGAGTCATCAGAGCCGGATGGAGCATTACCTGGCCACTCCGGCGGCGATGACCGCGCTGGCTGCCGATCCCGTCGCGCTGGGCGCGGCCGACGAGGAAATTTCCAGCGCCCTGCTGCCCAGGCTGCTGAATGCGGCATTCCCCATGCCCGTGGACCGCTCCCGGGGCTCCCCGTGCACCCAGAGTTGCCAAGCCGCACGCGCGCTGCTCCATGCCCTGGCCGCCTCCCTCCAACGCAATCATCAAGATCCCTGGCTCTCTCAGCTTCTTCCCTCTCAAACACCACCCTCCTTTTCCTCCCCCATCGATCCGAATTTCATCCAGGCCGCGCAAGCGCTGGCCCAGGCCATTGCCGCGGACGTCGAGGGCGACTACCCTACCGCACAGCGGTCGGCCCTCAAGGCAAGCCAACTCTTTCATGGGCTGGACAACGTTGCCGGAGAAGACCGTGCCGGGATCGAGTTGTCTTACGCACGAATGCGGGCCTCAGACATGACCGGGTGTTATCGCGCGGCGCACCCCGTGCTCGGCCGGAACCCGCAGTTCGCATGGATTCAGATTCACGGCCTCACGCAAGACACACTCTGCGATCCCGCCCCCGGAACTGCCGGGGAGAACAATCCATCCTTCCTGCGCGCGGTAAAGCTGGCCCAGGATCGCCACTATGCCCTCC
>Ga0181531_10000192_pt1 | contig 46146 bp, 33 predicted proteins | sample PEATcosm2014_Bin_38_FD_119743 | JGI IMG/M metagenome (GOLD analysis project Ga0181531, IMG submission 119743) | Peatland microbial communities from MTU Mesocosm Facility, Houghton, MI, USA - PEATcosm2014_Bin11_10_metaG | ecosystem: Environmental > Terrestrial > Soil > Wetlands > Peat | place...
CCACCACGCTCGGCGACGGTAATCCGATCGACTCCTGGCAGCAGATTGCCTTTCGGTGGGCCATTCCGGCCAATGCGGACGAAACGCGAGCGCCGATCGCGGCAGCGCCGATCGCGGCAGCGCCGATCGCGGCAGCGCCGATCGCGGCAGCGCCGAAACAGGATGCTCCCGGCGGCCAGTCCAACAGTGTGACGGTGCATGTCTGCGTCGATAAAACCGGAAAACTCGAACAGGACCCGACGATCGTTCACTCTTCGGGAATGGCGTCTCTGGATCAGGCCGCTGTGAGAATCGCAGCATCCGGCTCTGCTTACTACTGGCCCGACACTGCGTCGAACGGGCCGCCGGTGTCCGGCTGCGCGCAGCTGGCGATCAAGTTCGACACCAAGTAACGCGGCGTTTCGGTGCGGCCATCCGGATCGATTACCCTATGCGACCAACGGTGAAATACATATTGGTCCTCACAGCCGTGTTTCTATGCGTGGCCATAGCGCTCTTCGCTTGGTCGACTTACGCCGACCAACAACGTTTCGGTGCGGCAAAGAACGATTGCGAACGCGGCTGCATCCAGGACTCCGGCGGCCTTGACCAGTGTCGCAAGATTTGCGTTGATCATCCAAACCGCTATCCATGAGTTCCGTGACTGGTAACTGCGTCACCGCTGCGCTGTCCGCTGCGGTACGCTGACCCGTCATGGCGGCCATACCCTTCTCGGTGCTGGATCTCTCGCCGATTGTCGAGGGTGCGACCGCGGCTGACGCGCTGCGCAACTCGCTCGAACTCGCGCGCGCCGCAGAGGCGCTGGGCTACCGGCGCTTCTGGCTGGCCGAGCATCACAACATGCCCGGCATCGCCAGTGCTGCCACCTCGATCGTGATCGCGCACGTGGCTTCCGGCACCCACTCCATCCGCGTCGGCTCCGGCGGCGTCATGCTGCCGAGCCACGCGCCGCTGGTGATCGCCGAGCAGTTCGGCACGCTGGTGTCGCTCTATGGCGAGCGCATCGACCTGGGGCTGGGACGCGCACCGGGCACCGACCCGCGGACCTCACGCGCGCTGCGCCGCGACCTGGCCGGCGGCCCCGATAACTTTCCGGACGATGTGCTCGAGCTGCAGGCCTATTTCGAGGCGCCGGCGGGGCAGCCGACGCGCGCGGTGCCCGGCGCGGGACTGAAGGTGCCGATCTGGCTGCTGGGCTCCAGTCTCTACAGCGCGCAGCTCGCGGCCATGCTCGGACTGCCGTTTGCGTTCGCGGCACACTTCGCGCCCGAGCTCCTGCTGCATGCGCTCGAGGCCTACCGCGGCAGCTTTGCGCCCTCGGTGCACCTGGAGAAGTCGTACGCCATGATCTGCGTCAACGTGGTGGCGGCCGACACCGATCGCGAAGCGCAGCGACTGTTCAGTTCGCATCAGCAGGCCTTCACGCAATTGCGCCGCGGCCGCCCGGGCAAGCTGCCGCCGCCCATCGATGACATGGCCGGCTTCTGGACCGCGGAGGAGCGCGCCCTGATCGACCACCAGATGCACTATTCGTTCGTTGGATCGCCGGCCACCCTGCGCGCCGGGCTGGACCGCTTCCTGTCCGAGGCACGGCCCGATGAGCTCATGGTCAACGTGCACGTCTTCGATCAGGAGGCGCGCCGCCGTTCGCTGGCGCTGACCGCCGAGGTGATGCTCGGTCGGTCGCAGCTCAGTCCGGCATAAAGCCGAGCCGGGTCCAGACGCGCTCGGCCGCCTTGCTGGCGGGGCCGGCCGACTTCAGCACTTCGAGCGCGACTTCATCGTTGATGGCGCCCCGGCCCCGCAATACGGCCAACGCGCCAATGAAGGTGCCAAACTGCAGGGCCCGGCCCAGCGGGCTGCGGGGTGCCGTCTGCGGCGCGAGCTGCTCGGCCAGTGCGGTATCGATACGTTCAGAGAGTTCCCAGCTGGCCGCGACCTGCCGCGCCACGCCGATGGCGTACGCATCGATCAGCGCCGAGATGTAGGCGGCGTCGGGCTTTCTCTGGCGGCCGAGGAAAGCATCGCGCGCCACACTGAACACCACGATCGTTGCCAGTCCCTGGATCAGTGCCAGCAGCTGCGCGGCGAAGGGGTCGGCGCTGTCGATCATGGAGGCGTGGGTCTCGGCGGCATTGGCCGCAAACAGCGAATGCTCCCAGGTCACATCGCCGAACTGCGCAAAACCGCCGCCGCTGATGCGGAACACCGGCTGCATGAGTGCGGCGGCAATCATCGATCGCAAGCCTTCGATGCCGAGCATCGCCACGGCGCGGTCCAGGCTTTCGATGGGTTCAGGGCTGTGGCGGTAGAAGGGGCTGTTGGCCAGCCGCAGCAGGTTGCCCGCCAGCGCCGGATCGCCCGCGATGATCTGCGACAGTGCGCCGCGCGAGGCAGTTTCATCGTTGATGGCCTGGAGCAGCTTGGGCAGCTGCATCGGGCGCCGCGGCGCGTAGTTGGGCTTCTCGACGATGTTGGTGAGCGTGGCGCCAACGGCGGCCGCAAACTCATCGCCCGGCTTGATCTGAAACGCCACCGGCGGCAGCGATGTACCGAAGGCGACTTCCCGCATCGAGCGGATGGTTTCCGCGCGCACACTCAGGATGGCCGCTGATTCGGGGTCCGGGGCCGCGGCGCCGTTGGCGGCGCTGGCATCCGCCGAGTCTTCGGACTCGATATCAGGCTGGGATTCCGCCGCCGCAGCGGCGAGCGGCGCGTTGGAAGGAGCGGGTTCTTTGCCGGGCGGCTGGCCCCGGCGCAGCAGCAACAACAGGCCTGCGAACAGTACGACCGCGGCGATGATGCCGATAAGCCATGGGCTCATGGTCGTAGATTAGTCCAATCGGCTGCGCGCCGTCAGCTCATAGGCTATGAGCGCCACCGCCAGTGATGCCAGGCTTACCCAGAATTCGCTGGCGTGCGCCGGTGTCACGGCCATTGCCACCAGCACGGCGATCATGCCGAGAATCGCCGCGTAAGTGCTCCACGGGTACCACCACATGCGGATCGCGAGCTTCGAGGCATCGATGCGCTGTCGCAGCCGGATCTGCGCAAACGCGGTCAGCATGTAGACGTAGAGAATGAGCGCGCCGGAAGCGTTGACGAGGAAAGCAAACACGCCGTTGGGTGACCAGACCGCCGCGAAAATGCCGAGCAAACCGGCGGCCGTTCCGGCCAGTACCGAGCGCGCCGGCACGCGGCCCGAGTTCAGTTTCACCATCCACTGCGGCGCGTCGCGATGTTCGGCCAGCGTGAACAGCACGCGCGAGGTGACGTAGAAAGCCGAGTTCAGGCAGGAGAGTACCGCGGTGAGGATGATGACGCTCATCGCCACGCCTGCCCAGGAGTAATGCATGGTCCGAAGCGCCAGCGTAAAGGGTGACTGGCCGGGAATAATGCTGTCCCAGGGCACGACTGTGACGATCAGGAAAATCGCGCCGACATAGAAGAACACGATGCGTGTGATGATCGAGGTGGTCATGCGCGTCAGGGCCCGCGCCGGGTCGCGCGACTCCGCCGCCGCCACAGTGGTGATCTCGGCGCCCGTCAGCGAGAAGAAAACCGTGGTCACGCCCGCCAGCACGGCCACCCCGCCGCGCGGCATGAAGCCGCCGTGGCTCACCAGCGTGCTCCAGGTGGGACCTCCGGGTGATAGCAGCCCGCTGGCGTAGCCGAGGGCGAGCACCGTGAATACGATGATGGCGCTGACCTTGATGGAGGCAAACCAGAACTCGAATTCGCCGAATGATCGCGCTGACATCAGATTCACGCCGGTCATGATGGCGATCAGGCCCGTGCCCAGGAGCCAGGTGGGGATCGGGATCCAGGCGTGCAGCAGCACCGCACCGGCGATGGCTTCCACGGCCACGACAATGATCCAGAAGTACCAGTAGAGCCAACCGACCACGAAGCCTGCCCGGTTGCCCAGACCCGATCGCGCGAACTCCGTGAAGGTGCGCACCTCGGGCAGCGCCGTGGCCATCTCGGCCAGCATGCGCATGACCAGCAGGATCAGCACCCCGGCAATCAGGTAGCTGAGCACGATGGCCGGTCCCACGCCGGCGATGGCGGCGCTGCTGCCGACGAACACGCCGGCACCGATCATGCCGCCCATGCTGATCATGGTGACGTGGCGCGGGGACAGCGAACGGCGGAGGGTCACCGGCGCGCCATCGGCGGCGGCCGTCGCGAGGCTGCTTGGCTGCATGAAAGGCTCCCAGTCCCTTGGTTCTTATGCCCCGCATCATAGAGCAGGGCGGCACTGGGCGCGCGGGCGGGGATTTACGAGCGGCGTGCGTGCGGCAGGGGGATTCCGAGCTGCTTGATGCGGCGGTAGAGCGTGTTGCGGCTGATACCGAGCTGGGCTGCCGCGTGCGTCATGTTCCAGCGGCTGCGCTCGATGGCCGCCAGTAGCTCCGAGTGCTGACTTTCGGTGTTGTCGGCCGCAGGTTCCGCAGGGGCTGGATGCACGCGATTCTCCTCGGCAGTGGTGAGCAGGCGCGAGGCGCCCGCCGGCAGCATGTTGTCGTGGACCCCCACGAAATAGCGATGCCCGTGTCCGTGCGCGCGCACCGGCCAGGCGGCGGTGCCGGTGCGATGCGAAGCGGTCTTGAGTTCGCCCAACCGCAGCGCGAATATCTGTTCGATCGAACGGCCCACCAGTTCCGAGCGGGCCCTGGCACCCAGCAATGCCACCGCGGCGCGGTCTGCCGCGATCACGCTGCCGTCGCGATCCATCGCCAGCGCGCCATCGTTGACCAGGTTCACGAACTCTGGTCGCCAGTGGAAGCGCAGCACGATGCTGCCGCGGTGGCGCTGCATGAAGAGGCTCTTTTCGATGACCAGCGCAGACATGTTGACCAGCGACATCGTGTGCACCTGACTGCCGCGCGTGTCATACGAGCCGACGCAGGAGGCATCGAGCACGGCCACGACTTCATCCTGCGGGTCGCGAATCAAGGCACCCGAGCAGGACAGGCCGATGTGGTTGGAGTTGAAGTGTTCATCCCGATGCACCGTCACGGGTTTGAGTTCGGCAAGACAGGTGCCGATGCCGTTGGTGCCTTCGCTGCGCTCGCTCCAGTCCGCGCCCGGTAGCAGCCCCGCGCCGCGGAACAGCTGCCCCAGCGTGGGGTCGACCCGCTGGCAGAGGATGATGCCGCTGGCATCGGTCAGCAGCAGCGCGTAGCCCGAGCCTGCCACCTGCTCGTAGAGCAGGTCCATCTCGGCGGCGGCCACGCCGATGAGTTCTTCGTGCCGCTGCAGCCGTTCGCGCAACGCTCCCGCTTCGATGACCGTTGGGGCGCGCCGGTGGTCGGGGGCCAGGTGATAGTTACGCGCACAGCGTGCCCAGGAGCGGGCGATGCGGGTCTCGGCAATGCCGTCGACGGTCCGCAGGACCTCATCGACGTGGCGCAGTATCGCCCGGGTTTCCATGGGCTTAGTTGTACCCTTTCGCCGGCGGGTTGTCACAAAGTCGCCGTTTGGAGGCGATTTGCGCGGCCACTGCCGGTGCTGACACAAACTGTCCCATGCGGCAAGGCACGATTTCGCCCATCGCTGAAGCGGTCCTATAATCGGCCCCCCGGCTCGTCAGCAGCCGGACCTGCTCGCGCGAGCCTCCAGAGCCGCCGAGCCCGCGTTTGGGGTGCCTGTAACAGGAGATTTATATGAATGCAGCTATTGATATGGTGGCGCTGAGCGCACCCGTCAAAAAATTCGTTGGCCAGCCTCGTCAAGCCCTGATCAATGGTCGGTGGCAGAACGCGCAGGACGGCAAAACCTTCGAGGTGTTCAATCCGGCCACCGAGGCCGTGATCGCCCACGTGGCCGACTGCAAGAAGGCCGATGTCGATCTGGCCGTGGCTGCGGCGCGCAAGGCCTTCGAAGAAGGCCCGTGGCCGAATATGTCACCGTCGGCGCGCGGCAAGATCCTGTGGAAGATCGGCGATCTGATCCTCGAACACCTCGAGGAACTCGCGCAGCTCGAGTCGCTCAACAACGGCAAGCCCATCGCGGTGGCACGCGGTGCCGATGTGCCATTGGCCGCGGACCTGTTCCACTACATGGCCGGCTGGGCCACGAAGATCGAAGGCAGCACGCTGTCGCTGTCGGTGCCCTATACGCCCGATGCCCAGTACCACGCCTATACGCGCAAGGAGCCCATCGGCGTTGTCGCGCAGATCATTCCCTGGAATTTCCCGCTGCTGATGGCAGCCTGGAAACTCGGCCCGGTGCTGACCGCCGGCTGCACCGTGGTGCTCAAGCCCGCCGAGGAGACGCCGCTGTCGGCGCTGCTGCTGGCACAGATCTGCCTGGATGCGGGCCTGCCGCCGGGCGTGCTCAATGTGGTGACCGGCTTCGGCGAGTCCTGCGGTGCACCGCTGGCCGCTCATCCGGGCGTCGACAAGGTGGCCTTCACCGGATCGACCGAAGTCGGCAAGCTCATCGTCAAGGCCGCTGCCAACGATCTGAAAAAGGTCACGCTGGAACTGGGCGGAAAGTCGCCCAACATCATTCTCGATGATGCGGACATGAGTCTTGCCATTCCGGGCGCGTCGAATGCGATTTTCTTCAACCACGGTCAGTGCTGCTGTGCCGGCTCACGCCTGTTCGTGCAGGAGAAGAGCTACGACCAGGTGCTCGAGGGCGTCAGTGCTGCAGCCAAGAAGATCAAGCTCGGACCCGGCCTGAATCCGGACAGCGAGATGGGACCGCTGGTCTCGAAGGTGCAGTTCGAGCGCGTCACGGGTTTCCTGAAGTCGGGTCGCGATGAGGGCGCCCGCACGGTCACCGGCGGCCAGCGCCACGGCGAGACCGGATTCTTCGTGCAGCCGACCGTGCTCGACGGCACCAAGGACAGCATGAAGGTCTATAAAGAGGAGATCTTCGGGCCGGTCGTGACCGTGATGCCCTTCAAGGAGGTCGACGATGACATCATTCGTCGCGCCAACGATTCGGTGTACGGTCTGGCCGCGGGCCTCTGGACCAGCAACATCCAGCGAGCGCATCGCATCGCCAACAGGCTGCGGGCGGGCACGGTGTGGATCAACTGCTACAACATCTTCGATGCTTCCATGCCGTTCGGCGGCTACAAGCAGTCGGGATGGGGTCGCGAGATGGGCCATGAAGTGCTGAAGAACTATCTCGAGACCAAGTCGATCTGCATGAGCATCTGAAGCTTAAGCTTGGGGATTGCTGACAGCACGGGCCCCGCCGACCGCAAGGTCGGCGGGGCTTGTGTTGTCAGGGGGCGGGAATTCGAATACGGTGCGGGCTTACGAACAATAAGAAAGCCACAGCCGCGCCGTGCCGAACATCGACTGGATAACGCTCAGCGTCTTCGCGATTCTGTTCGGGTTCGTCACCTGGCTGGGCTTTGCCGCCGCGCGCTGGCGCCGGGGCGATCTGGATCTGCTGCACGAATGGGGCCTGGGTGGGCGGCGTTTCGGCACTGTGGTCACCTGGTTTTTGATGGGGGGCGATGCTTACACCGCCTACACTTTCATCGCCGTGCCGGCATTTGTGTTTGCCGTCGGTGCGCCGGCCTTCTTCGCGGTGCCGTACTCGCTGCTGAACTATCCGATCCTGTTCCTGTTCCTTCCCCGACTGTGGAATGTCTGCCGTAAGCGCGGCTACCTCACCGCGGGGGATTTCGTGCGCGGGCGCTTCGGCAATCGCTGGCTGGCGACCGCGATCGCAATCACCGGCATCGTGGCGACGATGCCCTACATCGCACTGCAGCTGGTGGGCATGCAGGTGGTGATCGGCGCGCTGGGACTTTCCGGCACAGGACTCGCATCCGAAGTGCCGATCATCATCGCGTTCGTGATTCTCGCCGCGTTCACCTATTCGAGCGGCTTGCGCGCGCCGGCCTCGATTGCCATCGTCAAGGACATCCTGATTTATTTGACCGTGTTTACTGCCATCATCGTGATTCCGATTCAGCTCGGAGGTTTCGGCAAGGTATTCGCCGCCGTGCCCAAGGCCAGGCTGCTGCTCGCGGTGCCGGGTCCTCATACCTCGGGCAGCTACAGTGCCTATGCCACCCTGGCGCTGGGCTCGTGCATGGCGCTATGGATGTACCCGCATGCGCTGACGGCGGTACTCAGCGCCAACAGCGAACGGGCTGTCCGTCGCAATGCCATCATCGTGCCGGCATTCACCCTGATGCTGGGCCTGCTGGGGCTGTTCGGCTTCATGGCGTACGCGGCCGGCGTCGATAAGCTGCCGGAGTTCGCGGCCGGCTTCAAACAATTCGGCAACAACTTCGCCGTGCCGGCGCTGCTCATGCATAGCTTTCCGCCGTGGTTCGTCGGTATCGCGTTCGCCGCCATCGGCATCGGCGCGCTGGTGCCGGCGGCCATCATGTCGATCGCCGCAGCCAACCTGTACACGCGAAACATCCACCGCGAATTCTTCAACCCGCGCTGCTCGGATCGCGAGGAAGCGCAAGTTGCCAAGTGGTCGTCGCTGCTGGTCAAGATCGGTGCACTGGTATTCATTCTCTACATTCCGGCCCAGTACGCGGTGCAATTGCAGCTGCTGGGCGGCATCTGGATCATCCAGACGCTGCCGGCGGTGCTGGTCGGGGCCCACACACGCTGGTTCAATGCCTGGGCGCTGCTGGTGGGATGGGCGGCCGGGACGATTACCGGAACCTCGATGGCGATGGCCGCTCACCTCACGCCGACCTATACGCTCACCATCGGCACCTACACGATCCCCGGCTACACCGCGCTGTTCACCGTCATCCTCAACATCGCGATCGCGGCCGCGCTGACCCCGTGGTTCAATCGGATGAGCGCCGTGAGCCCGGCGGATGAGACGGTGCTGGCGGACTATCTGGCGTGAAGCTGCTGGCCTGAACGACTCAGTGGAGCTGCTTCTGCGCTTCGATCCAGCGGTCAGTGCGCGCCTCCAGCAGATCCAGCGGCAGCATACCCGCGTTCAGCATTTCATCGTGGAAGGCGCGGATGTCGAAGCGGGCGCCAAGTTCGCTGCGCGCCCGTTCACGCAGTTCGCGGAATTTGAGTTGACCCAGCATGTACGAGAGTGCCTGTCCGGGCCAGGCGATGTAGCGGTCGGTCTCCGATTGAATCGTGGGCTCATCCACGGCGTGTGACTGGCGGAAAAACTCGACCACCTGCTCGCGGCTCCAGCCCATGGAGTGAATTCCGGTATCGACCACCAGGCGCACGGCGCGAAACAGTTCATTGGAGAGCCGCCCATAGTCGCTGCCCGGATCCTGGTAGAAGCCCACCTCCTTGCCGAGCTGTTCCGCATACAGCGCCCAGCCCTCGACGTAGCCGGAATTGTTCACATGCCGGCGAAATTGCGGCAGATCCGTCAGCTGCTGTGCGATCGAAATCTGCAGGTGGTGACCCGGGATGCCCTCGTGGTAGGCGGTCGACTCATCATCGATCAGGCTGCGCTCGGAAAAGTCGGAGGTCGCAACCACCACCCGTCCGGGCCGCTTCCCATCCGGCGAGCCCTGGTTGTAGTGGGTGGCATCGGCGGACTGGAATGGCGGCATCGCCTCCACGGTGAGCGGCGAGTCCGGTAGCAGCCCAAACAGTTCGGGCAGTTTCGGGCGCATCTGCCCGATGTAGCGCGCGTAGTCATCGACGATCTGCTGCGACGACAGCGGAACGTATTTTGGATTCGAGTGCAGCGAATCGCGAAAGCTCTCCAGATCCGCGAAGCCCTGCGCCCGCGCGAGCGCAAGCATTTCAGACTCGATGCGGTCTATCTCGCGCTGGCCGAGCGCGTGGATCTGCGCCGGCGTCATGTTGGTGACGGTGGTGTGGAAGCGGATATCGTTCAGATAGCGGCTCTGACCGCCGGGAAGAGCGCTCACGCTCAGTAAGGTACGTCCTTGGGGGGCGTATTCGGTGGCGATGAAGTTGGCGAAATCCCTGTAGGCTGGCAGGACCTCGCTGTTGACGGCTTCGTTGATGGCCTTTGTGAGCCGGTCACGGTCCGCAGGTCCGATGCTGTCTGGAAAACTGGCTGACGGCTGCAGGAAGGGATCCGCCTCGATGATGCCCTGGCATTGTGCCGGTATCTGCTCCAGCAGAAACCGTACCGGCATCAGATGATCCTTCATGCCGGCCCGGAGCACCTGCTGGGTCTGCTCGAAGGTGCGCGGCACCTGATGCAGTCGTGCGATGTAGTCCTCGTATCCTTTGACCGAATCCAGTGGCACCGCCAGCGGCAGATCGGCCAGCTGAAACTGCACGCCGTCCAACTGGGTGACGGGCATCTCGAACTCCCTGAATCGATAGTTGTCGATGCGCTGCTGCAGCGTGCGCTGCATGACCTCGTGCGATAACCGATCCTGCTCGCCGAACCCTGCGGTATCGATGGCCATGAGCCGGGCCAGGAAGCGCGCGTCGGCCTCATGAGCGCTGTGCGCGGCCGCCAGCGAGCGGTCGTTCAGGCGATCGTTGTAGCGATAGTCTCCGTATTGGGTGGCGGTTTCCGGCAGCGCCTTCAGGTCGAATTCGTATTGCTCATCAAACAGCGCGTTCTGCGCGGCCAGTCGCGATTCGAGCGGCGCGTGGGACTGCGGGTGGAGTGATTGGCAGGCCGCCAGGGTTGCCAGAAAGGCAATGGCCGCTACCGTGGCTGGACAGGTACGGCGCATGGATCGAGAGGTTAACATGGCGACATGCGCACCATCTGCACGTGTCTTTTTGCACTGGCGGTCAGCGTCTGCGATGCCGCAGCACCACAGCCTGCCTCGTTCGACATCGTGATCGTGGGGGGTCACATCATCGATGGCACGGGCTCACCCTGGTACTCGGGCGATGTCGGCATCCGCGATGGTCACATCGCCGCTATCGGCGATCTGGCCGACGCATCGCGCCGGCGCACCATCGATGCCGCCGGCCGCGTGGTCGCGCCCGGTTTCATCGACATGCTGGGCCAGTCGGAACTGACCATGCTGGTCGAGCCGCGGCTGCCCTCGAAGATCTACCAGGGCATCACCACGGAGATTACCGGTGAAGGCGAATCGGCCGCGCCGCTGAATGATGCCATCATCGCCGCCGGTCGCCCAAAGTACGAGCATCTGCAGATCACGCCCGACTGGCGAACGCTGGGACAGTACTTCGCACGGCTCGAGCGAGCGCGCATGGGTATCAACCTCGCAAGCTATATGGGCGCCGCCACCGCGCGACGCATGATACTGGGCGATGGCGATGTGCAGCCCACGGCCGCGCAGCTGCGCGCGATGCAGGCGCTGGTGGCGCAGGCAATGGAAGACGGGGCGGTGGGCGTTTCCAGCGCGCTGCAGTACGCGCCGGCGCCCTACGCCCACACAGAGGAGCTCATCGCGCTGGCCTCTGAAGCGGCCAGACACGGCGGCATCTACGCCACGCATATGCGCAGTGAGGGCGATGCGGAAACCGCGGCCATCGATGAGGCCATCCGCATCGGGCGCGAAGCGCACATCCCGGTGGAGATCTGGCATCTGAAGGCGGCGGGCAAGGCCAACTGGGGCAAGATGCCGCAGGTCATCGCGCAGATCGAGGCCGCGCGTGCCGCGGGCATCGACATCAGTGCCAACACCTACGCCTATCCGGCCTGGTTTAATGACATGTCCGCCTTCATTCCGCCCTGGGCGCATGACGGCGGGGATGCGGCCTTGCTCCAGCGGCTCAAGGATCCGGCTACGCGCGCGAAGATCCGGCAGTCCCTGCTAACCAGTGACGGCAGTTGGGACAACGAGTGGCAGGAAGTGCCGGGACCCGAGGCGATCCAGATCGCAGTGGTGCAGAACCCCGAGTTGCTGCCGCTGCAGGGCAAGCGGCTGTCGGAAGTGGCCGAGCTGTGGCACGAAGACCCGATCGACGCGTTGTGTGACCTTCTGATCAAGGACCGCGCTTTCACCGCCGTTGCCGTCTTCGGCATGAGCGAGCCCGACGTCCTGCTGGCGCTCAAACAGCCCTGGGTGTCGATCGACAATGATTCCCAGGGCACCTCGCCCGAGGGTCTGCTCGGCAAGGAGCACCCGCATCCGCGCGCCTACGGCACTTTTCCGCGCATCCTGCGCAAGTATGTGCGCGAGCAGCACACCCTCACCCTCGAGGACGCCATTCGCAAGTTCACGGCGCTGCCCGCGCAGCGCATGCGCCTGACCGATCGCGGTGTCATCAAGCAGGGCATGTGGGCCGATGTCGTGATCTTCGATCCCGAGACGATCCGGGATCTGGCAACATTCGAGGAGCCCAATCAGTTATCGCAGGGCATGCAATACGTGCTCGTGAACGGCGTGCCCGTCATCGCGGACGGGCACATGACCGGCGCACTGCCGGGCAAAGTGCTGCGCGGCCCGGGATATCGGGACCACTGACGGCTGCGCGGGCAGCCCGATCAGTTCGGGCGCAGCGTGCCGAATTGCGCGGCGAGCAGCTTCTCGCCCTGCTCGAGGATGAAATAGCGGAAGGATTCGGCCGCCGGCGAGAGCGTTTTTGCCTGCGGGTGAATCACGAACCAGCGCCGCATCAGCGGCAGATCCTCCACCGGCAGGATCTTCAGCAGGCCGAACTGCAGCTCCAATCCCAGCGTATGCAATGACAGGAAGGCGATGCCCATGTCGGCGATCACCGCCTGTTTGATGGTCTCATTGCTGGGCATTTCCATGAGCGCGAACGGCTCGATCTGGTGATCGCGGAAGTACTGCGCCATCGAGGCGCGCGTGCCCGAACTCGGTTCGCGCACGATGAAGGGTTGTGATGCCAGCGCGGCGGCGCGCACGTGTTCGAGCTCCGCCAGCGGATGGCTGGGCGAGGAGACGATGACATAGGGATGCGCCGCGAAAGGTTCGGCACGCGTGGCCAGCTCGCGCGGCGGGCGGCCCATGATGGCCAGGTCCACATCGTTGCGCGTCAGCGATTCCACGAGCGACTCCCGATTGCCCACGGAGAGCCGCAGTTCGACCGCGGGGTGCTCGGTGCGAAAGCGGGCCAGCAGCCGCGGCACGAAGTATTTGGCCGTGCTGACCATGCCGATGCGCAGGGTGCCGCCCTTCAATCCGCGAAAGCGCGCAATCGTGTCCTCGGCTTCGCGCAGGGAACCGAGGATGCGGCGCGCGTGCACCAGGAAGTACTCACCGGTCATCGTCAGCGAGGCCGTGCGGCCCACGCGATCAAACAAGGGCAGGCCGACCGAGGCCTCGAGGTCACTGATCTGCATCGAGACTGCCGGCGGGCTGATGTGCATCTCCTCGGCGGCGCGCGCGAAGCTGCCGTGCGTGGCCGCGGCCACGAAGATGCGAAGCTGCCGGATCGAGACGTTCAACATCGGATAGATAATAAGAAGCTTATCTAAAAAGTCAAAAGAATTGACTGTTACTTATCTTTTCAGTCCCGTATGGTCGACCGCATCCGATTCGCGCCCCAGGAGCTGAAGAATGTCGAACGTACGCCCCATCAGCAGTGACTCCCCCGCCGCGGCCACCACCAAGGCCGCAACCGCCAAGCGCTATAAGGCAGGAGTACTGCGTTATGTCGAAATGGGTTACTGGCAGCCGGACTACGTTCCCCTTCAAACCGATCTCGTGGTGGTGTTCCGGATCACCCCGCAAGCCGGCGTGGATCCAGAAGAGGCCGCCGCCGCGGTGGCCGGCGAGTCGTCCACGGCCACCTGGACTGTCGTCTGGACTGACCGGCTGACGGCGTGCGAGCTCTATCGTGCCAAGGCTTTCAAGGTCGAGCCGGTGCCCAACACCGGGCCCGGCACCAAGACCGAGCAGCAGTACTTCACCTGGATCGCCTATGACCTCGACCTGTTCGAGGAAGGCTCGATCGCCAACCTGACCGCCTCGATCATCGGTAACGTGTTCGGCTTCAAGGCCATCAAGGCACTGCGGCTCGAGGACATGCGCGTCCCGGTGGCCTACCTGAAGACCTTCCAGGGTCCGGCCACCGGAATCGTGGTCGAGCGCGAGCGGCTGGATAAATTCGGGCGGCCGCTGCTGGGCGCCACCACCAAGCCGAAGCTGGGTCTGTCCGGGCGCAACTACGGCCGCGTGGTCTACGAGGCGCTCAAGGGCGGCCTCGATTTCGTCAAGGACGATGAAAACATCAATAGCCAGCCCTTCATGGGCTGGCGCGACCGCTATCTCTATTGCATGGAGGCGGTCAATCGCGCCTCAGCCGCCACCGGCGAGGTCAAAGGCCACTACCTGAATGTGACCGCCGGCACCATGGAGGACATGTACGAGCGCGCCGAGTTCGCGCGCGAGCTGGGCTCGGTCATCATCATGATCGACCTGGTGGTCGGCTATACCGCCATCCAGTCGATGGCCAAGTGGGCCCGCAAGAACGACATGATCCTGCACCTGCACCGCGCGGGGAATTCCACCTATTCGCGGCAGAAGAATCACGGCATGAATTTCCGCGTGATCTGCAAGTGGATGCGCATGGCCGGCGTCGATCACATCCACGCGGGCACCGTGGTCGGCAAGCTCGAGGGCGACCCGCTCATGATCAAGGGCTTCTACGACACGCTGCGCGACTCGCGCACCGTGGCCAACCTCGAGCACGGCCTGTTCTTCGACCAGGACTGGGCCTCGCTGCGCAAGGTCATGCCGGTGGCGTCCGGCGGCATTCACGCCGGACAGATGCATCAGCTGATCCACTATCTCGGCGAGGATGTGGTGCTGCAGTTCGGCGGCGGCACCATCGGCCACCCCATGGGTATCCAGGCCGGCGCCACGGCCAATCGCGTCGCGCTGGAAGCCATGATCCTGGCGCGCAACGAGGGCCGCGACTATCTGCGCGAAGGCCCGCAGATTCTGCGCGACGCCGCCAAGTGGTGCTCGCCATTGCGTGCCGCCATCGATACCTGGGGCGAGGTGAGCTTCAACTACGAATCCACCGACACCGCGGACTTCGTCCCCACCGTCACGGCCAGCGCCTGATCGGCCCAGCCTGAACAGAATAGAGGAGACACCCGACCATGATGACCAATATCGGCTCGCGATTGACGCAGGGCCAGTTCTCGTTCCTGCCGGATCTAACGGACGTTCAGATCACGGCTCAGATCAACTACGCGCTCGAACGCGGCTGGGCCATCGGCATCGAGTACACCGACGATCCGCATCCGCGCAATACCTACTGGGAAATGTATGGCAATCCCATGTTCGATCTGAAAGACCCCGCCGGTATCCTCAAGGAGATCAACGATTGCCGGAAGGCCTTTCCGCGGCATTACATTCGCGTCACTGCATTCGATGCGACCCGCGGCTGGGAGACGCCGCGCATGTCCTACATCGTCAATCGCCCGGCCGTGGAGCCGGGATTCATGCTCATGCGCGAGGAGCGCGACGGACGCTCGATCCGCTACACGGTGCGCTCGTACGCGACCGAGAAGCCCGAAAGCGAGCGCTATTGAGCAGCGGATGAGCAGCCCATCGCCTCTGCCGAGCGATAGCGGCGCACGCGTCGATGCGCCCGCCAGCATCGACCTGGCGGCAATCCTGCGCGAGGCGCGCGTCACCGATGCGCTCGAGCAGCTCGATCGTGAGTTGGTGGGGCTGATACCGGTGAAGACGCGGCTGCGGGAGATCGCAGCCTTCCTGGCGGTGGAGAAGGCCCGCAGCGGACTGGGCATGGTCTCCGGTGCACCGAGCCTTCACATGTCCTTTACCGGCAATCCCGGCACCGGCAAGACCACCGTGGCGCAGCGCATCGCCGAAATCCTGCATCGCCTGGGGTTCGTGCGCAAAGGCCATCTGATCTCGGTGACCCGCGATGACCTGGTGGGCCAGTACATCGGCCACACGGCTCCCAAGACCAAGGAAGTGCTCAAGCGTGCCATGGGCGGGGTGCTGTTCATCGACGAGGCCTACTATCTCTACCGGCCCGAGAACGAACGCGACTATGGCCAGGAGGCCATCGAGATCCTGCTGCAGGTGATGGAGAACCAGCGCGACGACCTGGTCGTGATTCTGGCCGGCTACAAGGATCGCATGGACACCTTCTTCCGCTCGAACCCGGGGTTCTCATCGCGCATCGCGCACCACATCGATTTCCCGGATTACAGCGCCGATGAACTCGGACAGATCGCCGAGGGCATGTTGCAGCGCATGCAGTATCACTTCGATGCCGCAGCGAAGCAGGCCTTCGATGAATACATCAAGCGCCGCCAGTCGCTGCCACATTTCGCCAACGCGCGCTCGATTCGCAATGCGCTCGATCGCGCGCGGCTCCGCCAGGCGAGCCGGCTGTGCCGCATCGCCGGTAAAGTCGATGCCGAAGCCCTCTCGACGATCACGGGAGAGGACATACGCGCCAGCCGCGTCTTCGCCGAATCCAGCAGGAGCGACTGACCGCCATGCAATACGGACGCACGACGCTATCCAAGTTCATCATCGAGGAGCAGCGCCAGACCGCCGAGCGGGACGAGCAGCTCACGGCGCTGATCAACGACATCCAGACCGCCTGCAAGTACATCTCCACCGCCGTCGCCCGCGGGCCGCTGAATGGTGCGCACGGCTCGAACGCGACGCGCAATGTGCAGGGCGAAACCCAGCAGAAGCTCGATGTCATCGCCAACGAGATCATGCTGCGTAGCTGCGAGTGGGGCGGCCAGCTGGCGGGCATGGTGTCCGAGGAACTGCCCGAGCCCTATGCGATACCCGACGGCTATCCGCGCGGACGGTACCTGCTGGTTTTCGATCCGCTCGACGGCTCCTCGAATATCGACGTCAATGTCAGCGTGGGCTCGGTGTTTTCGATCCTGCGCGCGCCGCGCGGCGCGGAACCCGCTACCACCGAGGACTTCCTGCAACCGGGCGTGCGGCAGGTCTGCGCCGGTTACGCACTGTATGGACCGGCTTCCATGCTGGTGCTGACCCTGGGGCGAGGCGTGCATGGCTTTTCGCTCGATCCGGAGATCGGCGCCTACATCCTCACCCACCCCAACATGACCGTACCCGAGGATTCACGCGAGTTCGCCATCAACACATCGAACGAGCGCTTCTGGGAGCGCCCGGTGCAGCGCTATGTGTCCGAGTGCGTGCGCGGCAAGACCGGGGTTCGCGAAGCGGATTTCAACATGCGCTGGATTGCATCGCTGGTGGCCGAAGTGCATCGTATTCTCATGCGTGGCGGGCTCTTCATGTATCCGCGCGACAACAAGGATGCCAATCTGCCGGGCCGATTGCGATTGCTGTACGAGGCCAATCCCATGGCCATGATCATTGAGCAGGCGGGCGGCCGGGCTTCGACCGGGCGCGGGCGCGTGCTCGATATAGAGCCCGCCTCGATTCACGAGCGCGTACCGCTGATCCTCGGGTCCAAGAACGAGGTCGAGCGCATCGAGCGCTACCACCGGGAATTCGACGCCGGCACCGATGAGGCATTCGCCTCGCCCTTGTTCAATACCAAGTCATTATTCAGCGGCGACTTTCGGTTCGGCGGCCGCGGTTAAAGGGGGCGTTGTGTCGGCAAAACATCCAGTCATCGCCATCACCGGCTCCTCCGGCGCCGGTACCACGACGGTGACGCGTACCTTCCAGCACATCTTCCGGCGCGAGCAGCTGACACCGGCCCTGGTCGAGGGCGACGCGTTTCATCGCTACGACCGCGCCGAGATGCGCCGGTTGCTGGACGAGGCCGCGCAATCGGGCACTTCGCTGTCGCACTTTGGTCCCGACGCGAACCTGTTCGCTGAACTCGAGGCCCTGTTCCGCAGCTACGGCCAGAGCGGTTCCGGCAAGGCACGCAAATACCTGCACAACGCCGATGAAGCCGCCCCCTATGGCCAGAAGCCCGGGACTTTTACGCCCTGGGAGGATCTGCCGGCCAAGACCGATCTGCTCTTCTACGAAGGATTGCATGGCGCCGTGGTGACCGGCGAGATCAATGTCGCGCGGCACGCGGACCTGCTGGTCGGCGTGGTGCCGACCATCAATCTCGAATGGATCCAGAAACTGCACCGCGACAAAGTCGCCCGCGGCTATACCTCGGAAGCCGTGGTCGACACCATCCTGCGCCGCATGCCGGACTACGTGAACTATATCTGCCCGCAGTTCTCGCGCACGCACGTGAATTTCCAGCGCGTGCCGATCGTCGATACCTCCAATCCGTTCGTGGCGCGCGATGTCCCATCGGCGGACGAGAGCATGCTCGTCATCCGCTTCTCCAACTCCAAGGGGATCGACTTTCAGTATCTGCTGTCGATGCTGCACGACTCGATGATGTCGCGTCCGAACACCATCGTCTGCCCGGGAGGCAAGATGGGGCTGGCCATGCAGCTGATTTTTACGCCGATGATCCTGCGGCTCGTGGATACGAGCCGGCGGGTGCGCAGCAGCGCGTGAGGCCCGATGAAAAAGTAGTTGCCATGGCAACTACTTCCTGACTTTTATGCCTGCAACGGCGTGCTGCGAGGCAGCATCGGCCTGCGCGCGCCCACATTCGTAGCCTGTTCAAAGGCATAGGCGAGTTTCAACACTCCGAGATCATCCCGGTGGCGCCCCACGATCTGAATGCCGACCGGCAGCCCCTCCGGAGTGAATCCCGCCGGCACCGAAATCGCCGGGCAAAACGTGTTCGTCATCCAGTAGGCAGATTTCATCCAGGCGATGTAGTGCTCCATCGTCACGCCCTCGATGGCCGTCGGCCAATGCAGCTGGGCGTCGAAGGCGGGGACCTGGTTCACGGCCGCGAGCAGGAAGGGATAGGGCGCCTGAAATGCCGTGAAGCGATCGATGATCTGTCCATGCCGCACCAGGGCTGCCGATACCTGCGCCGCGGTCAGGCTGGCGCCATGTTCAATTTCCCAGATCGCCTCGGGCTTGAGCTCGGATCGGTGCGACGCCAGTAGCGGTCCCAGATTGGTCCAGGATCGGAACGCGCGCAGCGTCAGGAACACCTCGTCGGAATCGGCCAGGTCCGGATGTGCCTCTTCGACGATGCAGCCCAGGTCCTCGAACACATGCCGCTGAGATTCCAGCACGGCGCGCACGCGACGATCCAGCGGCAGACCACCCAGATCGGGACACCACGCGATGCGCAGGCCTTTGACGCTGCCCGCCAGGGGCGCGGCGAACAGGGTGGGATCGGACGGATAGCAGCCCGGGTCGCGCACATCCGGACCGGCCATCGCCGACAACATGAGGGCCGCATCGGACACCGAGCGCGCGATGGGGCCTTTGACTGCGAAACCCAGAAACGGCATCGTGCCCGGCGCCATGGGAACCAGTCCCACGGTCGGGCGAAAGCCGACGACATTGTTGAAGTTGCCGGGATTGCGCAGCGAACCGGCCAGATCGCTGCCATCGGCAGCCGGCAGCATGCCGGCCGCGACACTGGCTGCCGCGCCGCCGCTGGACCCGCCGGCCGTCTTGCTGAGGTCGTAGGGATTGAGCGTGGTGCCGTACAGCGCGTTATAGGTTTGCGATCCCATGCCGAATTCCGGCGTATTGGTCTTGCCGATGGGCAGCACCCCGGCCTGCCGCAGCCGCTGCACCAGCACCGAGTCGCTCGCGGGATGATCGTCGCGGAAAATGACCGAACCGCGCGTCCAGGGGAATCCGACGACCGGCTCGAGATCCTTGAAAGCCCACGGCAGACCATGCAGCGCACCCACGGGCTCGCCGCGTGCCAATCGCGCATCGGCGGCTTCGGCCAGCCTCAGGCACTGCTCATCGGGAAGCCTTGCGACGATGGCGTTCAGGTGCGGGTTCCAGAGGCGTATGGCCTCGAGATACGCGGACATGAGCTCCCGCGATGAGAGTTGCCGCGTGCGAAGCAGGGCGGCCAGCTCACGCACACTGCGATAACACAGTTCCGGAGTCACAGCGCTGGTCGCTGCGGTCGCCACATCTGCGCCTGCGCCTGCGCCCGCGCGCGTACCCGCGTCGGTGCCCGTGCTCGCGGCAGCGATGCCGGGCACGACTCCCAGAAAATCCCGTCGAGTCCAGTCGGAGCCCATGTTGTGTTTCCGGCTATCGAAACATCCAGACGATACAGGCCGTGACCGCCAGGAGTAAGAGCGCCTGAAAGCGATAGTTGCGCCATAGCGGCACACCCTCGAGCTGGCGACTGTCATCCCGCAGAGCCGCCGACGTGAACATCAGTGGGTCAATGCTCGGATCGCGTGCACGGCGCATCGCGAGACTTGCGATCGCAAGCAAGCTGACGTCGATGACGAGCAGCAGCGGCGCCACATACAAGAAGTGCAGGTGGGTGATGCCGAAAACGACGTTCGACAGAAACATGCCGAAGCCGCATGCCGTACCGACGAGCAGCATGAACCAGGCGCCGGCCGCGTTCGCACCGCGCCAGAAGAGCCCGACTCCGAACAGAGCGACGATCGGCGGCACCGCGTACGCCAGGACCCCCTGAAGGTACTGCCACAGCGAGCCGAAGCTGGCGACTCTGGAGGACCAGATCACGGCGAACACCAGGAAGGCGGCGGTGCTGATCTTGCCGATGCGCACCAGGCGGAAGTCGGTCAATCCGGGCCGGATACGCTTGATGATGTCCATCGTCATCAGCGTCGAGGCGGAGTTCAACGTCGAGGCCACCGATGCCATCGTGGCAGCCACGAAGCTGGCGACGACCAGTCCCATGAGCCCGGCCGGCAGCAGTTGGAAGATCAGCGTGGGATAGACCGCATCGGCATGCGAGAGGTGAGGATACAGCAGGACGGCACAGGTCCCCGGCAGCACCATAAGAAAGAGCACGGGCAGTTTGAGCAGGCCAGCCAGCAGCACGCCGCGGCGTCCATTCTCCAGATCGTGCGCCGACAGCACGCGCTGGACGATGAACTGGTTCGTGCACCAGTAGTAGAAGCCGAGTACCGGGATGCCGAAAACAAGACCGGGCCAGGGCACGGCGGCATCGCCGATGGGTCGGATCAGTGAGAGTGCCGCGGGGTCGACGCGCGACATGACGGTGTGCCAGCCGCCGGCGCGATGAAAGGCCTCGACTGCGATGGCGGTGGCGCCGCCGATGAGAACGACGGCCTGCAAGGTTTCGGTATAGATGACGGCGCGCAGGCCGCCGAGGGTGGTGTAGATGCCGGCCACGCCCGCGAGCGTTGCCGTGATCAGCACCAGCGGTACGCCGGGCAGGAGCAATTGGCACACCAGCGAGCCGCTGTAGAGCGCGCACGCCGAATCGAGAAAGATATTCAGAAACAGCGTCAGCAGCGCCAGATAGAGCCGCGAGCGCACGTCGTAGCGCCGCTCGAGGAACTCGGGCATGGTGTAGACGCGGCTGCGCAGCACGAAGGGCAGCAGGAACACGCAGAAAATCACCAGGATCACGGCCGCCGACCATTCGTAGTCGTAGACGGAGATTCCCGTGGCATAAGCCGCCCCCGCCAGGCCGATCAGCGCGGTCGAGGAGATGTTGGACGCCAGCAGCGACATGCCGATCGCAGGCCAACGGGAATTTCGGGAGGCCAGGAAATAATCTTCGGCGCGTGCGTGCCGTCGCGATGTGGAGACGCCGACGACCAGCAGCAGCACACCGTAGGCTGCCACCACCGACCAGTCCCAGTGGCCCAGTACGCCCGCAGCGAGATTGCCCGTCAGAGCCGACATGAGACCCCCCTGGGACTCATCGTACCGCAAGCGTGATCGTGATAGCTTCGCGGCGTGAGCACCTGGATCGCCTTATTCCGTGGCATCAATGTGGGCGGCAGGAACTCTCTCCCGATGAAATCTCTCGCGGCCACGCTCGAGGCCGAGGGCTTATCGCAGATCAGGACCTACATTCAGAGCGGCAACGTCGTCTTTGAAAGCCGCACGGGCACGGCAGGCTCACTCGCAACGCGGATCGCCGGTGCTGTCGCGCAGGCGCACGGCTTTGCGCCCAAGGTCTTCGTCCTGGCTGCGGCGGATCTCAAACGCGCCGCCGCGGCCAACCCCTTTACCGCGGGTGAGGCCGAACCGAACCGGCTGCATCTGTTCTTTCTGTCAGAGAAACCCAGATCGGCCGATCTTGCCGCGCTGAACCGCCTGCGTTCCGGCCGCGAGAGCTTCGAGATCAAGGGCAAGGTGTTCTATATGTATGCCCCCGATGGCATGGGGACATCGAAGCTTGGCGCCGCGGCTGAAAGACACCTCGGCGTGGACGCGACCGCACGAAATTGGCGCACGGTCTCGGCGCTGCTCGAGATGGCGCGCTAGTTTCTACAGCGGGCGATTCTAGAGCGGGAGTTCCCAGGTCTGCCCCACCAGGTCCTTGCCGAAGGAGCGGTGGCGCTCCTCCTTCACGAGCTCGAATCCGGCCGACTCATAGATGCGCCGCGCCGAGCCCAGTAGATCGTTGGTCCAGAGCGAGAGCTTCCGGTAGCCCCTGGCGCGCGCAAATTCGATGCACTCGCGCACCAGTCGCCGGCCGATCCCCAGTCCACGCGCCTCGGGCTCGACGTAGAGGAGACGCAGACGCGCCAGCGTCGGGGAAGCCTTGACCAGGAACACGGAGCCGACGACTTTCTGCTCGACCTCCGCCACCCAGCCCCGTTCCGCCTCGTGATCAAAGTCCCTGACGAATTTCGCCAGGATGTCGGTGATGAGATGCTCGTAGGTTTCATCCCATCCGTACTCCTGCGCGTACAGCACCGCCTGTCGGTGGATGATCCAGCCGATGTCGCCGGTCCGCAGTGAACGCAGACGATACGAGGGCGCGGTTACGCTCTCAGGGCGCAGCAGCCGTTGTGCCTTCCACAGGGCCTCAACCAGCTCGCGACGCTGATCTATCGTCATCGGATCGATCATGTCCGCGATCTGCGTTTTAGCCGCGCGATCCAACGGTTCGAACGCGTCACGCCCTTTCTGCGTCAGCTTGAGCTGCTGCCGGCGGCCATCGCTGCTCGAGCGGGTGCGTTCGATCAGGCGACGACGCTCGAACTTTTTGACCACGCGGCTCAGATAGCCGAGGTCGAGTCCGAGCTCCCCGCCGATCTCGGAAGCTGTGCTTGCCCTGCGATGGGCGAGCTCGTAAAGGATGCGCGCTTCAGTGAGCGTGAATTCGCTGCCGAGCAGACCCCTCTCGAGCAGTCCGAGCTGGCGCGTGTAGAAACGATTGAAGCCGCGCACCGCCGCTATCGCGTTGCCGGCGGTGGCGGCAGCGGCCTTGTTCAGGGACTGGGGCACACGGCGGAGGCTGCGCTAGATACTTGACTCAGTCAAGTATCTAGCGCGCCAGCGCCAGCGGATCGATGCCCTTGCCCAGGGTGAAGGAGGAGCCGGCCGCGGCCACCACGGCATTTGCGCGGCTGAGCCCGATGATCTGGCGCAATCGATACGTCGCCTCGAAACCCGTGCAGTGCGCCGCGAGCAGATTCTGCAGTCCGTACAGCTTGAGCTTCTCGCCCGTCCAGGCAACGGCGGCATCGCTGGCAGCGAACAGGTGAATGCCGCCCACGATCGCAATCAGTGGCCGGACCCCCTGCAGCTGGCGCGCATATTCGACGATGTTGATGATCCCGGCATGGCCGCAGCCGGTCAGGATGACGGTTCCCTCCGGGGTATCGAACAGCAGGGGACTGTCTTCGGGCACGTTGTCTTCGATGCGCCCGCTCGGGGTATCAAGAGACAACCCCGGGATCCAGTTCTTCTCGTTGTTGGGCCGGGGCACCGGCCCCGCAAACCAGACGCCTGGCAGCAGCTCGGTCGGCCCGTCGTGCACGATGAAGCTGCCACCCATGGCGAGGTACTGCGCGCGGATATCCTTCAGTCCGTTGTGATCCTCATTGGCCGAGGTCCAGCGCGGCTGGAAGATCCCGGCGGCGACATGGGCGCGGCTCATGGCCTTCGGGTTGGTCTTGGAGAACTCCGCGCGCAGCGTCAGCAGGCCACCGACGTGATCCCAGTGATTGTGCGACAGCACCACATCTTCGACGTCCGAGAGGTCCACGTGCAGCGCGCGGGCATTGCGCAACACCAGATCGGGTGAGGCGCCGGTGTCATACAGGATCTTGTGCCCATCGACCTCGACCAGTGCCGAGAAGCCCCATTCACCATCGCCGGCCCGCGGATCCCCGGCGACATTGGTGACGAGCACCGTGATCTTCAATGCGTGGACGGGATGCTGGCCCTCGGCAGCAGGGGCAGCAGGGGCAGCAGGGGCAGCAGGGGCGCCGGCCGTGGCCGCCGCGGCGGCTAGCATTGATGCCAGCAGTAATCCCGAGAGCAGGACAGCTGCGACGTTGTCACTCCAGACGCGAAAGTGAGTCCAGGTTTTGTAGGAAGACATGGATTGAGTATCCCCAGGGGCCTGTGGGTATTATCTCGCGCCCGCAGATGTGATGACAATCACAGCGATGGCGGGCTCCACATTCCAGCCGCGCAGGTTGATGCTGGCCGGGCCGCGTCGGCGGCCCTTGTAGCGGATTTCGATCTCCCGCGTTTCGCCCGGCAGCAGCGACACGTAATTGTCACTGTAGAAAACGGGCAGGATGCGCTGGCCGGCGTCATCCACCAGCGTCAGCTTGGCCGCAAGCGCCGGCGCGGTGCCGGTGTTGTGGAGCGATACCTGGATCGCGGTCTCATCGCCGTGCGCTGTGGAGCGCGCGCCGATTCGAATTGGCTGCGCCTTTAGAGAATCGAGCGCCCGCAGGCTGGCCTCATCCCTTCCCTGCCAATAGAGATTGTCGGAGACGCGGCGGCCGTGCGCATCGGTCAGCAGGAGCTGGACCAGCACGACACCTTCCTGAGACAGGAACCGCGCCAGGTCAAGAGGTGCCAATGTCGTTGTTTGATTCGCGGGCGCATCGAGCCGATCGACTCGTCTCGCAAGCGTCCGACCATCGAGCGTGACCATGCGGCTCTCGAGTGTCAGCCGCGTTTGCGGCTCGCGAGTGGTGTTCACGACGGCTAGCGCATAGTCCGGCAAATTCATCTGCGCGTGCAGCGGCTCGGTGGCTTTCTTGACGCCGTAATAGGAGGCCTGCGTATCGTAGTCGGCGCTGTAGATCTGCCAGTGATTGCTCGGCCATGCCGGGTGTGTCATCCAGAGCAGCCGGCCGCTGTTCTGGGTCCACAGATGTGCCAGGAAACCCTCGAACACTGCGCGGTAGTCCACGTAGTTCATCATCTGTGCCTTGCGCTCGAAATCCTCCAGGCTGGTCGCGGCACCGAACTGCGTGTCCAGGGCGCGCATGAAGCTCGCCACATCGCCATTACCGCCGAAGTGCCAGTCGTGATAGGCGATGGTGTCACTCAGCGGCCAGCGGTCAGCCGGAGGGATGGATGCCTCGATGGACTCCAGTGTCGCCAGCGAGGGCGTGCCGACCTCGACTGCGAAGCCGCGCGCGAGTGTCGTGAAATAGCCGACCGGTGGACGGTAGTTGTAGGGGCCGCTGTCCTGGAGATTCACGCGATTGGAACTGCCGGTGTAATAGCGCGTGCCGTCCAGCGTCGCAATCAGATCGTCGAGCCCTTCATTCAAGATGGGTTGCGGCACGCCCTCATTGCGCCCGAACCACACGGCGATCGATGGGTGGTGTCGATAGCGCAGGATGGTATCGCGCGCGTTGGCGAGGAACAGCGCCGGATCCTGTGCCTCGAGCTGGAAGTCCTGGGTGGACTCCCAGAAGTCATTCAGGATCAGCAGTCCATATTCATCGGCCAGATCGTAGAACACTTCTTCGGTGTTCTGACCCAGCCAGTTGCGAATGATGTTGAGGTGCGCCTCGCGGTGCAGCCGGAAGAAGGGCTCGAGATGCTGGCGTGAGCTGCGCTTGCGCGAATCGTCCATGCCCCAGCTGCCGCCGCGCACGGCGATCGGGGTACCGTTGACGCGGATCGCGAGGAAGGGCGACAGCGACTGCGTCGCTATCTCGCGCACCGCGGGTGACTGCTCGCCGGCTGGCGTCAGCGACTCTGCCCAGCCGTTAGGAACCTGCTTGATGGCTGCGTGGCGCACATCCACCAGCCGCTCGCCTCGCACGCTGCCCAAGGTCGGATCGATCTCGACCCGGCGCAGCCGTCCCGCGTGATCGAACAGCGATAGCTCGTAGGTAATTTGGCGTATGCCGAAGCGCATGTGTTTCGTGGCTGAAATGCGTCCGCCTTCGCCGCCTTCGCGCACGCTGAGCGCCAGCGTGTACAGCGCCGGCTCGCCATAGCCATTGGGCCACCACAGGCGCGGATGGCTCACGTTGAGTTGCGGAAACTCCTGCGGGCCCAGCCGAATCTCGGACTGGCCGGGCGGCAGACGCAGTGTCTTGTGCAGCGAGACGCCCTCGAAGGCTGCATCGAGAGTGATGTCGCGTGCCGTCGCGGCTGCGTTGTCGAGCGGCACGATGAGCGTCAGTGCGGCCTGGTCGGTCCTGGGCAGCGGCAGTTGAGTGATGACATTGGCATCGAGTATGCGCACCGCACCCGAGGCCTCGAGGCGCACGTCCTGCCATAGACCGCTATCGCGGTCGCGGATGCCCGGGATCCAGTCCCAGCCTTCCGTATCGATGAAGGTGGGACCGTCGATGGCCATCGAGCCGCCATTCTCGCCCGGACCGAAGGCGATCGATTCTTCGGAGGGGATGCCGGGATGCGGCGGGGGATGAATGCGCACCGCCAGCGCGTTGGCGCGGCCGGGCAGCAGCTCCTGCGTGACGTCAAACACGCCGCGAATGAATGCGCCGCGGATATCGCCCAGGCGCGCGCCATTGAGCCAGACCTCGGCGGCATAGTTGACGCCGTCGAATACCAGCGTCAGGCGTTTGCCGGTCGTCTCGTCCGGCGCGATGAATTGCGCGCGATACCAGTAGTCCTGCCGCGCCAGGGACTCCGGAATCGCCATATTGTTCAGACCATAGTCGGGGTCCGGGTAGACGCCGCGGTCGATCAACGTACTCAGCACCGTGCCGGGCACCGTGGCCGCGTACCAGGAGGCGTCGGCAAATCCTGCCTGGGAGATCGAAGCGCCATTGGCGCCGTTGCTGCCATCCACATCGAGGCTGGAGGCGGCCGCCATGCGCCAGGCGCCGAGCTTCCAGGACTGATCGGTCAGCGCCGAGAGCGCGGGCGAGTCAGGCGCGGGCAGCGCCACCGGTGCGCTCGGGGGCGTGTGGCCGCGCGGCAGTGTCCAGGGATCCTGCGGCACCGTCAGTCCGATCCAGGCCTTGATCTGCACCGGCCAGCCGACCCCGAGTGATGTGAGCGTCAGGAGATCGAAAGCCGGCGGGTTCGCGGCGATGGATTGGACCTCCGCGGGCGACAGCGCCGCATCGTGCAGCTGGAACTGCGCCAGTGAGCCGCCAAAATGCTGGACCGACAGCGGGTAACCGATCACGGGCGCCAGTTGCAGCAGCGGGCTCGAGGCCTGGGTCGCGAGCCCGGCCGCTGCCTGCTGCACACCGCCGACGTAGAGGCGAACGCCGGCGCCATCGTAGGTCGCGGCGATGGCTTGCCACGAGCCGCTCGGTAAAGCCACTGAGGTTTGGGAGACGGTGAGGTTGCCCGCGCGCAGACCCAATCGCCCCGAATCCAGCATCAGGCTCAAAGAGCCCTCGCCAATTGCCGCCAGCACCACAGGCCCCTGCTGTGCCAGATCGATCCTCACCCAACTGGTGATGGACCACGGGGCGCCCGCGTGCAGGATCGCCGTGTCGGTCGGCAGTGATCGCGTCATACCGATGCCGCCCTGAAGCGCGGTGATGTTGTAGGGCCCTGAGGTGCCCGCGGCGGGTGCTGCCGCGGTGTCGGCTCGGCCGCTGCCGACGTTCACGAGCAGTGTCAGCGTGAGGGCCGCGATGTACGCAACGCGCATGACGCGGTGCTTAAGGCTGCGGCGCGGCTGCACGCGCGCGCGCCGGAAGTGAGTCCGCCCCGTCCAGTCCTTCGCTGAGCGATTCGAGGGTCGCGCGCTTGGTTTCAGGAAACAGCGCCCAGACGACAAGGAACTGCAGCACCGTGCAGCCGGCAAAGAAGGCGAAGGGCAGGGCGGTCGTAACCGCGGCCACGACCGGGAAGTAACGCGAGATCACCGCATTGGCGAGCCAGTGCGTGGCGCTGCCGAGTCCCTGGCCGCGTGCCCGAACCTCTGAAGGGAAGATCTCGCTCAGGTACACCCAGATCACGGCGCCCTGCGAGAATGCAAAACTCGCGATGAAGGCGATCAGCAGCCACAACAGCCACGCGCGACCGGTGCCGCTGCCCATGATCAGCGCCACGCCTGACAGCGACAGCGCGGTGCCCACGGCCCCGATGAGCAGCAGCGTCTTGCGGCCGATGCGATCGATCAGGAATAACGCGGCGACGGTGGCCAGAAGGTTGGCTGCGCCCACGGCGACCGATTGCAGATCAGCGGTCAGGGCGCTGAAGCCCGCGTCGCGGAAGATATCGTTGAGGTAGTAAAGGATCGCGTTGATCCCGGAGAGCTGATTGAACAGCGCCAGGCTGATTGCCAGCAGTATCGGGCGCCGGTGTGCACGCCAGGACAGTGTCGCGCCGCCCCTGAGGCTCGCGCCCCGCTGATACGCAAGGATCTGCGCGGCCGCATCCTCGGTGGACAGCCCCTTGAGCACCGCGGCGGCTTCCGATACTCGGCCTCTGACCACCAGCCAGCGCGGGCTTTGTGGAATCGCAAACAGCAATGCGAGGAACAGGCTCGCCGGCACCGCGCCCGAAAAAAGCTTCCAGCGCCACACGTCATCGCTCGACAGCAGGGCCGCTAGCGCGAAATTGCTGAGGTAGGCCACCAGGATCCCGAGCACGATGTTGAATTGAAATAATCCGACCAACGCTCCCCGGCGTCGCGCGGGTACGATTTCGCTGATGTAGACGGGCGCGAGCACCGAGGAGCCACCGATCGCGATGCCGCCGATGAACCGAAAGGCGATGAAGGAATGCAGATCCCAGCAGAGCGCGCAGCCCACGGCGCTCGCGAGGTAGAGCAGGCCCACGATCTTGAGCATGTCGCGGGTACCGAATCGATCGCCGAGTTTGCCCATGAAGAGCGCGCCGCAGAGTGTGCCCCAGAGCGCGCTCGCAACGGCAAGACCGAGCGACGCAGGCGAGAGATGGAACACCTCACGCAGTGATTGAGTGACCCCCGAGATCACCGCGGTGTCGAATCCAAACAGCAGGCCCGCCAGGCTCGCGACGATCGTGATGCCGAGATAGCGCGCCGGTGCACTCACGCAGGCACGGTCCGCTCAGAGTCCTTGAGTGCATCGGTCAGCACATCGATGGCCGCGACGATGTGATAGAAGCTGCTGGCCGGCGCGGGGACATCGTTCGCGACGCCGGCACTGTTGATGCGGTCGAACCAGAGCCCGGCGGTCGGTGTGTCGAGGTAGCGCAGCAGACCGCGCGCGGCGGAGACCGCGCTCAGCCAGTAACGCGGCTCGCCGGTCAACGATGCGGCGAGCGCGGAGGCTTTGAGCCGCTCGGTCTGCGGCCAGAGTCGCGCATTGGCATCGTGCACGCTGAAATCATCCAGCAGCGCATCGATCGCCAATCCGCCCCGCACGCCATGCTGCTCGGCGATGTCGATCAGGCGCAGGGCCGCGCGTCGTGCGGCACTGTCGTTCTCGGGATGCCAGCGCAGCAGCAGCCAGGCCCATTCGAACTGATGCCCCGGTTCGACCCGCCTGCCCTCGATGCCCGCGACGGGCGCCCAGGCTTCATCGTAAGTCTCACGCACGGCGCCCCCGACCGGATCGACGAAACGCGTCAGCGCCAGCGCGCCCAGCTCATCGGTGAGTGTGCGCCATTGCGGGTCGCTGCTGATCTCGCGCCAGGCGAGCGCCGATTCGAACAGGTGCATGTGAGGATTCGAGAGCAGGGGCAGGCGCTCCGGCAGTCCGGAATAAAACCCCGGGCCGATGCGCTTGAGATGGCTGAAAAGCGCCTCGAACAATGAGTCGCCGGACTCCTCGAGCGCCGGGTCGGGTCCCAACAGCCGGCGCGCCGAAGCGATGCCCAGCAGCGCGAAGGCCTGATCGTACAGCAGCACCGAATTATCCAGCGACGAGCCGTCCGGCGCGACCAGTGTGCGATAGAGACCGTCGGCGCGGCGGTAGTGCGTCAGGAAAAATCCCATGGCGCGCTCGACGATGCGGTGGGAGTCGCCGTGCCAGCCAAGATGGGACGCCCGCGCGAAGGCGTAGATCTGGCGCGGCTGCACGCGTGCGCGCCGTGGTTCGAGGAGCGGCGTGCCGTCCTGCGAGAGCCGCTCCTGGAAGCCGCCGTTGCCCGCATCTACGCCTCGATCCGCCCAGATCGGATAGGCCTTGTGCCGCAGCCACTGGATGAGCTGCTGCTGACAGACCCGTGCAGCTTTCGCGCCGGTATCGGGACTTGCGACCGTCATTTCAATGCGCCGGCACCGTGCGTGCGCGACCGGCTGCTACCGCGAACAGCGCGATGCCGGCGTAGGCCAGCATGGGCACGAGGAATGCGATATGCAGGCCCGAGGCATCGACGATATGGCCCACGATCAGCGGCAGCACCGCGCCGCCGACGATAGCCATGCACAGCAGGCCAGAGGTGGCTGCGGTCGATGCCGTGGAGCGCTCCAGTGTCAGCGTGAAGATCGTCGGAAACATGATGGCGTTGAGTATGCCGATCGACAGCGCCACACCACCCGAGAGTTCTCCATGGCTCTGACTGACGATCAGGCAGAATGTACCCGCGGCGATGGCAACCGCCGACAGCAGCCGGAATGCCGGGATCCTCCTCAACAAGGCACTGCCGAGGAATCGGCCCACCATGGCGCCGCCCCAGTAGAAGAGACCGAGCAGCTTGCCCGCCCGCTCCAGCGAGACGCCGAACACATCGTCCTGGTGCAGGAAATTGATCATGACGCTGCTGATGGCTACCTCTGCACCCACGTAGAAAAAAATCGCAGCCGCTCCGTACTGCGCCCAGGGCGATTGGAGTGCATGAAGCACGGAGGCGCCGGCTGATGAGGCCGTCGGACGCACGGCCTCGTTCAGACGCTGCCGCATCGACCAGATGAAGGCTACGAGCAGCACCAGCAATGCCGCCACGATCATAAACGAGTGATAGATGTTGTGCAGCGAGTCGGTCCTGGCCGCGGCGTGATCCGCGGCGCTCGCCGTGCCCGAGAAAATGCCACCGCGCAACATCAGCCAGGCACCGACGTTGGGTCCGAGCACGGTTCCAAATGAGTTGAATGCCTGCGACAGCGTGAGGCGAAAGTGCGAGCGCTCGGGATTGCCGAGTGACGCGGCCAGCGGATTGGCCGCCACCTGCAGCACGGTCATGCCGCTGGCGATCACGAACAGTCCGATCAGCACCAGCACATAGGTATCGACCCGGGTCGCCAGCGCGATGACCAGGCTGCCGGCGACCATCGCGAGCAGCGCGCCGAGAATGGAGAAGGCGTAGCCGCAGCGGATCACGATCATGCCTGCGGGCAGCGACATGACCCCATAGGCGAGAAAGAAGGCGAACTGCGTCAGCATCGACTCGGTGTAGTTGAGGCTGAAGATGGCGCGCACCGAGGGGATCAGGGGATCGACCATCGAGGTGATGAAGCCCCACGCAAAGAACAGCGTGGTCACGGTGATGAAGGCCGCCAGCAGGCGACGTGCAGGCTCGCTCACAGCGCGTCCAGTGCCACGGCCAGGGCTCCGAGCGGGCCGACCTGTTCACCCAGGGCTGGCGGCCCGACGTAGGTCTCGATGCCGCTGGTGAGCTGCGGGGCTTCGACATAGTGATTGAGACTGCGCTGCAGTTCGCGGCGCAGCCGGGCAAAGAGGTGACGTTGCGAGTTCATCACGCCCCCACCGAGCAGAATGCGCTCCGGCGCCGTGGCCAGGACGAGGGTGTGCAGCAGCTGTGCGAGCGCATGCACCACCAGCTCCCAGACCGGATCATCGTGCTTGAGATACTCGGCACGAACACCGAGGCGCCGCTCGATCGAGCTGCCCGAGGCCAGGCCCTCGAGACAGTCGCCATGAAAACGGCAGGAACCGGGCCAGTCATCGCCCTTGCGGCGGGCGATGCGGATGTGTCCCAGCTCGGGGTGCGTAAAACCGAACGCCGGCCGGCCCGCCACGATGAGGCCCACGCCGATGCCGGTGCCCACCGTGACGTACGCGAAATCACGCAGACCCTGGGCCGCGCCCCAGCGTCCTTCGGCGAGCGCCGCGCCATTGACGTCGGTGTTGAAGGCGAGCGGGATGTTCAATGAGCGCCGCAGCCGCGCTGCGACATCGGTGTGGCTCCAGCCGGGCTTGGGCGTGGAGGTGATGAATCCATAGGTCGGCGATGTCACGGCCAGATCCACCGGCCCGAACGATGCCACGCCGAGCGCTGTGATCGGCCCGTGCGTTGTCTGCCACTCCTGCAGCGTGCTCTCGATCCGCCGCAGCGTCGCATCCGAATCGTCACCGGTCGGAATCGAGATCTGGGCACGGATGTCATCGGGCCCACGCCCGAGCACGCAGATGCACTTGGTGCCGCCTAGCTCCACGCCGGCCAGCAGCGGCTCGCTCATCCCACCGTCATGCCGGCGGTGGTCGTGCCGCTTGCGGGTACTGGCGCAAAGTAGCTGTCGTGCGAGGGTGCCGCGGCAGTCAGTGCGGCCACCGATTTTGACAGGTCGTGGAGCAGCTTGCCGAGCTGCTCGCGACTGACGATGTCCATGAGCGGATCGTAGCGATCGGGCCTGATACCCATGCCTTCGAAAATGTAGAACCAGCTCATGTCGGTGAACAGCTCGCGCGCATCCGGGCGGATGCGGCCGGTGCGCCGATACAGCTCGATGCGCTGCGAGAGGCTGTCGGGCAGTTTCATAGTCCGGCAGTAGGACCAGAACGGGGTGTCATCGCGCGCCGTCAGGCAGTAGTGCAGGATGATGAAGTCGCGGATCGACTCCATTTCGGCGATCAGTTCGCGGTTATAGGACTCGATGTTCGAAGACGCGAATGACAGGTCCGGAAAGTGCTCGAGCAACTTGTAGAGTCCGCTCATGACCAGGTGGATGCTGGTCGACTCGAGCGGCTCGAGGAACCCCGAGGCAAGACCGAGTGCCACGCAGTTGCCGTTCCAGAAGCGTTTGCGCCGGCCCGCGAGGAAACGCAGATAGCGCGGCTCCGCCAGCGTCTTCTCGCCGCCGACCTCGCGCAGCAGATCATCGAGTGCCTGGCTGTCTGCGAGGTGGGCACTGGAATAGACATAGCCGTTACCGGCGCGGTGCTGCAGGGGAATGCGCCAGCGCCAGCCGGCGCTGCGTGCACACGCCTGCGTGAAGGGGGTCCGCGGTAAGGCGAGCTCGCTGGGTATCGCGACCGCCCGGTCGCAAGGCAGATTGTCGCTCCAGTCGATATAGCCGGTCTTGAGCGTCTGTTCGATCAGCAGCCCGCGAAAGCCGCTGCAATCGATGAAAAGCTCGGCCCCCAGCCGGGAGCCGTCGGTGAAAATGAGCTCATCGAGCAGGCCGTCGGCGCGTTGCGTGGCATGCGCGACGGTGCGCGGCAGGCAGACCACGCCGAGCTTCTCCGCGTAGGCGCGCAGGTACTTCGCCACCAGGCTGGCATCGAAATGCAGGGCGTAACGCAGGCCCGCGGCCGGGTTCTGCGCCGCCGGATCCGGATGGCGGAACTTGCCCGCATCCCCGAGTGCGGCACAGAGACTGAAATCGTTGAACCGCGGCGCCATACCGTCGGCCTGAGCCCGGTGCCAGGCGTGAAAGAAGGGCCTCCGGTTGACCGGCGCGCCGAAGGTGCCGAAGGGATGCCAGTAGCTGTCCCCGATGCGGCGCCAGTCCTTGAATTTGATGCCGAGCTTGAAGGTCGAGCGCGTGTGCCGGATGAAATCCGCCTCGTTGATGCTCAGGAAACGGAGCAGATCGATGATGGGCGGAATCGTCGCCTCGCCGACGCCCACGGTGCCGATCTCCGGCGATTCGACCACCGTGATCGAGCAGCCGGAGCCGGGCAGGGCGCGCGCCAGGACACTGGCGGCCATCCAGCCGGCGGTGCCTCCACCGACGATGGCGATCTGACGGATCTGCATGGTGGCCCCCATGTTACAGCGGCCCGAGCGATTAAGACGGCCGCCACGCCGGGTGAGGGCGTGGCGGCCGCCAAGCAGGCTCTACATCTTGAACTTGAAGCCGAGGAAGTAGCGGCGGCCCGAGTCGTCGTAGGTGAACGGCAGGTTCGGCCACTGCAGGTAGGTGTGCTGGGCCTGATTGGTCGCGTTCTGGACCTGCGCGAAGATGCCGAAGTGGTTGCCGAAGTCGTAGCCCACCTGCCCATCGAGCTGGCCATACGCGGCCTCGAACACCTGGTAGGTCTTGTTGACGCCGTTTTGATCGGGGAATGAGAAGGTCGCACCGACCAGAGAGTCATTGACGGCCTTGCTGCGCCATGAGTAGGAGGCGCGGGCGGAGAAACCGGCGCGCTCATAGTAGAGCGTGCCGCTGACCGCATCATCGGCCACACCCGGGATCGAGTTACTGCTCGAGAAGCTGGTCGGCGCTGCATTCGACTGCGAGTGGGTGTGCGTGTAGTTGGCCGCTATTCCAAAGCCCTTCATCCACGGGGCAAGGTCATAGCCGAAGGCGTACTGCCCGCCGAACTCGAAGCCGTAGATCTGGCCGTTGCCGGCGTTGACCGGTGTGTTGACGTCGGCGGTGGTGCCGCCGAAGTCATCCTGCACCAGTGTCGGGATGGCTTCGATCTCCACGAAATTGTCGACCTGCTTGTAGAAGCTGCCGACGCTGAGCAGACCGCCCGGCGCGAAGTAGTACTCCCAGGACAGGTTGAATTGCGTGGCGCGGTACGGATCGAGCTGGGTGTTGCCGGCGCTGCCGCCATCGAATGCAAAGCCGTCGGCCAGGCCGGTGTGGATGTTGATGCGGGTATTGGTCTGGCGCGTGAAGTTATAGGAATTGCCGAGGCCCAGCAGAAACAGATCCTGCGGCGAGACCACGCGCGCGGCGCCGAAACGCACTTTCTGATCATCGGTGACATCGAGCACGAAGTTCAGCGATGGCAGCACGTCCGTGTAGCTGCGCTTGGTCACCAGCGGTACCACGTTGGAGTCGACGCCATTCCAGGAAGCCGTGCCGAAGTAGGTCGGCGACTCGGCCGACTGGCCGTTATTGATGGTCAGATCCGTCTTGACCACGCGCACGCCGAAATTGGCGTGGAAGTGGTTCGAGGGCGAGCCGATATCGTCCATCAGATAGCCGGTGTAGGTGCGCTCTTCGACCCCGAATGAGCTCAGGCCGTCCTCGAAGAAGCGCTCGGTGGTGTTCGGCACGCCCGCGCCCGACCACACGCTCTGCAGGTAGGTCGACGGGTTGGTCATGCCGCCCGTATTGGGGTTCTTGACGATGATGTTGCCGGCACCGAAGTTGTTGACCGTCATCGCCAGGCCGGGATTTGACAGCGCTGTCGAATACGGGATGTTCGGGGTGCCGTAGCCGGGATCCTGGTAGTAGAGATACGGGCCATAGCCAGTCCCCGGATTGCTGGGATTCGGGCCGTTCGCGTTGCCGGCGATCTCCCCATCCGCGAGCGTGCCGTTGATCAGGTAGCGCCCGAAGATCTGGTTGATATCGCGGCCGGCATAATCGAGGCCACCGGAAATGGTCGTGTCGATGCCCTGGATGAAAGCGGGGTCGTACTGACCATTGAGCTTGATGGCGAACTGATGCTGGGAGGTCAGGTTGGCCCAGGCCCAGTTGGACTTGAAGGTCGTATCTGCCGGATTGTTGAGAATGTTGGCATAGGGAGCCAGGTAGCTCACCGAGGGCAGTCCCGAGGTGCCGCCGTTGTTCCAGGCAAATTCGTAACCGTGACTGCCAGGTCCCGTGGCGCAGGTCGAGGAGCCGTTGTTGCAGCCCGGCGCCGCCGGAGACGTCGGCACGCCGGCGCTGGTCGTGTAGAGGCCGTGTTCGACGTCGGCCTGGTCGGCCTGCAGATTGGAGTTCGCGTTCGCGTACGAAACGTCCACATCGCCGCGCAGCCGTCCGCCGTCGTTGAATTTCGCGCGCCACTGAATGTTGTGCGCGGTGTCGGTGTTCTGCTGGTAGAGCGTCGCGGTCTCGGCGCCGTTGGAATTGAACACCCCGCTCTGGACCACGCCGTTGCCATCGATTGAGTAGGGCTGGGTCGGGTCGATGCCGGGCAGCAGGAATCCGGGAGCCGTGCCCTGACCGTTGAACCACACCTTGTCGGTGTAGCTGAGACTGGTTTCCTGCTCGCGTGAGAAGAAATAATTCAGGCTGGTGCTGATGGCGTCGGTGATCTTCGCAGATACGCCGAAGGAGGCGCCGTAGGTCTTGCGCTCGTCATTGTCGTTAGTGAAGTAGGCCAGCTGCGGATCGATGTAGTACTTGCCGCCAACACCGCAAGGCGCCGTCGCCGAGCAGCCGGCAGCGTTTTTGACGGCCGGGGCCACGATCGTGCCGCCGGGGGTGACACCGAGGCCCGCGGGCGTCAGTGCACCCACGTACGGACCCGTGGCCGAGTCCGTGATCAGCCACTGATTGCGGTTCTGATCCTGGAATTGCTCGTCGAGCGTCTTCTCATCGTCATACGAGAAGCTGGCCGTGAAGGCGAGCGCATCGCTGAACTTGTAACTGCCCACCAGTGTGCCGTTGGGCGTCCAATCGCCCTGGTGCTGCGCGTACGACTCGCGGAAGTTGCCGCCGAGGCTGAGCCCGTCGGGCTGCGCCAGCGGATCGCGGGTCTTGAGGTCTATGGTGCCGCCAAGGCCACCTTCAGTCATCGAGGCCTTCGGGTTCTTGTAGACATCGATGCCGCCGATTTCCTCGCTCGGAATGCCTTCGAGCGAGTTGTATTGCGCATTGCTGCCGGCGCCGCCGCCCGAGGCTTCACCTGTTACATAGAATTCCCGACCGGTCAGGAATACATCGCCGTTGAGAGTCGTGAGGTTCTGGCGCAGTCCATCGATGAGAACCGCGGTGCCTTCACCGGTGGGACCGCGATCGATCTGCACGCCGGGCAGGCGCTGCAGTGATTCGGCGACGTTCTGATCCGGCATCTTGCCGATGTCCTCAGGCGCCACCGATTCGATCGGCAGATCGGACTTGCGCTTGTCATCGAGCGCCGTCTGCAGGGACGCGCGGTACCCAGTGATGATCACCTCGGTGAGTTGATCGCTGGAATTCTGCGCGGAGCCCGGTTGCGCCGCGGCGGGCGCCGGCGTCGGCGTGGCCTGCTGTGCATGGGCAGTCGAGTAGGCAACCAGTGCCATTAACGACGCGCTGCCCATCAGGAGGGCGCGCGAATAGCAGTAGCTTCTGAATCCAGTGCTCATTGTCGAGATCCCCCAAAGACCGTCTGTTGTCTACGTAGTCTGTGCGTCGCATCAGCTGCGATCTATGCAGCCCGAGTGTCCTCCAAAAAGACAGCGCTGTCAATTTGACGAGAAATCGTTGTTTCCACGGCTTTTTCAGCCGCCGCCGCAGAGCGGCGGAGCCTGCTCCTGCACCAGGCGCACCTCCGAGATCGTCAGCGCCAATTGACCGGCGGTGGCGATCGCAAACGGCGCCTCGACATTGGAAAGATCGGCGCCGCGCGCGGCCAGGCACGCCAGCGAAAAGGAATAGGTACGCCACGCGTTCAGGGGCGCGGACTTAAGCGTCGAGGTCAGATCCATGACGGCACCGCGCTCAGTACCGCATTTCCATGCACTCGGGCTTGTCGTGCCAATCCCTGAGCCCGCCGGCGGGTGTCGCAAGTAGGGCGGTATGCAGCGCACGCCGATGAGCACCGGACCGGTCGGGGCTTGCTCGACCAGGTAACGGAATTCGACCGCAGTGTTCGCATTTGCCAGCGGGCGGTAATCCGATGCGCGTCCGGCGATGCGGAAGATCGTCGGCGCAGCGCCGCTCCAGCGCGCCGTGACACCGCTCGAATCCTGTGAGACCACCAGCCCGCGCAAAGGGCTTTCCTGGCTCGCAGTCGTGAGTCGCACTTCCGCACCCGCACCGAGTCCGGCATCGGCCAGGTAGATGGACCAGGGAGCTGTGACGTGGGCGGCTTGATAGAGCGAATCGGGACCGCCCCGGTCGATGGGCAGGTGAGCATGCTCGTCGAGCTGAGCCACGTGAGCGCTGGATCCGTTGTGCGCGTAGTCAAGACCATAGCCGCGCGTAAACAGGACGCCGCGCGCCTGTTCCTCCGTGCCATCAAATGTCACCGGCATGGGCGTGCGCGGCCAGGAAACGCTGAGCCGACCCGTGAAGTCGTAGGCGATGCTGCTGTCTGCCGCCCGGAACAGTACGTCCGCGATTCCCTCGCCCTCGCTGCCGGGGAGCCACGCGGCCACGAAGGCGTCCGAGACATTGATCTCGGGATTGGCCCACAGGGCCCGACCCGACAGGAATACGGAAATGACCGGGATTCTCTGCGAGCGCAGCCGGCGCAGCAGCTCAAGATCCCGCGTGTCGCCTGGCGAATACTCGAGGGTTTCGCGATCGCCTTCGAACTCGGCATAGGGACCTTCGCCGTAAACGACGATGGCGGCATCGGGCCGCGCGTCGAATCCGCCGTCGGCGCTCAGCACGGCCGTGCCGCCTGCCGCTGTGACAGCGGCCTTGATGCCCGCGAAGATAGAAGTCGCGCCTGGAAAATCCTCGCGGGTGTTGTGATCGCCCTGCCAGTCGATGGTCCAGCCGCCTGACTGCGCGCCGATGTCATCGGCAGCGCGTCCGGCCACCAGTATCCGCGCGCGCGGGCTCAGCGGCAGGATGCCGCGCTCGTTCTTGAGCAGCACGAGAGATTCCCGCACGGCCTGGCGTGCAATGGCACGGTGGGCGGGGGCACCGAGCGCATCCAATTGGCCCGCATCGGGGCGTTGCAACGGCGGCGCGCGATCAAAAATGCCCGCAATCACCTTGACGCGGAGGATACGGCGCACGGCGTCATCGATGCGCCCAATCGGAATGACGCCCGACCGTGCCTCGGCGATCGTGTTGTCGTAGAGCGCCTGCCAGCTGTCGGGAGCCATCAGCATGTCGACGCCGGCGAGATAGGCGGCGGGGCAATCGAATTTGGTACAGCCCGGAATCTGCTCGTGCGCATTCCAGTCCCCGACCACGAAACCGTCGAATCCCATCCGCCCCTTGAGGATGTCCGTCAGCAGGTAGTGCGAGGAATGCAGTTTGGTGCCGCGCCAGCTGTTATAGGAGGCCATGACAATCAGCGCGCCGGATTGGATCGCCGCGGGATAGCCTGCGGCGTGAACGTGGGCGAGCACCGCCTCCGGCGCCTCATCGTCGCCCTGATCGCGGCCCCAGAGCGTGCCGCCATCACCGAGAAAATGCTTTACGGAGGCCAGCGTGTGCCCCGGCCCCATGAAATCCGCTGTGCCCGGAATCCCCTGAAGCCCCTCGACCATGGCCGCCGCGTACTGCGCCACCAGTTGCGGTGCTTCAGAGTAGCTCTCGTACGATCGCCCCCAGCGCGGGTCGCGTACCACGGCAACCGTGGGTGCGAAGGTCCAGTCCGCGCCGATCGCCGCGACCTCCGCGGCCGTGGCCTCGCCAATGCGACGCATCAGCGGGGCATCCTGCATCGCGCCGAGCCCGACGTTATGAGGGAAAATCGTGGCTCCGACAATCTTGGCATTACCGTGCACGGCGTCGATGCCAAAGATGATGGGGATGGCGCCGTGGGCGGCGTTGCCGGTCTCCAGCGAGGCGCTGAAGAAGGCGTTCGTCAGATCGAGCCAGGCTTTGGGTGTGGTTCGCACATCGTTGCCGGGCGCTGCGCCGCCGCCGGCCAGGATCGAGCCAAGTTTGTACTGGCGCAGCTGCGCTGGGGTAATGGAGGCGATATCGGCCTGGATCATCTGGCCGACCTTTTCCTCGAGCGTCATATTGGCGAGCAGGCGGTCCACGCGTTCATCGACGTCCGGCCGACGAGCGCCGCGCATAGGCACTGGTGCGGGCCAGAGTTCCGGCTGCATTTCGCCCGCCCGAATCGCCTTGGCTGCGCATATCGCGCCCACGACCAGCATCGCCCCGATCATCAGCCGCCAGAGTGCCGCGGCCAGGCGCCGCGCCCGCACCGCATCGGTCCGCTCGCGTGCAGTGAAATCAGACACGAACGCAGACGTCCATTGGATCAGCAGCCCCCCGCCTTCCCATCCCAGGTGCCGATTAGAGGCCAGAAATGTCAGCGCTGTCAATTCGACATTATCCGGCACCGGAAATTCGCCTCGCGAAGGGGATTTGAGGATGCCACAGTGCTGCGCGTGCGGTAATCTCCTGTTCGCACAACAAAGACATCCCATGGCACTCGTTCCACAGTCCGTCACGATTCAGCAAGTCGCCGACCTCGCGGAGGTTGCGACCAAGACGGTATCGCGCGTCATCAACGATGAACCCGGCGTGCGCGCCGACACTCGCAGCCGCATTCTCAAGGCCATCGAGCAGCTGGATTACCGCCCAAATCTCAACGCGCGCGGACTCGCCGGCGATCGCTCGTTTCTGATTGGATTGTTCTGCGACAGGCCGGGGGACTACCTGAGTAACTTCCAGGCCGGGGCCGTGGAGCGATGCCGCGAATCCGGATTTCACCTGATGGTCGAACCCTGGGACAGCCAGAGCCCGGACATCGGCCGTCAGGTCAAGGCACTGCTGCGAACCCTGCGACTCGAGGGTGTCATCCTGCTGCCCCCGTTGAGCGATCATCCCGTCATTCTCGGGAGGCTCGCGGATGTTTCGATTCCCACCGTGCGCATCGCGCCCCGGAACGAGCCGAGCAGCAGCTCACCTTCGGTTGGCATTGACGATTATGCTGCCGCCCGGCGCATGACCAGCCATCTGGTCGATCTCGGGCACCGCCGCATCGGTTTTATTCTCGGCCGCGCCGGCCACGCCGCGAGCGAGCAACGGCATCGGGGTTTCCGTGATGAGATGAAGGCACGCGGCGTGGGCATCGATCCACAACTGGTGCAGCCCGGCAACTTCATCTTTCCCGACGGTCTGGTGTGCGCCGAGCAGATGCTGCGCGCGCGGCACCCGCCCACCGCCATCTTCGCCAGCAATGACGATACGGCCGCTGCCGCGATCTCAGTGGCGCGGCGCCTCGGGCTGAAGCTGCCCGAGCAGCTCTCCGTCGCAGGATTCGACGATGCGCCGGTCGCGACGATGATCTGGCCGCAACTCACGACAATCCGCCAACCCGTCACGGCCATGGCCCGCGCCGCCACCGAGCTGATCATCGAGCATTCGCCGCGACGTCGCGGATGGCCGACGCCCGTGCCGCGCCGATTGCTGGAATTCGAGCTGATTCTGCGCAATTCCACCGCGCCGCCGGCGCAGGGGAGCCCGTCCTGAGCGGCTCGTGGCGGGAACGGACATTTGCGGGCGTCCTGTACGACCTCGACGGCACCTTGCTGGATACGGCGGCCGATATCGCGCTGGCGCTCAATCGCGCGCTGACCGAGTACGGTTGGGAGAACATTCCGGTCAGTGAGGTTCGGCTGATGATCGGCCGCGGCGGGCAGGTGCTGGTGGAGCGGGCGGCGCAATTGCAGCGGCGCACGCTCGCGCAGGCGCAGCTTACCGAGATTGTCGATCGCTTCTACCAGCACTATGGTGAGCTTGAAGCGCGCAACGAGGCGGTGGCGCAGCCATACCCGGGTGCCGTTCAGACGCTGCAACGGCTGCGGGCGGCCGGACTGCGCAGCGGGGTGGTGACCAATAAACTGCACCGGTTTGCGGTGGAGCTGTTCGAACGCCTGCAGCTCGCCGACAGCATCGATCTGATCGTGGGCGGTGATACCTGTGAGCGGCGCAAGCCCGATCCACAGCCGCTGCTCTATGCGTGCACGACCCTGGGGCTCGCTCCGGCCGAGACGCTGATGGTCGGGGATTCCATTAATGATGTGCTCGCGGCACGGGCGGGCGGCCTGCCGGTGGTGTGCGTGACCTACGGCTACAACGAGGGCCAGGACCCGCGATCGCTGCCCTGCGACGACTGGATCGATTCGCTGGCCGAGCTGCCCGCGCTGATTCTGCCGCGAGGGGGCTGAAGGATCTCGTGGCGAAGACCATTCTGTTTGCGGTGGCGATGCTGCTGCTGGGCGCGGTCATCAGTAACGCCATCACGCGCTACAACACGCAGCAGCATCAGCATACCCGTGCGGTGATGGTGCTGGCGCAGTTCCATCTGGACCGATTGTCCACCGCGGCCAAAGCCGGGCAGTGCAGCGCCTTTGTCGAGGAGCGCGAACGCCTGTTCAGAATCTACGGCGAATTGCTCGAAGCGTTCCCGAAGGCATACGCACAGGACGCGGAGTTTCACAAACGTGCCGAGGCACTGCGCAGCGCCGTCCATCCAGATCTTGCCGCCACGGGCGAATGCAGCAGTGCCGCGGACGATGCGAAGAAGATCGATGATGCCTGCGAGGAGTGTCACCGCGAATATCGCTAGCGCCAGCCTTTAGCTGGCGCCAGCGATGCTCGGAGCGCTCTCTATTGCTTTATGGCCGTGTAAGTGCCCGAAGTTCCGTGGACGTCGTCCTTGAACTTCACCGTCATGGTCTTGCCATCGGCTGACACGCTGATGTGCGCCGAGCCGATGACCTTGCCATTACGCTTGTCAGTCTCATCGACGGTGTTGTCGTCGATGCGTTTGATCGACACGCTGGTCTGGCCGGGATCGCCCATAAACGGCGAATCGGTGCCGTCCACCGGAGCGCTATAGGACTGACCTGTCGGTGTGGTCATTTTGAGCGTCGTGCCGCTGAGCGCGTAGGTGGTGAGCAGGCCGTTATCGGAGAGATTCGAGATCTTCGTGGTGCGCCAACTGCCCGAAATCGCATGCGAGCCGGCTGGACCCGCCGTCAGCCGTGTTGCCTCACCCTTGCCGACGACGGGTGCGCTGTCGCTGTTGCTGCTGTCCGAAAACTCAAACAGCATGGTCTTTCCGTCGGATGATATGGTCGTCTTGCCGGTCGTTACCGTCTTGCCGCCCTTCTTGTCGATTTCGCTGACTGTATTGGCATCGACGACCGTGATGGCGACGGAGTCGAAGTAGGGGTGACCGGTTACGGCGTGGTCCTGGCCGTCAGCTTTGACGGCATAGGGCGGTGCGCAGCTCTTGCAGTGATAAACACCCTGCGAAAGCAGGTAGCGGTTTGGCTTGGCGGGTGGTTGATAGTTGTTGATGTCGGCCTTCCAGGTACCGACCAGCGCGCTCTGCGCCAGCGACAAGGCCGGCAGCAGCAGTAGGGCCGGTAAGGCCTTGAGTGCGAATTTCTTCACGGATGAACTCCCCATTGTTGATTGATCTTTGGGATTCAAGGATCAGTGCGCGCGAATTTACGCGCGGCAGCGCTTCCTCGCAATTAGGGTCGAATCCGTAATCGGGGCCACCGTTCAGTTCCCTTCAACGCCCCCGCGCGATAGAGTCGAAGTGCCCTTAAAGGGGCGTGTTGCAAGCCAAACCAGAGGTAAAAATTCCTATGAAAACAATGTTCAAGATCGCCGCCGTGATGCTCCCGCTGGGTTCGCCGATGCTGGCTTCTGCCGCGGATACCTCACCCCGCTTCCTGGTGCTGGATCCTTCCCCGGCCCGCGCCCAGCTTCCCTTCAGCGATGCCGTGCGCACGGGCGATACGCTCTATGTGGCAGGAACCCTCGGCATGGATCCCAGCACGTTGTCTGATCCCAAAACGGCGCGGGTTGGCGCGGAGCCGGCCGATGAGGCGCGCTTTGCCCTCGATGCCGTCAAGCACACGCTGGAGTCGGCCGGATTCAAGATGGACGACCTGGTTTCCGTCACGATCTACTGCACCGACCTGGATCTCTACGGCACTTTCAATGACGTCTACCGCAGTTACTTCCATGGCCACTTCCCGGCGCGGGCCTTCATTGGCGTCAGTAAGCTGGTGCGCAGCGCGCGATTCGAAGTGATGGGAACGGCCGTGAAGGGATCGCACTGAACACGCAGTGGCAATCGGCGGACTATGCGGCACTGGTGTCGGCCGCAAGCTCGGAGCGCGAGCGCATCAAGCTCAGTGCCGAATGGATCGGCAGTGTGTTCGATCAGTTCTACGACGAGTTTCTACGGCTGACCTGGCTGGCGAAGGCGGCATTCGAAAATCGCGATCCGCCGGCATCCGTGGCGCATGCCAAGCAGCGGCTCGGTCTCTACAACGCAACCGTGTACGTCCTCGCCGAGGAGCTGCGCGCCGCTTTTCCGGCGCTGGCCGAGAGTGAAGCGCTCTGGGGCCAGCTCGAGGCTACCTATCTGCCAGCAACGCAGGGAAGCTACGAGGCGGATCTGGCGCTGGCCTATCTGCATTCGGCGCGACGCCGGCTGTATCGCGGCGACTGGAAGCCGGTTGAATATGCCTTTGGTGAGCATCGCGCGGTGCCGCGCACGCGGGACGCCGTCTACGAAACCTTCGCGTGCTCCTGGCCGGTCGAGAGCCGCGTGGTACAGCGCATTCTCCAGGTGGCGGAACTCGCGACACCTTTCGCCGAACTGGTGGCCGATGCGGCGCGGGTGGCCAGGCGACTCAACGAGCTCTTGGCCGGGAAGGGTGGCGCCGGACTGTTTGCGATAGAGATGGTGAGGGCCGGCTTCTTTCGCAATCGCGGCGCATATCTCGTCGGGCGCCTGGTGCTCGGGCGAAGTGAGTACCGGCCGTTCGTCATCGCGCTATCGAACGGCCCAGAGGGTGTCCGCGCCGAGGCGCTGCTGCACTCCACGCCCCATGTGCACAACCTCTTCAGTTCGACCGAAGCGCCATTCCAGGTGACCAACCGTCACTACCATGAGCTCAGCGACTTTCTGCACAGCATCATGCCGACGCGACCGCTGGGCCTGCACTATTCGACGATCGGCTTTCATCATGTCAGCAAGGTCGCCGTCATGAATGAGGTCCGACGGCTCCTGGGTCGCCAGCGCGAACAGCTCGACACTGCGCCAGGCAGCCTCGGTACCGTTGCCATGGCGTTCACCTCGCCGCGCTCGGCTTATATTCTGAAGGTGATTCGCGACCAGCCGACCGCGGGCTACAAATGGGACAGCTTCGAAGGTGTGGAGGCGGTGCTCGACAAGTACAAGCGTGTGCACGAGATCAACCGCACCGGCAGCATGCTCGACAATATTCTCTACTACAACCTCAAGCTCGATAGCGACTGGTTCGTGCCGAGGCTTCTGGACGAGCTGGTCAATCAGGCGAGCAACGCGGTGCGCCTGCAGGACGGTGCACTGGTGTTCAAGTACCTCGTCGTGCAACGCAAACTGACACCGCTGAACGTATTCCTGGGCCTGGCGACGGAGGACAAGGCCAGTCGGGCCATCGTCAATCTCGGCTACTGCATTCGCAACAACGCAGCCGCCAATGTCTTCAACAAGGACTTTGACGTGCGCAACTACGGCGTCAGTCGCTACCTGAAGGTGTACCTGTACGACTACGACGCGCTGGAATTCCTGACGGAGGTCAAGGTGCGCACAAATGTCGATCGCTTCGATGGCGAGGAAGATGTGCCCAGCTGGTTCTTCGAGCAGGGCGTGGTCTTCCTGCCGGAGGAAATCGAATCAGGTCTGCGGGTGGATGACCGCCAGCTCCGGCGCGCCTTCCGGGGAGCTCACCAGGAACTGCTGACCGTCGATTACTGGGAACACATGCAGCAGACGCTCCGGGCGGGTGAAGTGCCGGGCATCGTCACCTTCCCGGAATCCTGCCTGCTGGACGACCCGCGTTCGGAAACGGTCGCCAACGAATAGGGCAGGGGGCGCTGCGCGAAGCCATTTGCCGCTCGGCGGCCAGACTGAATACAATCAACATCCGGGCGCGGGTGTAGTTCAATGGTAGAACTGCAGCTTCCCAAGCTGCTAACGTGGGTTCGATTCCCATCACCCGCTCCACTCTCCCGCCAATGCGAGCCAATGATTTGCCGCCTGCAGTGCCGAGCAATAAGTTGGCGGACGTTCGCTGGCATTGGCTGTGGTTTCACTCGCAGTCTTGTCCGTATGACCGGGTTCGACCCGAGACTGTCCTTGGCCAACGCCGGCTTTTGCGACTTTAGAGGGCGAATCGCTAGGTCGGAAGGTCGGTCCACGCCGTGACCCATTGGCACCCCGGGTCTGCCTTCCTATCAGGTTTCGGCGCGTGTCGGTACTCAATGTTGCTTTTCCAGTGTGTAGGTGACCGTCTGTCCGCGCGCAATATCTTTGTCGAAGACCGTGATC
>Ga0181531_10000193_pt1 | contig 45666 bp, 36 predicted proteins | sample PEATcosm2014_Bin_38_FD_119743 | JGI IMG/M metagenome (GOLD analysis project Ga0181531, IMG submission 119743) | Peatland microbial communities from MTU Mesocosm Facility, Houghton, MI, USA - PEATcosm2014_Bin11_10_metaG | ecosystem: Environmental > Terrestrial > Soil > Wetlands > Peat | place...
AACCGACGACCTCTTCCATGCCATGGAAGCGCGCTCCCAGCTGCGCCACAGGCCCACGTGCTAACGGGATGCAACTTTTTCTATTGTCTTCGGTGGGGGTCAATTCGTCAATCCGGACTAGAACTCGCCGGTGCAAGTGGAGGGCAGGGGTGTTCGGCTTCCCCGGCTCGCCCAACTTGCGCTCCTGGAGCCGAGGCTTACGCTATCCTTAGGGAGTGGCACGACGTTCAATGTACCTGAACAATCGGTTGGCCCTGCTTGCGGTTGGCCGACCCGGGCGCGATGGGTGTGCCCTCCGGGGAGACCCGGACGACTCTCAACGCATCTGCCGAGCGAGGGGTGAACGCCGGACGGATCTGCAATTTGCCAGGATGGGGTGATGGGTGCTGGATTTTTTGCGTCGCCGCTCGGGCTCCGAGTGTCAGATAAGGAAGGCGTAAATCAATTGATTCTCGGCCGGTTGGGGGTACACGTGTGGCCCAGGACCATCCACAGGGTTTGCAGTTGCTTTGCCGACGGTAGTCCTACGGACCGTTATCGCAATCATTCGGGCACAAACAGGAGCTCCAGGCCGAACGGATCTGGACAGACGATTGATCGAGTGAGGAAGAGCGCTTTGAAACGCATTCTTGGAGTGAGTTGTATTGTCATCATGGGTCTGGCAGCTTTGGGCTGCCAGAAAAGGGCGGCGGCGCCCGCGGGTGCTGGATCGCAAATGCAAGGACTGCCGGTGCAAACGGTGGCGGTGACGCTGTCGCCGGTGCCGCAGTCGAGCGAGTATGTGGCTACCATCAAGTCGCGCCGCTCGGCCACGCTGCAGCCGCAGGTGGACGGACGACTGACACAGATTCATGTCCGGTCTGGCGATCACGTGAAAGCGGGTCAACCGCTGATGAACATCGATCCGCAGCACCAGGTGGCTACGGTTGAGTCACAGCGCGCAACAGAGCGGCAGAAGAAGGCGCTCTACGACTACAACGTGTCGGAGGAAGACCGGCAGCATAAGCTGTTCGAGGCGGGCATCACCAGCCGCGACGTCTATGAGCAGGCACAGCAAGCTCTGGGCAACACCAAGGCCGATTACGAGTCGGCAGTGGAGTTGCGCAAGACCCAAGAGGAGCAACTAGCCTACTACACCATCCGCGCACCCTTTGACGGCGTGGTGGGCGATATTCCGGTGCATGTGGGCGATTATGTAGCGCCCGCCACCATGCTGACCACAGTGGATGAGAACAAGGATCTTGAGGCGTATATCTATATTCCCACGGAGCGCTCGGGCCAAGTGCGTCAGGGGCTGGAAGTGGAGTTGATGGACACTGGTGGCAAACTCCTGGAAAAGACGAAGATCGACTTTCTTTCGGCGCAGGTAGACAGCACGTTGCAGGGGATTCTGGTGAAGGCCCCGGTCCACGCGACGCCGGAGATCCTGCGCAATGCGCAAATGATCAAGGCACGGGTGGTCTGGAGTACGACCGAGATGGCGGTAGTTCCGGTGCTGGCGGTAACGCGCCAGGGGGGCCAAAGCTTCGTCTTTGTGGCCCAGCAGCAGAACGGGCACTTTGTGGCTCATCAGACGCCAGTGACGTTAGGTGAGACCGTGGGCAATTCGTATTCCATACCCTTCGGTTTAACTCCGGGGGTCAAAGTGATCGTTACGAACACGCAGTTCCTGGTGGAAGGTATGCCGGTGCTGCCCCTCGGCGCTTGATCCGGCAGTTGTCCCGCAAATCTCCAGCGCCCGCATGGAAACGAAAGCGGATGCGCAATGCCTGCTTAAGACGAACAGGAAGGACGATTCCCAGTGTTTGTTGATTTCTTTATTCATCGGCCGGTCTTTGCCACGGTGTGTGCACTGCTCATCATTCTTGCCGGCGCGGTGTGTATTCCTACGCTGCCGATCGAGTTGTATCCAAATCTGGCTCCGCCTCAGGTTGCGGTCTCCTGCGACTACGTTGGAGCGAATGCCGACACGGTCGAAAAGGCGGTCACCATTCCGTTGGAGGAGTCTATCAACGGGGTGGAGGGGATGCGTTACATCAGTTCCTCGAGCACCAACAGCGGCGTGAGTTCAATCAATATCTCTTTCCAGACCGGGTACAACCTTTCCATCGCGGCGGTGGATGTGCAGAACCGCGTTGCCAGCGTGCAGGGACGCCTGCCCGCCGCGGTCAACTCGACCGGCATCAGCATCGTCAAGGTGAGCCAGAACTTCGTCTTTGGCGCGGGCTTTTTCACGCGGGATAACCGCTATTCGAATGAGTTCATCTCCAACTATCTGGATGTCTATGTTAAGGACGCCATCAAGCGCGTGCCCGGCGTGGGCGACGTGGTCATCTTCGGCGAGCGCAAGTATGCCATGCGCGTTTGGCTCGACCCGGTGCGGCTGGCCGCGCGAGCGCTCACAGCGAGCGACGTGGTGAATGCCCTTCTCGAGCAAAACGTCGAGGTTCCTGCTGGACAGTTGGGCCAACCACCGTCTGACGAAAAGCAGATGTTTCAGGTCCCAGTGCGCGTAGTCGGCCGACTGAGCAATCCGTCGGAGTTCGACAAGATCATTCTCAAGAACTCTTCGAACGGCCTAGTGCTGTTGAAAGATGTCGGACACTCGGTGGTGGGGGCCGAGGATTACAGTTCGAACCTCAAATACAGCGGGTTTCCCGCGATGGGCATTGGCGTTCAGCAGCTATCCAACGCCAACGCGCTGGAAGTGGACCGCCAGGCAAAAGCGGTGCTATCCAATCTGGCCAAGAGCTTCCCACCGGGACTCGAATACGCTATCGCATTCGATTCCACAACGATTGTGGGCGACTCGATTCGTGAAGTCCTGATCACGCTGGCCTTAGCAATTTTCATTGTCATCACGGTGATCTTTCTCTTCCTGCTGGACTGGCGCGCCACGATAATTCCCGCCGTTACCATTCCTGTCTCGCTGATAGGCACCTTCGCATTTGTGAAGATATTCGGCTTCTCCATCAACTCCCTAACTCTGTTCGGCATCACGCTGGCAACAGGGCTGGTGGTGGACGACGCCATTGTAGTTATCGAAAATGTGCAGCGGCATATTGCCGCCGAGCACTGCGATCCGCACAAAGCCACGTCCGAGGCCATGGGAGAGGTGACCAGCGCGGTTATTGCCACCTCATTGGTGCTGATTGCGGTCTTCGTTCCTGTATCGTTCTTCCCCGGAACCACGGGCATTCTCTACCGGCAGTTTTCGCTGACAATCGCGTTTGCTATCGCCATCTCGGCTTTCAACGCATTGACCCTTTCACCTGCGCTCTCGGCGATGTTTCTGCGCGGAGAAGAAGAGCGCCCGCGTCAACTGGATTTTTTACACATTGGGTTTGTGTCCAGGGCATTCGCCGGTTTCATTCACGGCGCTGACAAATCCATCGATTGGCTGTCTGGAACCTATGCAAAGGCCATTCACCTCGCGCTTCGGCTACGCTACCTGGTCCTGCTTCTCTTCTTCGCAGGGCTGGGCTCGGCGGCATGGATGTACCTGCACGTTCCCACTGGTTTCATTCCCCAGGAGGACCAGGGCTACTTGATCGGCGTGGTGCAAGCTCCGCCAGGGGCCTCGCTTGCCTACACCACGGCCGTGTCCGACATGGCCCAGGCTGTGATTGCCCAGAACCACGACGTCGTCGGATCATTCGCCGTGATGGGCTTCAGCTTTTCCGGAGCATCTTCGAATGCAGGCCTGATCTTTCTGGCTACCAAGCCCTCTGACCAGCGGCGGGGCGCAGGCCACTCGGCCGCCGATATTGTGGCTGACCTATCGCCCAAATTGTTCATGATTCCGGGGGCCATCGTCGCCATTTTCCAGCCGCCGGCTGTCAACGGCGTGGGCGCATTCGGCGGGTTCCAATTCGTGCTCCAGGACCAGGGAAAGAACACATTGGCCGACCTGGACCGCGTGGCGCACCAGATTGTGGGCGCAAGCCGTGCCCGCAAAGATTTGACCGGGCTACTGACCACGTTCTCGGCCAACGATCCGCAGATTCTGGTTACCATTGACCGCGAAAAGGCCAAAGCGATGAACATCCCGCTTTCGCAGATCACGACAACGCTCAACGTCTTCATGGGTTCGGAGTACGTGAACGACTTCGACTATAACAACCGCACTTATCGCGTCTTTGTGCAGGCCGATCGTCCATTCCGCATGACGGCCAAAGATCTGCACAACTTCTATGTGCGCTCCGATGCCGGCCAGATGGTCCCATTGGACAACCTGGTAACGGTAGCGGAGAGCGCTGGTCCGCCGGTCATTAACCACTACAACCTTTTCCGCTCGGTAGAGATCGACGGCTCGGCCGCACCTGGCTACAGTTCTGGCGAGGGCGTGCTGGCCATGCAGGACCTGGCCAAGCAAGTCATGATGCCGGGCATGACCTACGAGTGGACCGGCTTGACGCTGGACGAGATCGAGTCAGGCGGCAAGGCGCTCATCATCTTCGGCCTAGGCGTGCTGGTCATTTACCTCACGCTTTCCGCCCAATATGAGAGCTTTGCATTGCCATTCATTATCCTGTTGGCGGTGCCTATGGCGGTGCTGGGCGCGTTGGGCGCGGTGTCCTTGCGCGGGCTTGCCAACGATGTCTACTGCCAAATCGGGTTGGTCATGCTGATCGGCCTCTCTGCCAAGAACTCGATCCTGATCGTCGAATTTGCCGAACAGATGCGGCGCAAGGGGCGATCCATCGCCGAGGCTGCGATCGAGGCGGGCGAGTTGCGTTTGCGGCCCATTTTAATGACCTCGTTTGCCTTCATTCTTGGTATCCTGCCGCTGGTATTCGCAACGGGCGCCGGCGCGCTGGGGCGCCACTCGGTGGGAACCACCATTGTGGGCGGCATGTTGCTCTCCACAGTGCTCAACCTTTTCTTCATTCCAGTGCTCTATGTAATGTTGAGCACAATTCTGGAGCGCTTTGGCGGAAGGAGACGTGTCCCACCGGAAGGATGCTAAGCATCACTGCTTGTCCTGGTGGGCGATCACGAAGTCCTTAATGCGGTCGTAGACCTGGCTGTTCACCACGCCATTGTCCAGCAGATCCAACTTGGTGCGGTACGGCCGAAAGCGAACGATGCGCCCGGCCCAACTGCGGCTCATCCCGGGAATTTTCAACAACTCCTGGGTGGTGGCATGATTGATGTCGATGCGTGCCTCCGGTGGCGGGGCCGAGGCCGATGTCCTGGGCACACCACGGGAGTCATGATCCTGATATTGAGCCATTCCGCCCAGACAAACGCCGAGCAAGGCGAACGCCAATGCGGCAAATCGTAGACTCTCTCGCACGGATCCATTCTCCGCCTCATTTGAGGGCAACGGCAAGCCGGAAGCAAGAACAGGCCGCGTTCGACCAGGATGCGAACGGAAATGATAGCAACGCGAGGCGGGTAAGATATTCGCGTTTTATTCGCGAAGGTACGCGCCGGCCGGGAAGTCGATTCGTACGCCTTACGGAGTCCTGAGCGTCTTTTTTTGGCCCCCGTAAACGCGATCGACCTGCAACAATCGATTCATGGTAACCAATCCCGTTGCTCCCATTTCTACCGGCGGCGCCCGCAAACGTGTCCTTGGCCAGGCCAGTCTCATCCTTCTTCTCGTGCTGGTCGTTCTGCTCAGCTTGTGCCTGATCTTCTCATGGAATACTCGGGACGCCATGGCGCATCTCCCCTTCCTTTCAAAGCAGGGTACAGTTCCCAGCCTTGTTGAAAGCCAGAAGACGCTTGTCGATTTGCGTCCCTGGAAAACGGCCGAAGCTTTGGCACCTCTGGCTGTGACAGCCGAGGAAACTGAGTATGCGCACGAGGCGGAACGTCTGGCGGACCACGAAGTAGACCAGGCCTTCTCATCGGCGTTGCGCCAAGCCACCGCGCAGGCCCAGCATCGCAGCCTCACAGGGGAGGCACTTACCCTCTCTCAGGAGGTGGCTCAACTTCAAGAACTCGTGAAAGAAGACCAGGCGCTGGTCGACAAACTGACGCCCAAATCCAGTTCTCCGGCCAATCCAGCGAAGGATGCCGCCCAACCCATTACCGGCGATGACGATCTTGAAATTGCGAAAGCGCAGCTTGGGCTGGATTCCGATCAACTCGCCGATGCACAGCAGGATCTCAATCGCGCATCTGGCGATGAACGCGTACAAATCCAAAGCGAACTTGCGGCGCATGAGGCGTTGATGCGCAAGTACGATAGCGAAACGCACGGCGATGGACAGGTGGCGGTTCTTTCCGCCACGCAGCACGGCACGCTGGCGGGGCGGCTGAAGGCCTGGAACAGTCAACTTGCCCGCTACGGACTGATCCAGCAGGCCATGCAACAGGCACAAGCCGATATCGTCAGTCTGACTGCCACCCACAACGCTCTTGAAGCCAAGGCCAATGCAGCCACGGCGGCCGCGGGAATTAACGCACAGGACCATGCAGCCAGGCTCGCCAATCTGAGAGACCGAAGTGCGGAAAGGCAGCTCCTCAGCATCTTTGACGATCGCATTCAAACCGAGCAGCAGCTTGCCACCGTTTATCGCAAGTGGTCCGCTCAAGTGCTTCTGCAGCACCGCATTCTGTTGCATCTGATTTTGCAATCGTTGGCGCTGATCGTTTTCATCCTTATCTGCATTGTGCTCTGCGATGCCCTTGTGCGGCGGGTGATGGCCAGTCCAACGCTCGGCGGGCGGCAAATGCAAACCCTGCGTTCCGTCCTGGAGTTGGGAATACAAGCCGCGGGCGGAGTGCTCATTCTGTTTGTCGTCTTCGGCTGGCCGCGGCAAATGTCCACGGTTCTGGGCCTGACCACCGCCGGACTCACGATCGCACTGCAAGACTTCATTCTCGCGTTTTTCGGCTGGTTTGTTCTCATGGGCAAGAACGGAATTCACGTCGGCGACTGGGTGGAGATCAACGGCGTGGGCGGCGAGGTTACCGAGATCGGCCTCATGAGCACTACGCTGCTTGAAACAGGAAACCTGGCGGATAGGGGTCATCCGACCGGCCGCCGCATCACCTTCATGAACAACTTTGCCATTCGTGGACAGTACTTCAACTTCTCCACCGCCGGACAGTGGATGTGGGATGAGATCACGGTCAACCTACCCGCATCCGACGACACACAGGCGATCGTGGAACGCATTCACAAGGCGGTACAGGAAGAGACGGAGGAGAGCGCCCGCGTGGCGGAACAGGAGTGGAAGCGCGGAACGCGCGACGATGGTCTGAGCAGGTTCAGCGCGGCGCCCGTTGTGAACCTGCGTCCGTCCGGCTCGGGTATCGACATTTTGGTTCGCTATGTTACCCGCGCCTCCGAGCGGTTCGGGGTGCGCAACCGCTTGTACCAGCGCGTGATCGATTTGCTGCATGAAGAGAAGGACACGGCGCGGACAGAACCATCGGTTCCCGCGGGTGACACCGCATAGCGAGCATTTAGATCACGGAACGCAAAGAGGCTATGGTTGACACTTCAGAGGGTTTGCCCTTATGGTTCTAAACAGATGCAGATCTACCGCCATCACGGTCACCACCACGACCACGGGACCCAATGCCGGCGGACTGCCATGGCCTGATGTAGACGGCCAGAGAGATCTAAGAAACACCCAAGCCCGCCGGCGACCCAGCCGGTGGGCTTTTTCATGCTCCCAAACCAGAATCTCAACCAAATCAAGGAAGAAATGAGCAACGAGACGCAAACAATCGATTTCGAAAAAATGGATGGCCTCGTGGCCGGCATTGTGCAGGATGCGCGCACAGGCGAGGTGTTGATGCTGGGTTTTCTTAACTCGGCCAGCTATGCAAAGACGGTGGAGACCGGCTTTGTAACCTTCTGGAGCCGCACGCGCCAGAAGCTATGGATGAAAGGCGAGACCAGCGGCAACCGGCTGCGCGTCGTCTCTGCTTCCACCGACTGCGACAACGACGCGCTCCTGTTTCGCGTCGAAGTCGAGGGCGACGGGCTGGTGTGTCATGAGGGGACGGTCAGTTGCTTCACCAAACCGCTGGCGTTTGGCGCGGTCAGCCCACAAACCAACAAAGAAGCGGAGGAAACCCGTGGCTAACAAACTCAGACTCGGGATTCCGAAGGGCAGCCTGCAAGATGCGACCATCGCTCTCTTCAAGCGCGCAGGTTGGAACATCTATGCCGATGGCCGTTCCTACTTTCCGTCTATCGACGACAGCGAGATCGAGTGCATGTTGATTCGCGCGCAGGAGATGGCGCGCTATGTGGACCATGGCGTGCTCGATGCAGGCCTCACCGGCATCGACTGGGTGGTCGAGAGCGGCCTCGACGTCACCAGCGTCACCACGCTCACCTATGCAAAGCAAAGCCGCCGCAAGGTCCGCTGGGTGCTGGCTGTCCCCGAAGGGAGCGGCTTTGAAAAGGCCGAAGATCTGGAGGGCAAGATCGTTGCTACGGAGCTGGTCGAAGTAAGCAAGCGTTACTTTGCGGAAAAGGGCGTGAACGTGAAAGTGGAGTTCAGTTGGGGCGCGACTGAGGTGAAGCCGCCCACGCTGGCTGACGCAATCGTCGAAGTCACCGAGACCGGCAGCTCGCTCAAGGCGAACCACTTGAAGATTATCGATACGGTGATGGAAAGCGAGACTCATCTGATCGCCGGCAAGGCCACGCTCGCTGACCCGTGGAAGCGGGAGAAGCTCGAATCGCTCGCGCTCATGCTGCGCGGCGCGATCGATGCGCAATCGCAAGTCGGGTTGATGCTGAACGTCAAGCGCGCTGACCTTGAAGCGGTGCTCGCTGTGTTGCCGGCATTGAACTCGCCGACCGTGTCGCATTTGAGCGATTCGGAGTGGGTGGCGGTGAACACGATTGTCGACGAGCGTGTGGCGCGCGACGTTATACCTCGGCTGAAAGCGGCCAGGGCAGCGGGGATCGTGGAATATCCGCTCAACAAGGTTGTGCTCTAGTCCCCAGAGACAAGTGAGACGCAAACCATGAAACTGATTCAGACCAAAGGTCGAGGCGCGCGGCAGGCGGCAACGATGGTGGCGGCACTTGAAGGACGCGGCGGTGCGACCCTCGACAGAGTATTGCCCACCGTCAAGCGCATCGTGGCCGATGTGCGCAAGAAGGGCGACCGCGCCCTGCTGCACTATGCTGCACAATTCGATGGGTTGGCAAGCGAGGCAGATCTGCGCGTTACCCAGGAGGAGATGGCCGCGGCCTGGGAAACGATCGATCCCGCGCTGCGGGAAGCATTGTCCACGGCGGCCGAGCAGATTCGCGGGTTTGCCGTTCGACAATTGCCGGAATCGTGGAGCGGCACGCCGATTGCCGGGCTCACCACAGGTCAGCTTGTGCGCCCGCTCGGCTCGGTGGGCTGCTATGTGCCCAGTGGCCGCCATCCGCTTCCCTCCACGCTGCTCATGACTGTGATTCCTGCGCAGGTGGCTGGCGTGCGCCGCATCGTAGTGGTCTCGCCCAAGCCCGCGCCGGAGACGCTGGCCGCAGCGCACCTGCTCGGTGTTGCGCAATTCTACAGGCTGGGTGGCGCGCACGCCGTGTCTGCGCTGGCCTATGGAACAGCAACCATCGAGCGCGTGGACAAGATCGTGGGACCGGGCAATCTCTACGTCACCGCGGCCAAGCGGCTGGTGGCCTTCGACTGCGCCATCGATATGCTGGCTGGGCCAACTGAGATTGTAGTCACCAGCGAACGTGGTGATGCGGGCGATATCGCAAGCGACCTTGTGGCGCAGGCCGAGCACGATCCCGAGGCGCTGGCTATCTTCGTGACCACGTGTTCCGGTCTGGCCAAAGAAGTGATGGTTGAGGCAAGGCTGCGCAGCCGCACCAATGCCGTTGCGCGTGAGGCGCTAGACCGCAGTGGTTTGGTCATTGTTGCCTCCAGTGTTCAGGAGGCACGCGAAATCACCAATCGCATCGCCCCGGAGCACCTGACCGTGGATGCGGCCGGCGATCTTGATTGGGTGCAGAATGCGGGATCAGTCTTCGTGGGCCGATGGTCCGCGCAGCCCATGGGCGACTACATCTCCGGACCTAATCACACGCTGCCAACGGGCGGCATGGCGCGGGTACGCGGCGGGTTGAGCGTCAACGACTTCGTCAAACTCATCACGGTACAGGAATACTCGGCGCAAGGGGTGCGCACGTTGGGACCGAAGGCTGCGTTGCTTGCCGAGGCCGAGGGACTTACGGGCCACGCTGAGGCTATTCGGACGCGATTGCGCAAAAGGAGGTCCCGTGGCTGAGGCAGTGACTGCAATCATTCCAACGCCGCGAGAGCGTGTGCGGGCGATGAAGGAGTATCACCCTCCACTTGGCAGCCGCGATGCGCTGCGGCTGGACTTCAACGAGAATACGGTTGCCTGTTCGCCAAAGGTGCGCGAGATGCTGGGCCGCATCTCCGCGGGCGCGCTCACGCGCTATCCCGAACGCGAACCAGTGGAAACAATTGTCGCCGCGCATCTTGGCCTCGCCGCTGCGCAGGTTGCGCTGACCAATGGAGTGGATGAGGCCATTCACGTTCTCTTCGAGACTTTCCTCGAAGCCGGCGATGAACTGTTGCTGCCGGTTCCCACCTACACGATGTATGAAGTCTACGCCTCGGCGACGGATGCGCATGTGGTCGCGGTGCAGGCCGCGGACGATTTGCGGTTTCCCTTCGAGCCGCTGATTGCTGCCATCACGCCGCAAACGAAGATCGTCGCCATCGCCAATCCCAACAGTCCTTCCGGAAGCGCGGCCACGCGTTCGCAGCTTGTCGAGATTACGCGCATTGCGCCCCACGCAGTAGTGCTGGTCGATGAAGCGTATTTTCATTTTCACGGAGAGACGGTCGCTGACTTGGTCGACCGTATCCCCAATCTGATCGTCGCGCGCACATTCTCGAAGGCATACGGGCTTGCCGGTTTGCGGCTCGGGCTGCTGGCAGGCCCAGTGGAACTGATGCGCTGGGTCCGACGTGTGCTATCACCCTACAGTGTCAACTCGCTGGCGTTGGCTTGCCTACCGCCGGCGCTTGAAGATGCGGCCTATCTCGAGTGGTACGTGAGTGAAGTGCTCGAAGCGCGGCGGGTGTTCGAGGCCGCGCTGGATGCCACGGGAGTGCGGCGCTGGCCCAGTCGCGCCAACTTCATCCTGGTCGAGATCGGCGCACGGCACGCGGAGTTTGTGCGCCTGATGCGCGCGGCGGGCGTGCTGGTGCGCGACCGTTCCGGCGATCCAGGCTGCGACGGACGTGTGCGCATCACCATTGGAACGCGGGAGCAGATGCAGCGGGCCATTTTGGCTCTCAATGAATCGCTGGCTGCGTTGAAAGCTGGAGGAGAAGCGCAATGACAGCCATGAAGAAAACCGAAGCTTCAGCCGAATCGAACGCGCGCAGGGCTATCGTCGAGCGCAATACCTCGGAGACGCGCATCGCCATCCGTCTCACCATTGAAGGCTGCGGTCAATACAACATTGCGACTGGCATTCGCTTCCTCGATCACATGCTGGAGCTTTTCACGCGGCACGGCGCCTTCGATCTTGAACTCAAGTGCGACGGCGACCTCGATGTCGACCAGCACCACACCGTCGAAGACGTGGGCATCGCGCTCGGCGAGGCCTTCGACCGCGCTCTCGGCGACAAGCGCGGCATCCTGCGCGCAGGGTACTTCCTGATGCCGATGGATGAAACCCTCGCGATTGCAGCCGTGGATCTGAGCGGACGCGCGGCCTTCGCCGTCGAGACCAAGGTGCGCACACGGCTGGTGGGCGATTTGCAAACCGAACTGGTCACCGATTTCTTCGAGGGCTTCGCGCGCGGCGCGCGCGCCAACGTGCACGTCAAGACGATGTACGGCCGCTCGAACCATCACAAGATCGAGGCCATCTTCAAGGCCTTCGCCCGGGCGCTGCGCGTGGCTTGTTCAAGAGACAAGCAACTGGGAGAGATGCTTCCCTCCACCAAAGGACTGCTTTGATGCGCGTAACGGTGATCGACTACAAGGCGGGCAACTTGACCTCAGTGCTCAAGGCTCTGCGCCACTTGGGCGCGGAGGCTGAAGTGACGGACGGCGACGTTGCGCCGGTGGAGAACGCGGAGCGCCTGGTACTGCCCGGTGTGGGCCACTTCGCAGCTACCGTGCGGCTCGACACAACCGGCCTCACCCCCGCGATTCGCGCGGCGATTGCTCGTGGCGTTCCATTCCTGGGGATCTGCGTGGGCATGCAGTGGCTCTACGCGGGTTCAAGCGAAGCGCCGGGACAGCCGGGGCTTGGGCATTTCGCAAAGCGGTGCGCGCACTTCGCCGAGAGCAAAGAAAAAGTGCCGCATGTGGGCTGGAACTCACTCGAAGTCCGCGCTGGCTCAAGGTTGCTGGCCGGCGTTGAGCCGGGAGAATTTGTTTACTTCACGCATTCTTACAAGGCGCCGGTAACGGCTGACACCGCGGCTATTGCGCACTATATCGAGTCCTTTGCCGCGGCGGTGGAGCGCGGCAACGTGATGGGCGTGCAGTTTCATCCGGAAAAGTCCGGCGCGACCGGGCTGAAGATTCTCGGCAATTTTCTCTCTTGGGATGCAAAGGGGACTGGATGATCACCAAGCGCATCATCGCGTGCCTCGATGTTCACGGCGGCCGTGTCGTGAAGGGCGTGCAGTTTGTCGACCTCGTTGATGCGGGCGATCCGGCCACGCAGGCCGCGCGCCACGCGCTTGAGGGCGCGGACGAGATCGTGTTGCTCGACATTACTGCAACTCACGAGGGCCGGCAAACGCTGCTCGAGACCGTGCGCCGCACGGCGCGGGAGCTGTTTGTGCCGTTCACGGTGGGCGGAGGCATCCGCACAGCGGACGATGCAGCACAGGTCTTCGAGGCGGGCGCGGACAAGGTGAGCGTGAACTCCGCCGCTCTGACCGATCCAGCGCTGATCGACGCCATTGGCCGCAGTTTCGGGGCGCAGGCCGTCGTCGTTGCCATCGACGCGCGCCGCGATCCGGAGGCCGCCGATCCGGTGCGCGACGCGCAGGTGTTTGTGCAGGGCGGGCGCAAGCCGACGGGCCGCCGCGTGGTGGAGTGGGCGCGCGAGGCGGAAGACCGTGGCGCGGGCGAGATTCTGCTCACCTCGATGGACTCCGACGGAATGCGGACCGGGTTCGATTGCGAACTGACAGCGGCGGTGAGCGAGATGGTCGGCATCCCCGTGATCGCTTCGGGAGGAGCCGGAACGGTGGAGCATTTTGTCGACGTGTTCGGACGCGGCAAGGCCGATGCGGCACTGGCGGCAAGCATCTTTCATTTCGGCGTGTCGAGCGCACGTTCACTCAAAGAGGAGCTTGCCAAGGCCGGCGTCTCCGTGAGGTTGCCATGCTGATTCCTTCCATCGATCTGATGGGCGGGCGCATCGTTCAGCTTGTGCAGGGCGAGAAACTTCGCTTGGCCTTCGACGACTTTGAATACTGGATCGAGAAGTTCGCGCGATTCCCGCTGGTGCAATTGATTGACCTGGACGCGGCGATGCGCCAGGGAGATAACTCGGCGCTGGTGGCGCAGATTGCAAAGCGGCTGCCTTGCCAGGCTGGCGGCGGAATTCACTCCATCGAGCGTGCCAGGCAGGTGCTCGATGCAGGGGCCATGCGCGTCATCATTGGTTCCGCGCTCTTCTCTGAGGCAGGAGTGGTGAATACGGAGTTTGCCGCTGAATTGGCTTCTAACTTGGGCGCCGAGCGCATCGTTGCCGGCATCGACACGAAGAATGGAAAGATCGCCGTGAAGGGCTGGAAGGCGCAGGTGGCGCTTACACCCGACGAGGCCATTCCGCAACTCGAATCCCATACCGCCGCATTTCTCTACACGCACGTGGACGGCGAAGGATTGATGCAAGGCTTTCCCATCGCGACAGCCGCACGCTTGCGCAAGCTAACCCAGCGGCAGCTCATCGTTGCCGGCGGAATTCGCAGCCAGCAGGAAGTGGATACGCTAGACGCGCTGGGCGCCGATGCGGTGGTGGGCATGGCGGTCTATACGGAGTTGCTTGTGGTCTGATAGGAATGACTTGGTCTTGCACGTTGGGTGCGCTCAACATAGCATCGGATATGCTGAATGGCAAGTTTCTCCATCCTCATTGAAGGGAGACGGAAACATGACGACGAGGCTGAGCGGGATACGGCTGGCAAAGCGGTTGGACGAAGTTGGCTTCTCCGATATTGTGCAAGTGCGCAACAAGGTGATGGAACTGCGCGCGGAAGGTCTTCAGGTGCATGCGATGCACGGTGGCGAGCCGTTTTTTGAGACGCCCGAGGCGATCAAATATGCGGCCATCCGGGCATTGGTAGAGAACGAGACGCATTATGCGCCGTCGTCCGGCCTGTTGCCGCTCCGCAAGGCACTGGTGGACAAACTGGCCGAGAAGAACGGGATTCACGCGAACCCCGATGAAGTGATCGTTACGGTTGGAGGGGCGCAGGGTTTGTACGCGGCCTTTCAGAGCGTGCTCGATCAAGGAGATGACGCGCTGGTCTTCTCGCCCTTCTGGACGCCTATCGGCGATCAGGTGACCGGAGCTCAAGCGCGGCCACTGCTGGTGCCCACCATCTCCGCGCGCCGCAACGGCATCCGGAAGACTCTGGAGCAGTTCTCCACGCCCAAGACGCGAGCTATCTACTACAACACGCCGCAGAATCCCAGCGGCATCGTCTTTACGCGCGCCGAGGCAGAAGAGGTTGCGGCGTTCGCCATCGAGCGCGACCTGGTGGTGATTGCCGACGAGGCTTACGAGGACCTGGTCTACGAAGGGGAGCATGTCTCGATCGCATCGTTGCCCGGCATGGCGGAGCGGACGATCACGTCCTTCACGTTCTCGAAAACGTATGCGATGACCGGCTGGCGCGCAGGCTATGCAGTGGCCAAGGAGCCCTTCATGACGGCGCTGCGCAAGATGGTGCTCTACTCGACCAACGGAGTCGCGACGCCGGTGCAGTACGCGATGATCCAGGCGCTCAAGACGCCGGAGACGGAGATCGTGCGCCTGCGCGAGGAATATCGAAAACGGAGGGATCTGCTGGTAGCCGGCCTGAACGAAGTGGGCCTGGATTGCCCGCTGCCGGCGGGCGCCTTCTATGCATTTCCTGATGCGGAAAAGGTGAATAAGAACAGCCGCGCGGCCGCGCAAATCCTGCTGGAGAAGGCGCACATCGCCACCATTCCGGGCTCGGTCTTCGGCGCCCAGGGAGAGGGGCATTTGCGCTTTGGCTACGCCGTCACGCTGAGGGAGATCGAGGAATGCGTGGAGGCGCTGCGCGAGTTCTTCGCATAGCTCTTGTGCCAGCTCATTCTTCGAGTTCTCCAATGGCGCGGCTGGTCTCAACGCGGGATGCCCTCAGTAACCTGGCAATCTGCTTGAGATGGAGTTGCACGGCATAGGCGCGCAGAATCTCGGTCTGGGAAAACCCGATACCGGTGGGCCTTACCGTGGTCATGCGTTCTTCGAGTTGGGCGATGTCCTCTTCCAGACTCATTTGTGGCGGAACATTGAAGCGCCATTCATGAATTCGGCCGGCCACATGGCGGAAACCGGTGAGAACGTCGGCAATCAGCTGTCCGAGGGCAGGCTCGAGTTGCCGCGCGTACCCATACTCGTTGGTGTCTTTGACTGAGAACTCGAGAGCGACCAGGGCGTCGAAGAGCGAACGGCCAAACTGGGAAAGCGTGCTCAGACCCTCGCGCCAGCCCGGGCCTCCGGAGGGCTCGTTGCGCGCGGCTTCAAGCAGTTGGTTGTTGCCGCGCAGCATGGCCAGGGCATCGTCGCGTAGCGCGGGCAGGTTGTCAGCGGGTGCGCCGCGGAAGCCCTGCAGAACGGCCTCGAAGAAGGCGCCCAGGACCAGAAACTCCTGCGCGAGGCCATCGCGCAGCCGCAACCGGGCGCGGTCGGGAAGCACCAGCGTGGTAACCGCGAGGGCCACCACGATGCCCAGGAGAACTTCGCTCACGCGGTCCAGCGCCAGGTCCCGGCGCGACCCCGCTTTCTCGACCAGCATGATAATCGTGATGGTCACGCCGGCCAGCCGGGAACTGCTGCGCAGCCCCAGCAAACCGCAGACGATGACCGCCGCGAGCACCGCAAGAACGTAATTCCACGGAAGCACGCCGAAGAGCGAGAATGAAAAGCCGAACAGCGCTCCGATCAACGTGCCGAGAAGCCGGTCGCGCGAGGCAGTAATCGTAGCGCCCATATTGGATTGCAGGACAATGATGGCGCTGATCGCGCCCCAATAGCCGTCGTGCAAGCCGAAGCGCAGCGCCAGCCACCAGCAAAGAGCGGCCGCCAGCGCGGTCTTAGCCGCCTGGATCAAGAGCCGCTGGCGCTCCCAGGAGAGGAAGCCAGGCTTCTCCATATGTTCCACGCGCAGCTTGATCGCAAGCTGCTGCTGGGACCACGTTTTGTTTGCTTTCAGACGCATGGATACAATCCGCAAAGAAGGATTCTCATCAATACAGGATGACCTAACCCGGCCGATCAGGGCGTGACCAGTCTCACGTTTGATCCCGATTTGCGTCAATCGAGAGAATGAGTTCCCTTCGGGGACGGAACAGGCTAAACGCGAACGGGCATCCTGCAGTCAAATTCAGAAGGCGCGGGTTGGAGCAGTCTCCCCAGATTCCGCGGCAACAATCGCGAAACCGAATCGCCTATCCAGCATCTTATTTAGGACACGCTGCTTTATTCCCCCGCATGGTGGGCGTCTTCAACGGCCAACTTGCAGAAGGAGCGCAATCTTATGATGCTTCGTTCTTCTTCATTCCTCATCTTCGTCCTGGCCATGTGCATGCCGGGCCAGGTTATCGTCGCGCAGCAGGGCACGGACTCGATGATGGAGCCGGCTTCCCAGGGACCCGCAGCTCTTCTGGATGCGCCCTCCGCGGCCCAGCAAGCCCAGTCATCTGCCGGCCAACCCGGAGGGCAGCCGCCGGACTACGAGGGCAAGCAAACCCGGCGCATCCTGGGCATTATTCCCAACTTTCGCTCGGTGAGCGTGGACGAGAAGCTGCCTCCGCTGTCAGCGCGCGACAAGTTCAAGCTCTCGATGGAAGACAATTTCGATTATTCGAATTTCATTTACGTGGCCATCCTTTCCGGCATCTCGCAAACGGAGGGATCCTATCCCGAATTTCATACCGGCGCCCCGGCCTACGCGCGGTATTACTGGCACAGCTTTGCCGACACCGTGGACGGCAACCTGATGACAGAGTTTTTCCTCCCAGTTGCTACCCGGGAGGACCCGCGCTATTACACGCTGGGGCGCGGAGGGCTGATTAAGCGAACCGGATACTCGTTTTCCAGGCTTCTCATTACTCGTACCGATCATGGCGCGATGACGCCGAACTTTTCTGAGATCGTGGGAAACGGCGCTGCCGCGGGCATCTCCTGCCTCTACTATCCCAGCCAGGAGCGCACCTGGACCAAGACCGGCCAGCGCTGGGTCACGCAGGTGGGTCTGGACGGCTTCTCAAACTTCATCAAGGAGATCTGGCCGGACGTGAATGCCAAACTCTTCCACAACAAGTATTGAACCTGCCGTCCGAAATGCCGCGGTAGCATAAGAAGAAGCCCGCATCGGCCGGGCCGAACAAGACCATGCTACGAGTCGGATACCCTGCAACATTGGCGGCGGAGTTGTTTAGCGATTTCCCCCAGGGAATCGAGCTCATTGCGCTGTCGGATTCATTGGACCATGACATCGACGTCGAGGTCTGGATTCCGGACCCGTATCCGGCACGGGCCATCCGAATTGTGCCGCGGCTGCGCGGGGTGCGTCTGGTTCTGTCGCTGATGGCGGGCACGGAGTGGATTCCCGGCGCGATGGGTCCCCACGTGACCATTTGCAACGCCCACGGAGCGCACAATATCTCCACGGCAGAGTGGACTGTTGCCTCGATTCTGGCGATGCTGAAGTACTTTCCGTTTTATCTCGATGTGCAAAAGGCCGGCCAGTGGAAACGCCGCTTCGAGGCCAGCGCCAACTATGCCAGGATTACTGGGGACACGCGCCCGCTGTATCCCCCAGTCATGCTGGAGGAACTCACCGGCAAACGGGTGCTGCTGGTAGGCTACGGGGCCATCGGCAAAGAGATTGAGCGGATGCTGACGCCGTTCCACGTGGAGATGGTGCGCGTGGCCCGCAGCGCTCGCACCGAGCCCAAGGTTCATGTCGTCGGCGAGTTGGACGACTTGCTGCCGCAAGCCGAAGTCGTGGTGCTGATCCTGCCTTCGACCGCGGAGACACGGGGGCTGATCGGCGTCCGCCAGCTCAGCCTGATGGGGCAGGGAGCGCTGTTGGTGAATGCCGCGCGAGGGCCGATCGTGAATACGGATGCACTGGTCGAAGCACTCAACGCCGGCCGGATTCGCGCCGCCCTGGACGTCACCGATCCGGAGCCGCTACCGGATGGACACCCGCTGTGGAGTTGCCCCAATCTGCTCCTTACTCCTCATATAGGCGGATCGAGCCCTCAGTTTGCACCGCGGTCGGTGCGCACCGCGGCGGGTGAGTTGCGCCGTTACATCAACGGGGAGCCGCTACACAACGTGGTTCAGACGGCGATCTGACTGGCTGCCGCGCGCCGCCAGTCGCACAGCCCCAATACGGCCAGCGCCACCAGCCCTGCGTACAGCGCAGCCGTTGGCCTTAGGTCCTTATAGAGATACTCGCCGATGTAGATCACGTCCACAGCAATCCACAACCACCAGTTGGCGATGTGCTTGCGCGCCTGCCACCAACTGGCCACCAGGCTATAGCTGGTCAGTGTGGCATCCAGATGGGGCAGGGCAGCGCCGATGCGCACCATCAACCACCCCAGCATTACCGCACCCACCGCACCCGCGGCCAAGCCCGCAAGCCAACCCCAGGTTCCCAGCGGAACCACGCGCACCTCGCCCTCTTCTCGCACGCCGCGCCACCAGTGCCACCAGCCATAGAGGGTGAAGGCCACGAAGAAGACCTGGAGCAGCGCGTCGGAGAAGAGCCGGGCGCGATAGAAGACCACGAGGTAGATCAGGTCGGCGGCCAACACCACGGGCCAACAGACGAGGAGCCGGCGCGTGGTCAGCCAGATGCCCAATACCGTGGTGACGGTGCCCGCAATTTCCAGCCAGTTGGCGGCAAAGTAATTGGCAATTATTGTCCAACTCATCGATTTGTTACTCCCTGCGGCTGGCGTTCGCGGGCTGCGGCCCAGGTGCGCAGGGCACCCAACAACCTGGCGCCGCCCGGGCCGCGGAACCAGCGGGCATGGCCGATCAGGTAGTCCTCATACGCTAGACGCGCCTTCTCTTCGGAGTGCAACACGCCTCGGAAGTAATCGGCTTCAGAGAGCGCAAACTCGGCGTGGCAGAGGGCGGTCATGGGCGCGAGCGCAGCGGCCTCAGCGGAGGAGAGCGGACGCACCGACTCATACCCGGCCAGCAGCGCGCGCAGATCGTCGAGATGCACAGGGACGTCGTTTGGGTGCGCGGGGTCTTCCATGAGCGCGAGCCACTCGACGATGTTGCGCTCGATGGCCTGGGCAAGATCGTGGACGGCATTGGTGCGGTCAGCGAGGCCAAAGTCGATGATCGCCGCGGCGTGCGCGTCGTCGCCGGCATCGCTCCAAAGCAGATTGGAGGCGTGCAGATCGTTGTGCGTCCAAAGCGGTGCGAGGGCGGGCTTGAGCGGCAGAAGCTCGGCATGAAAGGGCGCAAGCAATGCGAGGGCCTGGGCGCAGCTATTGCGTATGGGCTGCGAATCAGCCAGAGCCGGACGCGCGGCCAGATAGCGCTCCATCTCCGCGTGAGGATTCTGCGCGGCAAAGATCGTGAAGCCGGCCACCAGCGGGCGTGGCTTGCGGCGGGGTGCCTGAAATCCCTGCGACGCAAGATGGAGCCGCGCCAGCGCCTGGCCGTCGGAGTGCGCGTGCGCTGCGCTGCGAAACGGCGTCCAGGAGAGCGCGTCTTCATAGAGGTCCACGCCTTCGGGCGCTTCATGCACCTCATAGGTCCACTCGCCGCTCTCAATGGCGGTCTCGCCGGTTGTGTCGAGAAAAACGCGCGGAACGGGCGCGCCTGCGTGGAGCAAATGCGCAAGGAAGCGGTGCTCCTCCAGCAGCCCTTCGCGATCACGCACGCTCCGATGATGGCGCTTGATAAAGACCCGGCCACCGCGCGTCGCCACCACACTGGCCGCCGAGAACGGCCGCGGGCTGATGGAGAGAATCTCAATGGGCTCACCCAGGCCGGGAAACTGGTCCAAGAGTGTGCGCACTTCGCTGAGGGCCAGCGGCGGCCAGTCGGGTTCGACTAAGGTGCCGTCCATGCCGTGCGCTTTTACCGTTGTACTCATCGTGGATTCGTTCCTCAACTCAGCCGGTGGACTTAGAACGTGTAGTGGGCCGAGAGCCGTACCGTCGTTGGCGCTCCCAGGTGAATGAAAGTGTCGCCATAACTGGCGCCGGTATCTTTCCAATAGCGCTTATCGGTGATGTTATCCGCATAAAGCCGCAGAGTTACGCGGCCCTGCTCGCCCCCCGGGGTGTAGCGCGCTCCCAGGTTGAAGAGGTTGTAGCCGGGCACGTTCACCAAATCGTCGCGCGTAGCTTCCTTGCGGCCGGTATAACTCCAGCCGGGCATCAGGTGCAGCCCGCTTGTGCGAGGCAGCAGAAGATCGGCAAACAGGGCCGTGCACAGATGGGGAACATTGAGCACCTGCTTGTTATCGAAAGCCGGGGTACCCGTATCGCTGGAGAGCGCGCGGATGGCCGCTGCCGACGCCGTCAGCCGCAGCCACGAAGCGGCCTTGCCTTCCGCATTCACTTCAACGCCGTCGTGCGTTTCACGGCCATCGGATTCAAAGCACAGATCGCCCGGATTCACGGTGCCGGTGCAAAAGCTGTCCGCGGCCTGGATCGGCTTGGGATAGAAGAAGGGCGTGCGCATGCGGAAGAGCGCGGTGGTCAGCAGGATGCGCTGGCCGGGCTGAACCTTCGCGCCGATCTCCGCCTGGCGGGTCATGAATGGCCCGAGAAACTGGTTCGCGTTATCGACCCACCAGGGGGCTTGCGGCCCCAGCGACAGCAACACCCCATAGTTGCCATAGAGCGTCACACTGTTTGCCGGGTTGAAGGTGAGCGCGTACTGAGGTAGCCAGATGGGCTTGTCCGTTTTGATGCCGGCGGAGTAGTTATGATCGCGCAGCGAATCGTACCGGCCACCGGCGAGTAACTGAATGCGGCCGGGAAGATGGATGCGGTCCTGCAGGATTGCGGCCGATTGGTGATTGTCTTCGTAGAGGGCTCGCGGGCCGGCGGATTGATGCGGGTCTTCGATGGGAAACGCCGCGATGGGCTGATAGATATTCTCCGAGCCGACGTAGGTATACACTGCGCCGTTTTGCACGGTGGAAGCCGCATTGGCCGGCGGCGCGCCCGGCTGCTGCACGCTGCGCAGGAAGAGTTCGCCCCCAGCGGCTACATCCTGAACAATGGCCCCGGTTCTCATATTCCCGGTTAACATCGCCTCGGCCTGCGCGTCGATGCGCAACTCGCCGGGGTTGCGGTAATCGTAGATGTCATATCCCCCGTCGGGAGCGAAAAAGTAGTCCGGCGCCGTCCCCCCGCTCCCCTGGCACAAAGCTTCGTACGAGCATCCGTACGCGTAGACCACGTTGTCGTCGATCAGCGAATGGCTGTAACTCGCCGCGGCAAAGGCCCGCCAGGCTCGCGGCAGGTCGTAGTCGAAGCGCGCGACGGTGTTCAAGGTGTCGAAGGTGTTGGGCTTGGCCCATGACTGCTCGCCGAGCATCGTGGAAGGGTGAACCTGGCTGAGGTCTGGCACTGTCGTTCCACCCAGCAGTTGATAGCCGCAGACCGAGCGCTCCACCTTGTGCTGATACTCGAAGTCGCCCTTCAATATGGCCTTCGGGCTCATCTTCCAGTCCGCCGTGCCCGCGCCCATTGCACGCCATCCGTTGGCGTCGTTCACGTAACTCTCGATCTTTTCGCCGGCAAGACTCAGCCGTGCGCCGACCTGCTTTCGTTTACTGAAGAAGGACCCAAAATCGACCGCACCGTAGGTACTCCCGCGGTGATCGGTGGCCAGATCGATGGCTTCGACCGCGGCTGGCCGCTTGGTGACGTAGTTGACGAGTCCGCCGCCCGAAGCCACGCCACTCTCCACGCCGGCGATGCCCTTGAGGAACTCGACTCGTTCCTTGTTTTCCAGCGGCACATCCTGTTCGCCGGCGATGGTCATGCCGTCGATCTGGAGTCCCGTCGCCAGGTCAATGGGAAAGCCGCGAATCTCGAAGTCGCCATAATAACCTACCGGAGCGTAATCCTCGCCAATGGAAGCATCGTTCTTCACCACGTCGGAGAGCACGCGTGCGCCTTGGTCCGTGAGCAATTCCCGGGTTACTACCGCGGCCGAGAGCGGCGTCTCTTTCAGCGTTGCTCCGTCCAGGTTGCCCACCGTGACAGCGTCGGAAAGATAATCGTCCCTCATCTCGCCGTGAACCACGACCGTGGTGGTGACGCGCGGAACCTGCTGCGAGGTAGCGGTGGGCTTCTGCGCATCGGCAGATACTGCTGCGGTGGTGGGCGATTTACCTGGGTTGCCCGGCGCAGGGCTCTGCGCAGATGCGCCCTGCGGAATCGCCAAGCAGCAGACCAACAACAGCCACCCCGGCGGAGCGGCCAAGCCTGAGGCTGACCCAGACGCGCTGCCCGCGATGCTCGTGCGCCAGAATGGCCTGCCGGACGGAAACCCGATAGACGGCAAAGGATGAGTTGGGGTGTGTAGCGCGACCGCGGAAGTGAATTCGAGCATAGGCTCCCCTTGTTTTCTACCCAATGAAACAAGAGAACTCACGCTGCGAATCGAGGAAGAAGGCCGCGAGGCCCCAGGAAACTTCCCACGCCGGTATTATCCGGATCGGGTTCGAGGGTATTTCTCAGCCCCACTTCGTGGAGCACCCCTGTTTCAACAATCAGATTGAAACATTTCGGGCCACGGTTTTGCAAGTCGGATGGCGAGGTCGAGGAAGGATTCGCAAAAGGAGTCCTGGATCCTGCGAGATTGGGCGGCGAAAAAAGATGATCGGGATACCTGGAATTTGGCCCCAGGAGCTGATGCCGGCGAGCGGCAAGTTTTTGAGAAAAATGCTGCGCTGCGCATCGCCGTAGGCGCTACATTTGAATTGCAAACAAATTCAACGCAAGGAAACATTGGATCACGCTGGAAATTCCTTTCGAAAGGCGCCTTGATGGAAAAATTCCGTTCCTCTGCCCGCTGCCTTGGGCAGATCGCTCCGCGGCTTCTTCTGGCCTGTTGCCTGGTTCTGCTGATGCCAGGCCGCTCGCTCGCTCAATCGACCTTCGGCACGGTTCTGGGCAGCGTGCACGACAGCAGCGGGGCACTCGTGCCGGGCGCAGAGGTGACGCTGGTCAATTCCGGCACCACGGCCACTCGCACCACGGCGACGGATGCGAACGGGAATTACGCCTTCAAGAACATTGACGTGGGCAAATACGCGCTTGCCTTTTCGGCCACAGGATTCGAGAAGGCGTCGCTGCCGGAGATCGCACTCACGGCCCGCGAGACGCGGCGTATGGACGCCACGCTGAAGCCGGGTTCCGAGACCCAGACCGTGATTGTGATCGACGACGCCGCTCCGGTGATCACCACCGACGTTTCCAACCTGGCGGAGACCAAGGCCGGCGACGAGCTGGTCGAACTTCCCGTGGCCATCTACTCGCGGTCCACCGGGTCCACAAGCCCCATTTCCACGCTGACGACCGAGGCCGGCGTGCAGACCGACGATGGCGGCAATCTGGCGGTGATGGGAACCACGGCGGCGCTGCTCAGCGTAACCATCGACGGCATCTCCAGCGTGGGCGTCGAGTACTCCGGCCCGGTCAACGAGATGTTTCCCTCCTTTAACTCGATCGAGGAGATTCGCGTCAGCGAGTCCAACAACAACGCCGAGTTCGGCGGCGTGGCCGACATCACCACCGTCTCCAAAGCCGGCACGAATCACTTTCATGGGGGGGTCTTCGAAAACCACGAAAACACCACGCTGAACTCGAACAATACCTTCGCGCTCTCCAAGCCGAAGATCATCATGAACGACTTCGGCGGGACCTTGGGTGGGCCACTGAGCATTCCGCATCTCTACGACGGTCACGACAAAACATTCTTCTTCATCAGCTTCGAGGGCCTGCGGCTGCCGCGCGAGACACCCATGCTGTTGAGCGTGCCTTCCACGGACATGCGCAAAGGCAATCTCACCGATTATCTGGCAGGGCAGGGTGTTTCCGCCGTCTATCAGCCGGACGGAGTCACACCCATCGATCCCGGCAATGTGCCGGTGAACCCCGTTTCCGCGAATCTGTTGCAGTATCTGATGCCCGCGCCAAACTACGGCGCCCCTGGCACCTACGCCAATAACTACCAGACGAACTTCCCTTCGCCTATCTCCGCCAACCAGGGTGATCTACGGCTGGACAGGACCATCTCTGCCAAGCAAACAGTCTTCGCGCGCTTCTCCTACAAGAACCGCCAGGTTTCGACCGCTCCCTCCGCCGCCTGCACCTTCTCCTATTGCGCGGAGGCCGGAAGTCCGCTGCAAGGCGCCTACAACACGCCGGAGATCGACGAGGGCCTGACTTTCGCCCATAACTACGTCTTTTCGGCCAGCCTGTTGAACGAGTTTCGCGGCGGCTTCAACGCGCAGCATACTTCGGAGACGCAGAGTTACTCGACTAACTCCCTGCTGACACAGACGGGACTGAACGTGCCCCAGCCGGACACCAGTTGGTCCGAGGCCCCGCAAGTACTGATCAATGGATTCATGTCCACCGGTGCGGGCAACCCCGGCATGCAGCGCGGGCAGATTATTCAGGCCCTGGACAACGTCACCTGGACCCACCGCAACCACTCCTTCAAATTCGGCGCGGACTTCAAGCGGATCAGCGACCACGACGACAACGTCTACGGCAACTATCGCTCGGGCTGGTATGTCTTCAACGGCTCTTCGCCTGTGGGCGGAGCCATCGGCGATCCTTATACGGCATTTCTGCTCGGGCTGCCGGATTATACCGAAGTAAGCTCCACGAATAAACCCACCATGGACGGGCTCGGTTACTCCTATGCCGCCTTTGGGCAGGACGACTGGAAGATCACTCCCAATCTCACCCTCAACCTTGGTCTGCGCTACGAGCTGCACCCACCCATCCGTGAGATTCACTCGAACACAGCAGTCTTCCAACCTGATTACAATGCCAACCTCGGCGGTCAGGCTGTGAACGGCGCGGTCATAGTATCGAATGCCCAGGCCGAATCCTTCGAATCCACCGATTTTGCCAATGCCATCGCGCCCACGCCCATCCTGACCGCCGCGCAGGCCGGAATTCCGAGTACTTTGCGGTATACAGACCAGACCGATTGGGGTCCGCGCGTGGGCTTTGCCTGGCGGCCTTTCGGCAACGACAAGACGGTCTTGCGGGGCGGCTGGGGACGCTTCATTGAAACCCCGCTCGGCTTCTCGCTGGTTTCCGGCTGGGCCGTCCATGCCAGTTATCTGGCCACTTACAATCAGGCGTTCGACACCGATGGAGTTACGCCACTGCTTTCCTTCGCCAACCCCTTCAACACCGCTGCCGGCAGTTCCACCGGAACCGCCAACTTCGACTACGCCTTCCCAATCCACTACAAAGATCCCTCCGTGCAGCAATGGAATTTGACCCTGGAGCAGGACTTCGGTCACAGCATCGGCATGAGACTCTCTTACACGGGCAGCCACGGCCAGAACCTCGAAGCTATGGAGGACCTCAACCAAGTGCCGGCTAACTCCGTCGGTTATTCCAATACCGACACGGCGCCCGCAGCTTCCGGCGCGTGCATTGGCGACGGTGGAACACTAATCTCCGACCATCGGCCCTATCCCTGCTGGGCCGTGATCCAGAGCGTTGCGAATGCCGCCGAGAGCAACTACGCGAGCGGTACGGTCGAGGTTTCCCGGCACAGCGGAAAGGGGCTGACTTTCGACGCCAGTTACACCTTCACTCGCGACTTATCCAACGCGGGCGGGGCCACTCCCAACGCTTTCGCCATTGCCGGCGGTAACTTCGTCACCGACCGTTTTCATCCCGGCCTGGATTACGGCAACGTGATCTACGACCGCAGGCATCGCTTCCTGGCAACGTATCTTTACGATCTGCCTTTCGGCCGCAGCCAACGGTGGCTGAGCGCCGGCGCGCTGGCCAACGCGCTGGTCGGCGACTGGCAACTGGCCGGGGTCACCGTCCTGCAGAGCGGGCCGTTCCTCACTCCCTACGAGCAGACGGTCGATCCGGCCAACACCAACATTCTGACCACGGTGGGACAGGCGCGGCCCGATCAGTTGACCAGCGTCTCTCTCTATGCGCCGCATCGCAGCACCGCGCAGTGGTTCAATCCGACGGCCTTTCCATATCTTGACCTTCAGACCGCCAGCGGCGTCGGCATCGGCCGCTTCGGCAATGCTCCCGTGGGCGGAGTCGCGGGTCCCGGCACGGCCAACTTCTCCTTTTCGCTAATGAAAGACATTGTGCTCTACGAGAAGTCGAAGCTGCAATTCGGCATCGAAGCGGCCAACGTCTTCAACCATCGCAACTACGAGCCGCCCAACATGCAGGTGGACTCTTCCGGATTTGGCGCGATCACTGCTTTGCAGACCGCCGAGGGCGCCGGCCCGCGCAGTTTGGAGTTATCCGGGAGGATCACTTTCTGAGCCGCTGACGCAAGCGATGGAAAGGGCCGTGGAGGCGTTCACCTCCACGGCCCTGGTTCTGGCGGTAGCGCCAGCCGGCATTGATTCACTCGCTTTGCATGGCTTCTTGTGCCGCTTTGGCAAGGAATCCAGACCGGCTCAGATGTTGAGTTTGTGCATATTCATCGATCCGCGACAGCAGAGAGCTAGGCAGGGAGATATTGACGCGCTTCGGCGTGGGGTCGATTCGCGCTATATCAAGATCGACCAACATCCAAACGCCACCCTCGTATCGTGGATTGGCGGCCAGCTTTTCCAACGCGGTAGGGGCAGGGACAGGCAGATTCTCCGCCGCCATGTGGCATTCCACGGCTTCCTGCGCCATCCGGTTGATCTCCTGCCATTCATCAGCGGCGGAGAAGCAGCCTGGAAAATCAGGAAATTCAATTCCGTGGGCGTGCTTTTCGTCGCCAACCTGAACATAGATCGGATAAAGCATACTCACCTCCAATTCCAGCCGGCTTGCCTATAGATACTGCGCAACGTGCCGATGGGAAGATCCTTCTTCGGATGCGGAACCGTCACAGCGCCTGGTTTCTCCGGGTGCTTGAACTTGATGTGGCTGCCGGCTTGATGCGCCTTGCACCAGCCCTCCGATTCAAGCTTGCGGACGATTTCCGCGCTGTTCATGTGTGTAATTATACACAACTGTGGCCGGCTGCCGGGTGCCTCGGTCTCGATTTTGAGACCTGGGATTCCGGCCGGCGGCCTCCCCGACCCCTGGCTCCTGATCTCTGGCGCCCTACTTCCCCGTCCCTTCGGTGATCGTCACGATCCGGTCTACGCCGGGGACGGTGAAGTGCTCGATCTTGCCGCTGGGCCAGTGCACCTCGATGGCTTCCACCGTGCTGGCCTGTCCCAGGCCGAAGTGCGGGCGCGGGTCGTTGGAGGAGAGATAACTTCCTCCGCTCAGCACATCGCCGCGTTGCTTCATGCCGTTGGCGGTCACGTAGACGGTGGCTCCGACGGCGTCGCGCGGGCTCTTCGGACCGCCGACAAGCTTGAGTTTGAGCCAACGGTTCTTGTCCGGGTTCACATTGCGAAGCAGCACCGGGTGGCCGTCCATGACGTTGATCACCGCATCCAGTTTGCCGTCGTTGAACAGGTCGCCCACGGCCATGCCGCGCCCGGCAATGACGACCGCCAGCCCCGAGCCTTCGACCGCCGGCACGGCCTCGAACTTCTTACCGTCGATGTTATGGAAGAGCATGGGCCGCTGCGCCCAACTGGTGCCCCAGTTGTACTTGTCCGCCTCCGGGTAGACGTGGCCGTCGGACATCAGCAGATCACGCCATCCGTCGTTGTCGTAGTCCAGGAAGGCGTCGCCCCAACTCAGAAACGGAACGGAAATCTCCGCAATGCCCAACTGGTAGCTGATGTCGGTCAGGTTGCCGTCACCCTCATTGCGATAGAAGGGCTTGTAGTCGTCGGAGAAAGTCGTATTGAAGATGGCCAGTTGGCCGTTGTTCTGGTAGTCGCCCACCGCGATGCCCATGGAAGCGGTTTCGCGGCCGGCCTCGTTCAGGGCAAAGCCCGAGGCATAACTCACATCCTCGAAGGTGCCGTCGCCCTTGTTCAGGTAGAGATAGTTGGGCGTGGAGTCGTTGCCCACCAGCAGATCGATCTTGCCGTCATTATTGATGTCGACAAATAGCGCGCCCAGCCCATAGTAGCCGGGCTTGTCGGCCACGCCGGCTTTCTCGCTGACGTCGGTAAATGTGCCGTCGCCATTGTTGTGAAAGAGATGGTCCGGCTCGCCTTTCAGGCCGCGCGGACCGCATGCGACCGCCTCGCCGCGAAAGGTGCAGAATGCGTTGGTGGCTCCGCCCTCGCCGCTCACGGGGAGGTTATTCCAATCCCAGTGAAGATAGCCGGCGACAAACAGGTCCAAGCGCCCGTCGCCGTCATAGTCGCCCCAGGTGGCCCCACTTGACCAGTTGCCCAGCGCAACGCCGGCCTTTTCGGCCATGTCGGTGAAGGTGCCGTCGTGGTTGTTGTGGTAGAGCCGGTTCTTGCCGACATTGGAGACGAAAATGTCGGGCCAGCCGTCGTTGTCATAGTCGGCAATGGCCACTCCGGTGCCCCATCGGTCGTTGGTCACGCCGGCCTTGGCGGCCACGTCGGTAAAGGTCCCGTCGTGATTGTTGTGAAAGAGGGCCGCGTGGGGCGGCGTCTCTTTGCCGGACAGCGCATCCACGGTCGAGCCGTTCACGAGGTAGATGTCCAGCCAGCCGTCGTTGTCGTAGTCGATCAGTCCCACGCCCGAGCCCTTGGTCTCGATGATGTAGCTCTTCGCTGGCGTACCCATCTTGTGGGTCCAGTGGTTCAGCCCGGCCTTCTCCGAGGCGTCTTCAAAGACGATAGGCCCGCTCTTCACAAAGCCACCCTGAGTTATAGGTCGATGCTGCTCGTCGACTAAAGGGGGGTGCTGCGAGCCGGATGTGGAAGCTGCCATCGGCACGGCCTGCGTGGCCGCGGTGGCCTTTTCGGTTTGTTGCCCGGCCGGAAGAGTTCCGGGACCTGTGGCCTGCGCGGAAGGCAGAACCGGAACTCCCGCGACCATGAGCCCAAGGAAAGTGATCGTACGCAACGCATGAAACATAGGCTGCCAGTATACGGGGCCGCCTGAGGGCGAGTCTCGACCAAAAGGTGGAGCGGCGCGTGGGCATCCGCGGACTGCACAATCGAACGAAGCCGGACCGATGGGTCGGGTCTCGCGATGATTCACATCCAAGTGCCCCATCGCCGAACAATGACGGGACCTGACACTCAGGCTCTCACCACTTTCAATCCAGCAAGAGCGGGGACCGCCTGGGACGCCCGCGGTTGGCTTGCAGGCGCCTGGGAAGCCATTTCCGCGATCGACACGCTGGAAAGAACATCCATCATGGCCTGCTGGGCCCGCACCCAAACCGGGTGCGCCGGGCACCACCGTTCCCTGGCACAGGAACGCTCCGAGATCAGGCAGACATTCAGATAAAGGGGGCCGTCGATGGCCTCGATCACTTCGCGCATCGATGCCTGCCGGCCGCTGGGAAGAATTTCAAAGCCTCCAGACTGTCCCCGCTGCGAAGAGATCAACCTGGCGCGCGATAGGGCCTGCAATACCTTGGAGAGGAAGCTCTCGGGGGCTCCGGTGGCCTCTGCCAACACGGGGAGCAATGCGCGCTCATGGGCAGGCAAGGTCGCCAGGTGAACCATCACACGGACGGCATAATCGGCGGCACGCGTCAGTTGCATCGACGAGTTAGATCTCTTCATGGAATTTCCCTATCGAAAGGCCACCGTGGCGCAACGCGCCGGAGAACTCGAAAAACCGGCGGGGCTGCGATGTCAACTCTCTCGCGCTCCTGCACTCAAGTGTGTCTGTGGCCCGACTGCAGAGTAGCTGAGGCTGTCACAAGCGGATGTAATCGTCGTCACAGACCGTCGGTTGTCCGAGACTTAAACTTTTTCTTCAACTGAAATTGGAGAGAAATAGTCCAAATATGCCCCGCAAGAAACCCTCTGTTCCGCGCCTTCGTAGCCCGGGGTGTGACCTGACGCCGGAGGGTATCGGAACGCGGTCAGTTTGCCGATCGAGGAAGGCGCGCCGGCTCGCAGTAGCACGGCTGAGTTGGATGACCGTTGCGCAATCTCCTGCGGCCGGAATCCTTGACTATCTCACGTCACCCGGAGAGTGAAAGGAAGTCCGAATCGCCTTATGCATCCCTTTCCTGCTGTAGATCCGATTCCCTTGCCGGCCCCGATATGGCTGCTGAAACTGCTGCATATCGTAACGCTGGCACTGCACTTTGTTGCCGTGGAAATGCTGCTGGGCGGGCTGCTGCTTGCGGTTCTGCTCAGTCTCTTCCGCGGCTCGCCGTTATCCATGGTCACCGCCCGGTCGCTGGCTCGCCGGCTCACGGTGGTGATGACCTTTGTGATCAACCTGGCCGTGCCGCCGCTGCTCTTCGCTCAGGTGCTCTACGGGCGGGCGCTTTATACCAGCAGCGTGCTGATCGGGCTCTATTGGATCTCGATTATCGGCATCCTCATGCTGGCCTACTGGCTGCTCTACCAATTCTCCGCGCGGCTTGAGGCGGGGCGCTCGGCATGGTGGGTGGGCCTGATCGCATGGCTGCTGGCCGGCATTGTGGCGCGGTTACTCTCCACCAATATGACGCTGATGCTGCGCCCAGAGGTCTGGCGGGATATGTACTCCGCTTCGGCCGCGGGCGCATTCCTGCCGACGGGTGATCCAACGCTGACGCCGCGCTGGTTGCTGATGATGGCCGGCGGGTTGTTTATCGGCGGATTGTGGCTTATCTATCTGGCAGGCCGGAGCACATTCACATCGGATGAAGAGCGGTTTGTGGCCGGCCTCGGCGGCAAGGTGGCCGCTGGGTTCGGCGTTGTCTATCTGCTAGCCGGGGTGTGGGCAGCGAGCGTGCAGCCCGACGTGGTCAAAGCCGGGCTGGCGACGCATCCGCTCTACAAGTTCGCCGGTTTTGCCGGCTACGGGTGGCTTGCCCTGGTGGTGGTTGCAGTCGCCGTGGGCGCGATTGCCGGATTCGGCAAGGTTTCCAGTGGGCTGCTGAGTTGGGCCGCCGTGCTGGTAGCCGTGCTGGTCGAAATCGCCTTCACCGTCTACCGCGACGGCGTCCGCGATCTGACCTTGCTCAGCAAGGGCTACGACGTGTGGGATCGCGCCGTGGAGACGAACTGGTGGGTTGTGGGACTGTTCCTGGTTCTTTTTGTGGCAGGCCTGGGCGTGATTGGGTGGCTCGTGTCCGTGGTGGCACGCGCACAAAAAACAATGGAGGGCGCGGCCTAACTGCCCGCGAAGAGATTGCTATGAGCGAAGAGACGAATCTCGGAATCCTTGCGGAGGAACCCGGCGAGCAGAATACGCGCCGTGCCTTCCTCGCAGCGGCCGCGGCGGCCGGCCTCTGCTACACCGCCGCCCTTGCCTATCCCATTTACCGTTACCTGGCTTCTCCCGAAGAGATGGCGTTGAGCGCCACCGCGGTCACCGAGGTCACGCTGAAGGAAGCGCAGAAGCTGCCTCTGGCGTCGGTGTTGATGTTCAAGTTCGGCACCGCTCCAGCCATGCTGATCCATCACGAGGACGGCCGCTGGGTGGCCCTGAGCGCGGTCTGCTCACACCTGGGCTGCACGGTGCAATATGAACCCCAGGCCGACCGCATCCACTGCGCCTGCCACGGCGGAGTCTATAACGCCTACACCGGCGCCAACGTCAGCGGGCCGCCCCCCAAGCCGCTCACCCTCTTCAAAGTGGCCGTCAACGATGCAGGCGTGGAAGTCTCGCGCTCGTAACGCAAAAGGATCCCCAAGAACAAGGATTGCCGCATGACTGCAAAGACCGCTTCAATTTATGACTGGATCGATGAGCGCCTGGGATTGACCGAACTGGCCGCCTTTGCGCGTCACAAGACGGTCCCCGTCCACTCGCAATCTTTCTGGTACTACTGGGGAGGCATCTCGCTTTTCCTCTTCCTGGTCCAGTGCTTCACCGGTGTGCTGCTGCTGGTCTACTACCGGCCGGGCGCGGAGGCCTACGAGTCGGTTCGCCAGATCACCTTCGTGATGCACTTCGGCTGGCTGATCCGCTCGGCGCACGCCTGGTCCGCCAACCTGATGATCCTTGCCATCCTGGTACATATGTTCTCGGTCTACTTCATGAAGGCCTACCGCAAGCCGCGCGAGTTCGGCTGGCTCAGCGGCATGGCCCTGCTGGGCATTGCGTCGGTCTTTGGCTTCTCGGGCTACCTGCTGCCCATGGATGAGTTGAGCTACTTTGCCACCAAGGTCGGTCTGCAGATTCCCATGGCGATTCCGTTTGTCGGTCCGGTCATCGCCAACATGTTGCGCGGGGGCCCGGAGGTGAGCGAGTTTACGGTGCAACGCTTCTTTGCCCTGCACGTCGTGGTGCTTCCGGCTTTATTCCTGCCGCTGCTCGGGTTTCATCTTTGGCTGGTGCAGCGCCACGGCAACGCCTCGCCCCCCAGCGAAGAGGCCAAGCCGGCCAGCGAACGCAAGAACATCCCCTTCCTGCCCAACTTCCTGCGCAAAGATCTGGCCATGTGGCTCATCTCGCTGAACATTCTGGCTCTGCTGGCCTCGGTGTTTCCCTGGGCGCTGGGCAAGCAAGCCGATTCGCTGGTGCCCGCACCGGCAGGAATTCATCCCGAGTGGTACTTCATGAGCCCCTTCGAGATGCTCAAGCTGCTGGGCGCAGTGCTCCCTGGCGAGTCCGGCGAGATCGCGGGAATCCTTTTGTTCACGCTCGGCATCGTGCTGTGGATTCTGATTCCCTTCTACGACACGAACAAGGAATCCGGTCAGCGCGCGCGCGCCGCACACTACTTTGGCCTGCTGGCAGTTTTCGCGCTGCTGGCCACCACCGCAATCGGCTATTGGACGATCCGGTAGAGCAGTGGACAGTGGGCAGTGGGCAGTGGGCAGTGGACAATGGACAGTGAACAGGGGGGCGGTGCACAGTGGGCAATACGACCGACAAACCGAGAATCCAATCCTTCCGCGATCTGCAGGTCTGGCAGAAGTCAATGGAATTGACTGTGGCCATCTATCGCATCACTCAGACTTTTCCGCGCGAAGAAGCGTTTGGGCTCACGAGTCAAATGCGGCGTTCTGCCATTTCGATCCCAAGCAACATCGCCGAAGGGCAGGGGAGGCTAAACATGCGCGAGTTCCGGCAGTTCCTCGGCATCGCTCGTGGATCGAATTGTGAATTGCAGACCCAATTGGAGATCGCCCGCAGACTTGAGCTTGGAAACTCCCAACTCCTCAACGACGCCGAAAGTCTGTCGCATGAAATCGGCAAAATGATCTTCACGATTAATAGGAAGGCTGAGGACATGAGCAGCGAACGATGGCCTGCTGTTCACTATCCACTGTCCACTGTTCACTGTTCACTGTCCACTGTCCACTGGAGCAAAAAATGAACTATCCATTCTGGGACATTCCACATCTCGGCTCGGGCTGGGTGATCGGCATCATCGCCATCTTCCATGTCATGATCTCGCAATTTGCCGTGGGCGGCGGACTCTATCTGCCGCTGGCCGAGCGCAAGGCCTTGCGCATGACCGACCCCGGGAGCCGGTCCGCCTGGCTCGCGCAATTGGTCAGCTACTCGAAGTTTTTCCTCATCCTCACGGGCGTCTTCGGCACCATCTCCGGCGTAGGCATCTGGTTCGCCATCGGCCTCACCCACCCGGAGGCCACCAGCACCTTGATCCACAACTTCGTCTTCGGCTGGGCCATCGAGTGGGTCTTCTTCATCGTCGAGCTGACCACCGCCGCGGTCTACTACTACACCTGGAACCGGATCGACGATAAACTGCACCTGACGGTGGGCTGGGTCTATGCCGGGGCGTCGCTGTGCACGCTGATTATCATCAACGGCATTCTCACTTTCATGCTCACGCCCGGCGACACGTGGCTTGCCGTCGCGGGCACGGGTCACGAGGCCAGCAAGTTCTGGAATGCCTTCTTCAACCCGACCTATTGGCCCAGCCTCTTTCTGCGCACCTGCGTTTGCGCTTCGCTGGCCGGCATCTGGGCGCTCATCAGCGCCAGCCGCATCGACGGCGACAAGCAGCCCGCGCTCAAGTCCAGCCTGGTCAAGTGGAGTGTCAAATGGCTGGTGCCTTCCTTTGTGGCCATGCCCTTCCTGATGGTCTGGTACCTCGCGATGGTCCCCGAGTCGCAGCGCGCCTTGCTCACCCTGGGCATCGACACCATCAACTCCGGCACCTTCTCAGCGGTCACGCGGATCGCTCTCGTGATTATTGTCACCTCGGCCACCATCGTGGGCGTCGCGTACTACCTGGCCTACCGCAATCCGGTGGAGTTCAATCTTTCGCACGCATTGGCCGTGCTGCTGTTGGCGCTGATCGCAACCGGATCGGGCGAGTATGCGCGCGAGATGCTGCGCAAGCCGTTCGTCATCGGGCATTGGATGTACTCGAACGGGGTGCGCGTTCCCTATGCAAGCTGGATCAACGCCGAGGGCTACCTGGCGCACTCCAATTGGGTCTGGAACGGATCGCCTTCGAATTACTCGCGCGGCGAAGCCATCTTCCGCGGTGAGTGCGGCTCGTGCCACACGCTGGCCGGCTACCGCCCGCTCAAGGAATTGCTGGCCGGACGCGACCGCGCCAACATCGGCACCTTCATCACCATGCTGCACGAAAACAAGCCCGATTCGCCTTACCGGCGTTTCATGCCGCCCATGGTTGGCACCAAGCAGGACGTCGTCGATCTTACCGACTATCTCAACGCCCAGGTCAACCCGCCGGCGCCGGCCACGGTGCTGACGGCCAGGAAATAGGAAGTCTGCCCCGCTTTGAGCCTCCACGTCCTTCCGCGTTGCCCGCGGGCGGGTGTTCGGGATTAAAGGTTGCTTGACGCAGAGTCGCTGGGGGATTCCAGATACACGGAGGCGCTCGAATGGACGTCACTCGGAAGCTCATCGCGATGGGATTGTTGTTGCTGGTTACACTTGTCACAGGCTTCTGGCGCGGCAATGCGGGGAACCCAGCCTTATCGGGCACTGTTCACAAACTGCTGGGCCTCGCCTGCGTGATCTACTCTGCAATCGTCCTTTACCACACGGCAAGGCCGATTCAGTTCGGAACAGCCTACTACGCAGCCATCGCCGTCCTGCTGGTCTCGATGGTCGCGTTGATCGCATCAGGCTCCCTGCTGACCGTGCCGAGAGCCAACACCACTGCCTGGCTTGCCCTGCACCGCATCGCATCAGCACTGGCCGCAATCGCCGCTTTCGTCACGGCAAGGCTTCTCATCCTCAGCAAGCCATGATGGGGCTTCGGGACAGTATCTCGGGATGAGTTGGCGTCCCGCTTGAAAAATGTAACCCAGTTCATTCAGCCGCATCCTCTAAAGAAACAGCCATCATGGACGAAATGAAGAAAGACATTCTGCATTGCATCGGCAACACATCTCTGTTGGCCCTGCGCCACATCGTGCCCGGGAACGGCTCACAAATCCTGCTCAAAACCGAGAGCCGGGACTCCCACGGGCGCCAATGTCATCGCCGCTTTGCGATTGGCCGAACAATTGCCGCCTGGCGCGACCGTCGTCACCGTAATGTGCGATACCGGAATGAAGTATCTGAGCGAGTGAAGCGAGGCACTACTCCTCGCCAATCTCGTACGGAATCCCGAAGCGCCCGATCTGGATGAGCGCCTTGTCGCCAGGAGGCCAGATGTGCAGGCTCGACACCCGGCTGGAACCGGCGATGAAGTGCGCGTCCGTGGTGCCGACCAGCGTGCCCGTCGCGGCCTCGTGGAAGTGGACGCTCAGCACCTCCCCGGTGTGCTCGTACCCAAATACATACTCGCCGGGCTTGAGCGCGATGCCGCCGATCCGCACCGGCGTTTGGACAATGAGATAGTGCGAATACTTGCCGTTGGCGGAGTAGCCGGCCGTGATCAGCAGCACGCCCGCGATGAAATGGCCGCGGCTGTTCACGATGCCGGAGGCCGTGCGCATCTCGGTTTCGATGTGCTCCTTTTCTACCGGAGCCCGCGCCGGCAGCAGCGACGCCAGTTCCGCATCGGTTGCCTGGCGCCAGGCGGGGCCCTTTTTCGCCTGTACCAACGGACACAACAGCAATAGAACAACTCCGCAAGCTGCGGCCCTCTTCATCAGTTTTCTATTCATGATTTCGGCTTTCTCAGGGATTCGAGCGGAACGATGCCGCGCTGAATGGCCGCTGTGGCCGCCTGCGTCCGGTCGGTTACGCCCAACTTGCCCAGCAGGCTGTTGATGTGGGTCTTTACCGTGGCTTCAGAGATGGCGAGCTCGGTTCCGATCTCCTTGTTGCTCTTGCCGTTTACGATCTGTTCCAGCACGTCGAACTCGCGCGGCGTCAACTCCTCAGTGCCCATGCGCTGGGCCAGCTTTTCGGCGATGGCAGGCGGAATGTGCGATTTGCCCGCATGAACCGTGTGGATGGTCGCAATCAGCTCTTCCGATGTCATGCCTTTCAGCAGGTAAGCGCGCGCGCCGGCCTGCAGGGCACGATAGATGTCCTCGTCGCCGTCGTAGGTGGTGAGCACGATGAAGCGTGCGTGCGGCGTCTCCATGCGGATGCGCTGAATCACGTCCACTCCGCCAAGCCGCGGCAGCCGCAGGTCCATCAAAGTAATATCCGGCTGGTGCTTGCGAAACTGCGCAATGGCCTCGACGCCGTCCGCGGCTTCGCCCACCACCTCCAGGCCGTCCACCACGTTGAGCAGGGCCACCAGCCCCTGGCGCACCACATGGTGGTCTTCGACCACCAGCACGCGAATCGACTCCTTGGTCACCATGGCTCTCCTGTCTACTCTCTTGTCTCTCTCGGCGCCGCCGCCTGCAACCGGACCGTTGTTCCCGCACCCGACTCGCTGGTCACCTCCAGCGTGCCGCCGATGGCCGCCGCGCGCTCGCGCATCCCGGTCAGTCCGTAATGGCCCGTGGCCGGCTGCTTTTCCGCCGCAAACCCCCGTCCGTCGTCGCGCACTTCCAGTGCAATCTCGCCCGGGCCGTACTCCAACTGGACAGATAAGTTGGTTGCCCCCGCGTGCTTGTTCACATTATGGATGGCTTCCTGGGCGACGCGCAGAATTTCGCGTTCGATGCCCGGGGGGAGCGGCCGATATGCGCCAAAGATGCTGAAGCTGGATTGGAAGCCGTTACCGCCCGCAGCTTCGACCATGCGACGCAGCCTGACCGGCAGCGTCGTCTCGCCGGAATCCTGCGAGCGCAGTGCCCAAATCGACTGGCGCGCGTCGGCCAGCCCCTCGCGCAGATAGCCGCGCGTCGAATCCAGATGCTTGGCAGCCGATTCTACGTTGCCGTGGCGCAGCAGCTCGGCCAGCAGCTCCAACTGCACCGAGATGCCCACGTAGCCCTGGGCCAGCGTGTCGTGAATCTCGCGGGCAATTCGATTGCGCTCGCCCAGCACAGCGCGAAACTCGCTCTCGGCCCGGCGCAGCCGCCTCCTCAGCAACAACAGGACCATTCCCACAGCGCCCGCCACCAGCAGAACATAGAACCACGCGGTCTGATAAAAGTGGGGCCGCAGCTCGAAGGTAAGCGCAGCGCCCCCGGTATTCCAGAGCCCATCGTTGTTGGCCGCCTGCACGCGGAAAGTGTACCGGCCCGGCCGAATGTTGGTGTAATAGGCGGTACGCCGCGCGCCGGCCTCGGTCCAGCCGGGGTCGAAGCCCTCCAGCATGTAGCGGTAGCGCACTTTTTGGGGAGCGGTAAAACTCAGTCCCGCGTAGTCGAACTGGAAGTGCACATGGCCGGCGGGTATTCGCACCAAAGAAGCTGCCTCACGCAGAGGTTGGTCCACGTCGTCCACCGCAAAGCGCTCGAGCGCGACCGGGGGCGGAACCGAGTTCACCGCAAAGTGCGCCGGGGCCACTCCCACGAGGCCCTTGGGCGTGGCGAACCACAGATGACCGTCGCGGGAGCGCCAGGCCGAAGGGTGGCTGTTGGTCGCTGTCTCGCGGCTGCGCAGTCCATCGGCGGCGCCGAACTCGATCCAATGCGAACAACCGCCGGCCATGTCGCAGTCGCAGCGGGCGATTCCATTGGCCGTGGCGAACCAGAGATGGCCGCCGCCATCGTCCAGAATGGCGTGGATGGTGGTCCGGTCGAGATCTCCATTTGGGCCGTTTTGCTTTGCCGGGGAGAAATGCTGGCCGTCCCACAGGTTCCAGCCGTGGTCCTGGGTGCCAATCAGAAGCGTGCCGTTGCCACGCGGCAACAGCGCTGTGACCACATTACTGGAAAGGCCGTCCGCGGTCGTGAAGTTGGTGATTTTGCCGTTCTTGAGGCGGGAGAGACCGGCGAATGTGGCTATCCACAGGTCGCCGGACGAGTCGCGGGCCATGGCGCCCACCAGATCGCTGCCCAGCCCGTTGGCCTGGGTATAGGTTTCCATATGAGCACTGGATGGCGTGCCAATCGGCCCGCCTGACCAGTGCGTCAACCCGCGCCGCGTGCCGATCCACAACGAGCCGTCGGCGTCCGCCAGCAGAGAGCGGATGAAGTCGTCGGGCAGGCCGTCGGCGGAAGTGAACGAAGTGATCGCGCCCTTGCGGATCCGGTTGAGCCCGTCGGGAGTGCCCACCCAGAGGTCGCCGTTGGGGGCGGCGGCCAGGGACAAGATCACGTCGCTGAGCAGGCCGTTGCGAACTGAATAGCTGCGGAAAACGGCTGGGCCGGAAGCGGCAGGCTTGGATGAATTGAGCCCTCCTCCGTTGGTTCCGACCCAAAGCGTGCCGGAGTTGTCCTCGACGACAGTAGTCGTGGCGTCGGAGGAAATCCCCTCGCGCGCCCCAAATGTGCGAAACCGCTGATCGCGCAGGATGTGCAGCCCGTCTGTCTCTGTACCGACCCACAGATTGCCTTCCCGATCCTCCATCAGCGTCAGCACGGACGCCGTGGCCAGCGGATCGGTCACCGGCAGCCGCTGCACCCTCCCATCCGCCCACCGAGCCAGGCCGCCATTGGTCCCAATCCACAGGCTGCCTTCGCGGTCCGCGAACAGGGCCTGGATGCGGCTGCCGGGAAGCTCCTTGCCGACAGCCAACCGCGCCACCACTCCATTGGCAGCCTCGGTCTCTACCGTGCCATTTCCGGCAAAGGCTTTCCTTCCGTTCGCAAGCGTCGCCGTGAACCTGTTCGTTTCAGATCCGTTCATAGACCCATCGGCAGCCGCAACAAACCGCTCACCGCTGAGCCGCGCTGCTCCCCCATCGGTCCAGACCCAAAGAACTCCATCTGGCATTTCCACCAGCGTCCGAATCAAATTCCCTGGAAGTCCTTCCTTGGCCGAGAACGCGGTCACCACCCCGTCCCGCCATCGCGCCAACCCCTCGCTGGTACCGATCCACAGCGCGCCGTCGCGGGTTTCGAGGAGGCAGCGGATGTCGTTGCTGGGCAATGGCGGGCTGGAATTGCGGTCATAAACGGCAAACCCGCTGCCGTCGAAGCGGACCAACCCGACCTCGGTTCCCAGCCACACAAACCCGTCGCGGGTCTGGACCAACGCCTGCACGGTGTTTTGCGGCAGGCCATTCTCCATCACCCAGGCCTGGCGGCCGTAGTTGGCGAGCGGCGTGGAAGGCTCCAGCGCCGCGGCGGTGATAGACGACGCAAGCAGCAGCACGGCGACAAGCGACTGGCCAGCTAGCCGCCGATAAGTGGCGTTGAAGGGAGCGGTCCAGCGCTTAATGGGCTGTCCGCCGGTCATCGAATTGGTATGAGTTCGGGCCACAGGAGCGAGCAGATCGACCCTCAATGGGACCTCAACCTGCGCAAAAGCTGCGCACATCCACAGTAATTGGGACGATGCCGCAATGCACAGGAGCGCAACCAGAGTACCGCACAAAGCCTCATGCCAGTCTCCACCCATTGATGGACTCAAGTCTCACTCGAATGGGCCAAGACATCCCGTTAGAGTGTCGATAGTCTGGATTCGTCTCCTGAACTGGTCAATCAAAGTTTGACTTTCGGGTGGTTCGCCGCTCTCGCGTGGCAGCCACCCGATTTCTTTTTTGGCCGCCCATCGGCTCTGCCAGTCGAGGACTCTGCGGAGCTGAGGCGCGTGTCCACTTCGAGCTGGCGGTCGCTTTCCCCCGCAAGAAAACGGGGTAAATTTTTTCAGTAAGCTATTTATTATGAAGCACTTAAAAAGTCGATTTTGGCGCTATTTATTACTGCAACTCATTGATTCTGTTTAGGTTATTTCGATTTTTTCTGCACTTTTTTGGTGGGGGGGGGTGGGGGTGCCGGAGAAAGTAGCGAATAAACGGAGAATCTACTTCGATTGCAGGGGGTGCGACTCGTGGGCTGAATCGAAGCTTTGCTGCTCAAGCCGGCTGCAAGGCATGGCTTCATTACCCTTTCCACCGACTCTCTTTCATTGTGCGCCGGGGGAACGATATCTTCTGCAAATTGCACAGGGAGAAGATTGCAAGCGTGGGCAGGTGGGCGGAGAAAGCGCGATGGATTCCCAAAAGCGGAACCTGGGGCATCCAGCTTTTGCGGGACGACTTTCGCAGGCTCAACGTTGGGCGTACCTTGCGGTACGGGCCGGGCTGCACAGGTTGACAGGATTTGTAATGCGAATGTCAGAACTGGAACGCTAGGTCTTTGACCGCATGAATTCGCTCTTTGGCATTCGTGACATCCCACCCTTTCGCCAGAAAAAAGGCGAAAGGATGGGGCACGGAGTCGGTACAAGATCAAGCGGTCAGAGACCTAGAGCATTTTCGGGAATAGTGTAGTCGGGAATTTTGTAGGTATCCCACCCATTCCGCAGAAAATCGCGGAATGGATGGGGGCACGGAAGTCCATAGTAAATCCGAAAACGCTCTAGAACACGGGCCCGCCGGCAGAAGCGAGATCTCCGGGTTGCAGAGGCTCGATATCTTCCCGATCGACTTCTACGGCGATGCTTTGCATGATGTGCTCCAGCGTGAGAATCACACGGAAGCCGTTTTTCTTCCTGACCACGACGCCTTCCATGCCGGCGAGGGCACCAGATCGGATGCGGGCTCGCTGCCCCACCGTGAGCAGGGGGTGCGGCTCGGCGGAGCGCAATTGAAGGCCGGTTCGCAGCGCGTCGATTGCGGCATCCGGCAGTGGAGCAGGCTGGCCTCCCGTTCCGCCCACAACGGCCAGGGCGCCCGGCACATCCAACACGCGCACGCGTTCGTTTCGTGGAATATGGACGAAGATATAACTGGGAAACAGCGGCAAATCCAAGGTGACCCTGGAACCATCGCTCCATTTGCGTTCCGCCCGATAAAGGGGGAGATAGAACTCGATTTGCCTTTGGCTGAAATATTGGGCGACACGCTTCTCGTGGCGAGAAGTCGTATACACAGCGAACCACTTGGATAAGGGCCGCGCATCCGGTAAATCATCCGGTGCAAAGGCAGATTCAGTCCGAACACTTCGCTGTGCGCTTCTTTGCAAGGTCTTGCCGTCCTTACTTGGCTGGGGACGATCAACAACTCCCCGCCGGAACAAGAAAGCCGCTTCAGGTCGAGTTGCACATGATTGGATGAAAGCAAGCGCTTTCACCCTCGAGTTTGATTTCCTGCGGACCTGAGGCCGGTGTGTCAGTCCTTCCAATATATCAAAAAGCGGCTGAAGGTCAAAGCCATTTGGGAGGATAAGAAGGTTCTGCTCATTACTTTAGCGTAAAGACCATGCAAGAGAATCTGCATCAATTCGCAACATCTTTTGGGCGCGGGATGGCCTGTTTGCAAGCAATTGTCTGCATTCCATCCGCATCAAACTCAGACAGAGAAGCTGCAAGATCTGCCGTGGCGGCCGTTTGACGAACGCGAAAGGAAGCCGATGGGACGGACTCGCCAACGGGCCGGTTGTTTCAGACCGGTTTCCAGCGGCGACAGCGCAACCTGGCAGAGCCTCAGTGGAACGGGGCATTGGACGGGGCATTTGGACGGGGACCGATGCGCGTGGAAGCCCGATTGCCCGTACAATTTACAAAGGGAGAACGTCGTCATGCCCAGGGTCTATATGGACGCCAACGCCACCACGCCTCTGCTGCCGGAGGTGATGGAGGCGATGCGCCCGTATTGGATGGAGCACTTCGGTAACGCCTCCTCAATCCACCTCGACGGGCAACGGGCGCACGCCGCTGTGGCCCAAGCCCGCGAAACAATGGCCGAGTTCTTCCACTGCCACCCTGCCGAGGTGGTGTTCAACTCGGGCGGCACCGAGGGCGACAACACGGCGATCTTCGGGATGCTGCGCCCCGGCGACCACTTCATCACCACCTCGATCGAGCACTCGGCGATTCTGCAGGCGGCCAAGCGAGTGGCGCAGCTTGGCGTGGAGACGACGTTGGTAGCGCCGCGGCCGAGCGGCCTCATCGACCCGGGAGAGATCGTGCGCGCCATCCGCCCCGAGACGCGGCTGATCAGCATGATGCTGGCCAACAACGAGACCGGCGTGCTCGAGCCCGTGCAGGAGATCGGCAAGATCGCCGCCGATGCCGGGATCTTCTTCGATATCGATGCCGTGCAGGGGGCGGGGAAGGTGGAGTTCGATGTGCGCCGCTTCGGGTGCCACCTCTGCTCAATCAGCGCGCACAAGATGCACGGTCCCAAGGGCGTGGGTGCGATGTTTGTGCGCCGCGGGACGCCGATCGAGCCGCTGCTGGTGGGCGGCAGCCACGAGCGCCGGCGGCGGGCGGGCACCGAGAACGTGCCCGGCATCGTGGGCCTGGCCAGGGCGGCGGAATTGGCCATGCACTCGCTCGAAGATGGAACTATCCGACGGGTGGCGGCCTTGCGCGACCGGCTGGAGGAAGGGATTCTCGCGCTTCCCGGGACGGGCGTGAACGGAGCCTGGGAGGGAGACAAGCCCGTTCCCAGAGTCGCCAATACCACCAACATCTGGTTCGACCAGTTGGAGGGCGAGGCGCTGGTGATTGCGATGGATTTGAAGGGCGTCTCTGTCTCCGGCGGGTCGGCCTGCCACTCCGGAGCCACCGAGCCGAGCCACGTGCTGCTGGCCATGGGGCTGAACAAGAGCCGGGCTCGGGCGAGCCTTCGCTTCAGCTTGCTGAAGACGGCAACCGAGGCCGATGTGGACCGTGTTTTGGAGGTGGTCCCCGAGGCGGTCGGGCGCCTGAGAGAGCTTTCGCCGGTGGCGGCGGGAACGCTCGGATGAGTCTTTCTAGGTTTCTGACCGCATGAATTCGTTCTTTGGCATTCGTGACATCCCACCCTTTCGCCAGAAAAAGAGGCGAAAGGATGGGGCACGGAGTCGGTACAAGATCAAGCGGTCAGAGACCTAGCATTGGAGATGCCGTGACCGAACGCAAGACCATTGCCGTAGCCATGTCCGGAGGGGTGGACTCCTCGACGGTTGCGGCGATGCTCGCCCACGACCCCTCCGGTGGGGGGACCGACGCCTCCGGCGCGGATCGCTCAGTTGTCGGGCTTACATTGCAGCTTTGGGATCAGACGCGGCTGGCCGGCAAGCACGGCATCCCCGACGCTCCCAAGGCGGGCCGGTGCTGTTCTTTGGATGATGTCTACGATGCCCGCCGCGTGGCCGAGCAACTGGGCATTCCGTATTACGTCGTGAACCAGGAAGAGCGCTTCGAGCAGGATGTGGTGCGGCCCTTTGTCGACGAGTACCTGGCGGGGCGCACGCCGATTCCCTGCTCGCTGTGCAACAACCACCTGAAGTTCGACCAGTTGCACAAGACCGCGCGGTCGATCGGCGCCAGCCACATCGCCACCGGCCACTACGCGGTCAACGAGTACGATGCGGAGCGCGGACGCTGGATCCTCAAGCGGCCCGTCGACAAGGCGAAGGACCAGACGTATTTCCTCTTCGGCCTGACGCAGGAGCAACTGGCGCGCACGCTGTTCCCGCTGGGGTACATGACGAAGCCGGAGGTGCGGGAGGTGGCGCGGCAGCATGGGTTGGCGCTGGCCGAGAAGCCCGATTCGCAGGAGATTTGCTTCATCCCCGGCGGCGACTACAAGCAGTTCCTCACCGCCTATCTCGAAGAGCAGGGCGAGCAGGCTCCAGAGACCGCCGGCGAACTTGTCGCTTCGAGTGGCGAGGTTCTGGGCCGCCACGAGGCCATATCCAACTTTACTGTTGGGCAGCGCAAGGGGCTGGGGGTGAGCTCGGCGTCGCCGCTCTATGTGCTGGCGATTGACCCGGCGAGCCACCGCGTGACCGTGGGCGCCGACGCCGAATTGGCCACGCGCACGCTGCGCGCCCGGCGCCTGAACTGGATCGCCATTCCCGAGCTGATCGCACCAATGCGCGTGAAGATCAAGATTCGCCACCGGCACGAACCAGCCTGGGCCACGCTGGAGCCGGGTGGCGCGGGCGAAGTTGTGGCCACGTTCGACGAGCCGCAGCGCGCGGTGACGCCCGGGCAGTCGGCGGTGTTTTACGATGGCGACGAGGTGGTCGGCGGGGGATGGATTGTGTAGGGGCTACTTCCTGACTGCCCAGGCGAGGCCGTCCGGGCTGGAGACGTCAATGCGGCCGACCATTTGCAGCGTCTTCAGATCGATGACGGCGACGTAGTTGTCCCGCCCGCAAGCCACGTAGGCCCGCGCACCGTCCGGCTGCATCTGGATGCCGCCGGAGCCGTGGACGGTCGCCAGCCGCTTGACTTCCTTGCGCGTCGAAGCGTCAAGAATCACCAGCGCCGATCCCGGAGTGACCAGCACCTGTTTCCCATTCGGGGTAAACTTCAGCCGATTCGCGCCGGGGACGTTGACGGCCAGGGTTGCAACCACTTGTTTGGCGGCGATATCAATCACCGACACGGTGCCGTCCCGGGCATTTGCCACCCAGGCCTCCTTGCCATCCGGAGAGACGTCGAAGCCCTCCGCGCCGCGGCCCACGGAGACTACGGTAAGCTGCCAGTCGCCTCCGGGCGGAGTTGGCGGCGGTCCCGGAGGCGGGCCGCCTGCTCCAGGCATCGCTGGCGGAGGTCCACCGGGGCGGCCTTCGGTCTTTTCCAGAATCGTCAATGTTGCGGAGTTTACATTGGTGGTCAGGATGCGCTTGGCGCCGGGGAAGACAAAGAGCATGTGGGTCCGGTCCTGACCGGTTCCCATGATCCAGTCGACCTGGCCGGCGGCAGGGTCATAGCTGCCGATGGCTTTGGCAGCCTCGGCAGTGAACCAGACCTTGCCCTGCTCGAAGACCAGCCCGTGCGGGCCGCGCAGGGCGCCCAGATCGATGACCCGCAGCGGCTTTTGCCCCACCAGATCGATGGCGGTCAGGGTATGAAAGGCGCCGAACC
>Ga0181531_10000194_pt1 | contig 45394 bp, 69 predicted proteins | sample PEATcosm2014_Bin_38_FD_119743 | JGI IMG/M metagenome (GOLD analysis project Ga0181531, IMG submission 119743) | Peatland microbial communities from MTU Mesocosm Facility, Houghton, MI, USA - PEATcosm2014_Bin11_10_metaG | ecosystem: Environmental > Terrestrial > Soil > Wetlands > Peat | place...
AGGGCACCGGCAACGTTGTCGAAGTGACGTTCAAAACTCCGGGCACTGGCGGTAACGCGTTCACGCTTGCGAAGTCGTCGACTGCGATCACTTTGTCGGGCTCAACGCTCGCTGGTGGTTCGGCTCCTTCGACTGTAAGCGCCGCCACTCCCCCGGGATCTGGCACTGATGTGTCGGCTCTTCTTGAGCTCACTAGCGCAACCCTTCAGGAGTTGGTGAGCGGCTACAACGCCGAGCAACCGGCCGATGCGGCGCTGGCTTTGATGGAAGCTTCGACGGTGTGGTACGGTTTGATGTTCGCTACCACAAATGTGGTATCGGTCGCTCAAAACCTTGCTGTGGCTGAACTTGTTCAGGGCTCGGTACCGACGAGAATCTTCGGGGTCACAAACGGCAACGGCAACACTTTGAGCGCGGCCGTCGCAAATGATATTTCGTCTCTTCTTCAGGCAGGCAACTACGGCCGATCGTTCTCTCAATATAGCGCGACGTCGCCGGCGAACATTCAGCCGTACGCGATCGCGGACATCCTTGGCATCATGTCGGTCAACTTCAACCAAGAAGACTCGACAATCAACGTTATGTGGCAGCAGCCGCAAGTCGTTGAGGCCGAGAACATCAGCCCGAGCCAAGCAAACACCCTTAAATCGAAGAACTGCAACGTCTATGCGGAGTACGACAACAACTCTGCGATCTTGCAGTGGGGCGTGATGGCCGACGGTACGCCGATCGATCAGCGCTGGGGTTCTGATTGGTTTCAAAACGCATGTCAGACTGCGGTTTACAATCTTCTCTACACCGCGGGCACGAAGGTTCCGCAAACTACGGCCGGTCAAAACCAAGAGGTTTCGGCTTTGGCGGCAGTTTGTGGCGATACTCCCGGCGGCGCGGTCTACAACGGCTTCGCAGCTCCTGGGGTTTGGAACTCAGAAACCGTGTTCGGTTCGCTCACGTTCGGCCAATATTTGCCACAGGGATACTACATCTATGCGGAGCCGATCGATTCGCAACCTGAAGCTGACCGTATCGCGCGAGAGGCGCCTCCGGTCTACATCGCGCTGAAGCTTGCCGGCGCATTCGACGACGCAAACGTTATCGTGACGGTCAATCAGTAGGGGGATGAATGAGAGCATATAGTTTTCTAGACACACAGGCTTCGATCTCGGGCCCGGGCGCAGTGAACCTTCAGCTCGGAGCCGGCTCTGGTAACTCTGAAGAGGGTGTGACCGTTGCCCCGGCTGAAGACAAGAACGTGATGACGACGGGTGCGGATGGTCAGGCCATGCACACGCTCGTTGCCGCTACCACTGGTCTTCTGACGTTTCGATTCTTAAAGACTTCGCCGATCAACGCAAAACTTCAGGCGATGTACGACCTTCAGTCTTCATCGAGCAGATTCTGGGGTCAGAACGTGATCGTGGTTACGAACACGGGACTTGGCGACTACCACTCTGGTCAAGCATGCGCGTTCAAGAAGAAACCTGAAATAGTCTACGACAAAGCGGGCGCGATGATCGAATGGCAGTTCGACGTTCAATCGCTCGTGTCGGTATTAGGAGCAAGTTAAAATGCAGGGCTCGTTTACGATCAAGGAGCATGAATTTAAGGTCGGCAAAGTGGGCGCTCTCGAGCAGTTCCACATTGCCCGCCGCTTTGGCCCAGTGATCGGCGAGATCATGCCAGCGCTCGGTAGCATCGCCCAGCGCAAAGACGAGCTCGACAAACTCTCTCAAGAAGAACAGTTCAACGAGATGATGAAGGCCGTGACTCCGGCCATCAACGCCTTGTCGAAATTGTCAGATGCGGACTCAGAGTACGTTTTGTTCGGTCTTCTCAGCGCGGTTGAATACCACCAGAAGGAGCACAAGGTCTGGATCAAGATGGCCTCTAAGAAGGGCTTCAACGTTGAACTCGACTTCCCGTTGATGATGCAGGTGGCGGGTCGCTCATTCATGGCGAACCTGACAGGTTTTTTAGCTTCCCGCCCCCACAATGCGTAGGGGGCGAAGAAGAGGGCAACACGAAATGGGCCTCGATGCCGAACGGCGAAGACTGGATCATGCGACCGGTCCTCGAAGGGTGCATAAAGTATGAGTCGCTAATTGATGGCTCTCTCGATCTCGGCGACATAGCTCGGATCAACGCGGCCCTCGAGGTGAAGTGGAAGAACGAGGCGACTCGAGCCAAGTTAAGGGAGGCCGAAGATGGCAGCGGGCGGTGATGCAGACGTTATCAAGTCATTTCTGGTCGGCCTCGGGTTCGACGTCGACGAAGCTTCTCTCTCAATTTTCAATAAATCTATCAAGGATGCGGCCCTAAGGGTCACGGCGCTCTACACGTCGATCACGGCATTTGCCGGCTCGATCGTCTACGCGTTCTCGAAGATCTCGGATTCGTTCGAGGAGATGGGGTATCAGTACCACATCATTGCCCCGATGATAAATAAGGCCATCGTCTTACGAAACGAAATGCTCAAGGCCTACGGTTCGGCCGGCCTCAACATTCGTAAAGCGATCCTGGCCTCGGTTCAATTCAATATGTCGATCGCGAAGACCAAAATCGCGATGGAAGCGATCTACAAGTCTGTCGCGGTCAAGTTCTTCCCCTTGCTCCAAAAGCAAACCGACACATTTCGTAAGCAGCTCTACGCTCACATGCCGGCGATCATCAACGGCCTCACCAAGTTTGTGACCGTGATTTTCAAGGCATTCGATATTGTCGTGCAGCTCGGCCAGCGAATTTGGTCGATTCTCTCTCGTATTTATGATTTCTTCGTCGAGCTCAACGACAAAACCAATGGGTGGTCGACGATCATCTTAGGGGTCGTGGCCGCGTGGAAGCTTTTGAATTTGTCATTTCTCGCAACCCCACTCGGCATGCTGATTGCTGGCATCACGGCCCTCATAGTTTTGTGGGACGACTTCCAGGTTTGGAAGGAGGGCGGCAAGTCGATCTTCGATTGGTCGTCATTCGTGCCGGTTATAAACGCAGTGGGGGCTGCGATCACGTCTGTAAAGGGCGTCCTCGATGCGCTCTTCACAGCATTGTTCAACGTGGTTGCGGCCGTAAACGCGCTCTTCAATCTCGACTTCACCAAGTTCTTCTACTATGGCGGCGAAGCGATCCAGGCCATGGTTCAGTGGGTGCACGCTCTCGTCGACGAATTTAAGTCGCTCCTCGGTATTGGTTCTGCCGTATCGTCGTGGGCGCAAGGGATCGGCAACTGGGATGTGACAAAGAAGCTCGTGAACTGGATCGGCGGCGGAGCTCAGCCAGCCGCCCCCCTGGGCACGAATAACACGACCAACAACTCAAACCGCATCATCGCAAACCAACAGACGAACATCACCGTGCAGGGCGCGCCGAATTCACAGGCTACAGGTCAAGCCGTCGCCGGCCAACAGGGCAGCGTGAACCGCGACATGGTGAGAAATTTGAAGGGCGCGACTAGATGAGTTTTCTGAGTCAACCACTTCAGACGGTTTTCATTCAGCCGAAGAGAACTGTGGGCGGCATCGCCATGCAGGTGGTTGTCAATGAGCGAACCGTTGACCAACTGACCGTGACAAGTCAGCCCGTGCAGCAGGGCGCGTCCATCACCGACCACGCTTACATGGAGCCCACCGAGTTTTCGCACACGATCTTGTTCGCGGCTCCAGGCTTCACAGGTGGACAGACGCTCGGTCAAATATATCAGGCCCTATTAAATCTTCAGTCGTCGGCTCAGCCATTCACGATCGTGACGCCAAAGCGCGTGTACACGAGCATGTTGATGACGGCGTTATCTCAGACCACCGATAAGCACACCGAGAATTGTCTCTCGATAACCGCGTCCTACAAGCAAGTGATTCTCGTCCCCGTGTTCGCAACTGTGGTCCCGAGGACGAATCAGAAGAACCCGGGCTCAACAGGTGCTACTCAAAACGCCGGGCAGAAGTCGATCGCATTTCAATTCGTTGAGGGAGCCAAAGGCTTATTCACGAAGGGCGGCCAGTGAACTACTACGTCTATTTAGTCCCACTTACGAATATCCCGCAAACCTTCACGGTGGACCTCGCGGGGACCACCTATACATTGACCGTCTGGTGGAACGACATGGCGCAGAGCTGGTATTTGAGCATTGCGGACCAGGCGCAAAACCCGCTCGCGTGTGGCATTCCGTTTGTGACCGGGACAGATCTTCTCGCGCAGCTTGAGTACCTCGGCATTCAGGGCAGCCTCTACGTCTACACCAATGGTCAGCCGTTCGCGGTTCCAACTCTAGATAACCTCGGGACGAACTCAAACTTGTACTTCGAGACAACGGTGCCGAACAATGGCGGTTAGTCCGACGGTCATCCCCAGCAATACCGCGGCCCCTCAGAATACGCTGCAGTACATACGAAACTTCAATTTGACGGTTGCGCAGTCGAACTTCAATGGCATCGACCTCTCGAGGCTTCATTGCAAATTCGCGATCAAGCAGTCGTCGAATCAGACTCCAAATGGCGCCGACATCACGGTCTATAACGTCGAACAAAATACCGCGCTCGCCATTCAGCAGCAGAAGTTCTCAAGCGTTCTCGTTCAGGGCGGCTACAATTCAAACTACGGCGTGGTCTTCAGGGGCACAATCAAGCAGGTCATTCTCGGCCGCGAGTCTGCAACCGATACGTTTTTGAAACTCAACTGCGGAGACGGAGACCTCGCTTACAACTTCGCAATAGTAAACACTACTATCAAAGCCGGATCTTCTCAGGGTGATCAATTCGGTCAGGTGGCAGCACCGATGAAGGCTCTGGGCCTCACGCAAGCGCCTGCTAGCACACAGCCACAATTCAACTCGATGATCCTTCCGCGCGGCAAAGTTCTCTGGGGCAACTCGAAGGACTACATGCGAACGATCGCAAAACAAAACGGCCTCACGTGGTCGATCCAAAACGAGCAGATCGGCTTCATTCACCAGCAGGGCTATGCGCCTGGCGAAACCATCGTGCTCAATTCAAAGACCGGCATGATCGGAACACCCCAGCAAACAAATATTGGTGTCAACGTTGTTTGTTTGATGAACCCGAACATCCAGCCCGGGCGCACTATCCGAATCGACAACGCGTCGGTCGCTGCTCTTCAAATTGATCTCGGCAATCCAAAAGACCCGGTGAACTTGGCGCCTCCTCTAAATGCTGACGGCGTCTACTATGTTCTCGTGGTTGAAACGACAGGAGATACCCGCGGCCCAGACTGGTACTCAAAACTTATTTGCTGTTCGGTCAAACCCGCCGCAATACCGATCAACAGCGTACCAGTGAGTTACGGGCCATGAGCAGTCAAGATCCTCGCGAATATCTAAATGACGAAGAAGAAGCGATCCGTCTCGCTCAAGACGCCCACCAGGCGCGCATCTGGACGGCAATGCCCGGGATCATTCAAAGCGTGAACCTTGCGGCCATGACTTGCGAAGTTCAGCTCGCCATCCAAGGCGTGGGTTACGACGATCAGGGCAATGAAAACTGGCAAAATATATCGATCTTGCCGGATGTGCCGATCTGCTTCCCTTCCGGCGGCGGGTTCACGATCAGCTTCCCCTTGAAACAAGGCGACGAGGTGCTCGTTATTTTCGCAGCCCGCTGTATCGATTCGTGGTGGCAAAACGGCGGGTACGTGAACAAGCCAATTGAGCTCCGTATGCACGATCTGTCGGATGCCTTCGCTATACCAGGGCCCAGGTCGCAACCCCGTAAAGTCGGTGGTTTGAGCGCCACGGACCTTCAAATAACCAACGATGCGGGAGTTCCGCTGTTGACAATGGACAGTTCGGGCAACGCAGTGTTCACTGGTAGTATCACAGCCCAGCAAGTGTTTTCAGATGGCGAAGTCACCGCACAGGCGGGTAGTTCGGCAACAAAGGTTGAGCTGTCACAACACGTTCACACTGGCGGGACGCTCACGGGCGGCCTGACAGGTACACCGGAGCCGGGGACATGAGGGTAAGGGCACTCACAGCAGACTATGACTACGCGTTCGGGCAATCGGCCCAGAACTTCTTGGTGGATTCACCAGAGGCCGTGGGTCAGATCGTTGAGACCAGCATGAACCTCTACTACGGCGAATATTATTGGGACACCACTCAGGGGATGCCGTGGTTTGACGGTGTGATCGGCAAGTTCTCTCAAAACGAGGCCGACTTGACCATACAGGCGTTCATTGCTTCGATACCTAATGTGACCAGCGTTACGAGCTTTGAGAGCACGGTTGAGGGGCGAAATTATTCTGCGACGGCGACCATCATAACGCCTTACGGTTCCACAACAGTTTCGTTCTCGCGAACCATACCGACACCGCAGGGGGACTCTTGAATAACTTATTGTCGAGCCTGATCTACATCGACGCAACCGGTTACCACTATCCAGACTACCCAACACTTCTCGCCTTTGCTCAGTCTCAATATACGAGCATTTATGGGGCCGACACCTATTTAGGCGCTGATTCCATGGATGGACAATGGCTAGCGGTACAGGCCCAGAATTGGTACGATACCGCGAGTCTCGGCGCACAGACCTACAATTCGTTTTCGCCGACCACAGCAATGGGCGTTGGCCTCTCGCAGGTCGTTCAGATCAACGGCATTCAGCGCGAAGTTCCGTCAAACTCTTCGGCCGTCGTAACGATCATCGGTCAGGCCGGCACCGTTATCACGAATGGCGTAGTCCAAGACATCAACCAAAATTTATGGAACCTCCCGAGCTCGGTCACGATTCCGACCGGTGGCTCGATCGCTGTGACCGCAACGGCTCAAGAACAAGGGGACATCACAGCTCAGCCGGATACAATAACCACAATCTACACGCCAACTCTCGGATGGCAGAGCGTCTCAAATGCGGCCGAAGCAGTGCCCGGTTCGCCTGTCGAGACCGATGCTCAGCTTCGCGCACGTCAACAAGTGTCTACAGCCAATCCGTCAGTCACCGTGCTCTCTGGAACTCAAGGCGCGGTCTCAAACGTCGTTGGCGTTTCGGCGTGCCGCGTGTACGAGAACTATACGAATGCAACCGATGGCAATGGTCTTCCGCCTCACTCAATCTGCGTCGTGTGCCAAGGCGGTGATCTCACCGAAATTGCCACAGAAATCATGCTCCACAAAACTCCGGGCACGCAACCGTACGCACCTTCGGGAGCTGGCTATCAAACTGAAACCGTTCTTGATCCGGGTGGCTTGCCGATCACAATCGCATTTTATAACCCACCGGATATGTCTGCGAGCGAAGTTGAGGTTGCGATAACTATTCAGCCTCTTGCCGGATGGACCACTGACAGTGAGCCGCTCATTCAAGCCGCGGTAGCTGCGTACATCAATGGCCTCGGAATCGGTAACGCTCTCTACGCCGGCGCTTTGTTCGCTCCGGCTCTTCTGACCGGCACCTCTGCATTCGGCACATTTCAGATCACCCAGATGAAGATCGCATTCGGAAGCGCAACTAAATCATTTCAAACCTTAACACCAGCGTTCAATGCAATTTGCAACTGCAACGCCTCAACTGATGTGAGCATAACGGTCGCATGACGATAGAAGACTATTTAAACCTCATCACCTGGCAGTATCAGAATTCTGTCAATTATATCCAGATGGTCGCGCTCAGCGTGATGGCCGGTTGTCAGGTCCAGTTTCTCATGCAGCAGATGCAGAGCGTTTTGTTCAACCTTCAGACTCCACCGGTGGGCGATCAGCTCGACATCATCGGGGAGTGGGTAGGTATTTCTCGGCAGATCGCAACTCCTCTTCAGGGCATCTTCTTCTCTTGGGATGACACCTTCGCAGATGGGTGGGATTCAGGATCGTGGCAGCCGCCTGGCAATCCAACTCAAATTGTTGAGCTCCCGGATTCCGCGTACTTCAATCTAATTTTGGCCAAGATTGCCGCCAACATGTGGGACGGCAGCACGCAGCAATTCTATCAGATTCTCGACCAGGCCTTCCCGGGGTACCAGATTCTGCTCGTTGACTATCAAGACATGTCCTACAGTCTGGGCATCATCGGCTATCCAGTTGACGCGCTTACCCTCTCAATATTCACTGGAGGTTACATACCAGTAAGACCGGAGGGGGTTCAGGTTGTCAGCTATTTTACAAACACAGAATCGGAGCCCGTATTCGGGTGGGATTCGACCAGTGGGGTTTTCGCCGGCTGGGACACTGGGTATTGGGTAACAACATATGCAGCAAGCTAAGGAGTTAAGATGACCGTTGAACAAGATTTTCTACCATTTGCCATAGGCGGCAGTGCGAACGTCGAAACGCAATCGGAATATGCGGCCGATCCTCTTCTCTCAACGGGTAACGTTGCGGGCGTGGCGAAGTCATCGTTCGTCAATAAATCGATTCGGCAGGCGAACGCAATGGTGAGTCAGCTCGGTGCGTTCTTGGCGTCGAACAACAACACCGACGTTCTCGACAACGGCAATACCGCCCAGCTCTTGGCTCTTCTCGTAAACGCCTTCGACATGGTCTTGCCCCAGTTCTATACCTTCACAAGCGGCACGGGCACATTTAAGGTTCCGTATCTTGTTCAGACCGCAAGCTGTAACGCTACGGCCGGAGCCGTATATCAAGATGGCGCGAGCAATCAGGTTACGGTCATCGCGACGGTTTCTGGCGCTGTCCAGCTTCAGGTCAACGGTACAAACCCTCCAGCCACTGGCACCGGGGGTTTGCAACTCAGTAAGGTCAGCGGGACGGGCGATGCCACAATCACATACTACGCAGTTAGAACACCGCTCTATATGCGGGTTAAGGCAATTGGCGCTGGCGGTGGTGGCGGCGGTAACAGCAACGGCGGCACAGCCCCTACGGCGGGTACAAACACAACATTTGGTTCATTCTTAACGGCCGGCGGAGCATCTGCCGTAGCCAACGGTGAGGCTGTCGCTGCGGCCGGCGGTGTTCCGACACTTACGACCAGTGCTACGGTTCTTCAAATTCGCGCAGACAACGGCGGCCGAGGCAACCAATTCAGCGCTTCGGCTTATTCTTACAACCGAATATCTGGGGGATCTGGCGCGGCCGGTCCGGTGGGTGGTGCAGGTTGCGGCGGCCCATCGAGCGCAGTTGCAGCTCAACCCGGTCAGCCGAACACAGGTTCGGGCGGTGGTGGTCAAGGTTGCGATAGCGGCTCGATCATCGGTGGCACAGGCGGATCTGCTGGCGCATACATTGAGTGTATCGTTCTCGAACCCACTGGCACCTATGCATATTCAATCGGCGTAGGCGGAACTGGTGGTCAGTCTGGAGCCGGCGGAAGCGGCGGATCGGGATTCATCGAAGTCGAAGTCTGCTGGCAATAGGAGGCCGATCGTGGAAGCTGCAAAAGCAATGGACCTCCCGCCGAGTTTTTATTATGTCGCTGGCGTTTTGGTCGTCTCAAACCTGGGCGTGATGGTCACGATATTCGTCGCGTCAATCAAGGGAAGCTTTTGGCTGGCAAAGACTCTAACTAAATTAGACGCGAAAGCCGACAAGGCCAACGAAGCCGCGGTTCGCGCACACAAGCGCATCGATAAGCTAGGGGTTGACGCATGAAGAAACTGCTAACACTGTTCATCGCACTGACTACGGCTGCGGCAATGGCCGATACTCCTCCGCCCGGCATCGTGAAGATCAAAGGTGCGACCGACAGCACGCAGATCGGCAACGTGAGTGACTCGCTCAAAGTTGATGTTACGAATACGATCCCCGTTGTCATTCCGACGCCCGTACCCGTGGTGGCAGCAACACCTTTGCCGGTTGCTCAATCTGGTACGTGGACCGTGCAACAAGGCACACCACCGTGGTCGGTATCAAGAACGTGGACCAATTCTCACTCGACGGATTCAATCGCATCTTGGTTATTCGATAGCACCGGCTCGGGGATCACTTCGCTCGCGGGATCTTTGAATGTCAACGTTACGGACTTCCCGTCAGTTCAAGCCGTTTCGCAATCAGGTACATGGACGACTGGTCGCACATGGACCACATCGCATTCGACTGACTCGATCGTATCTTGGCTCGCGGATGGGGCCGGCAATACGCTAAGTTCTACGGGTGGTTCTCTCAATTCCAATATCACAAACTTCCCAGCGACCACGACGGTTGTTCAGCCAACTGGCACGAACCTGCACGTCACGGTCGACAATACGATCCCTGTAACCGTTCCGACCCCTTTGCCGGTCACTGGAACAGTCACGGCCAATATCGGTACGACAGGCGGGATCGCGCTTGACACGTCAATTCAAAGTTTTCTTGGTTCATCAACTGGCGGCATTCCCGCCACAAAGTCCACTCTATTCGGCGGCATCTATAACAGTTCACTCCCTACTCTCTCAAGTGGTCAGCAGTCCGCTGTCCAGCTTGATTCTAGTGGGCGTCTTATTATACGCCCTCTTACTTCTGCTGACGTCGTAACCTCGAACCAGGGTGGGACGTGGACTACGGGTCGCACGTGGACGACGGCATACACAACAGATTCAATGAAGGACTACCTGTTCGATGGAACGGGTAACGCCATTGGATCTACAGCCGGATCATTGAACGTCAATCTCACGAACTCGCCGACTGTGACGGTCACTGGCGTTTCGACCGCCGCGAACCAAACGAACGGTCTACAAAAGTCTCAAGTGGTCGATGGGGCTAACGCGACGGTGGGCCCAGTTCAAACTGTTGGCGGTACGAACTATATGCCCGTCACCCTCGCTTCGAGCGGCACAGCGGGAGCGGCAGTGCCTTCAAAATCAGTTCAAATGGCTGGATCTGATGGCACCAATCTTCGGACCGTTTCAACAGATACAAGTGGCAACGTAAACGTCAACGTAGTCAGCTCATCAAATGCACAGGGCGCGGTGACGACGGCGGCTCCAACTTATACAACTGGCACGAACAATGCGCTCTCTCTGAAGACGACCGGCGATCTTAGAACTGATAGCTCGATTGCTGATGGGTATTTGTCGACGATAGCCACTAACACTGGGGCGCAAGCTCAAGACTTCACGCAGACCGGAACCATTTCAGGGTTGAACGGCACTGTCTCAATAACGGGTCAAGGCGTCTATACGGTAACCGCAAGCGTCAGCGGAACATGGGTCGGAACTTTAGTGATGGAGGGCCAGACCGCCGATAGCAACTGGATCACTCTTCCGTTTTATCAGGTCTCGACCACCACGCCATATCCAACGATAACTTCTGCAACCGCAAACGGCGTTTACGCATTCACCGGCGGTGGTTATCTCAATGTGCGGGTGCGGGCAAGCGCCTATACTTCGGGAACAATTAACGTCGCCTTAGATGGATCGCTGTCTCAGCAGACAGTCTTTGCGGCACAGCTCGGCCAATATCAGAACAACGTTGCGGGTGCAAATTTCATGACCGTGACTGGCACTGGTACAGCGGTCAACACCTTCGCTATTCCGGCCACTGACGTCGGATTATACAGGGACATCTCGCTTCAAATTGTCATCACGGGTACCAACACAACGACATTTCAGGCGTCTAACGATAACTCAAATTGGTTCAGCACGACATGCGTGACGGTGGCATCTGGCGTAACTGTTCCGGCCCAGACAACGGCCGCCAACGGGTTGTTCCATTGCCCAGTTGCTTACAGATATTTCAGAGCTCAGATCACCGCATTCACGTCGGGATCTAGCACTGGTACTGCAATCATTTCTACTCAGGCACCAGCAAACGATCTCGGCGAGAGAACCGTATCGGCCGTTCAGTCCGGCTCGTATGCGACAACTCTCACAAGTGGAACTCTTTCGTCTCAAGTTGTGACGACAGATATCGCATCGGCTGCAAGAACTACAACCTTTACTTCGGCATCAATAACACCATCTACCGGTTCAATGTCTGAAGCTTATCAGCTAGACGTGACTGCGGTTTCTGGAACAAACCCAACGATGGATTGCACCGTCTACGAGTCCGGTGATAGCGGTACAAACTTCTCAGCAGTATACGGTTTTGAGCGCGTGACCACTACGGGTCAGTTTCAAATACCGATGCACAGAATTAACGGCAACAGGCTGCAATACTCATGTGTGATCGCGGGAACAACTCCATCCTTCACGTTCACTCTGTTCAGAGTTGATGGCCAAATTAGCAGTCAGCAGCACCATAGATATTTCGATCGCAACATGGTCGCGAACACTCTCGGTAGCACCACCAGTACATACAACATCGACGGGTGTGATGAGCTAACCTACGGGGTTTCAAATGCCTCGTCTTCATCTGCCGCAACGTTCGACGTTCAGTTATCAGAAGACGGCACGAACTTTGAGAACCAAGCGACAACGGTGAGCCCTGCTTCGGGAGCCACCCAATCGATCCAAGCTTTGAACGTGGCTTCTAAATTTGCTCGGCTAATCGTAACCAATGCCGGAACTAGCGAGACTCTAAACTATTCTTGGTTGAGATGTGTGGGACCATAGCATGAAATTTCTTGCTTACATTGTAGCGTTGCTGGTTAGCCCGGGCTTGGCCCTCGCGCTGCCCGGAGATCCCGTCATCACGTCCATGGGCATGGCGCGGACATTCTTCCCGCTGAACCTCATGAACCAGTGCTATTTATTGACGGGAACAGTGAATCCGACGACGACGCCGGTGAACGCGCCAATGTGTTCGATGTACCTGTCGACTAATGGCAATGCGTACGTGAAGCAGGACTCAGGATCTTCTACGAATTGGAATATGCTCTCGGCCGCCTCTGGTTCGTTTTTGCCATTAGCTGGCGGGACGATGACCGGAAATATCTACATGGGCAACAATGCGATCGGCAACATCAGCACTCTCGCGTTGGGTGAAACAAGCCCGCAGGCTGGCGCAATCATAGACATCGTGAACAACACCGGCAGCACCCAGCGAATCATTCAGACGGGATATGGTGGCAATGTTGGTACGAGAAATCGCTACGCGAACGGCACAATCTCAAGCCCGACTGCCGCGACCACTGGCAACACGCTGGGGTTCGTTTCTGCGCAGGGCTATGGCACATCATCGTGGCCATCGACATCGACAGGCATAATTAATTTTCTGGCGCAAGGGACGTTTACTAACTCATCGATGCCGACCGCAATCGGCTTCTCTGTAACGCCATCAGGTTCCACAACTGCGGCTCAGGCAATGGAGATCGCGCCAACTGGCGACGTCCTCATCGGAACTACTACTGACAGCGGAACGCAACTTCTGCAGGTCAACGGCAATTCTAACGTCGGCACTGTAACTCAGGGCGTTTGGAATGGCACCGGGATCACCGTGGCATATGGCGGAACGGGACAGACGTCCCTAACGAGCGGAGCAGTTTTGGTCGGCAACGGAACCAGTGCGGTTTCGCAGGTCTCACCCGGATCAAGTGGCAACGTTCTTACGTCTAACGGCTCAACATGGGTTTCGCAGGCGCCATCTGGCGGCGGCGCATACGTCGTGTCGGGTTCAACAGGTTCACCAAATTTGATAACCACTTCAGGCGTAACTGCTGGGAGTGCACAGAGACAAATGATTTTCGTGGCTACATCTGGTGGTGCCGTAACAGTCACCGCAAACCCACAAATTTCGGCCGGCACCGTTGTCGGTCAAGAATTAGTAGTCGTCGGCACGAGCGCATCAAACTACCCGGTCTTCAACGATGGTTCAGGTCTGTCGTTGAACGGCGTGGCTAATTTGACGAACAACGCCGTGTTGAATTTGTTTTGGGATGGTTCCGTTTGGCACGAACAATCGCGCAGATAGCGCAGGGGGATTAAATGAAGAAATTACTGATAGTCGCCGCTCTATTTTGCGCGACGAGTGCGTTCGCGGGCACAAACCGCGTACTTGATGGGGTTACCATCACGAATAACGGCGTGGTATTAACTCTGCCAACGAGCGCAGATACGATCACCGGTAACGCGAGCACGCAGACTCTGACCAATAAATCGATCAGCGGTTCGACAAACACGCTGACGAACATACCAGCATCCTCGGCATTGACCGGCCAAGTTGGCGTTGCAAACGGCGGAACAGGCGTCGCAACGATAACTTCAAACGGCATCGTATACGGTAACGGCACCGGTGCAGTTGGCATCACAGCCGCTGGTTCTCAATATCAATGCTTGCAAGCTGGCTCTGGCGGCACACCGGCATTCGGCGCTGTTGCCCTAAACCAATCGGCTGCGGTCAGCGGATCGCTAGCAGTAGCGAACGGCGGTACTGGCGGCACGACGCAGGCCACTGCTCGATCTGGCATAGGTGCTGCGGCATCTGGTGCGAACTCAGATATCACTTCATTGACTGGCTTGACTACGGCGCTATCTGTAGGCCAGGGCGGTACTGGTGCCACAACGTTGACCTCTGGTTCAGTGTTGGTCGGCAACGGTACATCTGCGGTTTCTCTGGTTGCCCCGGGTACCTCGGGCAACGTTCTTACGTCTAACGGCTCAACATGGACATCTTCGGCAGCGCCTTCGAGCAGCCCGACAGTTACCGGATCTGGTGCAAGCCCTACTTTGATTTCTGCGACGGGTATCACGATCACTCCGTCGTACAACAACATTTATTTCACGGCGGCTTCGAGCGGCTCGGCCACTACGATCACCGGTACTCCATCGGTTAGCTCAGGCTCGGCCGTTGGCCAAACTCTGACGATCATCAGCACGAGCGCGACCGCAACGGTGACGTTTCAAGATACAGCTTCGTTGTCGGGCTCAGGTCTTCACTTGAACGGTAACTGGGTCGGTGGACAGTATAGCGCTCTTACACTAGTGTGGGACGGTAGCTACTGGAACGAAATTTCACGTCGATAAGAGGGGTTTGGATGCGTAGTCTAATTCTAGCAACGATTGCGCTTTTCGCGTCAGTTACGTTTGCCGGCACGCTGAGAAATCAGCAGGCCGACACTTTGATTTCTGCAGACACGACGAAAACTTGGTCGCTTCCATCGGCTACCGACACTCTTTGCGGTCTATCCTCTTCGCAAACTCTCACGAACAAAACAATCAACGCCGCCAATAACACGTTAACCGGCGTTCTCTCTAACCCGATGACCACGGGTGGGGACATCATCTATGGAGGCTCGAGCGGAACACCAACGCGACTTGCGAACGGATCGTCTGGCCAGGTGTTAACATCGAGCGGCGGTACGTCAGCACCAACATGGGCCACGCCAGGTGGTTCGTCTTCTTCTACAGATCCTTGGTGGTTGTCAAACGCCGGTGTCTCATTCGGCAACTCTTCGAGCAATTTAACCGTAACGCTAACTCAATCGAACGGATCGTCTGCGCCGACCTCGGGAAGCCCCGTCATATTCTCGGCGCCGATTTCGTTTGGTGGTGGGACTCAGAACTATCAGGTTACGTCTGCACTATCGATGACGATCCCATCGGGAGCGACTCTTGGCGTGCCCGTAAACAACCAGGCTTATTATCTTTGGATCTACTTAATTAACAACAGCGGGACTCCCGACATTTGCGTGTCTGGAGTGAACCCACCAACTAATACCGGCTCGGGCCAATATCCGACGGACCTCGTTGAAAACTACTTCCCTGTGACCGCCGCGATCAGTTCGGGCGCCACCACCGCCTCCACTCTATATTGCGGAACGGCCGGCGCCGGAAGCTATCCGGGGCATTTAATTGCGAGAGCTTATCTTCAGGGTGGCATTTTAAGTACCAGTGGGGCGTGGAACGCAATTCCCAATCTTTACACCTTAGGCGTTGTTCCCACTCGATTTTACGCCACCGGAACATACGTCAACACAACGCCTTTGTACTCGCCAGCGACGACCATGGTTGTGAGCTCGACAGGCGCGATGTCGTTTACCATCCCATCTTCTTCAGTAACAGCAGGCGCGATCTATCAGACGAACGGAAGCTACTGGGTGGCATCTGCGACAATCGCTTCAGCGACAACTCTGGTGATGGCATCGCTCAACGGTAACCAGGGGACCATTCCGGCCACGGGCACACTCACGCTAATAAGTGGAACCGGGCCGGCCAGTATTTCTTATACCGCGAGAACGGCTTCTCAGCCTGCGGCATCCACGGCCGGTGGTGTCGTCAACAACGTAACTTGGATTCGAGACGGCGATCAAATAGACCAATGGTTCAACTATTATTCGACGGCCACTTTGACAAGTGCAGCGGCCGGAACTGGCGACTACATTTTCGGACTGGTGTACCCTCTAAGCTCGACGGCCTACACCACAGGCGCCGGCGGCACATACGTCGGCGGAACCGCGCAGTCGACAGGTGAATTCGCCGGAGTGACGGCGTTGAGCCAATACAAAATTCAAGCATATGGCGTAGCGGAAACGAACGCAGCGCAGGTATTCACCGTCACTTCGGCCGTTCCGTACACTCCGGCATTCTACAATTCATCGTATGGCGCAAACTATGGAAGCGTGCGCGTTCTCGGTCAGTACATGAACACGACGACGACCCTGACGGCATCAGAGGTGCCACTCGGTTCGACCTATATTCCATTGGGTTCTAACATCGCCTACAACTTCCACGTCAAGTACGTTTCGAGCTTAGGGGTTTACGGTCCATAAATGGAATACGCAATTGTTGCTTACGATCCAGTTAATTTGATAACGACGATCCAGGTCACTGGTTGCGCGCTGGAGACCTACATCGACACATCTGGCACCACACTCAATGGGCCGGACTACTACGCGCTGTTGGATATGGTTGCGCAATCAGTTTTAACGAACATGGACCCGGAATCACCAACTTACGATCCTACTCTGATCGGGTAGGGAAGGAGCCAAATGGACTACGAAGTTTTAGATTTCTATCAGGGGACGGATGACAATACCGATCCAAGCATCGCCATTATTCAGGTGATGTATCAGGGTCAGCCCATCTGCTTTGAGACTGGGTGCCAGATCCCAGTAGAAGACGGCGCGCCTGATGGCAGCAATGATAACGCCGCCGATGCCGATCTAGAAGCAGTTGCTCAGGTCGTTCTCGCGAACTGCCCGGCAACGATCCCTAACCCAACATACGATCCCACGCTGACTGCGTGCTGGTCATAAGGAGATACCATGAGTGTGAAATACGATGCCCACGTTGGCGCAACAAAAGTTTTCTCTGACGAGGCTCCAGATGTGAAGTCAGCTCTCGCCGCAGCAAAGAAACTGAACCCGAAGGTTACGCACATCAATGTGCCGAAGGGTACAGCGAAGCCGAAGCCACACACTAAGTAGAGGTAGAAAATGGAAGTCGTGCCGAGTAACGTCCCCCTGTCATTTGAGGTCACATATGATGCGCCGAACTTGTTCGTCGCCATGAACGTTTGGGACGTAACCAGCGGCTCGCCGGTACTCACGGGTTTACCGATACCGATGGCGAACGTCGCAAGCACGAACACCTACACTGGTCAGTTCACACCGGTTGACCAGCACTGCTACTTGGTTGTGAAAACGGTCTATACTTCAAACCAATACAACACTCCGGACCCGGACTATGCTGCCGGGTCTGAAACGATATTTGCGACAACTCTGGGCGGTGGCGGAGGCGGCAACTCTGCGAGCGTCACTTCAGTTCTTGGCTACGTGAACAACCCGCAATACCTTTACTATCCAGATGGCCGGATGCCGGTTTTCACAATCTACCTAGGTGATGTGAAGCCGTTGCCGCTCATGGCTCTCTATCCTAACCTCACGCCTCTTGACTTAACTCAATGCACGGGGATCACCGTATTCTTGCCGAACTCCGACGGTACATGGCTTGAGCTCACTCTGTCGGGCGAGCAGGTTGAGATCACAAACCCAACAGTTCTCGGCCAGATCGTCGCGAGCTTCACCAGCATGCAGAGCGCTTTGTTTGCTGTCGGTGAATTGCAAAGCATCCGGGTGACCTACACATTTGAAGACGGCACCGAAGAGACCGTAAACTTCCCGAATTGCTTCACAGTATTGCAGGTGAATTAGTGGACTATTTGACGCGCACGCAGTCTCTCGAGACTGGGATATTTGGCGGTCTCGTTTGCGGTACGCTTCAGCTCTACACGCTTGAGCACGCCTACGCGTTTCAACCCGATGGCCCGCAGTACCCGGTCATCTATCAGCCGAAGATTCCGCCAGGTGTATACACTTGTAAACGCGGGGTCCACCATTTGCCGTGGAAGGAGGGCGTCGAGCTCGGCGTCATCCTCGAAGACCTTGGCGCTAAGATCGTAACGATCGATGGCAAACTCTATGTCGAATTTGAAACCTTTGAGATCACGAATGTGCCAGGCCACACGAATTGCCTATTTCACTGGGGCAACTACAATAAAGACGTCGATGGTTGCGTGGCGCTTGGCATCGATAGAATGGGCGAGATGATCACTTCTTCGCGTCTCGCATTTGAACAGTTCATGGAAGCAAAAGAAGGCATTGATCAGTTTGAATTGACGATAAAATAACCCTCAACTTCTGTTGGGGATCAACCGAAGGAGTTCTCATGAAGGCTATATTTTCTCTCATACTTATGCTCTTTGGCTTTGCTCTCATCGCGCACGCGCAGAGCACGGCGCAAGCAGTTGTCGAGGCCGCGGCCGGCGCCGCTGTTCAGGCCGCTGCAAATAGCGTGAGCCAGAATGCCCCGAGCGCAATGACGCTTTTGACGTCGACTGGTTTTCTCGGAGCCATGGCTACAGCTTATGGCGCGATCGGTATGATCATCAGTGGTCTGACGCGATTGTTCGGCCTTGGCAAGAATAGTTCAAACGCAACCGTTCAAAAGATTTCTTCGGGCGTTGTTTCGACGCTTCAGCACGTTGCCGGCGCACCCGATCTTACGGCTGCTCCGACTCTACCTAAAGGATCATAATGGGCAAATTCTTGTCGCCGCTCACTGTTCGACAAACCGCACAGATGGACAGCGACAAAACTGCCGAAGGCCGCGGCCTTTGGGAGCTCGTGACCCCCCTCGAATATCAAGCAGACGACGGCACTGTGTACTCGGTGCCGATCGGATTCAAGACCGACTTCGCGTCTGTTCCAAGAATCCCCGGCGTCTTTGACATGTTCGGCGATCGCGCAAACCTCGCGGCGACACTTCACGACTATCTCTATTCAGTAGACCCAACGACCGGCAAGCATCCGATTCCAGATCGAGAGGCGGCCGATAAGCTCCTCAAAGAGGCATCATTAGCTCAAGGCGTGTCGTTTGAGATTGCTGAGATGTTGTACCTCGGTGTGCGGCTCGGGGGGTCGTCGCATTGGGACCCCGAGAAGAAGGCGGCATGAGTGCATTCTTCTTGCTCTGCTCTAACCTGGGCTCTGTTCTAGGTTTGCTTCAGGGTCTTGATTGGCTTCGTAAGCAGGGGCACACTGACAAAGATGTCTCTACGCAACTCACTGAAATCAAAGCTCAGGTCAACACTGCGTTTCAAACTAACAACCCTGGTCTTATTGACAATATATTTAACACCAGCGCTCATTAGCTGTTCGCACCAACAAATTTCTGAAGACGCCCTAAATATTCACTGGGTGTTCACCGATGCAATAGGTAGCGAGCGGATGGCTTGTCTCACCATGCCGGATCTCACGGCACTAACCGAGCGAACCGTTCGCTGTGAGCAGTCTCCTTAAGAACACGTTATGCTGTGGCTGCACCAGGCGATCGGTTGACCTCTCAGTTGCCCGAACGTGCTACCATACAAGGTGCAGTCACGGCAATTTTGTGGGACGATTCTCTCGTGGACGTTTCAGCTCTTATTTCACAGCACTATGACTACGCATTCGCAAGAGTGTACCGATTCACTCGGAACGTAGAGGCCGCCGAAGATATCATGCAAGAGGCCGTCATCAAGGTTCTTCGCCTTGGCGGTCCCGATGACCCCTCAAAGTTCAAGCAATGGTTTGCGGTCGTCGCCATCAACTGCGCCAAAAACGAATATCGAAAACGTGATCACCAGCGGAATCGGGTCGACCTTGATTTAGATAAGGTTGAAGCAGGCGAGAGGATTGTGGCCGACACAGTAGAGTACGTGTCGCGCGAGATCATGCGCAAGTTCGTTGAGTCTTTGCCGCCACGTCAGCAGATGGCATTTCGCATGCGCATCCACGACGACATGGCGTTTGTTGACATCGCTGAGATCATGAATTGCTGCTACGATACTGCGAAGGCGAACTATCAGCAGGCGGTGCAAAAGCTGCGGCGGCTGTTGTGTCCATGAACGTCTCGTACGATTGAAGCCGTTTGATGTTCAGGCTGTGGCAATCGATCTTGATCTTGCCCTCGTTCTTGCAAACGATCTTGGCCTCTTTGACGTACCGATCATGTGAGATCCCGCCGGCCGCCCAGGCCACCTTCAAATTCTCTTTGATCATGATGAAGAAGTAGCCGTCTGGTTTTTTGTGCATGTCTTTGTTCGGGATCAGGGCTGCGAGGCCATGGCTGAAGAACGAAACCTCGCGCCCCTTCACGTCGATCTTGAGCCCACGAAACACGAGATCTCCGAGCTTGTCGGCGACATCCATGAAACGAGAGCCTTCGCAGATTTCTTTGAACAGCTCTTCGGCGATGCGCCCGATCAAAATGGCGCGGTTCGGATCTTTGATATCGGCGTGGTCGGCGAATGGGATACTCGGTTCCCAACGCTCCGTCTTTGCTTTATGCAATATCTCGGGGGTGATGTCGAACCGTGGCCACCTATCCATTCTTGCGTTCTTCTTGCAGAGGTGCCGAGCCATTGCGGGCGATCTGATCGTCCCGAATTGCTTTGCCAATCCACATGTAACACTCTTCGAGTTTTGTCAGAGCCAAAGCCTTGGCGCGCGGTGACTTCAGTTGAGCATCAATGGCCTGTTCAAAGTGATAGACCCTTTGCTTCATTTCATCTTGAATCAGCATCGCCTTGTCGTCATATTTCACATAGTCAAAGCGGCCGGTGCCCTCTGGTTTCGTCGTTTCTGTGCTCATTTTATTCCCCCTATCGTGTTATGTAGATGTGATCAAGTTCGTACTCGTAGAGCTTATTGTAAAGTGTCTTGCCGCTGAAACCCATCGTTCGCGCAACCTTGTGCTTGTTGCCGCGGAACTGGTCCATGAGGATGACGATGTACTCCTTCTCAATTTGGCGCATCGTTTTGAATCCGTGGTCGTCATTCGTTGCGATAACCATAAACCCCGGTTCTCTTAATTTCAGCTCGTCGCTGTCGTCTAAGTTCTGCGTGCTCGGGAGATCCGCCCCATCGATAGCTTCCTCCAGAGCAGAGCGTGCTGCAGACGAATTGAATGCTGTCGGGGAGCACCTTGAATTTTGAATTGCAGTTACGGCACGTTCTAATTTCGAGCTCAACGGATATGACGGTGTTGTGTCTTGGCATCGCCCTGCTCCTTTAGTTTCTCTCGTAGCCATTTCTCGTTACCCTCCACTTCGTCTGTCTCAAACGGGCGCGTGACCATGATCACGACAAACCAAAAGAGCTCTTTAATTAATTTCATTGCGGCTTCACCGGTGGTCTGATCGCCGGCGGATTCTTCGACGCCTCTAACTGCTTGATCACGGCAGCGTGCTGTTCTTTTGTGATACGGCCGTCTTTGAGGTTCTTGTCGTTGTTCGCGAGCATGTGTTTACGAAACTCCTCACCCTGAGCCATGATCTGCGCGGCGGTCATGTGTGGCACCTGTGGCCAAAACCACGCACAGTCCTTCTTGTCGGGTTCAGCCGTCCACGGAACATCTTTGCGAAAGTGTTGCTCACCGAACTTGTTCCAGAAAATCAAATTGATTCGGTCGTCGTTGTCGAGATTCGCGTGCTGTGGCTCGACGTGAACCACGAGGGCCGCATGCACGATGCCCTTCTCGACGTAGAGGATCTGGCGGCTCAGGCCAGGTCTCATTGCAGGTCGTTGTTTCGTCTGTTCCATTTGCGCTCCTTATTGAGTTGCGTTTTGATACGTCTCGCGTGTTCTTCGGACACGCCGAGGTCTTCCATCACTTCTTCGATTGTTGCTCCGCCCTTCAGCATCTCCTTTATGAGACCGTCGGGCCGCCTCTGTCTTGGCCAGTGTTTTGGCGCGTTCACGAATCACCTCATTGTATTTTGAGCCGTAGGGGTAAATGGCGTTGCTGACCGAGCAAGAGAGCATCTCTCTCGAGAACGATCGTAGCCTGGTATCTTCATAGATTTTAAGGTGCTGCGTGCCCATGATCTGGTCGAGCACCTGTGTTTCAAAGGATTCGGCGAGCAATATTGTGTTGACGCGTCTGTTGAAATCAACGCCGATCACAGTGACGAACAAATGCCTCATGATATATGCCGCTTGCCGCACGGTCAGGGAGATCGTCACTTTCATCTATAGCCTCCGCAGCATGACCCAGAGAGTTCTAGTACCACCGGCTCTGTGTTTATTGCCGCCCGTCTGCTTCACGGTGTGGCCGAATAGGGGCTCCCACAGCGGCATGAGCTCTAAAACGCGCTCGAGCCGTATCGTGTGATCGTTCCATTTCATGGCCATCAAGGCTCCGGGCGCAGCAACCCGCCACGCCTCTGACTGAGTTTTCTCTACAAGTTCTAAAATCTGCGCTGTCGTGAAATGACCATATCGTTTTGCCATGTCCCCTTCTGGGCCACAGTTCGTGTGCGGCGGATCGAACACGATTAGATTGAAATCGCGGCCCACGATCGTCGGAAGATCACGGGAGTCGGCAACCAGCGTAGGATTCACTTCGGGTCGAGAATCGATATATGTCGTCAACGGATGGTTCTTATCGAACCAGACCGCGCGGTAGCCAGCTGACAGATCTAAGATCTTCACGGCCTGACCTCAGAATATTGGCTGAAATTGAAACGCTCGTCTTGGCATGCAGCTAAGAGAGCTTGCCCCTCGGTCTTGAATGGACCGGCAGCCTCTTGCTTCTTGAGCCACTTGCGCTGCGGGCAATGCTTGTAGAACCACTCGCCGTCGGTGTCGTAAACGTGAATCGTGGCCCCGCTTATATTGCTTCTGAACGTCTTCATGGCTTCACATCCCGCTGGGCGGCCTCGATAGCGAAACACAATGATCCATCAGGAGCCCTGTTGAACAGCTCGTCGGCCGTAAGACGCTCACAGCCTCTCAATTGCTCGCCTGTTCTGTCCAGAACTCGCACCGAAACGATCTTTGAATGCGGGTGGCGAAAGATCTCGATCTCTAGTCCAGCATCGATACACTTCTTGATGACTCTGCCGAGTGTCTTCATTGCTCTAATCCTAAAGATCGCACGGGTGGTCCGCCTTGATCTTCTGATACTGATTGATCCAGTCGGTCACAATAATGTGCTGGGCCTGCTGTATGCTAAGTTGCTGATTGCAGACGCACCTGTGCAGCGCGGTCTCAACCACGTCCTTCTGTCGCGCGCCCCAGGGCTCTGAATAGTGCTGCGGCCAGAGGTTCTCGATCTCATTAGACCCCCCGAGCTCAAGGCTGATCAGATGATCGATCTCGTAGTTGCCCGGTTTGTAGGAGCCCTCCTTAAAGCCGTAGCGTGCGAATACAGCCTTCTTGGTCGCGGCAGTGACGTGTCGGGCGGTCTCTGTGCTCCCTGGCGTGCAGAGGGTCTTTAAATCGACCTGACGGGTAGCGCCTGGAGTTAGACTCTTGTCTGGGTAGTCGGCTTTAAATGGCGCCGACGACGGCTTCGCCGCAGTCTTAATAGGCATAGCGTCATGGGTCTCGCGCGTGAACTGCCCGGCCTGGGCGATCGGCGTCTCATCGGTGTCGTCCGCGTGGGCTATGATGGCCCCGAAGATTAGCCCCAGAATAACGCACATGGCGCACAGACCAACGCATTCGTAGATCGAGACGGTCGGCGGCTTCTTCTCATACTGACGTTCTTTGTAGTCGGGTATCTCAGAATATTTGCTCATTTGTGGCTCGGATCGTGATGGGGGTATAGGTGGGCTCGGATGATCTCTGCTACTGCTCGCTTGCCTTCGTCGCGCGAAACCTTCAGCGCACCGTAGGCAATCAGCAAGACTCCGCGGTCAGTGAGCTTATTGTCTATGATCGCCGGTGGCGTGATGAATCCCATGTGCTTAGATTGCTCTGGAGGAATCGGAGGAGCGGCCTGAGCTGTTGCTGTGGTGCGCGGAGCCAGCGGACTCGGTGGCTTTGGCGGAGTTGGCGTCTCTGCGTTCTTAACGGCGGTCATCACTTCGTCGCGCACCCGGTTTTGAATATCAGCCTCTGTCGAATAGCCGACATGCGAATGCTTCACGATCGCGTCTTGTAGGTCGACGATGGCTATGTCGTCCTTGGCCAGTCGCTCGGCCACCTTCACTCTCACGTATCGTTGTCTGAAATCGGTCATGTTACCTCCCTATTTTGTTGATCAGTATCTCGAGAAGATTCTCATAAAGCCGCTCAACGTATTCAAGCTTAACTTGTAGCTGGCTTTTGGAGGCGTTCATTTGCTGAAGGCTTGCCTTGACAACGGCCACTTCTTCGGTGAGCGCTTTGTTCTTGGCGCCCAGATCTTTGATGATCAACACTGGATCTTGAACAAGTTTGCCCTTCTCGTTATCGTTTGCGAGTTCCATTATTTCTTCCCCCATGAGTTCAAGGCGTCGGCCTTGTTGGTTTGTGGTGTTACGTCGCGAAGGTCTGGAGCATGCCCAAACTCCTCGGCGATAGAGGCGCCCGTTAGAGCGTCTGCAAATAGGGCGCGGATCGCCGTGATGCGTGCGCGCCGAATTAGCATCACTGGTTGATAAGCTTGCCATGGCATTCCCTCCTTTGCCCTGCGTAGAAGGCCGGCGCGTTCGGCGTCGACCAACGAAAATGAAAACGATTGCGGCTCCTTCATGCCCTTGCGCTGAAGCCTGACTACTCCGCCCCACGGCTTCTCTTTGAGGTTGTTGTTCTCGTATGAGATGCGCTTGCCATTTTCGTCGATGTTAAATTCTTCGTAGAACACAAATTCTTTGTGGCGTTGCACAAGCGCTAATGGCAGATCGCCGAACAACGATGGCGACCCTTCGATCACAGCGATGTTGCGAAGCGATGGCTGCGGCGGAAACCCGAGCTGGGCTGCGAAATTCCACGCGCTAAGAACTTGCTCACGGTTCGTCAAATGCTTCGGCAGCGATCGCGCGGTGATCATTGCATCAATGAAGCGGAGCAACTGACTGTGGTTCGCTGGCGCAAGAGCTTGCGTTTCGCTGTTGACGGCAATCGCCTGTGTTGAAGATTTCTCTGGCGGCGGTGGCGGAGTCACCACGGCCGTTGTTTCAATGACTTCTGCTTGTTGGTCGCTCATCAGTCCTCCCAATTGTATTCTTTGCGAATACGGTAGTTGATCTCGTTAGGCGCTTCGAGCACAGCCGCGGTGCTCGAATACGCCGGCCACTTGCCGAGGTCCATACACTTCCGATAGAGCCGCAAAGCGGTCTTGTAGTCTTCTTGCCCCTCCTCGAAGAACTTGTCGGACAGTGGGTACACAGCAGCTTCCCAGGGCTGCTTCTTCTCGGCCGGAATGAGGGTGATAGTTTGCGGCTGACGCTTGAGCGCCTCCATCAATCCGTCGTGGTAGTATGCGAGTTGAACGTTATAACCGAGCTTCATCACGTCGTACGAGAATATGCCCGGGCGAATGTCACGAGTGGTTTTGAAATCGATCAGGTGGATGTTGCCGTCTGGATCTTGCACCACGTAGTCGGGGCGCGCCTTGCACATCACCATCGTCTCTTTGTCGGTCCAGTGGATCGTACACTCAGGCTTGCCGTTCTCGAGCATCTTGGATGCGACCGGGTGTTCAAGCACGGCTTCGATCATGCCGATCAACATCGTAAGCTCGTCGCTCGATACGATGATGGCTTCGGGGTCTTGATCCTTGCGCCACGCCTGACGCATTTCTTTGGCCTCTTTTGACAATTTGCTCTCACGACCATCCTTCGTATAGCCAATGAACTCGGGCTCAAGAACGTAGAGCTCTTTGAATCTGCGTGGCTCGAGCAAGAACATGTGGGCCGCTCGGCCAATTCTGAAGTGGTCCGGCTCTTCTTCGGCCTCTTCGAGACCTTGCCAATACGTCAAGAAGTGGCGCGGGGAGTGAAGTAGTTTGCGGATCGCAGTCGAGCTCATACGCGTGCGATCGGCGTGATAGGTTTCTGCCGGCATGTCTTCGATGAACGAAGGCGATTCGACCTGCGTCGCAATTCGCGGCATTTGCGTTTTGTCGAAGGCCAGTGCCTTTTGTAAGATTCCGCTGAGTCTATGTTCCATCTGCCATGTGCTCCTTGCAAAGATCGTTTGCTTCAACTTGGTTGCCGCAGCCCTTCACTTTGCACACCTGAATTTTCGCAGGCATGTCAGTGAGCGTGAGCTTCGGTTTTGGTTTCTCTTCGCCGGCCGCGACCTGTGGCTCGCCGAACCATCCGAGGTTGAACGCCTGATTGAGATAGAACCAGAACGTGGCCTCAGCTTTGTTGGTCTTGAGCGCGTCGTACATCGACTTCAGGCATTCGAGTAAGACCGGCAAGATCACGTCGCCATTATAGCCAGTGAAGAGCTTATCGATATCGCCGCGCAGTTTGATGACCTGCAGGCGAATTAGGTTTTGTTTGTCGGCGTCAGTTTGTATTTTGCTCAAGAAATATCCCCCCGTATTTTGCGATCAGTGCGGCCTCGACCATACCCATGTGTGGTTTGCGCACCCTAGATTTATTTGCGCCGGGCAATTCTGCCTCTGGGAACAACGCAGTGAATGCCCAGGCCGATCGATCTTTGCCATCAAGATCACCGGGGCAGCCATCGTAGATAACCTTCTGCCATTTCTGTGGTGTGGCCTGAATGACATCGAATCCGATGCTGTGAAGTACGCCGAGCACGATGCCGAACGACTTGCCGTAGTTGAACATCGAAACGACACCCTGCTTCGGCATGGCTTGCGCGCGCTCAATCATTGCCATTTTGGAATGGCGAAGAGGGTGAAGAAGATTCAGCAAACGTTTGGCATCCACGCCGTCATCGTCACAAGGCATGGGCCACGTTTCGATCATGCCGTCTGGCTCAAGAACAAAATTGTCTGACTTGTCGTAAAGCACGGCCACTCCGCCGGTGATGCCTGGATCAATGCCTAGGATCATCATGCACCTTGACTTTGACTTTATTGAAATCGATTTTCTGAACTTCTCGGATGATGTCATCTCTCGTGCCTTTGGCCATTGTAAGAAAATTCCACACCCACTCTCGGTTGCAACTGATGTAAATCGCATGGCGGTTGATCGCCGCCTTGTAAACCGCATCAAGCCAACTTTGCGAAATGTGATCTTTAGCAAGCAAACGCTTGAGAAATTCAGCGCATTCATTCACTGAATCAGGGGCGAAGTTTTCATTTTCAAAAGGCAAGTTATCGTAAACCGCCTTGGCAACTACGAGTAGTTTGTCTTCGTTCATGGCTTCGGGTCCACCGCGGTTGTTGCGGTTTTTTTGCTTGTTTCGAGACGATGCACAGCCGCGATCGGATTCTCGTCGCCGTCGTCGTCTTTGTACGGCAAACGAGTTTTGCCCTTGGTGATTTCTTTGATCGACTTCACGCCAGGCTTCACGATCTTCATCGTCGTTTGGCGATCGTCAGCAGTCATCGGGCGCGACTCAAGCATCTTGCCTTCAAACCAAAACTCAACGACATTGCCTTCGTAGTTCTTCACTTCGATGCACTGAACCTCTCTGCGCTCTGTACCGTCTTGAATGCAGCGCAAGCGCTCAGAGATCTGGGCCTGGAGGTTCTTGATTCCAGCCGTGTGGTGGGAGACGGCTTCCTTCTTCTTCTCGACGGCCTCTGCCAATTTCTGATTGAGGTTCGCCGCCTGCTCCGCCTTGCGGGCCTTCTCTGCGTCGGTCAGCTTGAACGGAAGCGCTCGTTTGATCTTGTCGCCCTTCGGGTCTTGTTTCTTGGCCATTTGATCCTCCTGTTAAGAATCGTTGCGGGACCGGAAGCCCCATTGATTTCAAAGTTTGTGCAGCTAGTTTGACTTGCTCTGGTGTGAGCGTTTTGCCGTAGTCCCACTTCGGCGTGTACTCTTTGCGAAACTCATCCGACCACTTCGCCACTTGGCCATCTGGAATGCGCTGAGCAGCCACGCACGTATCGCTCGGGCATTTGAACGAATACGAATACTCGAGGTTGTTGATTGTCTTTGAGGCCGAGAGCAAACCGTCACCGTCACAGTGCCCACACGGAATCAAAATCGATTCGTAGTTCGGCGTGTACGACTTGCGCTTGGCTCTGATGGCCGAGGAGGCTACGACGATTTTCAGAATCGAAGGGACTCTCTCGCAGCTATCGAGCAGAATGTTACAAAGTTCTTCCGTCTCTGCAGCCGACAGATCCTTTGTGCGATACATCGCTCGGTCTCGATGCGACTGCGGGAATGCCTCCAGAGACCAGTAGTCCACTAGCTTCTTGAAACGAATCTCGAATCGCTCTGGGATCATTGTGCCCATGAGCGCCTCGGGTAGTTTGTCGGTGGTGGGTTAGGTGTTGGCGTTTCGCCATTCTCAACGAACTTGGTGATCGCAGTCAGATTGGCAACCATGGTCGGAATGTCATGGCTCTTCGTAACAAACCAGCGCTCGTCCATTCGCAGATAGGCTTCGATGAGAACCTTTGCCCTTTCGCTACCCACCTGCTGAATAACGGTTTTTATCGACTTGGCGTGTTGAGGTAGAATCGGTGGAGACTTATCGGACTTGTACTTCGTCTTCCATTGTTCGCAATAAAATGCAATCACAGGGGCCGCCGAATCAGGCGGCTGCGGAGCATTTTCATCAGGGTTTGAAATCGTCCCCTGGGACGCCCCACGAGATCCCCTGGGCTCTTTGCGTGGAACGTTCGTTCGTTCGTTCGTTCGTTCGTTCGTTCGTACCGCGCGCGCGCGAGGCTCTGCAAGTACTTGTAACCACCCGAGTTTGGTTAACTCACGGACTGCCGTGGGGATGCTCTGGGGCTTACATCGGATGTCCGCGGAGATCCCCCGGGTGCTCCCAAGGGCGACCCTGAGACTCCCCTTGGCGCTCCCATGGGCTAACGTGAGCATCCAGAGGCGTTGAGCATTCGCACTCAACTCGCGCCATTTTGAACCGGTTATAAGCGCCACATCAACGCGAAACCAAGTGGACGGTTTTTGAAAACCTTTGGTCTTAAAACGATCGGCTGCGACAATTTCTACTTCCCAGATGTCGGACATAGTTCCCCCTTGGATTCAAAAAAACTGGGCCAGCCGTGGCCGTTTTGATAGACAATTTTGAAGGGGTTTGATAGGCCATCTGTATGGCGGATCATTAACCCTCGCAAAAGGTGGTCCGTCGCTGTTCTCAGTCGGTCATGACTGAATCAGCAAGAAACAAAGGGCGGTGTAGCGCCCGAAGTTTCGATAGTAGATATTTCACCCCGACCGCCAAGTAAACAAATATTTCAGCCTAGGCCCACGGCGTCACGGGCCTTTTGTAGACGTTTCAAAATGCGACCTGAGTATTATATTTGGCCAAATAATGCTAGTATTAATACAGGAGGTGAGTTATGGATAGAACCGCTAATTTGGTGGCAGAGCTGAAAATGTTGATGCAGACGAGCTTCAATGGCATGGGCTGGGTTCGAGCCAAGGAGATCCTTATTGAGCTTGGCATTGACCCGAAAATTTCAGGGCCGAAACTGCTTGCGAAGCTCGAAGAGATCACGAACCAAAAGATGGACCGCAGTGAAGGCCCCTAAATACGAAGGCATCATACGGCCTCCGGCGGAGATGAGCGTTGCGGAACTTTACACCTACGTGAAGTTCATCAAGGCCTATCTGCGATGGTGCGATGAAGCCAATCATTTCTCGCGTCAGAGCCTGCGTAACGATATGGAGCGCCGTGGCCGACCTTACATAAATGAAGTTGAAGCCCGCGAAAGGCGCGTGCTTGAGAAGATGAGAGGATCAAGATGAGCCGGATGGAAGAGATCGAGATCAAGACCACCGTTGAATGCGAGGGCAACTATTTGCCCGCCAAGCCCGATCACTACGAAGATGGCCAGTGGTACCCTGGTGACCCTGCTGACGTCACAAATTTCAAAGTGTTCATGAGCCTGAACGGCAAACGAATTGAAATAACCGACTATCTGCCCATCGATCATTTGCAAGAGCTCGAGGGCGAATTTCTGCAAATATGCGAAGGAGACGAATGATGGCGTCAGACCCATGCCCCACTTGTGGCAAACCCTATTCTAAGAGGCTCCGGCGCCAACACGCTGGCTTGCCACCGCTACCCACCGGCCGACCCCGTGGCATCGACTACGAGAAGATCAGAGCCCTTCGCAAGCGCGGCATGTCGCTCACCAAGATTGCCGAGAAAATGAAATGCTCGCGCGGCGTGGTTCAGCACGCATTGAGGTCAGAATGACCGACGAATTCAGACACCTCATGTCTCAGCAAAAGCAAATTATGAAAATTATAAATAAGGAGCTGGCGACGCACGATAAACTTAAAAAACTCATCGCGTCCGACAAGGCGACGTTCCCGAAAATAGAGAAGGCCTGTCGTGCCCTTATCGAGTCACAACAATCACTTTCAATCGCAATGGCCATACTCGACATGATTGAGCGCCAGTTGCCGAAGAGGTACAGAACCAAATGACTTATCAAACACCGTCGTCGCCAGATCTTTTGATACTTATTGGCGAAACTGCCGTGCAGCGGCCGGAACGATCGCCGCTCTTATACTGATAGTTTTCATCGCTTGGATTGCGTTCTCATGAAATGCAAACACATCGTCGACACGCTAGCTGGCGGTTTCAATTGCGCTGGCGACTATTATGGGCCTTGCCTGAAATGTGGTGAACGCATTCGTGTTCAACCGCAAAAGATCTCCAAGAGGCCTGCTCTACACCAATACCTGAATGCTACGGGCTGTGGCAAAAAAACGACTCCAGAAGAATGGGTACAAGGGCTGCCGTCACCAGGCCTCACTTCTATCATGGATCGCAAGACAATAATGCGATTCACCTGTTCTAAATGCGGGCACAAAATGTCGTCTGGTTTGCTATGACCGCTGTGCCGAAACACAAGCGCATTATCGACAAGAAGCTTCTCGAGGAGATCGGCCGCGGCTATTGTGAGGTGAGCTATCAGTGCCCACAGCCGACCGACGCTCACCATATCAAGACCAGAGGATCTGGCGGAGACGACACGCGAGAGAACGTCATAGGCCTTTGTCGCCGTCACCATACGGAGATCCACCAGATTGGGATCAGCCGGTTTTTGGCCAAGTACCCTCACCTAAAACTAGTCAAGAAGAATTGGCCTTGACTTGACGCTTCCATACAAATTGTTATAATGTCGCGATGGGCCACAAAGCGCAAGCAAATGGCAAGTCCTTTGAGTCCGCGTTTCACGTGATGGCTAACCTGTGTGGATTCAAAGTCAAACCGATACCCACCATGGGTCGATGGATGGGCTCAAACCTATTCAAGCCTATACCAGGGTGGTCGGACTTCATGCTCATCGCGCAAGATGGCCGCTCCGCATTCGTTGACTGCAAGAGCACCATCGAAACCGCGTTCTCATATTCCAAAGTGAACCAAGATCAGATCGCGTTCTTCCAAAGCGTGGGAGATCTGTGCCCGGCGGGCTACGTCGTTTACTTCGTGCCGTTCAACACGGTGGTGTTCTACGAGTGGCAGAAGCTCCAGGCGCTGCGCCCCGAAGAGAGCCTCGGCCCTGATGCCGGTATCGTTCTCGGCAAGATCCCGGCCCTCAGAATTCAAGACATCATGGGTGTGATCAAGCGCGACCAGGTGGCGTGATGAAATTCGACATGCATCGATTTTGGAGACACGAAAACTTTCGTGATGTGTTCTTCGAGCCCACAACAGTCTCATTTGATGACGACGGCCGAAACGCCATACTGCACGGCAAGTGGCTCACGCAGGGCTCGGGTCGCTGGTTCTATACGCCAGTGTTGACCGCAAGGATCAAGATAACCCCAGAGCAATATAATAGCTGGAAGGCCTACACTCCTCGCGGCATTTTAAAGCCGTGATCACCGACATTTTGTAGGTTTACGACGCGTAGTGTGGTTGCAGAGTCGAGTAGGGTTCGTGCTATCCATATTTTATGTAGAGACGGTTTGCGCAAGTGAATCATTTTGTGCGTTGGGTGAGTGGCCTAAACCTTATCTCGGGGAGACGATCGGGCGATACTGCCGAGACAGTGCCTGGCCGCCGCAGGTTCTAATCCTGCGCGCACATTTTAAATCGGGGGGATTCAATGAACTGGAAGAGCGACATCATACCGACCATTCTAATTGCATTAGGATTGTGCATCATCGGCGGGGTAGTTTGTGGCTTTGGATTGTTGAAGAGCCAGAACAAGATCAGTTTGAAGGCGATAGTGACGCCAATGTCTCACGGGACGCCGGTTTCATGGCCTCAGCCAGTTCAAAGTGTCGACTCGAAATAACGCAATGGTAACACAATGAAGCAACAGCGTATAACCACCAACGGGGCAAGGTTTCGGATCGAATTTCGCATGGGCGATGACGGGGAGTGGAAGACCGCGGATGCTCAGACCTACGACACGTTTCAGAACGCCAAGATTGCGCTTATGAAGATTCAAGAGGACGATCGAATCAGGGGGTTACCTTGGCTTCCAATCGATGAGCTACCTCCACAGCCTGGGCGCACAAATGCCTAGTTGGCTTCAGATCACACTCTATTTCGTCATGTTCATTTGGGGCTTCGTTCAGGGGCGCAAAGACGCTGATGACAGGCTCAAGCGGGCAAACACGAAGCTGCTGATTCAGATCGCACAGCTCAAGCGACACATCATTGAAATCAAATGGGATGTGGAGGAGGCCTGTGGCCAACAAGAACCCCACGCATAAGTTCAAGAAGGGCAATAACGCTAACCCACGGGGCGCTGGCGCGCACGATCCAGCCAAGCGTGAATTTAAGAAGTTCACCAAAGAGGCCTACCGCAACTTGATTGAGGCCGCATTCAACAAAACAATTGGTGAGGTCGAATCGATTCTCGACAACGAAGACTCTCGCAAAGCCTTGAGCCCCATGGAGTTCACCATATTGCGATCGCTGATTGTCGGTGCGAAGTCGGGCAACCCAGCCAACGCTGAGCTATTCGCCACGCGCATAATAGGCAAGATACCCGATCAAATTAAGGTGGAGTCGACGAACCTGAGCGCCAACGCAACTGTTGACGAAGTAAAGACCATTCTATCAAAATTGAATAAAGAGATCTGAGATGATGGATCTGATGCCGGACGAAGACGAAGACAAAGTCCGCGCGGTGATCACGGCTCAGTGTGAGACCTCCCACCTCTTCTTCACACGCTTCTTCTTCAAATATAGACACGCACACAAATTCATTGTGAACTGGCACCACGATGTATTCTCAGACGCGATCGACGACATCATCTTTGGCCGGGTCAGAAACCTCAATGTGCAGGTGCCACCCGGATCAACTAAGACTGAAGAATTCGTTATTAATCTTATTGCTCGCGGCATCGCTCTCAATCCTTGGAGCCGGTTTCTTCATCTTAGTGGCTCAGATCAGCTCGCAACCCTCAACTCAGCCACTGCTCGAGACCTCGTATCTTCAGAAGAATATCAAGCACTATGGCCACGTCACATCGCCGAAGACTCCAAAGCAAAGAAGCGTTGGAACGTCATGGTCGGTGGCAAGATAGCCGGCGGGGTTTATGCGACGGCAATTGGCGGTCAAGTTATTGGGTTTCGCGCTGGCCACATGGCTGATGGTTTTCAAGGCGCGCTCATCATCGATGACCCGAACAAGCCTGAAGACGCCTTCTCTAAGTCGGAGCTCGACAAAGCAAACCGCAAGCTTCTTACCGTTGTGCAATCACGGCGAGCCACAGAGAACACTCCCATCATTCTCGTTCAGCAGAGGATTGCAGAGAACGACTGCTCGGGGTTTATTGAGAAGGGCAACCTCCCGGGTCGCTGGAAGATTCTCAAGATCCCGGCGTTGATCGATGATGGCTATGTTCAAAAGCTCAAACCGAAGTATCGCAAGAACGTCGACTCATCAAAGCGAGACAACCACCAACGATTCTCTTATTGGCCGTACAAGGAGCCGATCGAGAAGCTGAATGCTTTGGAGCGTGGTGAGGGCAAAGACGAAGCCGGCGCGCGCGTATCTCGGCACGTGTTCAATTCGCAGTATCAACAATCGCCGGTTGCGCTTGGCGGGAACCTGATCAAGGGATCGTCGTTCGTTCGCTACACGGTTCTGCCGAAACTCACGTATCGAATAATAATTGGCGACACGGCACAGAAGGCGCGGGAGCACAACGACTACTCGGTTTTCGGTGAGTTCGGTTTAGGCAAAGAAGACGGCAGGCTTTACATAACTGATTGGATTCGCGGCAAATGGGAGGCTCCGGAGCTCCTAAATAGAGTCGCTTCTTTCTGGGCAAAGTGTAAGGCCAAGGACGCAACCGAAATGGGCCGGCTCAGAAAACTAAAGGTGGAAGATAAGGTCAGCGGTACTGGCCTGATTCAAACCGTGAAGCTCCCGCCGCACAACATACCTGTTGAGGGGATTGAGCGCGACACCGATAAGCTCACGCGGGTCATGGACGCGCAGCCATATATTGATGTAGGTCTGGTTTGCGTTCCGCAGGACGCGCCCTGGGTTTCTGATTTTATTGCGGAATGCGAGGCGTTCGCCGCGGACATGAGCCATGACTTCGACGATCAGGTTGACGTGCTCTGCGATGGCGTGATGGACTTACTGGGAGAGAGCAACAAGCTTGAACGCTGGAAGAAACTAGGGGAATAGGGATGCCATCAAAACGCGCACCGAAGAAGGCCATGCCCGCAAAGGCTAAGAAGACAGCAGACCGGGCACCCAACTTCCCCGTCGATGCGATGACAGTGTTCCGCGCAGAAGAGCGCTACAAGCAAAAGGTATTTCAGAACGTGCCAGTCGGCGATCAGCGCCCCGCAAAGAAGGGTGGCAAGAAATCGCGCAAAGGCACGATGGATGGGTTCGATAACTTCTTAACGAAGATCGGACTCCGCAATGACAACTCACTCAGCGGCGGCACATACACATTTGATTTATTGACCAGAAACCGCATCAAGCTCGAACAGGCTTACCGCGGCTCGTGGATCGTCGGCAAAATGGTTGATTCAATCGCCGAGGACATGACCAGAGAGGGCATTCAGATCCGCACAGAACGGGACGATGGTTCCATAAAGAAGGTCCAAGCAGCCTTCGTGAAACTCGGGATATGGCGCAGCCTCCGCTCGCTCGTTCGTTGGGGGCGTTTGTATGGTGGTGCGATTGGCGTTCTTCAGATCGAAGGGCAAGATCTGAGCACTGAGCTCGACGTCTCGACTATCTCTAAGGGGCAGTTTCGCGGCGTTGCAGTTTTTGACAGATGGCAAGTAAACCCCCTCATTCAGCACACAATTCAATACGGTCCAGATATAGGGTTGCCTGCTTACTATCAGATCGTCAACGATCCCACGCAACTTGACCCTGGCTATGAGTTCACGCCCATCGAAGACAACACCATTCACTACACCCGGCTGATCCGCCACGGCGGCATCGAGCTCCCGTTCTGGCAAGCCCTCACAGAATTGATGTGGGGCGAATCGGTACTTGAACGCCTGTGGGACCGTTTGATTTCGTTCGACAATGCCACGATGTCTTCAGCATCACTCATCGATCGGGCTAACCTGCGCACCGTTGGAGTTGACGGTCTTCGCGAAATACTCGCGGCGGGTGGCGAGGCTCAGCAAGGCCTACTCGCAATGTTCGAGATGATGAGGATGCTGCAGACAAACGAGGGGCTCACGCTCATCGACAAAGAAGACACATTTCAAACCACTTCGTATTCGTTTGCAGGGCTCGCCGACATGCTGATTCAGTTCGGTCAGCAGATCGCCGGCGCGTGCGATACCCCGCTCGTTCGTTTGTTTGGTCAGTCACCGGCCGGCTTGAATGCGACGGGCGAATCCGACATGAGGATGTACTATGACAATATCAAGGCCCAGCAAGAGGCAATCTTTAGAAACCCAGTCGACACGCTCTTACGAGTTCTCTGGAGATCAGAGCTCGGCAAAGACGCCCCGGACGACATGGAGTATGGGTTCACCACGCTCTGGCAAATGTCGGCCACAGACAAAGCGACAGTGGCGAAAACTACAACTGAAACCATTGTCGGGGCATATGATTCCGGCCTCACAGATCGGGCGACGGCCCTCGCGGACCTTCGTAACCAGTCGCGCGAAACGGGCGTGTTTACGAATATCACTGATGAGATGATCGACGAAGCCGAGAAGGAGGCCGACGAGCCACCGATGCCGGGCGAAGGCGGTGCGGCAGTCGATCCCGAAACTGGCGAGCCGATCGTTGCAAAGCCGAAGCCCGGAACCATGGGTGCGGCCGGCAAGAAGGGCTTGAACCCTAATGCGAAGAACCCGAAAACAAACCCTGAAACCAAAGCAGTGAAGACCCTGTGAGCCAGGCGCAGAAGGCCCGCACCCTTTCGTACGTTGACCCGAACTACAAGCTAGATCGAATTGTTAAGTCGGCAGAAGCGATACTGACAGCGCACCAACGACATCTATATAAGAGGTATCAGTTGCAGGGCATGACGAAGATTCAAGCGATCCGCAAAATTGTTAACCAGGATATGGAATAGATGGAAGAAGAAGTTCGACTGCTCTGCGTGGCAGCCATGATCACCACAGTCATAATTTTCATCGGTCTCGGTGGCTTGCGCGAATGCAGCCAAGAGCACGAGATCAAAATCAAATGTATTGAGAAGACCGGCAACCCGAGTTGCGATCCTGCGGCGTGTGATGACCCTGACTTTCACCAGGGCGAACCACCAGAGAAGGTGAACGGATGATCAAAGCAGCAGAGAAGAACGGTCACTTATCGTTTATTTGCCCGGGCTGCAAAAGCTATCACACCATTCCGGTTCACGGTGCCAATGCCTGGACGTGGAACGACAGCCTCACGATGCCGACGCTCAAGCCGAGTATTTTGGTGAACGTCAACAAGTCGAACCCTGGCGTGCCGGTCTGCCATTCATTTGTCACCAACGGCAATATTCAATTCTTAAATGATTCAACACACGCTCTTGCTGGGCAAACCGTGCTGCTACCGGAGTACGAATGAACGTCGCAGCGGTTGTGGTCTGCTCAGTGCTAGCGATCGCGCTATTATTATATTGGCTTGCCCACCGGAGGGACTGAATGAAGTTTCAAGCGATCGTCACTTGCACAAGATGTGGGCAAAGAGTTCGACCGGGCGGAGCGTGCGGTTGCCCATGATGCGATCGTTCACTTTCGATGCAGCTAAGAAAACTATCCACGGCAAGTTCAAGCCGAGCTCGCGGGCCGAAATGGAGTTCGCGCGTCAGCTCAAGAAGGTTGCAAAGGCTTCGGCCGGTATTGTGAATAGCCATGTGGATGGTGTGGATATCCGCGACACCGACGAAATGATGAAGATCCTCCGCGACTACGCCAAGCGATTAGAGCCGTGGGCGCGCCGGCAAGCCGAGAAGCTCGTATCAGAAGTCGAGCGGTCGAACAAACGAGCTTACGCCATGAAGTCAAAAGAGCTCGGTGGCCTTTTGAAACAAGAGATCTACAACTCGCGTGTGGGTTTAGAAGCGCTTGCAAAGATCACCGAACAAGTTGAGCTCATCAAGTCGATTCCAATAGAGCTCGGGCTGCGCGCGCAAGGGATTGCATTTCGTGCGGCCACGGAAGGCCGGCGGGCTGAACCAGACAAGGACATCATCGATTCTCTCATAAATGAAATGGGTATGACCGAAGAAGTGGCGACCAATCGGGCAAGACTGATAGCCAGAACTGAGACCGCTCGAGCAACGGCTGCCATCAATCAAGATCGCGCGGTTCAAGCTGGCTCAATTCAGTACAGGTGGCGCAATGCGGGCGATGCCGCAGTGAGAGATAGCCACAAATATTTGCATGGCAAACCCTTGAACGGGCAGGTGTTTTATTGGAGTGACCCTCCAACTCTTGATGACGGAATGACCGGACACCCGGGCACGTTCCCGAACTGCCGTTGTTATGCTGAGCCGGTATTTCTGGACGAGTAGGGGTTTCAAAATTGGCATTGACGAAGAAATACTTAACAGTTTCAATGAAGCCATCCGAATAGATAGCGAATTCAAAATTGGGGGATGTAAGCGTGAGTAAGTCGACCGTTGATGTAAGCAACCAATATGGTGAGAAGTCGAACAATAACATCCTTGGCGGAAGCTCGCGCGTATGGTGCAAGTTCCAAGTTTTGAATTCTGCAGCCACTGGTGTGGCAAACCTCACCGGCTCACTCTTCGGCGCTGCGATGGACGTGGCAAGCGTTTTCATGCACAGCACAGCACCTGGTGGTGGCAATCCAAACCCAGCCGCCGGCTACGTTGTGATCAAATTCAGCCGCGCATTTGCAGGCCTGAAAAGCTATTTAGCCAATCTTCAAATGATCATCGGTTCGCCGGTGAACGTATCGGGCGCCCTAACTGTGGGCACGACATATACTATAGTCAGCGTCGGCACAACGACGGCAGCTCAGTGGGCATCGATCGGCTTGACCGCTGGTTTGACCCCGGCAGTTGGCCAAACGTTTGTAGCAACGAGCGCAACTCCGGCCGGCGGAACGGGCACAGTAGCCGTTTCGACCACATCGGGGTGCGACCACTTTGAATCTGTTGGTGATCCCGGCTCCGGCTTGAACGTAACCGGCGGCGGTGAAATGGTTATCGCTTCGGTGAACGAAGACGCCGTCACAGCTTTGGCAAACGGCACAACCGTGACACTCCATTTCGATCTCATCGCAGCTCCGGGGCCACAGATCTAACATGAAGTTTTATGTAACCGGTCGCATTTCAGACAACATACGATTGACCCCAGAGGGGTTTCTCGTTTGTGTCGGCGTACCGATTGCAAGAACTGGCATTCAAGAATACGGCCCCGACGAAACACCGATCGAACCGACCGATGAAAACACAATGGTTAAGATCCAGCGCGAAGAGCGTGAGGTGTTCCGCCCAGAAACCATCGCTTCATTTCAAGGTAAGCCTGTCACGATCGGCCACCCGGATGAAATGGTGAACCCAAAGAACTGGAAGGAGCTCGCTAAGGGCACACTTCAGAACGTTCGGCGCGGTGAAAATCAATTCAGCGACTCTCTCATTGCCGACCTCATCATCACTGATGCGGAGGCTATCAAGAAAATTCAAGATGGTTTGCGCGAGGTCTCTTGCGGCTACGAAGCCGACTACGAAGAGATCGGTATCGGCGCCGGCCGCCAATTAAATATAGTAGGGAATCACCTCGCGTTAGTGCCAGAGGGCCGCGCGGGTCAGAGTTATGCAATTAAAGACCACAAAGGAGTACCGATGAGCGCGAAGGAGCAAGTCGCCAAGCTGTTCGATACGGCGAAGGCCGAGGCATTGAAGGCAATTGAAACTAGGGACGCCAAAACCGACAAGGTGGGCACCGAAGTCATCTCTGATGCTGCGGCTATGGCTGCTGACATCAAGAGCATGAAGGACTCAATCGATAAGCTCTGCGATGCGATGGGTAAGATGACTCCTGGCAGTGGTCCTACGCCAACGACTTCTGACAAAGAAGCCAAAGTCGGCGATGACGACCCGATGAAGGCCGTCAAAGATATGATGGACGCAATTGGCAAACGCCTTGATGCCCTCGAAGGCAAAGGCGCTGACGCTGAATACGAAGAAGAGACCGGCGACGAAGACCCTGAAGAAGAGGTCGGCGACGAGGGTGAAGAAGAAGAAACGGGCGACGAAGGCGGCGAGAGCATGGTCGGCGACCAGAAGGCTCGCATTGAGATCCTTGCGCCCGGCAAGAAGTTCACCGGCAAAGACGCCAAAGCCAAGGCTTTGCAAGAAGCCTATGCCACAAAAGATGGCAAAGAGGTCCTCGACATCCTCACTGGCGGCAAGAAGCCGAACTTCAAAAGCCAGCCCACGGTCGATTCGTTGTTCGTGAAGGCTTCAGAAGTTCTGAAGATCAAGCGCGCGGCGAAGTTCCCCCGCATGAACGCCATCAAGGTTAAAGATGGCCATGCCGATGGCAAGGGCAAGATCCCGACCGTCGAGGAGATCAACAAGAAGAACGAAGAGCATTTCGCTAAACAAAGGAGCCACTAATGTATTTGTCTAACAACAACACACCAGCAAACCAGGCATACACATTCGGTGCTCCCGCGGGCATCCCGGGTGCGATTTCTCGTGCCGACGAAACGAGCGTTGAGCCCGCACAACTGATCGCAAGCGGTTCGCCGTCAGCGACAGCTCAAGCGTTTGGTCTCGCAATGGTCTATGCGACCGGCGGCATCACTCAGTGGGGTGGCTCAAACGTAGCTGCTGACTTCGCGGGCGTTCTCGTTCGCCAAGCTCCCGGTATCACAGACAACGATTCAGGCCTCACGGGCAACATCCCGGAAGCCGCTCAGATCCAAGGGTTGTTGGTTCGTGGGTATGTGACGATTTATTGCGGATACGGCACGCCGGTTCGCGGTCAAGCGCCATATGTTCGTACAGTTGCGACTGCGAACAACATGAACGTAGGTACATTCGATGCGACCTCGGACGGCTCGAACAACGTTCAACTGAGCACGACTCAGGCAACGTGGGCAACAGATGGCAAAGACGCAAACAACAACGCGGAACTCCGCGTGTATCGATAAGGAGTGACGCGATGAGATCAGCACTAGCAATGAACCTGATGGAGCAACAGCGCAAGGAGCTAGCGGTTCTACACGCGATCGCTGGCGGCAAAGACCCGATGAAGGCGTTCATGACCCATGACAACGGCATGCGCGGTCGGGCGTACACGAAGGATAGTTCCCTCGCGTACATGGTGAACCAACTCGAAAACCTCGATCGCCGCTTGTATGAGCCGCTGTTGAGCGTGACCTGGGGTCGTGACATCAAGTTGCGCCCTGGCATCACATCGAGCGACGAAGCGACGAGCTTCATTCGTTCGGCGTTCTCGGCTCCTGGTTCGCTCCAGAACCCGAACAGCACGGCGCTCACGGGTGGTAACATCTCGTGGATCTCGGCTGAGACGAACGACATCCCAGGCGTGGACATCAACGGTCAAAAGATCGTTCTGCCCTTGCGTGGTGTGGCTCGCGAAGTGTCGTACACTTCGATCGAGTTGAACCGTTCGCAACAGACCGGTCAGCCAATTGATGCGCAGAAGATCAACGCGCTCAATTTGATCTATCAAATGAACGTGGACCAAATGGTCTACATCGGTGACCCCTACCTTGGCGTCACTGGTTTGGTTAACAACCCGAACATCGTGACCTCGCTTGTGACAGCGGGCGCGAGCGGCGGCACCACGTGGGTGACCAAAACGGCCGATGAAATCGTCGCAGATGTGAACAACTTGGTTGAGCAAACGTGGTCGGCTTCGGCCTTCGCGGTTTGCCCGTCTGAGCTCCGCATTCCGCCGGCGCAATTCGGCTACATCTCGAGCCAAAAGGTTTCGAGCGCTGGTAACGTGTCAATCCTCACGTACATCGAACAGAACTCTCTGTCGTTGCGCGTGAACGGCAAAGCGCTGAACGTTCAGCCTTTGAAATGGTTGACTGGCCAGGGCACGAGCGGTGCAGACCGCATGTTCTGCTATACGAACGACGAAGGCCGCGTGCGCTATCCGATGGTTCCGATCCGTCGTGAGACGTCGTACTATCGTGGCATTCGCTTCTTCGCGCCGTACCTCTGGTTCCTCGGCGAGATGGAATTCGTATACCCCGAAACGATCCAATACGCGGATGGTATCTAATGGCCAACACGAAATATCAATTCAACCAAACCGTGCGGATTGTTCCGCGCGGGGGTAAGCCGAAGATCTTTGCGGCCGGCTCGGTGCAGACCATCGAGGACCACGAGATTTTGAAGCACCCGCATTTCAAGAAGTTTCTTGCGGCTAAGATGGTAGTCCCATTTGTGCCAAAAGAAGTGAAGAAGCTTCAACCCGTCATGCCCGATAAGAAGGCGAAGAAGCCAGGCGAACTCGCTGGCCTCGGCGGTCAATTGAAGAAGAATGCGGATGCCAAAGCAAAAGCGGCAGCAACCAGCGTTTCGCCCGAAACTGAAGTAGGCTCTGATGGCGAAGAAGCGTCTGATGAAGCTAGCGACGAACAAGACAAGCCCGCGAAGAAGGGCAAGGGGTCTAAATAAGGTGGTGACGTTTGGAAGAGTTCGAGATCAAGAGCTTCCGCGCCGCCTTCCCGGAGTTCGATAACACTACGAAATATCCTGATGCCATGGTCACGTTCTGGTCGAACGTGGCTATCGACATGGTGCCTTGCAATCTTTGGAAGAAGCAATGGCTCACAGGTGTATATCTATACACGGCTCACGAGTGTGTCTTAGCCGCGCAAAATGCAGCGACAGCGAAAATTGGTGGAACGCCCGGGCAGAATGCGGGCATCGTCACAGCGAAGACTGTTGGCCCTGTATCGTCGTCTTACGATGCGGCCGGCACCGGCGAGCGCTCTGGTGGTCAGTGGAACCTAACGACGTACGGTAAGCAGTTCTTGCGCCTGGCTCGAATATTCGGCGCTGGGGCAATCCAACTATGAGCAAGACCTACATCAAGATCACCAAAGACTTCACGAAGCAGTTCAACGACATCATTGGCAAGTTCAAGCACGAAGCCGTGCTCGTCGGCATCCCAGAGTCAAAGGGCACGCGCGAAGACGGGCCGATTTCAAACGCAGCCCTTCTTGCGATCAACAATTTCGGATCACCTGAGCTCAACATCCCAGCGTGGCCCATCATGAGCATAGGTATCCGCGCAGCTCAGAAGGACATCGCAGATCAGTTCAAATTGGCGGCCCAGAATGCATTGAAGCGAGGGATCTCAGCGATCGATCAGTACTACGATCGCGTCGGGATCATTGGCTCGAATGCAATCAAGCAAGTTATCGGCGATCAGACAGATGCGCCAGTTCTGGCGGACTCTACTCTCAGAGCGCGCATGTATGCCGGTTTCAAAGGCGACAAACGTTTGCTCGTAACTTCACAGCTCCGCAATGCAATCACATTTGTTCGCATAGGTGCTGCTTGAGTCGTATCGACGTGAGCGAGCTACTCTTTGACCCCGAATACGTTGACGAGATCGTTCAGATCAAGCGCGCGCCATCGGTGAATCTTCGCGGCGAGAACATTCTTGGCAAGGTGAACGTCAAAACTGTGGGGTGCGTGGTACCGGCCAGCGGCAAAACCATATTCAAGTTGCCCGAAGACTTCAGGGTCGCTGACCTTTACGAGTTCATCATCCAAGGCACTATCACAGCGACAGCGCCCGGCAAGTATAGCGATCAGCTCGTTTTCAAGGGCGAGGTTTTCAATGTTCAACTCGTTTTCGACTATTCTAATTGGGGCGCGGGATTCTGTGCTGGAACATGCATCAGGCAGGTGCCCGCGTGACCGTATTAAAGCCGAACGACACATCTACGGGTGGTGTTCTGCAGCCGGTGCCACAGCCACCAGAGATGCAGACAAACCCACCAAACCTCACGTTTGTTCAGCTTCTTCAACAGATGCTTCAGCAATTCTCTGGACTGCCGGGACCAATGGTGCGACCTGACTGGCAACCGAATCAACCGAAGCGGCCCACGAGCCAAAGCAAAGACCCGTGGCTTGTGAATTGGATCGCCTTCGGGATCGAGAGCGTAGAGCCAGATTTCAGCGCGTACGTTGGCTTCGACACTCAAGGCAACGGCCTCATGCAGCGCAACGAACAGGTCGGGCTTGTAGTTAATTTCTATGGACCGGCCGCTTACGACAACTATGGTCTAGTTCGCGACAGCTTCCAGCTCGCTCAAAATAGAGCAACGCTTTTGAAGGCAAACGTCGTATGGGCATATGACGGTACGGCTCAGCACGTGCCCGAGCTCATCGATGAGGTGTGGTACGACCGGTGGCGAGTCGTGTTCACACTTAGACGTCAGATCCTGAGAAGCTATCCGATTTTGACATTCGTCTCTGCGGGTGGAACGATCTATATAAATAACCAGGGCCAAGTAACCGAAGCCCCTATTGCGGTCGAGGAGTGAACGTGATCAAGCTTGTGAATATATTGGACGCAGCCTTAGTGGTGATTCTTAGCGTATTCGTCTGCTGGGCCGGAGCTCAGAACAACGGACCAGTGCCAGGGCCGACTCTGCCGCCTCCCGTATCAAACGTCCTCTTCACCGGCTATCAGGGGATTCTTCAGGCGCCTGCAACTCTTACGATCCCTGCGAGTGGAACCACAAGCAACGCGTTATATCTTAAGGGATTCGAGCTCAGCGGGATTCTTCTACCAGCCACATTCACCGGCACCGCCGTATCATTCTTGGCCAGCTACGATGGAACGAACTTCTATCCGCTCAAGACGACGACGGCGGGAACGACGCTCTCGTACACGGTGACGCAAAACACGTTTGCCGCAATTGCTCCGGCGGACTTCGCCGGGGTCCTGTATCTCAAGATTGTATCCAATGCTACCGAAGCAGCAGCAAGAACATTGAAACTCTCAATCAGGGGGATCTAGTATGTTGGATGTAGGCCAACTAATTCAGGTAACAGTCAACGTCGGTGCGACGCCAGTTCTCGGCCGAACGTTCAACGTACACATGATCGCCGGCGACTCAAACGTCATCAGCGGCCAAGATCGATTCCGCACATATGAGAGCCTCGACGAAGTGGCAACTGACTTCGGTTTGTTGGCTCCTGAGTACAATGCCGCGGCCATTTATTTCGGCCAAAAGAACCCGCCATCATCTTTGATGATCGGTCGCTGGGTTGCTTCGGCAACTTCTGGTTTCAACCTGGGCGGTATCTTAACTCCCGCGCAACAGCTCTTGTCGAACTTCACCTCGATCACGAACGGTGGTTTTCAGATCGCCTTAAATGGTGGTGCGGCAGTTTCTGTAACTGGCTTGAACTTCTCGTCTGTCACGAACTTAAATGGCGTGGCTTCGATCATTTCAGCAGCAATGGCGACGGCTTCAATCCCGGCTACATGCACATGGAATGGGCAATCATTCCAGATCACGGCGAACTCAACGGGCGCCGGCGCGTACGCAGATGGGTCGATAACTCTAACCGCAAACCCAGCACAAAATGATACGCTCACGGTGGGTGGAACTGAGATCATCTTTGTTGGCTCAAGCCCGGTCGGCAATCAGTGCGTGATCGGCGCCAATACGGCCGCAACGCTCTCTAACCTGCTCACGCTCTTGCAACAGTCTCAAGACTCAAACCTCGATCAGTGCACGTACGCACAGGGCACCGGCAACGTTGTCGAAGTGACGTTCAAAACTCCGGGCACTGGCGGTAACGCGTTCACGCTTGCGAAGTCGTCGACTGCGATCACTTTGTCGGGCTCAACGCTCGCTGGTGGTTCGG
>Ga0181531_10000196_pt1 | contig 45094 bp, 38 predicted proteins | sample PEATcosm2014_Bin_38_FD_119743 | JGI IMG/M metagenome (GOLD analysis project Ga0181531, IMG submission 119743) | Peatland microbial communities from MTU Mesocosm Facility, Houghton, MI, USA - PEATcosm2014_Bin11_10_metaG | ecosystem: Environmental > Terrestrial > Soil > Wetlands > Peat | place...
GTTCTGCCTGTGGCCGCAAACCGTCGGCGGGCATCGTTACCGAGTACGGTCGGCGGAAAACGTGCTCGCCGAGGTGAAGTGGATCAAGGAGAACATGCCCGAGGTCAAGGAGATCATGTTCGATGACGACACCTTCACCGACTCGTCCAATCTGCCGCGCGTCGAGACCATCGCACGCGGCATGGGTGCCATGGGCATCACCTGGAGCTGCAATGCCAAGGCGAACGTGCCCTATCAGACCCTGAAGGTCATGAAGGATAACGGCCTGCGGTTGCTGCTGGTTGGCTACGAATCGGGCGATGATCAGATTCTTCACAACGTCAAGAAGGGTCTGCGTGTCGACATCGCACGGCGCTTTTCGGATGATTGCCGCAAGCTCGGTATCCTGATCCATGGAACCTTCATTCTCGGGTTACCGGGCGAGACCACCGAAACGATCGAGAAGACCATCATCTTCGCCAAGGAGATCAATCCGCACACCATTCAGGTCTCGCTCGCAGCTCCGTACCCGGGTACGACGCTGCACAAACAGGCGGTCGAGAATGGCTGGATCGAACAGAACTCAGCGGTCAACCTGGTCAACGATCGTGGCGTGCAGCTCGCCACGATCAGTTATCCCCATCTGTCGAAGGATCAGATCTACCACGGTGTGGAAACCTTCTATCGCCGGTTCTACCTGCGCCCCAGCAAGATCTGGGAAATCGTGCGCGAGATGCTGGCAAGCTGGGACATGACCAAGCGCCGGCTGCGTGAGGGTGTCGAGTTCTTCCGCTTTCTGCGCGCGCACGGAGCCTGAGGACGGTCGCGATTCGCCGATGAGCTACTTCCAGCTGCCGTACGTCCACTGGTCCATCGCGGTATTGGGCCTGGCCTGCCTGGGTGCGGCCGCCTGTTACAGCGTCCTGACTCTGACGGCCGTGCTGGTCTGGCGATTGCGGCGGCCGACGCTGCACCCGCGCATCATGCCGCCGGTAACATTGCTGAAGCCACTCTGCGGCGACGAGCATGGCCTCTATGAGCGACTCCGCTCCTTCTTTCAACAGGACTACCGGGAGTTCCAGATCGTGTTTGGCGTGCGCGACCCGGCCGATCCTGCGCTCATCGTGGTGCAGCGCCTGCAGCAGGAATTCCCGTCGCTGCCGATCGACGTGGTGGCCACTGCGCAGCTTCATGGCAGTAATTACAAGATCAGCAACCTCATCAATATGGTCGCTCGTGCACGCCATGACGTGCTGATCGTTGCTGACAGCGACACCTTCGTCGGACCGGATTATCTGCGATCCGTGACGGCTCCCCTGCTTGATCGCTCCGTTGGCCTGGTCACCTGTCCCTATCGCGATGTCCCCACGGCCCGGGTATGGTCCCGACTTGGGGCGATGTATATAAATGAGTGGTATATGCCCTCGGTGCTGCTCGCATGGCTATTTGGTGGCGGCTCCTATGCGTCAGGCCAGACGCTATGTCTGCGCCGCCAGACCCTGGAGGCCATTGGCGGCTTCCAGGCCATCACCAATCATCTGGCCGACGACTATCGATTGGGCGAGCTGATACGCCGCACGGGAATGAAGATTGTCCTCTCGCCCACCGTGGTGCTGGCCGAGCACGATGAGCCGGACCTGGATGCGCTGACGCGCCACGAATTGCGCTGGATGCGGACCATCCGCATGTTGCGTCCGCGAAGCTTTCGGCTGCTCTTTTTGACCTTCAGTGTGCCCATGGCGATCATCGGATTCGCCCTCAGCGCGGCGGCCGCCGAGCCGATACTGACCTTGACGGCACGATGGCTGCTGGCGATTGCCGTGGCCGCAAGGCTCGCTGTACATTTCGCGCATCGGATAAAAACCGATCAAGCGTCCGATCGATCGGCGCTGGCGGATTTGTGGTTGCTTCCGATGCGCGACGCGTTGCTGGGCTGGTACTGGTTCGTAAGTTTCCTGTCGTCGCGTGTTTCCTGGCGCGGCGGAGAATTTGACGTGGACGCCGACGGCATCATGCATTGAAAGTCGCGGGTTATCTCGGCGCCCTGCTGGGACTGATGCTGCTGGTCGTGCTCGTGCTCCGGGCCGACTGGGCGGCGATGATTGAAAGCCTGGCTACGGCGGGTTGGCAGCTGCTGTGGCTGGCACCTTACCGCCTGGTCTATTTTGTTCTCTACGCGATCGGCTGGCTGATCCTGCTGCGTCCGTACGATCCGCAGCGACGCGCCGGCCTCGACTACCTGGTTTGGGTTGCTACGGTTCGCGAGGGGATCGATCGACTGCTCCCCGTGGCGAGCGTCGGCGGCGGCATCGTTGGCATTCGACTGGTGCGGTGGCGCGGATTGGATGCGATATCGGTAGCTGCCACCGTGATTACCGAAGTGCTGCTGACGCTCGTGGTCGTCTATGTCTTCACCGCGATGGGGTTGCTGCTGCTGGTCCATTTGCGCATCGCGGGCGGCGATGCCTACAGGCACCTGGTTGCGGTATTCCTGTTAAGCCTACCGGTACCGCTGGTGACCCTGCTGTTGCTTCGATATGGATCGGTATTCCAGCGCCTGCAGGGAACTCTGTATCGCCTGGTGGGCTCCAGTTCGCTCGCCGAGAGTGCCGCGGCGCTGGATCGGGAACTGCGATCCTGTCTGCACCGTGGATGGGCGCTGGCCAGCACGGCAGCGCTGCAGTTCGCGGGTTTCCTCTCCGGCGCCTTTGAAGTCTGGTTCGCCCTGCGGCTGTTTGGTCACCCCGTCGACATCACCGCCGCTCTTATGTTGGAAAGCATGACGCAGGCGGTGCGGCACCTGGCATTCATCGTCCCTGCAGGGCTTGGAGTACAGGAGGCCGGGCTGATCGTTTTCGGCCAGATGATCGGCATCAGCGGCGAACTCGCATTGGCGGTGTCGATGGCCAAGCGCCTGCGCGAAGTACTTTGCGGGGTGCCCGCGCTGCTGAGCTGGCAGTGGGCCGAAGCCCGACGTCTACACGGTCGCTAACCTCGGCCTCCAGGGAAATCAGCTTGACACGTTAATGCGACTGATTATCATTAAGATTCCTATTCAGAAGCCTCATCGCTCGGCAGTGAGCGCAGGGATCGTCGAATGGACATGCCGGAGGGGCAGACCAATTACAGCGGGACGCTAGAGCAGGTGGTCGTACCTGGCGTCGGATCGCTGCTGGAAAACAAGCTACCTGAGAATCTGCAGGACACGCCGCAGTCGATCTCGGTCGTCAGCCAGAAGCTGATTCAGGAGCAGGCCGTGACACGCCTCGAGGAGGCGCTCAGGAATGTCCCCGGGATCACTCTCAATGCCGGCGAGGGCGCCGCGCGCGGTGATACCGTCAATTTGCGCGGCTTCTCCGCCTTCAACGATTTCTTTCTGGATGGCGTCCGCGATGCAGCCGTCTACACGCGCGATAGTTTCAATCTTGACTCCCTCGAGGTCGTCAAAGGCCCCTCGGCCATCCTCTTCGGCCGCGGCTCCACGGGCGGTGCCATCAATCAGGTGAGCAAGGCGCCGAGCCTGACGCCGCTGGATTCCACCACCGCCGTATTCGGCAGCAATGATCTTTATCGCGCCACCACCGACAGCAACGTTCCCCTGAGTAGTGGCGCGGCACTGCGTTTCAATGCCATGGGAGAGGCCTCCGGGGTCGCGGAACGCGATCTGGTCAGGAATCACCGTTGGGGTATCGCCCCGACGCTCGCACTGGGCATCGGTGAATCCAGCACGCTCACGATTGCGTACCTTCACCAGCAGGAGAACAGTCGTCCCGATGCGGGAATTCCATTCCTGGACGGGCGTCCGGCGCCGGTGCCGCGCGATGCCTACTACGGGCTGGCCACCGATCGCATCACCACCTTCGATGACATCGGCACCGTGCGCTTCCGGCACGAATTCGGGGACCAGGTGGCGCTCATCAACACCTCGCGTTACGCCAACTATCAGTTCTCCTACCTGGATACGATGCCGAACTTCGGTGATGATCCGCCGGCGCCCGGTACGCCGCTGGCCGCGATCGTGGTCGGCCGCGATGCGCCGGGCAGTTCGGGTCTGCAAACCAATTTAACCAATCAGACCGACCTGGTCTCGCGCTTTACCACCGGCCCGGTCAAACACGCGCTGGTCACCGGTGTCGAATTCTCGCGCCAGACTCTGACGTTGAATCGATTCGTGAATCCCTTCAACTCCGATAACGACTGGATTCCGGAGACGCCGCTGCTTGATCCGGATCCCTACCAGCCACTGCCCGCCATCGAACCGGTTTCCTCACAGCAGAATACCGACGCCCATGCGACCTCGGTTTATGCCACGGATACGCTGAGCTTCAACAACTACCTGGATCTCATTGGAGGCCTGCGCTTCGATCGCTTTTCGGCCGATTATCACCAGCTCAGCTATATCAGCGGCGCCGTGCTGAATCTCGATCACGTCGACAATGTCGTGAGCCCGCGCGCCGCGCTGGTATTTAAACCATGGTCGACGCAGAGTTATTACCTGTCCTATGGAACCTCGTTTGATCCCTCTGCCGAAGCACTGGCACTGACCACGAAGACCGCGAATCTCGGGCCCGTAAAGGCGAGGACTTTCGAGGGCGGGGCAAAATACAGCCTTATGGGCGGCATGCTCAGCGCCACCGGAGCCGTATTCCATACGATCGTGGATAACGCGCAGACCAACGATCCGGAAAACCCGACCATTACGACATTGAACGGCAATCAGCGCGTCAATGGTGCGGAGCTGGGTCTGTCAGGCTACCTGACACGCCGGTTGGAAATTACGGCTGGATACACCTATCTGGACGGGCGCACGATCCAATCGGGTACTTCGGCCTACGTCGGGAAGGCCCTGCCCAATACTGCCCGCAACTCGATCAATCTGTGGACGGAATATGAGTTCACCGATGCCTTCGAAGTCGGCGTGGGCGGCAACTGGCTGGATCATCGCTTCGCCGATTATGGCGAGAGCGCAAACATTCCGGGCTATGTCGTCTGGAACGCCATGGCGTCTTACAGGATCAGCAAATCCTGGTATCTGCAGCTTAACGGCTTCAATCTCGCCAATAAGCTGTATTACGAAAACGCTTATTACACGTCCGTTTCGGAAAATCACATCATTCCGGGAGCCGGGCGCAGCGCTCGACTGACGATTCGCTTCATGCTCTGAGACCCCATGATCATCCGAATCCCGGCTCTATTGAGCGCCGATCGTCTCGCGGCGATCCGCACCAGGCTTGAAGCCGCCGCTTGGGAAGACGGCCGCGCGACCGCGGGCCACCAGTCGGCGCAAGTGAAGTACAACCTGCAGCTACCGCAGCATGATCCCGTGACCCGCGAGATTGGCGAGGAAATCGTGCGCGCCCTGGAGCACAGCGCTAATTTCGTCAGCTCCACGCTGCCGCGCCACGTGTATCCGCCGCTATTCAATCGCTATGAAAGCGGCATGAACTTCGGCGCGCACATCGACAACGCCGTCCGGCAGATTCCGGGTACCCCCCATCGCCTGCGCACCGACCTGTCTGCAACACTGTTCCTGACTTCGCCGGAAGAATACGGCGGCGGGGATTTGTTGATCGAGGACGCCTATGAACCGCAATCGATCAAGCTCGCCGCCGGGGATCTCGTCGTATACCCGTCGAGCAGCATTCATCGTGTGCTGCCCGTTACGCGTGGTACGCGTACCGCGGCATTCTTCTGGATCCAAAGCATGGTGCGCGATGACGGGGCGCGCGCCCTGCTCTATGAACTCGATACGTCGATCCGGGAACTGGCGCGCGACGGCGCCCGGAACGAGCCGCTCGTGCGGCTGACGGCCTGCTACCACAACCTGCTGCGGCGCTGGGCAGATCTCTGAGCCAGCCATGAGTCTGACCGCACAGGATCTGGCCCGCGTGGAAGCCGCCGAGGCGAGCCAACAGCGCATGCTGCGACTGCAGCGCATGAGCCACTACGAGCTGCGCGTTCTGCTCAGTGGAGATCCGGCCGAAGCGGCGGTCTGGATCACGAGCGCCGCGGAATACGGACTGCCGGCCGCGCAGCTGCGCCTCGGGCGCATGCTTCTGGAAGGCCACGGCGTGGCCAGGAACGCCGCGCTGGCGATTTTCTGGTTCAGGCGTGCGGCAGATCAGCTCGACGCCGAGGCCATGAACATGATGGGCCGCTGCCACGAGAACGGTTGGGGTACCCCGACGGATCTTGGCACAGCCGCGCGTTGGTACCGCCAATCCGCGCATCGCGGACACGATTGGGGCCAATACAACTTCGGCAATATGCTGTTCGATGGGCGTGGCATCGAGCAGGACGCCGCACAGGCCCAGCTCTGGTATCTATGTGCAGCGCGCCAGGGGCACTCGCGCGCAATGAATCTGCTGGGCCGCTGCTGTGAGGAAGGCTGGGGATGCCCGAAGGACATGGTGGCGGCCTTCGAGTGGTATCGACGATCGGCGCGTGCCGGCTATTTTCGCGGGCAGTTCAACTATGCCGCGCTTCTGTCCGACCATGGTTTCCACGGCGAGGCGGCGGAGTGGTACTGGCTGGCAGCTGAATCGGGTACGCCGCAGATGCGCCAGGCAATCGCCGCGCGATTGTTCCACGCGCGCGATCCCGCGCTCCAGGCGATACGGCAGCGCATCAGCACCTTCTCTTGAGCTCCCTTTGCCCTTTTGTGGCCTGCGTCACAGGTCCGGGTGCGACTGCGTCTAAGTTTCAGGACCATTGCGTCGATACCATGGTCGGCATCGTGAACTGCGCTCTGGCTTGGAGAGAGGTATCAAACTCCCTGGTTTGCGAATTCTCTCGTCGGGCCTTCGATGGGGAATCGGCGCCCGGCTCGGGCTCGCTTTCGCCGCCGTTGCCGGCTTGGCACTGGCCGCCAACCTGCTCACGCAACACGAGATCGCCGTGGTTAACACCACGCGCATCGTACCCGTTGCCGTTCCCGTTGCTCCCCCAATCGCGCCTGTCCGGCAGTCCGCCCCGGTGCCCGCTCCGGCTAAGCCGATCGATTCCGAAGCGATCATCGCCGCAATTGAACAATATGAGGACGCCGTCCGAAGCCAGACCCTGGTTCACAACGAAGACAGCGACCACCGGTTTGGTGATGCCACGCGCGCCCTGCACGGCGCGATGGAGGCATTTGCCTCGCAGACGCCGAGTAGCGTCTCCCCGGCGACACTACGCACGCTTCGCGAGCGCCTGGATGGCTACAACTCACACGGTGATGAACTCTCGCACATCGCGGACGCGCGTCAGGAGCAGATCGGGGCAATCGCAAATCATCTGGAAAGCCTCGACGCGCACCTGCAGTCATCCATCGACCGGGCCTGGAAGATTCTCGGGCGGGTGATCGCGCGGAAGTCCCTCATGGATTTGAAATCCGAACTCGATGATGTGCGGCGTCAATTCGCGAGTCTGCCGCCAACCGAGGATTTCGATATCGGCGCACTGTCCGGATTGACGAACAGCGAAGCCGCCCTAGAGGCCACGCTGGAGAAGAGCGCGCGGGATCTCAATCAGTCGCAGGGCGAGCCCTGGGTTTCGCAGATGCGCGCGCAACTTACCGGCCTGCACGATCTGCAGGCGGCCTTGACTCAAACCGACAAGCACCGCCGCTCCTCGCTCGAGAGCCTGAGCCAAGAATCCCAGGGCTTGATTGCCTTCGTCCGCTCCATCAAACCTCCACGGCCCGCCCCGGCTGCTTTTCGGGCGCATGCCGATCAACCCACGCTTCTGGCCGATGTGCTGCACTCGCCCCCCGCGCCCTCGCTCGAGCGCACCATCGAGAGCACATCGACTTCCAACACGGAAAGTCCGCATGCGACGCTGATTCGGTGGATCAGCGGCGCTGTCCTGGTGTTGATGTCGATCGTGTCGATCTGGACCGTGATGAGCATCGTCGGCCCGGTGCGGCGCATTCGATCGGCGACCCGCCGGTTGGCAGCGGGTGAAGTCGACGTCAAGGTGCAGCGCGGCGGCATTCAGGAACTCGACGATCTGGCCGTCTCGTTCAATCAAATGGCTGAGCAGCTTAGCCAGGCCCAGGCCCTGACCCGTAACTACCAGGACCAGCTCGAAGCAAAAGTCGCACAGCGCACCAGGGAACTGCAGCACCTCGCCGAACACGATCCATTGACGCGGTTGCCCAATCGGCGTCAGCTCTTTACTCATCTTACGGATGCCATCGATCGCGCCAGCAATCAGGGCACCTTTGTCGGCGTCTTTTTCCTGGATCTCGACAATTTCAAGAACATCAATGACAGCATGGGCCATGCATTCGGCGACCGCGTCCTGGAAGCGATCGCCGAGCAGCTGCGTGCCACGGCGGACCCCGGCGGCTTTGCCGCGCGCCTCGGCGGCGACGAATTCACGGTCGTCTACGATGATGCGCGCAGCCAGGACGACGTGCGCCGCGTCGGTGGCGAGCTGGTCCGCGCCTTTCAACGACCCATCAGCATCAACGGCCGCGACCTGGCCGTCAGCATCAGTGTAGGCGCCAGCATCTACCCCGATCACGGTGTCGATGCCGAGTCGCTGCTGCGCGCGGCGGACGCGGCACTGTTTCGCGCCAAGGCTCTGGGTCGCAGCCAACTGACAGTCTTCAGTCCTGAGCTGCTGGAAGCCGCGTCAAACAAATTCAGCACCGAACAGGGCCTGCGACGCGCCATCGAACACGGGGACCTCGAACTGGTGTTCCAGCCTGAGATCGACGCCACCACGTTTGAGACCGCGCTGGTGGAAGCGCTGCTCCGCTGGCGTCTGCCGGACGGCCGCCTGGCATCGCCCGGGGAATTCCTGGGTGTTGCCGAGGAGTCCGGTCTGATCATGGAAATGAGCGACTGGGTACTTCGAACGGCGGTGGAGGCAGCCGCGAGCTGGCATCACGGCGCATGGCCCAATGCGCGCGTGGCCATCAACCTGTCCTCCCGCCAGCTGCTGGATAACCGGTTCGTCGACCGCGTAACGGAATTGCTGCGGCAGTACCAGCTGCCGCCGCAGTGCATTGAAATCGAACTCACGGAGAACGTGCTGCAAACCGGGCAGGCCACGGTCGAGGTGTTGCGCTGTCTGCGCGCCAGCGGCATCGCCATAGCGCTGGACGATTTCGGCACCGGATATTCCTCGTTGGCTTCCCTGGAACAGCTGCCGCTGACGCGAGTCAAGCTTGATAGGGCATTGATTGCGAGCATTCACACCAGTGCCCGCTCCGCGGCCATTGCGCGCGCCATCATCGGGCTTTGCCACAGCCTTGGGCTGGAGGTCACTGCCGAGGGCGTCGAATGTACGGAGCAACTGGCGTTGCTGCTCGATCAATCGCCGCTCTACCTGCAGGGCTATCTGCTCGCGCGTCCGGCCGATGCCAGCCACCTGCTGTCGACCATGGAGTCGCTGCCGCAGCACATGGAATCACTGCTGCTGACTTTCCCGCCAGAACCGGGGCCGTCCGCGGATGCGGACACGCCCAGGCGCAGTGCCTCGCGCGGTCGCGCCAGCTGACGCTTGCATACGATCGCGCACTGCTAGTAAAGTTTCCGGGCCTCAGGTGTCCCTCAGAGCGCTGGCTCGAGGGATTAAACGGGAAGCCGGGAAGCCGGCACTGCCCCCGCAACGGTAGGCGCGTTTGACGGAATAGCGATATACCACTGTGTAAATGCACGGGAAGGTGCTGTTCCAGGATGAAAATCCGCGCGCGAGTCCGTAGACCGGCCAGAGGCGGGATCGGTGGCTCGCGGTGGGCGATGCCGGATCATGTGCCGGATCGCCAGCGCCTCGCGCCGACTCCCTTGCACTTGCTCCGTCTCTCCCTGCGACCCCATTTGGCTAACACCAACCCTCGCGCGGGGTGCGCGGGACAGGGAGAGGGTTTTGAGAACAGGCATTGCAGGGGTGCTCGCGCTCGCGAGCATGGGTCCGGTGGTCTGCTGCGCATCAGACATGGACCTCGATCCGATCGTTGTCACCGCTACACGCATAGCCGAGCCCGCCGACCAGACGCTGGCAGCCGTCACCGTCATAACGCGCGACGATATTGAAAGGCTGCAGCCGCATTCGGTGGCGGAGTTGCTGACGGGCCTGGCGGGAATCTCCATCGCGAACACCGGCGGGCTGGGCAAGGCCACTTCCGTCTTCGTGCGCGGCACGGAAGCGGACGAGACGCTGGTGCTGATCGATGGCATTCGCGTCGGCTCAGTCAGCACAGGCACCACGGCGTACGAACAGTTGCCCGTGGATCAGATCGAGCGTATCGAGATCGTGCGCGGCCCGCGCTCCAGTCTGTATGGTTCCGACGCCATCGGCGGCGTGATACAGATATTCACGCGGCAAGGCAACGGCAGCGACGGCAGCGTCACGCCGTCATTGAGCGTCAGCGGGGGTACCTATGCCACCTGGTCGGGACAGGGCGGCATGTCAGGCGGCAACGAGCATTCCTGGTACAGCGTCAGTGTCTCGGGTGTCCATACCAACGGTTTTCAAGCCTGCCGAGGCGCCGGCGCACCCATCTTTGCGGGTTGTTTCTACTATCCCCCACCCGGCGATGACGGCTTCTGGGATGCGTCCGGCTCCGCGCGCGGTGGCTACCGTTTCGATAACGGGCTGCAGCTCTCGGCCGACTGGTTGCGTGCCTATGGTGTGACGGAGTACGCCGGCACTTTCGTCAACAGCTCGAAACTTACTCAGCAGGTTCTGGGCGGCACGATCCGCTTGCCGACTTTCGGTATCTGGACCAGCTCAATTACAGGCGGACAGAGTCAGGACGATTCCAACGATTATCTCGACGGCGTCTACGTCGAGCGATTCGACACCAAACGCAACAGCGTTTCCTGGCAGAACCAGCTCGCGCTCAGTTCGACACAACAGATCATCGCTGGCCTGGATTATCTTCAGGATCATCTGGACAGCGACACGTTCTATCCTGTCACCTCGCACGATGACACGGGCGTCTTCGTCCAGTATCAGGGCAGCTTCGGCCCCGCCGAACTTCAGGGCAGCGTGCGATCCGACCACGATGAGCAGTTCGGTCAGCACTACACCGGTAGCGGGGCCTTAGGCTACAACGTCTTGCCGGCGTTGAAGCTCACCGCTTCGTATGGAACCGGATTCGAGGCCCCGACGTTCAATGATCTGTATTTTCCCGGCTATGGGAATCCGGATCTCAAACCTGTGACCTCACGCAGCGTCGAAGTGGGTGCCGGCGGCCGCGTCTCTGCCCTTGCCTGGTCACTCAACGGCTACGAAACGCACGTCGATGATTTGATCGCCTACGACGCCGCGACCGGTGAACCTGCGAACATTGGCCGTTCATTGATCCGCGGTCTCGAAGGCACGCTGGGTGGAAACTGGCAGGCATGGCGCAGCCAACTCGCGCTGACGCTGCTCGATCCGCGCGACCGAACTCCGGGAGACGACAATGCGTTGCTCCCAAGGCGCGCGGAACAGACGGCGCGTTGGGACATCGATCGCCAGGTGGAACGCTACAGCTTCGGCGGCACGTGGTTCGAGTCGGGGCGCCGCTTCGACGATCTGGCCAATATGCAGTCACTCGGTGGCTACAGCACCATCGATCTGCGCGGCGGCTACCAGGTATGCCATGCCTGGCTGATTCAATTGCAGCTGAGCAACGTACTCGACAAACACTACGAGACCGCGCAGTACTACAACCAGCCTGGCCGCGCCTTCTATATAACGCTGCGCTATCACCCTCTGAAACCCTGACGATCCGGGAGTTCCGCCATGGCCACATCAAAGCATCGACACACGGTCGGATTGCTGATTCTTGCCGGCGCAATGCTTGCTACCCGGCTGCATCGTTTCGAGTACCTGCCCGATGCCTCATGGGCAATCTTCTTCCTGAGCGGATTCTATCTATCTGGCGCCCGTGCATTGGCGGTGCTCCTGGTCGAAGCCGTCCTCATCGACTACGTGGCAACCGCGCACCTGGGAGACGCAGGATCATGATCGCCACATCCGTGCTGCATCCGCGGCCTGGGCCCAGGCTCTCGACATGATCAGTGATAGCTCCCTCCAGTTGCTGGTGCTGGACGAACTGAACATCGCGCTCAAGTACGGCTACGGGCCGCTGCTCGGGAACTGATGGACGCGGCGGACACGGTGGCAGCGATGCGAGTCATCAAACATGCTTTCAGCGCCGGCATTCGCGCGCAGAGAGGTATTGCGCTGTGAGCCCGCGGCGCCTCGTCTGCCTGACGGCCGAGACCACCGAATGGCTGTACCTGCTTGGAGAGCAGGATCGCATCGTCGGTATTTCGGGCTTCACCGTGCGCCCCGCGCGCGCGCGCCGTGAAAAGCCACGTGTGGCCGCCTTTACCAGTGCCAAAATCGAGCAGATCGTCGCGCTGCAACCGGACCTGGTCCTCGGCTTTTCGGATCTGCAGGCGGAGATCGCCGCGGCCCTGGTGCGCGCAGGCATCGAGATTCACATCTTCAACCAGCGCACCGTATCTCAGATCTTCGACTTTATGCGCATGCTGGCTGCGATGGTGGGTGCGCAGTCACGCTGCGAACAATTGATCGGCAGCTTCGAACAGGGTCTCGAAGCGGCGCGCCTGTCAGCCGCACGTCTTCCTTGCAGGCCGCGGGTCTACTTCGAGGAGTGGGACGAGCCCCAGATCTGCGGCATCCAATGGGTTTCCGAGCTGATAGGCATTGCCGGCGGCGAGGACTGTTTTGCCGAGCTCGCGTCCCGGCCAGGCGCGCAGCAGCGCATCATCGCCGACACCGAAGAAGTCGTGCGCCGCGCACCGGATCTGATCATCGGCTCCTGGTGCGGAAAGAAATTCCGGCCGGAACGGGTGCGCGAGCGCTTAGGCTGGAGCCAGATCCCCGCCGTACGGGACGGACGACTGTACGAAATCAAGTCTTGCGACATCCTGCAGCCCGGGCCGGCCGCCTTGTCGGATGGGCTGCGGCAGTTGCAGTCCCTGATTACCGACTGCGCCTATGCGCGATCCGCTAGATCGCCTGGTGCATGATCGCCGCGGTCGAGTCTGTGCTGGAGAACGGTAATGACGCGGTGTTCGGCGCGCTGTTCTGGTTCACTGTGGCCGGCGCGCCGGGGGCATTGTGCTATCGCCTGGTCAATACGCTCGATGCCGAGGCGCGAGACATCGCACGCGCCCTGCGCCTGCTGTCCCACGGGATCCGGGTCTGGCTCGGCAGTGCCACGGCCGCCACGCTGCTATGAACCTTCGATGCCTCATGGTTCAGGGCACTACATCCGATGCTGGCAAAAGTATGCTGGTCACGGGGCTGTGTCGCGTGCTGAGGCGCCGCGGCGTGCGCGTCGCCCCGTTCAAGCCGCAAAATATGGCGCTGAACAGCGCGGTCGCTGTCGACGGAGGGGAAATCGGCCGCGCCCAGGCGCTTCAGGCACAGGCCGCAGGCATCGCGGCCACGAGCGACATGAACCCCGTGTTGCTCAAGCCGAACACCGACATCGGTGCGCAGGTCATCATCAACGGCCATGCGATCGGAAACATGGCGGCTGGCGAGTTTCATGATTACAAGCAGATCGCACAGGTCGCAGTCCTTGCTGCCTATGCACGGCTGGCGCAGGAGTACCAGGCCATCATTGTCGAAGGCGCCGGCTCTCCCGCTGAAATCAACCTCAGGGATGGGGACATCGCCAACATGGGTTTCGCGGAGGCCGTCGATTGTCCGGTGATTCTCATTGCCGATATCGATCGCGGCGGTGTGTTCGCGCATCTGGTGGGGACTCTTGCGCTGCTCAGCGACAGCGAGCAGGCGCGAGTCACCGGCTTTGTGATCAATCGCTTTCGCGGCGATGAGAGTCTGCTGACGCCGGGACTGCGCTGGCTGGAGCAGCGGACGGGCAAACCGGTGTTCGGCGTATTGCCGTATCTGTCCGGTCTCAGGCTCGACGCCGAGGATTCGATCAGTCGCGAGCCAGCCGCCGTGGCCGACGGCTCGTTGCGAGTGGTCGTGCCGGTACTGCCGCGAATCAGCAACCACACCGACTTCGATCCGCTGCGGGCGCATCCGCAGGTCAACCTGCAGTATGTGGCGCCCGGTGATCGACCGCCGGCGGCAGATGTGGTGATTCTTCCGGGCTCCAAGAGCGTTCGGTCCGATCTCGCCGCGCTGCGCGCGGCGGGCTGGGAACAGCATCTGCGGCATCACCTGCGCTATGGCGGCAAGCTGATCGGCATCTGTGGCGGCTTCCAGATGCTGGGTGACCGCATCGGCGATCCTGACGGGTTGGAAGGACCGGCCGGCGAATGCCTGGGGTTGGGGTACCTGGAGTTCGACACGGTCCTGCAGCCGCAAAAGCAGCTGCGCAACGTCGGCGGCCAACTGGCGTTCGACTCTGCGCGCGTCAGCGGCTATGAAATCCATGCAGGTCTGAGCGACGGGGCAGCGCTGCAATACCCTGCGGTGACTCTCGATGACGGCCGATCCGATGGTGCGATGAGCCGCGATGGTCAGATCCTCGGCACGTACCTTCACGGGATATTCGAAAACACCGATGCCTGTGGGGCGCTGATGCATTGGATGGGACTGCGCAATCCGCAGCCGCTCAACTATGCGTCGGTGCGCGAGCAGGCGATTGACCGCGTGGCCGATGCGCTTGAATCCCATCTCGATCTGCCCGCATTGCTGCTATCGCTGGAATCCTCGACGTGAATGAGCCGTGTTGATTGCGATTGCCGCCCGGGCGTCCGCAGGAAAGTAGGCTAGAGCCTCGAGCCTGCGATATCCGCTCCGGCGCGCAGCGCGGTGAGTTTCTTCCAGGTAACCGCAGGATCGAGCTTGCCATAGCCCGCAAAGGTGCCGAAGCCGCAATCCGTGCTTGCTACTACCCGCCCGGCGCCAACAATGGCCGCAAACCGCTCAATTCGCTGCGCGATCAGCTCCGGGTGTTCCACGTAGTTCGAACAGGTATCGATCAACCCGGGCGCGAGCACCTTGTCCTCAGGGATGGACGCACTGCTCCACACCTTCCACTCGTGCTCGTGCCGTGGATTCGCAGCCTCGAAAAGAATGGTCGCTGGTCGCGCGCGCAACACGATGTCGATGATGCGCTCCAGTGGAATGTCATAGTCGTGCGGTCCTTCGTAGTTGCCCCAGCAGACATGCATGCGCATCTTCTCCGGCGCTATATTCGCGGTTGCGGCATTCAGCGCCTCGACGTTGGCCGCAGCGATCCTGAGAAATTGTTCCTCGGAGGCATCCTGGTAGCCGGTGTGCCGGGACATGGCGAGATCGGGACAATCAAGCTGCAGCTGGAAGCCGCTGGCCGCAATGGCTTCATACTCGGGCTGCATCGCGGTTACCAGATCAGCCAGGTAGGCTTCGTGGCTGGGATAGAAAGTGTTTGGCTGAAACGCGGTGATGAGACCGGGAGATGCAGCGTTGAGGAAGCCCTGCACCTTTCGTCCATGCATGGCGCGCGAAAAGCGGCCGATGTCGTCCAGGCACGGCTGCAGATTGAGCAGCTTGACCGGCCCGACGCAGCTTCTGCGCACGAATTCCTGCTCACCCATGATGGCAGCGAGTTTTTTCCGCAGCTCGGGCAGCGCCGCAAGGTCCAGGGCGGGCTTGCGGGCCACGTTACCGCCGAAGCCGGAAAGCCGCTCGGTCATATAGGTCGAATATCCGACCTTTCCCAGTTCACCGTCGCTGACGATGGACACGCCGGCAGTCTCTTGCTTGTCGACGGCATCGACGACAGCTGCCTCGACGATGCGATCAAACGCATCCGCGTCATAGGGCTTGCCCTGGTCGCGAGCCAGCAGCAACGGTACCAGCTCATTGCCGCGCGGAAGGCTACCCACGTGTGTAGTCAGGATATTGGGCACGACCGATTCCTATAGGTGAGAAAATCATGGTCCAGCTCTCGAGCCCGATTCAGGGCGCCTGCGAATCAGCTCCCGCCGCCTTGTCAGATTGCGCCACGGAGATGACCCAGGAGCGGACCTCGGCGGCCTGATCGTGGTCCAGCACATTGGCGAACGATGCCATGCCTTCGCTCTTCAGGACACCGCCCAGCACCACGTCAAACCAGGCGTCGCTGGCAAGAAGGCCGCTTGCACGAAGATCGGGAACGACCCCGCCGCCATGCGCACGCGCACCATGGCAGTCGGAGCAGAAGTTGGCGAACAGTGCGTGACCCGTGGCCAGGGTAGCCGCATCAGCATTGTCAGCGGGCGGATTCAGCGCGACCTCGTTGGTTTGCAGGGCCGGGAGTTCCACCGTGCCGCCGAGTTTGTACACCAGCAAGCGGCTGACGTTGCGTTGCTTGCCGGATTTCTCGGCCAGTTCCCCCGCCACCAGCGGAAACACTCCGCCCCATCCGGCAAGGACCGCCACATACTGCACGCCGTTGACTTCGTAAGTCATCGGTCCTGCGACGACTCCGGTCTGAGCCGCCTGCGACCACAGCAGCTCGCCGCTATCTGCACGATACGCGGCAAAATTCCCCGAAGCATTACCTTGGAACAGCAGGTTCCCCGCCGTACTCAAGAGGCCCCCATTCCACGGTCCCTTCAAATCGATCCGCCACGCTTCTTTTGCCAGCGCGGGATCCCAGGCGACGACAAATCCCTTCAGGCTGCCCGCGATCTGTGCACGCACACCGGGGTCCGATGGCAGATCGCCAGCCAGCTTATCCAGGCCGTTATTCATTCCCCGAGGCTTTGGCGAAAAAGTGGACTCCGGCGTATAGCCAAAGCCTGCGTCATTGACCGGAATGTAGACCAGGCCGGTGGCCGGGCTGAAGGACATGGGCTGCCAGCTATGTGCGCCCATCGCGCCGGGTACCGATACCCAGGGTTTGCCGGTCTGAGAGTACCGGGCCGCGAGATTCTCGATGGGCCTGCCAGACTGCAAATCGATGCCGGTTGCCCAATTGACCGTCGAGAACGGCCTGGCCGATATCAGTTTGCCGTCGCGCCGATCCAGCACGTAGAAAAAGCCATCTTTCGGCGCCTGCATCAGAACCTTGCGCACCACTCCATCGATCTTCAGATCCGCGAGGATGATCTGTTGTGTCGCCGAAAAGTCCCACTCATCGCCGGGCACCAGCTGATAGTGCCAGACGTATTGCCCGTTTTCGGGCCTGACGGCGATGATCGACGTCAGGAACAGATTGTCGCCGTGATTCTCACTGCGAAATTTTGCGTTCCAGGGATCGCCGTTGTCCGTACCAAAGTACAGCAGATCCAGCTCCGGATCGTAGGCGATGGCATCCCAGGTGGTACCGCCGCCGCCGAGTTTCCACCATTCTCCACTCCAGGTCTGCGCCGCCTTGGCCAGAATGGGCGCCTCGAACCGCTTCGAAGGGTCTCCCGGAATCGTGAAGAACCGCCATGCGAGCTTGCCGGATGCCGCGTCATAGGCCGAAATGTAGCCACGGACGTTGTACTCGCCCCCGCTCATGCCGATGATGACGCGGTCCTTGACGATGCGCGGCGCCTGCGTGATCGTGATGCGTTTGGATTTATCCGTGGTCTGCACCGACCACCGGGGCTTTCCGGTCGCAGCATCCAGTGCAATCAAACGACCGTCCAGAGTGCCCACGTACACTCGGCCCTTCCAGACGGCCACGCCTCGATTGACAGCATCGCAGCAGATGTCGGGACCAATTTCGCGCGGCACTTTCGGATCGAACGCCCAAATGGGATTTCCCGTCGCGGCATCGTAGGCTTTCACCATTGTCCAGGCAGTGGACGTGTACAGCACGCCATCCACCACCAATGGTGTGGCCTCCTGGCCCCTGTTTGTATCCAGATCCGCGAACCAGGCGAGCCCCAGCGAACTGATGTTCGTGGCGTTGATCTGCGTCAGGGGGCTGAATCGTTGTTCATCGTAGGTGCGTCCATAGCTCAACCAATTGGCAGCATCCGATGCGGCGTGCTCAAGCCTGTTCGAGTCCACAACCGCCTCACCAGCGACTGCGCCCGCAGCATCGGCGACGACGAGCAACGCCGCAACAACCAAGCTGGCGGAGAATGTGAATCGGTACAACAATGGCGATCTCCTCCTAGGTCGATCGCAACCGTATGCCAACCTCGGTCCATCTCGCAATATGTGGAATTCTCTGAGATTTCATTTCCGCCTGCGTTGAGTCCGCCATGGTTCAATATGGTACTTTCAATGTTTTCCAACACCCAGCAGTAATGCCGTGACGCCCGACATCGCGACACAGGAAGCGTCTACTCGTTCGCAAACCGCGCCTTCGCGTGACGAGTTGCTGCAAATGTTGGGTACGCTGTGGCAGATCCGCACATTCGAGGACGAAGTACAGCGTCTCGCTGGCGCGGGAGAGGTGCCGGGATTTCCGCACCTTTCTACCGGACAGGAAGCGGTCGCGGTGGGCGTGTGCTCACAACTCGCACGGGAAGATGTGCTCTTTACTAGCCACCGCGGTCACGGACACGTCATCGCCAAAGGCTGCGACATCGAGTCGACATTCGCGGAGGTGCTGGGTCGGGAGACCGGCCTGTGCCACGGTCGAGGGGGTTCGATGCACCTGGTGGATGTGCCCAACGGCGTGCTCGGCGCCACGGGAGTCGTCGCCGGCAATATCTCGCTGGCCGCGGGGGCTGCGTGGGCAGCACAGGCATTGGGTAGCAACAATGTAAGTGTCGTATTTTTCGGCGACGGCGCCACCAGCGCAGGCGCCTTTCATGAGACGCTGAACCTCGCGGTGCTTTGGAACCTGCCTGTTCTCTTCGTATGCGAAAATAACGGCTACGCTGAATTCACTAGCCGCGAAGAGCATTCGTCAGTCAAATTCGTACGACGCTTCGCAGAGCCCTATGAAATGGCCGCTGCCACCATCGATGGCAATGATCTTCTCGCAGTCTATGCCGCGGCCGGCAAGGCCATCGCCGGACTTCGTCAGGGTAACGGCCCGTATTTGCTGGAATGCATGACCCATCGTCTTGCCGGTCATTTCGTAGGCGACGCGCAGCGCTACCGCTCGAAGGAGGAACTGGCCGCCATGCGCGAAAAGGACCCCATCGAACGGCTGCAACGGCATCTTCTGCAAAATGGTGTCGCGCAGGACGTTCTGGAAGCGACAGGCGAGCGAGCCAGGCAAACCGTACTCGATGCCGTGCAGCGGGCGCGCGCCTCCCCGCCTCCGGACCCGTCCGGCGTGCTCGACGGTGTGTACGCGGCAGAGTGCCTCAACACGCTCAACGGCTGAGTCTGCATGAGCGAAACCTTCATCGAGATACTGCGCCGAGCGCTTGACGAGGAGCTGACACGCGATCCGGCCGTGCACTTGCTGGGAGAGGATGTCGCGGCGGGTGGCGCATTTGGCGTCACGCGCGGCCTGGCGCAAAAGCACGGTGCGCAGCGGGTACGCAACACTCCCATCAGCGAGGCGGCCATCGCCGGGCTCGCCACCGGCGCCGCGCTGTGCGGGTTGCGTCCTGTCCTGGAGATCATGTTCATCGATTTCACTACGCTATCGCTGGATACGCTGGTGAACCAGGCTGCCAAGTATCGCTACATGTCCGGCGGACAACTCGCCGTGCCGATGGTCGTGCGCACCCAAGCCGGCGCCGCCGGCGGAGCAGCGGCGCAACATTCGCAAAGTCTCGAGGCGTGGTTCGTCCACGTGCCCGGCCTGGTTGTAGTCGCGCCCTCATCACCCGCGGAAGCGTACGGACTTCTCAAGAGCGCCATTCGGCTCGGGGACCCGGTACTCTTCATTGAGCACAAACGGCTCTACACCATGAAGGAGACCATTGCCGAGGATGCCGGGCTGCCCACCATCGGGCGGGCGCGAATCGCCCGGGCCGGTGAGCATGTAACCTTGATTGCCTACTCTGCCATGGTGGCTTACGCGCACCAAGCGGCAGAACGGCTCGCTGCTGAGGGGATCTCGGTTGAGATCATTGACCTGCGCACACTGACGCCCCTGGACATGACCACCATCGCCGCGTCTGTCACCAGGACACACCGCGCCATCATTGCTCACGAGGCGGTTCGCAATGGTGGGTTTGGCGCCGAGATCGCCGCACGTATCGGCGAGGAGCTTTTTGACGAACTCGATGCTCCGGTAGTGCGCGTTGCCTGCCCCTTTGCCCCGATTCCGTTTGCGCCGGAGCTTGAACGGACGCTGCTTCCGGGTCCCGACAGCATCGTTCGCGCCGTACGCGCCCAACTGCAGTAGAGAGGAGCAGGCACGTGGCCCTCGTTGCGCAGGAGATCCCCAAGGTCGGTCTGGTCATGGAAAACAGCCGCCTGGTGCGGTGGCTGAAGAATGTCGGCGATCCGGTGCGGCAGGGAGAAGCATTGCTGGAGCTGGAGACGGAAAAGACCGTGGTCGAAATCGCGGCGACGGTGACAGGCACACTTGTAGAAACGCTTCTCGATGTGGATCAGGAGGCGCGTGTCGGCGATCAGGTCGCCTGGGTGGAGACTGGAGAGCCGCTCAGCGCGACTGCCGCCCAGCCCATCGCCGGCGCGACCGACACCGCCGGTGAAGGGCGGATCGCTCCGTCGCCCCTCGCCGAATCGGATGCCAGTGCACGTATCCGAAGCTCTCCGGTCGCGCGCAAGTTTTCCGCGGAACATGGAATCGATCTTGCCGGTCTTGCCGGCACCGGGCCGCGCGGCCGTATCCAGCTCGACGATGTGCGCCGCGCGATCGAGGCTAGGTCAGCGAAACCCGCAAGGCTCGCCGGCGTTGCCGCGGACTCCGTCACGCCGGAACTGTCCAGTATGCGTCGCGCTGTCGCCCGCGCCATGACGCTGAGCAACGCCACCGTGCCGCAGTTCTTGGCGGCCCGCGCCGTGGACTGGACGTCGGTACAGACGCTGCGGTCGGAAATTCACGCCGGCAAACCCGGTTCGTCCCGACTCTCAGTCAACGACTTTCTGCTACAGGCGCTGGCGCGCGCGTTGATCGACTTCCCTGCTATGAACGCAACTTTCTCCGGCGATCCGGCCACACCGGAGGCTCGCATCCTGCGCGCGAGCGGCGCGCACATCGGACTCGTGGTCGCAGTCGAGAACGGATTGCTGGTACCCGTGATTCACAACGTGGACAGGCTCGGCCTGCTGGAGCTGGCCAGTCGGCGCAGCGATTGTGTGCAGCGCGCGGCGAGCGGCCGTCTGAAGCAGGAAGAGCTCGAAGGTGGAACCCTCAGCCTTTCCAATCTCGGCACACGCGGACCAGATCGATTCACTGCCATAATCAATCCACCGCAATCAGCCATTCTTGCCGTCGGGCGTCAACGCGATTCCGTCGTGGCGATCAACGGCATCATCCAGGTGCGGCCGATCTCCGAGCTTTCGCTCACCGTTGATCATCGTGTTGCCGACGGGCAGCTCGCCTCGGACTTCCTCGCCAAAGTGGTGGAAATCCTCGAAGGCGGCACATGGCATATGGGCTGAGGGATACATGACCAAGCAAATCGACCTGCTGGGATCGTTTTGGACCCTGGGCGTTGGAGCGGATCCACTCGGCGATCAGCGCTGCCTGCACGATTTTCGCAAGCGCGTCGAGCTGGCCTCGAAAGCTGGTTTCAGAGGTATGGGGCTATGGCATACGGATATCCTGGAGATTCGACGCCAGTATTCCTTTGCGGAAATGAAACGCATCCTGGGCGATAACGGCATCGTCCATATCGAGGTTGAATGGCTGCTGGACTGGTTCTGTACCGACGCACGGCGAGAGGCCTCCGACGCCACACGAGCACTGTTGTTTGAGGCAGCCGAGACCCTGGGTGCGAGACACATGAAAATCGGCGATCTTGGCAATGATTGCGCGGATGTCCCCAGGATGACCGAGGAGTTCGCGGCGCTCTGTCGTCAGGCGGCCGAGCGCGGCGTCGTTGTATTGTTGGAGATGCTGCCGCCGACTCTGTCCAGGGTCCCGTCGCTCGACGATGTCCTGCGCATTTGCAAAGACGCGGGGCAGAAGAATGGCGGCATCATGCTCGACAATCTTCACGTGCAGCGCACCGGTACCACGCCCGAGGATATCGTTCGCAAGGTCGGACGGCAGATTCCACTCGGTGTCGAGATCAACGACGGTTATCTGGCGACGCCGGTCAAGTTCCAGGATTCAATCGTCAACAAGCGGCTATTGCCCGGCGATGGCGAGTTCGATATCGCCGCGTTCCTGCTTGCGGTATGGTCCATCGGCTATGACGGACCTATTGGCGTCGAGGTCCTCAACGAGTACATGAGAAAATGGTCGCTGGAGACGGCAGCGACAGAGGGGTTCGCCAGGACGCAACGCGTCGTGGCTGCAGCGCATGAGCAATTCCTGAGCAAGTGATCCGGGGGCGAGTCCATGAGCACAAAGGCACCTGACGCCGAGCGCCAGATCTGGATGTTGAGCCAGATGCTACGCATCCGCGAGTTCGAGACCCGCGTAAAGCAGACTTTCACGGAGCACCCGGGCGCCATCCGCGGGCACACGCATCTGGCCGACGGCGCCGAGGCATCCATTGTAGGTTCACTGGCGCATTTCCGGACCGGAGATGCGGCGCTCGCCACCTACCGCTGTCACGGGTATCCACTGGTGCTGGGCAGCGATCCAAAGGCGCTGATGGCCGAGATCTATGGACGCGCGGACGGTATCTGCAAGGGGCTGGGTGGCTCCATGCACCTCACCGATGTTAAACGCGGCTTCCTCGGAACCTCCGGCATCGTCGGCGCCGGGATTCCACATGCCGCCGGCGCGGCCTGGGCGGCGCAGATCAAGAAGAAGCAGGAAGTCGTGCTGTCCTTCTTCGGCGATGGTGCCTCCAAACAGGGCGCCTTCCATGAAACACTGAATATCGCCTCCCTCTGGAAATTGCCTGTGGTTTTCGTCATGGAGAACAACGGCTACAACGTCGTCACCACCTCGGCCCAGGAAGATGCCAACGCGGCTGCCGGAAGACCACTGGCGGTCAAAGCACAAAGCTACGAAATGCCGGGAATCACCGTCGACGGCACCGATCCGCTGGCCGTGGCCCAGGTTGTCGGTGAAGCCATCGAGAGAGCACGCACCGGCGGGGGTCCGACACTGGTGGAGTCCAAAGTGTATCGCCTCTCGGCGCACGGCAACATCATTGCGCCGCCCGGGGTGCCGCTGCACTACCCCGAGCACGAAGCCATCACGGTATTTGGCAGGCGCGAAGAATACGAAGCCGCATTGAGAGGCGACCCAGTGCCTCGATTCCGAGGCCTGCTGGTTCAGAACGGCACTCTGACGCCCGCGAAGGCGGAAGCACTTGCGGGCCAGATCGCTGATGAAATGGCGGCTGCGGTCAGCTTCGCGATCAAAAGCCCATTCCCGAAGAACGAAAGCGCGCTCGAATACAACTACGCCTAGCTGCGCGAGGAGACCTGCCCATGGCAAACCTTCCTTTCATCGCCGCGGTCGACGAGGGCATTCATCAGGAGATGAAGCGCGATCCGCGGGTGCTGTACTTCGGTCAGAACTTGGCGACGACGGAAAATCATGCCTTCGTCGCCGCCTACGGCCACGATCGCGTCCGGGTCACGCCCATTTCCGAGACCGCCGAAATAGGCATCGCCATTGGAGCGGCTATGGCGGGCATGCGCCCGGTGGTTGAGCTCTACATGGCCGAATTCATGCTGGTCGCCATGGATCAGGTTGTCAACGAAGCCAACCGGTTCCGGTACATGTCCGGCGGACAGGTCAAGGTGCCGCTGGTATTGAAGGCAGGTTTCGGATTCACGGCCGGCTGGGCTGGTCAGCACACCGGTTCCCTGAGCTCGCTATTCATGGGCGTGCCGGGACTGAAGGTCGTGGTGCCGTCGACAGCCGCGGATGCCAAGGGGCTGATGGCCACGGCGATACGCGACGACAATCCGGTGGTGTTCCTGCATCACTATCTGCTGACGCTCGAACACGGTGAAGTGCCCGATGGCGAGCACGTCGTGCCATTCGGCAAGGCGGTGGTTCGCCGCGCGGGCGGCGATGTCACCATCGTGGCTACCGGCTGGATGGTTCACCGCGCACTGGCAGCGGCCGAACAGCTCGCGAGCCAGGGCATCAGCGCCGAAGTCATCGATCCACGTACCCTGGCACCACTGGATCTGGAGACGATATTCAGCTCAATCGAAAAGACAGGCCACGTGGTACTCGTCGACCAGGGCACGCGGCACGCATCGGTGAGCGCCATTATCGCCAGCGAGATCGCGGAGCATCGTTTCTCCTCCCTCAAGGGGCCGATCATCCAGGTTACCGCTCGAGATACCACGGTCCCCTACAGCGAGCCCCTGGAGGCCTATGTGATACCGGATGAGCAGCGAATCTCGTCCGCCGTTATCAAATTGCTGAAGCGATGACTGCACCGCCGCGCTCGGCGCAAGGGCCGGCGTACCAGATGCTGCTCGCCGCGCTGCTGAGCATTAATTTCGGCATCGTATTCTTCGACAGGAACGCGCTGAATTTCCTGATGCCGTTTGTGCAGCCCGAACTTGGGCTGAACAATACCCAGGTCGGAATTCTCGCCGGCGCCCTCTCATTCACCTGGGCGGCCGCCGCGTTTCTGATCGGAATGGTTTCAGACGCATGGGGCTCCCGCAAGGGACTGCTCGTCGTGGCGACGCTCGCCTTTTCGGCGTGCTCATTTGCAACCGGCCTTGCAGCCTCATTTCTGGTGATGCTCGGGGCGCGGCTGCTCATGGGCACGGCCGAGGGCGGCATCATGCCCATCAGCCAATCGCTGATCGCAAGCGAAGTCGCACCGCGTCATCGCGGCCTCGCCATGGGCGTGACGCAGAACTTCGGCTCGAATCTTTTAGGGTCGTTCGCTGCGCCCGTCCTGCTCGTGGCATTTGCAAGGACGTTCGGTTGGCGGCACGCGTTCTTTCTTGCAGGTGTGCCGGGAATCGTGTCCGCACTGTTGCTGTGGCGACTGGTGCGCGAGCCCTCGACGTTGAGCGGCCAGGACAGCGGAGGACAGCAACGCTGGACGCTGCGCCAGGCGCTGGGTGAACGGAATGTGCTCATCTGCGCGCTGCTGGGCGTCCTATTGGTCTCCTATCTGGTGATTTGCTGGGTTTTCATGCCGCTCTATCTGACTCAGGTTCGTCACTACGACACCCAGACCATGGGATGGCTCATGGGCACTCTGGGTATATCGGCCACAGTGGGCGCATTCGCAATCTCGGCATTATCGGATCGCATCGGTCGGCGTCCGCTCATGATTGCGACGCCACTCATCGGCATCATTCTTCCGTTGGGAGCGATGTTCTTTCAGGGCTCGGTGTGGATCCTGGCCGGTATCTTCTTTGTCGGCTGGAGCGTCAACGGGATCTTCCCTTTGTTCATGGCCACGGTGCCATCGGAGAGTGTGGATCCGCGCCACACCGCTACCGTCCTCGGTGTCTGCATGGGGACCGGAGAAATTCTCGGCGGCGTGCTCGCGCCTTTCGTAGCCGGAAACGCCGCCGACCGGACAGGACTTGCAGCACCGCTGCTGATAATGATCGGCCTCGCGCTAATGGCCGGTTTTCTCTCGATCGGACTTCGCGAAACGGCACCCCGCGTGCTCGCGCGCCGCGCGGCGCAGACGGCATAGAATCCTGAACAGCTCCCCGTGAGCTGACACGTTTGCGGCTGTATCGGCCGAGCGACGAAGTATTTCCAATCAGTCGCTGCGAGCTGACAACCAACTTAGTGCACTCTCAGTTGATCGCCAGTGCACTCTCATCCTAAAGGCGCGCGTTCAGCGAAGAATCAGTGCATTGAATGCGCTTTGCGAAGCTTCGGAGCATTGAAACACAGTGAGGGCTCCAGTAACATCGAATCGCCGTGCAAGCTGTTGTGCTGATGCGACGGCTCCCGGGGGGGATTATGGTTTCAATTCATTTTGCGCGGATCTCCTCCGGCCAATTATTCGGACGCTCAGGAATTAGAGTCAGCTCCGGTCAATAGATTTTTTGGGGAGGGGAAAATCGATGACGACCAATCCACGATACAGCGTCGCAGGCCTTGCCTGCATTGCACTGGCGGGCCTATCGCTCAACGCGACCGCACAGCAAGCGCCAGCGTCGGCGCAGAACTCGACTGCGGACAGCGATCAGCTGGTCGAGGTGGTCGTTACCGCCGAGCGCCGCGCGGAAAACGTGCAGAATGTGCCGATCGCAGTGTCGGCCTTCACCTCCGATTCGATGCAGAGTCGCAATATCACGAGCATTCAGGCCCTCGGCAATCTGACGCCCGGCGTCAATCTCGATGCCGGTGCGCCTTTCTCCGGCGATCGATCGGTGCTGTCCGCCTCCATCCGTGGCATCGGTCAGGACGACTTCGCGTTCAACCTGAATCCCGGCGTCGGCGTCTACGTCGACGGCGTATTCCTGGCGCGTACCATCGGTGCCAACCAGAATCTGCTGGACGTGGAGCGTGTGGAAATCCTCAAGGGTCCGCAGGGCTCGCTGTTCGGCGCCAACACGATTGGCGGCGCCATCAGCGTCGTGACGCATACGCCGGGGGATGAGACACGTTTTATCGCCACGGCTACCGGCGGCAGCTTTGACCGACGCGATTTCGGATTCACGGCCGATATCCCCATCGTCCCGGGAGTGCTGCTGTCGAGCATCAGCGTCTCCTCGCAGGAACAGACCGGATGGATGAAGGTGGTTCCGTACCCGAGCAACTCGCCGTACGCCGCGGTTCCGCTGACCTTCGATTCGATCCACGACTATCCGCAGTCGGGCTACGAAACCAACGACAACTACGGCGGCAACGGCCTGCAGGTGATCCGCGGCAAATTGCTGTGGCACGCGTCGGACAAGCTCACCTGGACACTAGCGCTAGACTGGTCACACGAAGACACTACGGCGCTCGGCTATCAGGTTCTCGGCGCTTACAACGGTGCCGGCGCAACCTTCACCGACCTTTACAACACCTGCATCAGCAACAATGCCGCGACATTGCCCGGATCCGCCGAGCCGCCTATTTTCCAGGCCTTGTGCGCGCAGCCCCGCGCACATGTCCCAGCCTTGGGTTCCGTCGGCTCACCCCCCTTGCTCGGGGCGGGATATGTCGGTGGACCTGTCGGTCCATTCAACTATCTGAATACGGGCGGTGTGCCCTACGAGGGCTCGAGCTCGCCACGGCTCTGGTGGGGAGCACCAGGCTCCTACAATACCGGCAATATCAATACAACCTACGCTGCGGACGCGCCCGATTTTGCCAAGTACGATGTCTACGGTGGTGGGCTGACCGGTGTGTATGAGATCAATGACCAGCTGACGGCGAAGTCGATCACCGCGTATCGCACCATCACCTGGCAGATCGGGACCGCGCTGGATGGCGTACCCGGCGACACCTTCCAGAGCGTCACCGACCACCAGCACCAGTGGCAGATCTCCCAGGAGTTCCAGCTGCTGGGCAAGGCCCTCGACGACAAGCTCAACTACGTCGCTGGCCTCTACTACTTCAACGAAGGCGGCTACGTGCATGACTACGTGCCGTTTGAGGGTCTGCTGTACGTCTACGACGTGCAGAACAATGTGGATAATCAGGATATCGCGGCCTTCGTTCATGCCGACTATAAGCTGACCAATCAGATCAGCTTCACTGCCGGCGCGCGCTATACGGACGTGGTCGCCGACTTCATCGGCGGTCAGAGCGATCTGAACTCATTCCCGTTCGGATCCCAATGCTGGCAGAACTCCTGCGGCGGAGCGCCCCCGTACGATCAGATCATCCCGAGCGCATCGGCGCCCGGAACCCCGTACTACAGATACTTTCCGAACACACCGGATAGCCAATCCTGGCACGTTTTTGATCCGACCCTCTCCGCGCAGTACCACTTCACCGATGATGTGATGGCATATGCGAGCTGGGGCAAGGGCTTCAAGCAGGGCGGCTGGACCACCCGTCTGTCGGCCGGAATCACCTCTCCGGTGGCTGCGCGGTTCAGTCCGGAATATTCCAAGACCTATGAATTGGGCTTGAAATCGCAGTGGTTTGATCACCACCTGCAGGCCAATGCGGCCGTGTTCTTCACTAACTATGACGGCATTCAGCTCAACATTCAGCGCGGCATCTCACCGGTGTATACCAACGCGGGTAACGCCGACATCAAGGGCGCCGAGTTGGAGGTCCAGTCGAACCTCGGTCACGGCTTCTCGCTCAATTTCTCGGGCGCCTTCATCGACGCGTATTACACCTACGTGAACCCTTCGGCCAACATTCCGCAATACGCGTTGCCGGGTAGCGGTCTGACGGTCTGCCCTGGCGTGCCAGCGCTCACCGGCTGCGCCATTCAAGGTCCCGGTAGTCAGCTCGATGCCAAGCTGCCGAAGACGCCGAAGTGGAAGTTCACGTTCGATCCGCAGTACGACCTGCGCCTGCCCAATGAGGGTATCCTGCGATTCATCCCGGCGTTCACGTACACCTCGGATCTGTTCAACGATTCGCTGAACACCCCGGAGCTCCATCGGCCGTCCACGCGCATGCTGGATGCGTCGGTGCACTACGTATCGCCGTCGGGTCAGTACGATCTCGCCTTGGGCGGCACCAACCTGACCGACGACCGCTTCATCACTGGCGGCTCGCCGAACTATGGCGCCGGCGAAGTGGGCGGCTACTACAACGATCCGCGCGAGTGGTACCTCACGCTGCGCGTCAAGCTCTAGTCGATCTGCAAGCGCCGGAGGCGGGCTCTCCTCGCCCGCCTCCGGCAGCCTGATCTCATGAAGCCAAATGCGACCATGGACCGCCGCGAATTCCTGGGCGCCACCGGCCTGTTGACCGGCGTACTGGCCGCCGGAAGTCCGCTCGCCCTGTTCGCTCCGGGCCGCGCTTGGGCGCTGGATCTCAAGGCGCTGACGAGTCAGGAGGGCGCCACGTTGCTGGCGGCGGCCCGAACCATAGCGCCCCACGATAAGCTTGACGACGCCCCCTACGCGCTGGTGGTTCAAGCCATGGATTCCAGTGCATCGGCCGATGCAGCAACCCTGGCCCTGCTGCGGAACGGAGTATCCGGTCTCGGCGCTGGTTTCGCGGACGCCAGCGAAGCCAAACGCGTTGCCGCACTGAGGCCTCTCGAGACGACACCCTTCTTCAAATCGGTGCGCGCGACCACGCTGATGACGCTGTATGCATCACCGCTGGTGTACGCCTACTTTGGTTACGAGGGCGAGGCCTTCTCGAAGGGCGGATATCTGTTGCGCGGCTTCAACGATCTGCGGTGGCTGCCCGAGGTGCCGTTGGTCGATAGCGGGCCAGTGTTCGGCACCGGTTAGACAGGCCCCTCGAATGTCGAGTATTCAGCAGGACGACAGCAACGCGGTTGTCATCATTGGCTCCGGTGCCGGCGGCGGTACGCTGGCTCACGAACTGACGCGCCGTGGAATCAAAGTCGTGCTGCTGGAGGCAGGCGCCCGCCAGTCGCTGGCGAGCTTCTCCCAGGTCCCCGGGGAAGCCTTTGCGCAGCTCACCTGGCTCGAACCGCGCACGCAATCCGGATCTACCACCGTTGCGGAGGACTATCCGACCTTGCCCTCGTGGACCGCCAAGACCGTCGGCGGCACCACGGTGCACTGGACGGGCATGGCGCTGCGTGCGCATCCCTGGGAGATCCGCGCCCGAACGACGTACGGCGCGGTCGATGGCGCCTCACTGATCGATTGGCCGGTGGAGTACGAGGAACTGCTGCGCTACTACCAGATGGCCGAAAAGCGCATGGTGGTCACGCGCCGCAACGGTAATCCCGGCCTGCCGGCATCGAATCACTTCAAGGTGTTTCATTACGGAGCGAAGCGTCTCGGCTACAAGCAGGTCCATACGGGATACATGGCCATCAATTCGCGGCCCACTGACGGTCGCGGCTTGTGCATCCAGCAGGGATTTTGCGTGCAGGGGTGCAAGACCGGCGCCAAATGGAGCACGCTCTACACCGAAATCCCGCGTGCCGAGGCGACCGGAAATCTCGATCTCCGGGCCGAGTGCCGCGCTGTCCGCATCGAGCACGGCGCGGACGGCCGCGCGACGGCCGTGGTATACCGCGATCCCGCCGGTAGCGAGCAGCGGCAGAAAGCACGCGTCGTCTGTGTGGCCGGCAACGCGGTCGAAACTACGCGCCTGCTGCTTCTATCGGAGTCGGCGAGATATCCTAACGGGCTGGCGAACTCCAGCGATCAGGTCGGTCGCAACTACTGCCATCACACCGGCTGCTTCGTGTGGGGAGTGTTCGACAAGCCGATCGAGTTCTGGCGCGGCACCACCCTCGCCGGCCTCGTCCTGGACGAGACCCGTCATGATCCGAAGCGCGGTTTCGCCGGCGGCTATCACCTCGAGATGGCAGCCCTAGACCTGCCAAGCATTGCCCTGGCCGGTCTGCCTCAGACACTTTGGGGACGCGAGCTCGGGTTCGTGATGGACCACTACCGGAGCATGGCCGGTATCTACGTCAACGGTGAGGATCTGCCGCGCGCTACCAATCGCATTACGCTCAATCCGGCGCTCAAGGACCAGTTCGGCCTGCCGGTGGCCAACATCCACGTCGATGACCATCCGAATAACGATGCCATGCGCCGCCATGGTCAGCAGCAGGGCAAGTTGATGTTCGACGCTGCAGGCGCCATCAAGGTCGTCATGTCGCGACAAACGCCGGCGACCCACAATATGTGCGCTGCACGCATGAGCCGGGATCCAAAGGACGGCGTGGTCAATGCGCACGGGCAGGCCCACGATGTCGCCAACCTGTTCGTCTCGGATGGCAGCGCGATGAGCACACCCAGCTCGGCCAATCCCACGCTGACGATCGTGGCCCTGGCGCTGCGCCAGGCCGACTACATCGTGCGTCAGTTGAGCACCCGCGCCCTCTGACACTCAGCTCTGCCGCGTTCTCCAGCCCTGGTGATAGGCCTCCCGCGCATCGCGCGCGTAGGGCACCGGCGCGACCTTGACGCGCACCTCGAGCTGCTTGTGCCTCTCCACGGTGCTCTTATGGGTGCCGCCGCCCTCCTCGCCCCAGGTGACCGTGAGTACATCGCCGGTATTGATGTTCGCATCGACCACCCCCAACGACAGCGCGGTGCGCTCATTGAAGCTATAGCCGCCGAACATGGAAAAGCCGACGATCTTGGCTCCCATCGTCACCTTGTCAAAGGTCGATGAGGCATAGTTCGAATTGGGCAGATCGAAGAACTTGTAGTTGTCCGCCCCGGGCTGGAACAGTGACGCGAAGATCTTCGTCATGTCCTCTGAGTTCCACTCGAACGTCACCTTCTTGCGGTGCGGATCCCTCGCCTTCTTTTCGAGTGCTTCGCGGCCGATAAAGTCGTGATCGAATTTTATGAACGAGCCATAGCCGAGCTCGTACGGTGTTAGATAGTAATCTTCGATGTTCTCGGAAACGAAGCTGCCGCCGATCGAACCGGTAGCCTCGTAGCTCGTGGCGGGCAACCACTCGCGGTACTTGCGCATCTTCTCGCCGGTATACACGGCTGGCAACGGCGATGGAATCCAGCCTGACTCGAGGGTATTGCTGGAATAAGCGCGAGCACCCACCTGGGCCAGGCCAAAGTCCTTGCCTGCCTCGATGACGGCCTCCCGGATCTCTTCTGCCTCCTCATAGGGACCCCAGATTTCCAGCCCCGGGGCCCCCGCCATGCCGTGACGCAACGCGCGCACCGGGCGACCCTTGACGCTGATGACACCCATATCGAAGAATTTCACCTCCGGCAATGGGCCGCCATTGAGGCGCTGGAGCACCTGCATCGCATTCGGCCCCTGGATCTGGAAGCGATAGTGCCGCCGCGTGACCGACTTGCCGCGTGGGTTGGAAGGCGAGCGATCGTCCCGGATGACATCCACCTTGTAACCGCCGGTCTCGGCCTGGAACTGCAGCCAATTGACCACCGGTGCGCGACCCACGAACAGCAGTTCGTTCTCCGCGAGGTAGAACAGAATGCCGTCGCCGATCACGTAGCCGTCGTAGCTGCACGGCACAAACTGCTTGGCCTTGTTGGGCTTAAAGGTCGCGAAACTGTTGATAGTGCTGTGCGTAACCAACTTGAGCGCATCGGGCCCTTTCATGCTCAGTTCAGCCATGTGGTGCGACTGATCGAACAGCACCGCCGTCTTCTGCCATGCCCGCTGCTCATCGCGCCAGTTGGTGAACTCACTGGGTACCACCGGGTAGACGTAGGCTCCGATGCGGGAATTGCGCAGCAGATGTACCGGATTGCCGGCGGCTTTGAGTACAGACTCCAGACTTGGTTCCACCATGACCTCGATACCTCGGTACGCGCTGCGGCGTGGAATATTCTTCGTTTGGCCAAAAATTCTAGCGTGCACGTCTCCGGGGGCGCTGCACTGAGGGAGAACACTGATGCGACGACCAGGGATCCCAGGTCGCCAGGCCGTCCTTCAGGCAGCCGTGAGTCCGCCGTCGATGATGAGCGTATGGCCCGTGACATAAGCGGCCGCATCGCTGGACAGCCATACGATGGACTCGGCAATTTCAGCGGGCTCGGCGATACGCGCCATCGGCACGAGGCCCGTGATCTGATCGACCGGTACCTTGCCATCCAGCATTCTCAGCAGAAATCCGGTTCGTACGGGCCCCGGCGCCACTGCATTGACTCTGATTCTCGACTGCGCCAGTTCGAGCGCCGCCGCCTTGGTCAGTCCGACAACGGCGTGCTTACTCGCGGTATATAGGGCGATGCCGGCTATTCCCGTGACGCCGGAAGTCGAAGCCGTATTGACGATCGAGCCGCCGCCATGCGCGAGCATGTAGCGAATCTCGTGCTTGAGTGATAGCCACATGCCGCGGACATTGACCGACATCACCTGATCGAACTGCGCATTGGTTGCTTCATGGATCGGGCCGAGCGGCGTCTCTACTCCAGCGTTGTTGACGGCAATATCCAGCCGTCCGAAACGCGAGGTCGCCAATTCGATGACGGCCTGGATCGACTGTTCCTGCCTGACATCGACTTCCATAAAGGCCGCGTCTGCCGCGCCGGCGCGCAGCGTCTCATCGAGCACCGCCTGTCCTTCGGCGACTCCTAATCCCGCGATGCAGACCCGGGCGCCCCGGGCACCATATGCCAGCGCGCAGGCCCTGCCGATACCGGAAGTCGCGCCGATGAGGAGTACACCGCGGCCCGCAAGATCAGTGACGGACGCTGGTGTTCTCGCATCGGCATTGCTCATTTCAAACTCCTGCGGGATTAGGCTTCGCCACTACGTGCTGGCGCGCGCCTCGACGTCCAGGCGCGCGGCGATCCCACGAAGCGCGGCCTCCGCCTCTGGGTAGCGCTGCATCACCAGCGGATCGTGACCCGGGATGATGTATTGGGGCGAGCTCGCCAATTGTCGCAGCCGTTGCCAGCCGCCGATCATCTGTGTGAGATCAGCCACGATGGGAAACGGCCGCCCGGAATCCATATTCTCAAGGTAATGCGTGGCATCCGAGGCAAGCACCATCCACCCCAGCCGCGTCCAGACCCGGACCACCTGCAGTCCGAGGGTATGACCGCCAATGTGATGCACACTGATTCCAGGCAGGATCTCGGCATCTCCGCTGTGAAACCGCACTCTAGCACCATAGGTCAGCCGAACCATCGTGAGCACCGCTTCCAGATCGTAGGCATGCGAGAAAAATGGGTGCGCCATGTGACGCCCGGTCGCAAACGCCATCTCCGCATCCTGCAGATGAAACTGTGCCTCCGGGAACAGCCGCAGGTTGCCCGCATGGTCGTAGTGAAGATGCGTGATGACGACGTGCTTTACCACGGCGCAGTCCACGCCCAACATACGCAGGCCCTCGCCAGGCGCACATAGGAACTGACGCTTGCGGCGTTTCGCAGTTGCCTCATCAAATCCGGTGTCTATGACAACCGTGTGTTCGGCATTGCGAGCCATCCAGACGTAGTAGTCCATCGGCACGGCTCCCTCATGAGGGTCGCCGCCTATGAACACCTCGGCGTGGTTGCGCACCGCCGTGGCGTAGCGGATGGCATAGAGCTCGTAGGGCAATACCTCAGCCATTGCCCTTCGGGTCCGGAAGCATCTCCAGGTAACGCACGATCTCGGTGTTGTCCGCGGCAAATCCAAAGCGCCGCTCGGCACTGGTCCACATCTGCGAGCATTCACGCAACAGCGGCGCTGCACTGGCCAGAGCTTCCGTGAGGCCGAGGGCGATCCGAAGATCCTTGGCCATCAATCCCAATGAGAATCCGGAATTGAAGCTGCGCGGCAGGACATACGCCGGGTACTTCTGCTCGGTGGCCGTATTGCGCCCGGTGGAGTGATTCAGCACATCCAGCATCACCTTGGAATCGATGCCGAATTTCTGGCCGGCCATCATGGCCTCGGCGGTGGCCGCCAACGCGATGGCAGACAGATAGTTATTGAGCGCCTTCATGGCATGGCCTGAGCCACTGACGCCGGTCAGGAATACCTGACCCAGTGCGGCGAAGACTTGCTGGCAGCGGGCAATCGCTGCCGCGTCCCCTCCTGCCATGATGGCAAGCTTGCCTTCCACCGCGCGCTTCACGCCTCCAGAGACAGGCGCATCCACCAGCCACACGCCCGAGTTCGCCAGCTGGCGCTGCAGCTCGCGCGTGCCCATCGGCGCCGACGAGGACATATCGAGCACCACCGATCCTGGCGCCAGGGCCGATGCGATGCCTTGCGTCCCGAGCAGAACCTGCTGCACGGCATTGCCATCCGGCAGCATCGTGATGACCAGCGGGCAGGATTTGCCCATGTCCTGCAGTGACGACATCCGCTCGCAGCCGACACTGCCACAGAAGCGATCAAGCGCGGCGCTATTGGTGTCCGCCACCACGAGGCTGTAGCCCGCGGCGGCCAGATGGGCCGCCATGGGCGCGCCCATGTTTCCAAGTCCGACAAAGCCGACGCGCTCTGGCGGCGCAAATTGCTGCTGCGTGCTCAAGTTGCAGCCACTCTATAACACTGCCGAGGTCGCGATATCCGAAAGCCGCTGGAAACGCTCGATGTTGTCGAGACTGTCCATGACCCCCGCGGTGAGGCAGACGAAGGTCACATCGCGCTCTGGATCGACCCAGTACAGCGCACTGCCGGCGCCGTAGTTACCGAAAGTGGAGGGGGAAGCGAAATTTCCGTACAGGTGATGACAGTGCGCGCTTCCGCGCAGGGCGAATCCCAGCCCCATGTATGCCGGAGCCGGCGGCCAGCCTCGCTGGTGGTACAGGCTCTTGTACAGTTCATTCGGTTTCTCAGCCGTCCAGTTGCGCGTTGCCAGTTCCACCGTAGCGGGCGCGAGAACGCGCACGCCATCGAGTTCCCCGCGCCGCCGCAGCATCTCGGCGAAGCGAAACATATCGGGTACCGTCGATGCCACACCGACCCAGGGCATTTCGGCATCTTCCTCCTCGAAAGCCCCATTGGGTCCGAGATTGCTGTGGCCGGGATGGGTGACCGGAAAATTGCCGCGAAAATCAGGTACCACGTGACGTGACCGCAGGTCGGCGCGCATCCCTACCGAACTATCCTTCATCCCCAGCGGCGAGAACAAGTCCTGCTGAACGATATCGCGATAGGCGCGACGCTCTGGATCGGTGCGACGCAGTGCCTCGCCGAGCAAAACATGGTTGGCCAAGGGCGAATAGGCGACCCGCTCACCGGGCGGTTCCGAGGGACGAATGTGGGCGCACACTGCCGCCACCATCTCATCCAGTCGATCGATGTACAGGTCCGGCTTGATGACAAACACGATCGGCAGGCCGGAGGTATGGGTCAACAGGTGCTGAATTGTAATCTGATTACGCAGGCCCCCGGTGAATTCCGCGATGATGTCGCTGATGCGAGTGGTCAGGGCCATGCGTCCCAGTTCGATGGAGCGCAGCACCAGTACATTGGTAATGGCCTTGGTAACGGAGAAAATGCTGAACACGGAGTTGCTGCTCAGCGGCCGCCTGCGATCTCCATCGGCATGGCCGATCGCGGCAGTGAGGCCGAACTCGCCTGCGCGTGAGACGTGAATCACGGCGCCGAAATACCGGCCTGCGTCTACATCCTCGGCGATCACCTGCTGCAGGTGCGACAGGCGGTCGCTATCAAACTTCACAGCGCTCATTTTGACCCCGCGGCGAACAGTCCCACGACGTAGTGGCTGTCAAAGTACTCCCGCAATGCATACACCTTGCCCTCACGAACTTCCACCGCCCAGGCATAGAGGTTGTTGTACGGTCGCCCGTCCGCCAGGCAACCGCCGCTGTGCGTCTCCACCATGACCAGGGGCCCTCGCGATGCGATGCTGTCGATCAGGATCTTCGGATCCCCGGGACGAAACAGCCCGCGCACCGGCTTCAGGAAATCGTCAACGATGCCCTTGGGACCGCGGTGCACTCCGGCGCCCGGCACATCGCGCACCTGGGGCGTCCAGGTGGCATCGGCATGCAGCATGTCCCGCACCCCATCCAGATCTCCGGCGCTCAGGGTTGAAAGAAACCTGAGTACGACGTGCTCGCTTTCGGTCTGTGCCTCGACGCTCATCTGGCATTCCCCGTTGCGTGAAATCTGACAGGCAGGGTTTCCGGCCCATGGCCAATCGTGGTCATCCACGGTTCCGGCTCCCCGGCTGGCTCGAATGATTCGATGTGTCGCTGCAACGCCCCAATCAGCGCGTCCGCTTCCAGTCCGGCCAGTACGCGTCCAACGCAGGCGTGCACCCCGTGGCCCCACCCCAGGTGCGCACGATTCTCGCGCCGCACGTCGAATCTGTCCGGATCCTGCCACTTGCGCGGGTCGCGATTGGCCGCTGCGAATAGCAGTCCACAGCGCTCGCCCGCAGGGATTGTCACGCCTTCGATTTCCACATCCCGCATCGCGATGCGCCCGGCCATGCGCGAGGGCGAATCCCAGCGCAGGCTCTCTTCGAACGCCGCGCGCACCAGCGAGCGATCATCGCGCACCAGCCGGTATTGGTCTGGAAACAGCGCAAATGCGCGGATGGCATTCGCCAGTGTCAGCACCGTGGTATCGGCGGCGGCCGAGAGCAGAATGCCCACGAGCAATTTAGCCTCTGGTGTCGTGATTTCGCCCCTGTCGGCTGCCAGGAACATCTGCATGCCAAGGCTGTCGGGCGCCAGATTCTCGCGCTCACAGCAACGCTCCACCCACTCGATCACCGGCCCCACATCGCGCATGGCGGCATCAAAGAGCTCATTGGGCGGACCCATGGTGGCCCAGACCATATTGCCGAAGGCGTACATATGCGCTCGGCCCTGCTCTGGTATGCCCAGTAGGTCCGGCAACACTTTGTAGACGAAGGGCCGGGTGATTTCGCCGACGGCGTCTATCACGGTGCCACTTCGGGACTTCAGATCCCTGACCAGATCCTCGGCATCCGCAGCAAAAGCCTCGCTCATCTTCGACAGCGCGCGCGGCGATAGCGCCGCGGCAACCACCGCGCGCACCGCAGTGTGCTTGGGCGGATCATCGGTCAGCAGCAGCTCCGGTCGTACCGATGTCGGGTCGTGCCAGGGCCGCGAGGTCGAGGAGAAAGCCTTCCAGTCGCGAAGCCCGGCCGCCACGTGCTCGAATCGGGTTATCAGCGTGATGTTTTCCCTCGAGAGCTTGATTGCCGGTGCCGTTTCCCGCAGACGATCATCCACGGCGCGCGCGTTGCGGACCGCCGTGGCGCAGAACGGATCCTCATCGGTGACGTAGATTTCAGTCACGCGCTATTCCGTATCCAGCTTCCAGCCCTTGCCGTGCCGCACGATCCAGCCGCTCGTGGGGTCGCAGAAATGGCTGCCAATCACCAGCACCCGGCTGTCTCCAAAGCGGTCGACAAAGGCCTGGCGCGTCCGCGCGCCTCGCGGCCTGTCCATATCGAAATTGGCCTCGCGCGCGGGATCGATCAGCTGTATGGGATGATGCATGAGATCGCCGGTAATGACCGCTTCCTGGTCCCGGGAGCGTATCAGCACGCTCACGTGTCCCGGTGTGTGCCCGGGTGTCGGGAACAGCGAGACCTCATCGGTCAAGTGGTAGTCGGGTGTAATGTAGTCGACGAGCCCTGCCGCGACGATTGGGTCGACCGCATCCTCGAGGTGCCGGAAGTGGTGGTATCCCCCGGTGGCCCTCAAATGCGCCCAGTGCTCAAACTCAGCCTTGCCAAAGAGATAGCGGGCCTGCGGGAATGTCGGCACCCAGCGGCCATCGACCAGGCGCGTATTCCAACCGACGTGATCGAAGTGCAGATGCGTACAGAGCACGACGCTGATGCTTTCGGCGGGAAAACCGGCGGCCGCCAGATCCGTAAGGAAGCTGGTCTGCAGATTGCAGAACACATCGTATTCGCGCTTGCGATCAGCACCAATGCAGGTGTCGATCATGACGCTCTTGCCGCGCGAGCGCAGCACGAAGGCCTGAAATGAAATCTTCATCAGGCCTTCGGGAGTCGCGAAGTGCGGCCGGAGCCAGGCGTGCTGCCGCACGTATTCGGCAGTCTCGTCCTTCAGCAACATGGAGATGTTGTCCTCGAAGGCATTGACTTCGACGATGCGGGCAATCTCGACATCGCCAATCCGCCAGTGCCTGATGTGCTCTACTGCCACGGGTCCGGTCTCCTAGTGCCCCACTGGGACGTCGATGGGTGCCGGAGCGGCGATGCCGCGAATCATGTCGGCCGCCTTTTCGGCAATCATCACAATGGCAGCGTTGGTATTGCCGCCGACGACGCTGGGGAAGATTGAAGCATCGGCAACTCTCAATCCCTCGATTCCACGCACTCGCAGCTGCGGATCCACTACCGCATCGCCATCAGTTCCCATGCGGCAGGAACCGCAGGGATGGTGGACCGTCGACGCGGCCCGGCGAATGTAATCGATGAGGGCCGTATCATCTTGCGCGGCGGTTCCCGGCTGAACCTCGTGCGCCCGATAGCGTGCAAAGGAGGGAGCACGACTGATCTGGCGGCCCAACTTGAACCCGCGCAGCAGTGTCGCGACATCGTCGGAATGACTGAGTAACTGTGGGTCTACCAGCGGTGCAGCCAGCGGATCGGCGCTGGCCAGCTGCACCCGCCCGCGGCTCTTGGGATAGAGCCCGACAATGTTAATGGCATAACCATGTCCCAGCGGCAAAGGAAAGGTGCCGCGGTTACGGCGCGCGGCCTGAAATACGACCTGGACATCCGGACGGCGAAGCTCAGGCTGCGTGCGGACGAATCCGTTGGATTCGAATACATTGCTCGACAACGGTCCGGTGCGAAACAGCGCGTATTCGAGGACGTTCGCGAGATCCCGTGGCGCTGCGCGCCAGGATAATCCGTACGAGGCGGAGTTCTTCATCTCCATCAGCACACCGACCGCCACATGATCGTGATAGTTGGCGCCCACACCCGGCAGCGGACATTTGACCTCTATCCCGAACGCATTCAGGGAAGCCGCATCGCCAATCCCCGACAGCATCAATAGCTGTGGCGAAAGGATCGCGCCGCCCGATACGATGACCTCGCGACGCGTGTTGAGTCTGCGCTCCGCACCAGCATGCCGGACAGTGACCCCCACGGCGCGGCGCTGATCGAGCAAAATCCGGGTCGCGCGCGAATGGGTAAGAATCGAGAGATTACTCCGACCAGCCACCGGCCGCAGATACGCGGTTGCGGTCGAGACGCGACGACCCTTCAGGATGGTGCCCTGGCGCAGCCCGTAGCCTTCGCTATTCGCGCCGTTGAAATCCTCGTTGCGCCTGAAGCCCTGATCGCGCATGGCCTCGAGGAAGGCTGGCGTCATGGGGTTGGGCCGCTTGACGAAAGTCACGTTCATCGGTCCACCTTGACCGTGATACGGCGAGCCCAGGTAGGCGTTGTTATTCTCCGACCGCAGGAAGTACGGCAGCACCTCGCGATAACTCCAGCCCGAATTGCCGGCCGCTGCCCAGTCTTCGAAATCCGTCGGGTGACCCCGGAAGTACACCATGCCGTTGATGGATCCGGAGCCGCCGATGACGTGCCCCCGGGGGATGGGGATGCGGCGCCCGGCAAGATTCTGCTGCGGGGCTGTCATGAAGCGCCAGTTGAGGGACCGCAGGCTGATGGCGGCGCCCACCATTGCCGGAACATGGATGAATGGGTGCCAGTCCATGGGGCCGGCCTCGACTAGCGCCACGCGGACATTGCGATCCTCGGAGAGGCGGCTCGCCAATACACAGCCCGCGGTGCCGGCGCCCACCACCACGTAATCGAATAGTTCTGCGGACTCCCCCATCCCACCATACTAACCATCTTCGGCACGGCCGCTATATCCTCAGAGCACTATGATTCGACTCAACGAGACCTTCGCGGCCCAGGACCGACAGGTGCCCCTCTGCGGCCACTACGAAGCTCGCTTCGCGCCGGTGCTGGACGCGTTTTGCGAAAACTACCGGTGCGAGGACGAGGTCGGCTCCGCCGTGTGCGTGGTCCTCGACGGTCGAACGGTGCTCGACCTCTGGGGCGGCTGGCGGGATGGTGCGCGCACGCGTGAATGGCAGCACGACACCGTCGTCTGCATGATGTCAGTGTCCAAGGGCATCACGGGACTTGCCTTTAATCTCCTGGTCGATCGCGGGCTCGTAGACATCGATGCGCCCGTGGCAAAATACTGGCCCGAATTTGCGCAAAACGGCAAACAGCGTCTGCCGGTTCGCTTCCTGCTCGACCATCGAGCAGGCCTGCCGATCATCTCCGATCCGCTCTGGCCCGGGGCCATCTATGATCATGCGGCCATCTGCACAGCGCTGGCCGCGCAGGCTCCGCTTTGGGAACCGGGTACGGTGGCGGCGTATCACGTCCACACCCAGGGCTATCTGCTCGGCGAAATCGTGCGCCGTGTCACCGGCAAAACCGTGGGTAACTTCGTACGTGATGAGCTCGCAGGCCCGCTCGAGGCGGATTTTCAGATCGGCGGACTCACCGCGCACGATCACGCGCGCTGCGCCGAGGTGATCCCGAACATGACGGCGCGACTGTTCGCGGCGCGCGAGTCCGAGCACGATACCCTGCGCAGCAAGGCCTTTGTGCAGAACCCGGCCGAGCCATGGCCGGTGACGTTGAATACGAAGATTTGGCGCGATTGTGAAATCGCCAGCGGCAATGGCCATGGCAATGCGCGCGGCGTGGCGCGTATCTATGGCACCTTCGCCCGGGGTGGAGTGCTCGGTAACGTGCGCGTGACGTGTGCGGCCTCGATCGAGGCCATGATCACCGAGCAACACAACATCACCGAGCGGCTGCAGGATAGGCCCTATCATCAGGCGCTCGGGGTGTTGCTCAATACGCCGCAGGCGGTATACATGGGTCCCAACCCGCGTGCATTCGGTCATCACGGTATCGGCGGCTCCATCGGCTTCGCCGATCCGGACGCCCGCATCGGCTTTTCCTACGCAGTTAACAAAATGCATGCCGTGGGCACCAACGGACCGCGTGCGGCGCGGCTGATCGACGCCCTGTATGCCGCACTGAATGGAGGTTGACGCTGTGCTACCCGTTGCCGAGCTGTCGGATCAAGCCGTTCTCATCACCGGCGCCGGACGCGGCCTGGGGCGGGCGATCGCGCTACGCCTCGCGCGGCGAGGCAGCCGTGTGGGAGTCATCGACCTCGATGCCGCCAGTTCCAGCGCCGTTGCAGCCCAGATCCGCAATGCGGGCGGCCATTCCAGCTCCTTCGCCGCGGATGTCGCGGATCAGTCGGCCGTACTGGGTGCCGCCGCCGAGTTCGCCCGCGAACACGGCGGCATTGATGCCATCATCAATAACGCCATGCTGCTGCGTTACGAGCCGGTAACCACCATCACTGACGCCGTGGCCAATCAAATGCTGGGCATTGGCATCAAGGGCGCTCTATGGGGCGCACAGGCTCTACTGGCGCATCGGCGCGGCGATCGCAGTGTCGCCATCATCAATATGAGCTCGCCGGTGGCAGAGCGCGGTTACCCGAACACGGTGCTCTACAGCCTGGTCAAGGGAGCGCTATCGACCCTGACCCGGACCTTGGCTGCGGAACTGGGGCCGAGCGGTGTGCGGGTGAATGCGCTCGCACCAGGATCGGTGCCGACCCCCGGTGCGCTGGCCCTCAACACTGAGGCCGAATATGAACGTCGTTCGAGAACGATTCCGCTGCGCCGCCTCGGCCATGAAGACGACGTCGCAGGTGCCACCGAGTTCCTGTTGAGTCCAGCCGCCGCATTCATAAATGGTGAAATTCTGCACATCGACGGCGGCATTGCCGCGGCCGGCTGAGGGACGCTAGCGCACGCGTGCCGCCTTGTCGAAGCTGATCTTCAGATCCTCACAGACTCGTTGCGCGGTCGCCCGTCCCGCACCGAACACGCCGCCCCCTGGATGCTGGAACGGCCCCACCAGGTACAGTCCGGCAATGCCGGGCACTGCAAACTGTGCGAGCTCGGGGGTCGGACGATGGGAACCTGCCTGATAGCTCGGCATGGCGATGCCGTGCAAATCGCCGCGCACGAAGCTGGAGGATGTCCGCTCCATATCGACCGGGCTGTCGCAATGCCAGGCGATGAGACTGTCCTTAAGATTGGGCAGGAAGCGGTTCATGTGCTCCAGCATTCGCCCGGCATACTCGTCCTTGCTCTGATCCCAGGATCGTCCATCGGCCCGCTCGTAGGGTACATAGTCCCAGGCATGAAGCACGGCGCAGCCCGTCGGCACCCGCGATTCATCGAAAGCGGATAGCGACCCCAGGCCAATCAGCGGGTGCGCGGCAAGCTGCCGATAGCGTACGTCATCGAAAGCACGGCGCAGGGCTTCGTAGCTCGGCGGCAGCAGCTCCAGCATCACCGAGCTGACTGGCTCACCACTCCGTGTGCGCAGCGGCTTCTTCAGGGCCGCATGCACCGTGATGCAGGCTACCGACGATGTTTCGGTGGCCGCTGCATCGGCAGCCACAGTGGTATCGATTCCCTGCACCATGCTGCCGAGATGGTGGGGATGAATGGCGGCAATGATTGCCTCGCGGGCATGAAACTCACCCCCGTCCGTGGTACGTACGCCGGACGCCTTGCCCGAGCGCGTCAGCACCCGCTCGACGTCCGACTGCGAGATCACGCGCCCGCCATGATCTTCGATGCAACGAATGAGAGCGGAGGTCAACGCCCCGCTGCCGCCCACTGGCACGCCAAAGCCATAGGCTTCGATGAAACCGAGCAGCACGTAAATGCCCAGTGCCGTCCCCTTTTCATCCGGTGCCGCCAGGGTCTCACCGGCGGCGCGCGCAAAATGCAGCCGCACCCGCTCGTTCTCGAATGTCCGGCACAGCAGCTCGTGAGTGCTCATTTGACTGATGCGCCATAACTCGCGGCCCTCACGTGACTTGTCCAGCATGGCAGTGGAATCACCCATGGACATGGGCGCCGAATACAAGGTCGCGGCAATCATCGGCAGCCACGCCGCGGCCTGCAGCGATAACTGCCGGAAGGCGCTGGCATCCTTCTGCGAGAACTTCGCGATCGACGCACAGGTCCGCTCCCGATCCCGATAGAACGAAAGCATCTGACCGTCCTCGAAAAGCGACGCGACCGGCGGATCGGGAAAGAGGTATTTCAGGCCGTACCGAGCCTTGAGCTGGAGTTCATCATCGACCAGTAGTGGATTGGCCTGGATGAAGATGTGCGCCATCGAGTGCTGGTCGTGGTGGAACCCAGGCGCGGTCAGGTCGCGACTGACTACTCCGCCTCCGAACCAGGCGTTGCGCTCGAGCACCAGCACTTTTTTTCCCGCCGCCGCGAGATAGGCGGCGGCGACCAGACCGTTGTGCCCGGAACCCACCGTGACCACATCGACTGTCTCAGCCACTGCGCACCCTCCCCTGCCCCTGCCACTCGGCTACCATGCAGTGAGCCAGTTTATGGAGAATCACCGTGGCCGATGATGCATATGCGGAAGGTTTGAAAATTCGCAAGGCGGTATTGGGTGAGGAGTACGTCAACCGCGCCTTGTCCAGCGTCAACAGCTTCAACAAGCCGCTCCAGGAACTGGTGACGGAGTACTGCTGGGGCAAAGTGTGGGGACGACCCGGACTGGATCGCAAGCAGCGCAGCATGCTCAATCTGGCAATGATCAGCATCCTCAATCGGCCGCACGAGCTCAAGGCCCACATCCGCGGCGCTCTCACCAACGGCCTGACGCCGCAGGAGATCTGCGAAATCTTCCTCCAGGTGGCCATCTACGCCGGTGTACCAGCAGCCGTGGACAGCTTTCGCATCGCAAACGAGTGCTTTGCCGAAAACGGCGTGAACATCAGTTAACCGCCGGAACTGCTGTCACCGGCGGCCGGCGTCTGCGCGGCAATCATCCGCTCGATGATGTGACGCGCCCGCACGCCACCCGAATCGATGCCGAAGGCGCGCATTCTGGATTGCGGGTTGGCGAGCACCGAGGCCTGCTGCGCCTCCAGCACGGCGACATCTTCCAGGAACACAGCCGCCTGCTGCTTCTTGAGGCGGGCCGTGAAGCCGACATCCTGCGTGTCGAAATTGCGCGTCATACCCCAAAAATAGTGACAGCTGGTATCGCTCTCGGGGGTCAGCGCATCGATCACGAAGCCGCGCACACCCTGGTCGTGTTTGGCGAGCGTCGAACCGGCACTGACCGGTGCGACACCGACATCGATAATGACCGATGAGGGCGGCAGAAAATGGCACACCTGCCAGCGATCCACCAACCCCTCCTGCTTGAGCGCATTCCGCCAGAAAGGAGGGGCCTCGATTCCCGACAGCCATCGCGAAACGATGACGGAATTGCCTTCGGCGCGGGTCTCGATAGGTACGTCGAGAATCTCCTGCTGACCGATCGAGCCCTGGTGCGTATAGGTTTCGTGTGTCAGGTCCATCAGGTTGTCGATGACGAGCCGATAGTCGCACTTGAGGTGATAGTAGTCGCCATCGAAATTCCAATCGGCATGAGAGCAAGGCCAGAAATCCGGGATCAATGCCGGATCGGCCCGATTTGGATCGCCGATCCATACCCAGACAAAGCGGTGTCGCTCAATCACGGGATATACGCGGGCGCAGATGCTCTTGTGCGGGCGCTCACTACGCATGGGCATCTCGATGGCGCGTCCTTCGGGATCGATCAACAGGCCGTGGTAGCGGCAGCGGATGTTGTCCCCTTCCTTGATACCCATGGACAAC